>Ga0208454_1000267_pt1 | contig 34790 bp, 46 predicted proteins | sample EasRivMeERMZT100_FD_187530 | JGI IMG/M metagenome (GOLD analysis project Ga0208454, IMG submission 187530) | Soil microbial communities from meander-bound floodplain in the East River, Colorado, USA - East River MetaG ERMZT100 (SPAdes) (version 2) | ecosystem: Environmental > Terrestrial > Soil...
TGTCGGTGCGGATCTGCTCTCGGAGTTCACTGGCCTTCTGGGAACGCCTCATGCCGCGTCCACCCGCCTGGCGTACTCGAGCAGCACCGTCTCGAACCGAGCCGCGTGGTGCACGAGTGGGTGTGCGTGGAAGACGTTCTCAGCGCGCCCGACCAGCCGGATCGGCTTGCCCAGTGCGAGCGCGTATCCCACCTCGACGTGACGCCCACCGGTGAGATACCCGGCATCGGGTTCTTCGGTGAACGCGATCACCTCGTCGGCCCGATCGAGGTCGCGGAGGTCCATCAGCGCCGCGGCGCACTCGTCTTCCTGGGTCATGGGTGGCGGGCCGTCCTGATCGAGCCACCGTGACGTCACCTCGACGCCGGCGGCGGCCAGCAGCTCCCGGTAGCCGCGCAACTGTTTCTGCCGCTTCCAAGCGGCGCAGAGATAGACCTTCACCGACGTGCCCGTCCTTTCCGTGGCGCCGGGGTGTCCTCGACGCCATCGACGTACTCGAATTCGATGCGCACGACCTCGCTGGTCGGCTGGATGCCCTTGTGGGTGCGGCAGAAGAACGAGACGAAGTCGTGCGGGGGCAGATCGCCGAAGCCCTCGGCACGCACGTCGTCTGGGGTGATGGCCGCGAGCGTCTCGAGGTGGACGGTGCGGACACGGATGACGGCGAGCTTCTGGACCTGCTCGCCCTTCTTCAGACCCTGGCCCTTCTCGATGGCCTGCAGGAGCTGCCCGCGGCGCAGGGTCATCCAGCCGAAGCCCGCGCGGCGCGTGACGGTCTTCGTGCGATCGAGCACCTGCGGCGTGGTGAGCGAGAACGCCATGTGCCTCACGCCACCCTCCGTGCTGCTCCCAGGACGTGCTCGACTGGTCCTTGCCACAGCGCCGCAGCCTGGTTGACCTCGACGGCGTTGCCGATCTGCTTCACCTGTTCGGTGCGGTTGCCAGCGAAGTGATAGGCAGCCGGGAAGCCCATCGCAGCCGCGAGCTCATGGGGCCGCAGCATGCGGAACGTGATGTCCAGCTGCGCGGGCTGCACGAGGCCGAACCGGTCCTTCGTGGTGACGGTGGGAAGCGGGTCACCAGCGCGCGAAACGTTGAGCGTGCCGTAATACGACACGATGAACGGCTCAATCAGTGAGATGGCGCCCTTCGTGGCCACGGTCGGCGCGGGGTCGCTGACGGCGCGACCCTCGGCGCCTGACTGCTGGCCGAGGAGGAAGGGTTCAACGAGGGCGCAATGCTCGCCGCCTGATGTCAGCGTCGGGACTGGCGCATCGATCGATCGCGCCGTGCTGGGAAGCTGTCCTTCGTGCGTACCACGGAGGTGCGCGAGGAACGGCTGCACGACGCCGAACGCGCCACCCTTCGCGGTCGTGATCGTCGGCAACGGCTGCGAGGCGTCAAGGACGCGCCCGCCGTGTTCCATCGCCACGAGGAACGGCTCGAGCTCGACGCCCCAGAACTTCCGGGCGCCGGCGGCGATGCGTCGGAGCGTGTTCGGCGCGAGCGGCTTCGACCGCCCGAAGATGCTGGTGCCGCGCTCACTCCAGTCGATCACCTCACGGGCGCCCCGCCACTGCTGGTGCTCGGAGAACAGCGAGCCGACACCGGCGGGCGCGTGTGTCTGCGCCGGCCACGGAATCGGCCCACGGCCTCGAGCGCCTCCGTCCAGACGGGCGACGACGAATAGGCGACGCCTCGAGGTGGCCGCGCCGAAGTCGGCCGCGTTGCACACGCGGTACTCCACCGTGTAGCCGAGCGAGCGCAGCGCCAGCGCCCACACCTGAAACGTCTCACCCTTGCGCGATGACAACGGGCGACCCGTCGCACCGAGCGGGCCCCACGTCTGGAACTCGGGGACGTTCTCGACGATCACCCACGTCGGCCGGGTCGCTTCCGCCCACCGCAGCACGTGCCAGGCCGTCGAGCGCGACTGGTCGTGCACCGGCTTCCCGCCGCGGGCCGTCGAGTGATGCGTGCACTCCGGTGACGCCCACAGGAGGTCGAGGCGGCCACCGGTCACCTTGCGCGCGTCGATGCCGTCGAGGTTCTCGCAGACGTGCCGCGCCTCGGGGTGGTTGGCGGCGTGCGTCTCGACGGCCGTCGGCCAGTGGTTGACCGCGGTGAGGTCGAGGCGAGCGCCCATGGCGTCGGCCACGCGGCGCAAGCCGGTGCTCGAGCCACCAGCGCCACAAAACAGATCGGCGGCGCGGATGACGCTCACGCCTGCACCGCCTCGGGCACGTTCACCTCAAGGAAGTCCTCGACGTCGGCACGTAAGGCGGCGGGCACCTGCTCGAGCGAGAGCACTCCCGCACGGACCTCCTTGGTCGTGGTGAGCGCGCAGGCCGTGCGATGGCCGCAGCGCGGCTCGTGGCGACACAGCCACGGCGCGGCGGTCACGAACTGCGACCGTGCGCCGCTGCTGTGGCCAACGGGGCGCGTGACGCTGGAGCCCAACTCCTCGAGTTGCCGCGCCCGCCAGAACGCCCACGTGTCATCACCGAAGGGGCGACCACGCCAAGCGTCCTCGGTGCGCCGGTACCACGCCATGGCGTACGCCTCTGGGTCGGCCTTGCCGGCGTTGGCGAACTTCTGGACGATCTCGGCGTGCAGCTGCTGCGGGACGTCGACGCCGATGGTGCTCTCCCACGGGCAGTGGCGCGATCGCGGCCGCGTCGGCATCGCGCCGTAGTCGGGGTCGAAGGGCACGACACTGCCGGGCGTCGCGACGCGCGCACGCGGTGTGTTCCCTTCCTTTCCTACTTCTTTCCTTCCTTCCTTCCTTCCCCCCTGAGCGTCACTGACACGTGGCGACGCGTCAGTGACGCGTGGTCGCGACGGCGGATCGGAGCCACGTTCGGGGCTCGGGAGGGTGGAGGCGGACTCGCGGGGGTTCACGTTCTGGTGCTTGCTGAAGCTCGGCACGCACGCCAGGCCGTCGCCGTAGAGCACGACCAGCCCGCGGCTCACCAGCTCGTCGCAGACCTGCTCGATGGCGCAGGTGTCCGTCGGGAGATAGCGCAGGCGGAACGAGCCGGGACGCCACGCCAGGCGCCCCTCTCGATCGGCCTCACACCACAGCCCGATGTAGAGCAGGCGCGCCAGAGGGGACAGGCACACCACGTCCTCGGACGTGAAGAACTCGGGCTTGACGGTGCGGATGCGGGCCACAGCGGTTATCGGTCCTTTACCGGTCGACGACGATGGGTTGATGTGGCGACGAGGTTCACGCGGCACCTCGTGCCGTCTTGTCACGGAGCCGATCGAAGCCCTGACGCCCGGCGGCGTGGCCGGACGTGTATCCGAGGTCGTACGCGAGCCTGTAGATCTCCTCGGGTGTCTTGCCGGCGATGCGCACCGCGATGCGGCGCTCTTGGTTGGCCACCCGCGCCTGCGTGGCCAAGCGGTGCATCTTCGGCAGCATCCGGCGCAGCTTCAGGGCCTTCTCGGCGCGGAAGTGGCCCATCGTGTTGCCGCACGACTTCGAACAGGTGCGCGAGCGCGCGGTGTACAGCCTCGCGCGGCCGCACGCAGGGCACCGGCGCAGCCACAGGTAGTGGCGCTTGCGAATGTCCTGGGCGACGGGGAACGGCAGGAGCACGCCCGCCGGCACGACGGCCGCGCGGCCGAGGCGCTTCCCGCTCGGGCGTGCCTTCTCCCACGGGAAGACGGCGTCAGCCACGGCTGCCCTCGCGCACGATGTACCAGTGGCGGCCGTCCCGGCGCACCAGTCCGCGCTTCAGCAGGGAGCGGAGTGCACAGTCGACGGAACTGTTGACGCTGGAGAACTGCGGCCCAGAGACGCGCGGCGCGATAAACCTGGTCAGGTCGGATGTGGCGATGCCGAACTGGGCTTGCTCCGACCGCAGGGCAGACAGGATGCCGGCGTCGTACTTCCCGCCACCCGGCTCAGGGCCTGGTCTCAGCCGAGGCGCCGACTCTTCCCCATCGGCCGAGGACTCCTCTGCTGCTGGGTCGACCGCGGCCGTGGATTCGCGGCGAGCGGTGGGGCGTACCGTCGGCTTGCGATGGACGCGCGTGATGCGACCGGCGTCCTGGCCGTCCTCGACGGCGCTAGGCACGGGTGCTGCTGCGGGGCCCGCGCTCGTCGCGTCAGGGTCCGGGAAGATCGCCGCGAGCGCGCGGTCAGCGGCCTCGAGCTGGTCGATGAGCGCGCGAAGGTCCGCGCGCGTCTGCTGAATGTGTGCAGGGACGCTCACGCCTCACCTCGCAACGCCTGCACTGCCTGATCGAGATCCGCGCCCCACCCACGGAGGCTCACGTCGGGTCGATCCCACTGCACCAGGAAGGCGTCGACCTTGGCCTGCAGCGCCTCCCGCTCGGCGCCGAGCTCGCACACGAGCAACGCCAGTGAGCGGGCCTCACCGAAGTGCGCACCTGTGCGACTGGTGGCTAGACGGAGCGCGAGGGCCTCCGTGTCGTCACGCCACTCCGCGTCAAGGTGGTACGGCGCGTGGCGCTGCGCCTCCGTGTAAGGCTGCGGGCGCGTCACTTCCCCCACCTCCAGCGGTTCGGGGCCTTGGCGCGCGTCCGTCCACGCGTCGAGTAGATGCTCCGCGTGCCGGCGACTCGCGACGGTGCGGGTGTGCACGACCGTGTCCTGGTCCATCTCGGCGGGGGTCGCGCCGCGGCCGTGGCGGAGCGTCACGTGCCACAGACCGTCGTCGGCGCCGGTCTCGGAAAACGCGCTGCCTGAGTACACGCCATAGGCCGCGTGGTCCTGGTAGGCCGTCGCCGTCGTCGGGAAGGTCTCGGTCGACACGTTCACGCCGCGACTCCCAGCAGGCGATCGACGTGCGAGATGGTGCTGTCGAGCGCGCCGAGCACGTCGGCCTGGACGCGGAACGGGGCATCGTTCCAGCCTGCGAGCGTGAGCCCACCGGCACGCAGCCCGATCGTGTCCATCAGGGCCAGCTGCGCGCCGCGGTGCACGTCGAGGTCAGGCGTCGGCCCGAGCTCCGCGAGCAGCGCGCCCTCGAGACACCAGCACGAGGCGTTCGGGTCACCCAGGGGGCAGTGGCCCTCGGGCGTGCCGGCGAAGTCGCCCTGCAGCCACGCGTCCGGCGACGCGAGGCGCACGCGCACCCGGCGCAGCAGCGCGACGATCTCGGTCTGGACGTTGGTCGGCGACATCACGCACGCTCCGTGCGGTAGGACTCGACGACGCCGTACTCTTCGACCTTCCCGCACTTGCGGCAGCGGCGAATGCGCTGACCACGTGGCAACGGGTAGGCGATAGCCCACGCATGTCCCTTATAGGGACAGACGCGGAGACGGTTCTTCAGGCGCTCGCGCAGGGACGCCGGCGGGCCGAGGTGCGTCACACGACGCAACGCCTCCGGGCGCGGGGTGGGTGCGGACTCGTCGAGGGGCAGGCCGCGGAAGAAGCCGACCAGCAGCGCGACCGTGAGAGCGGCGAGGGTGAGGATGAACAGGACCAGGGCGAAACGCATGGCGACAGCTCCCTGACGTGCGGGTTAGAGGAACGAGCCCTGGTGGGGCTCGCGTGTGAGAGGGCGGGACGAGGCGCGGCGCGCACGACCAGCGCGCGCCAGGATGCGAGCGGCCTCCGAGACCATCCGGCTCGTGACCGAGGGGGTCGGTGCCGAGGGTGAGGTCACAGCGCCTGGCTCGATGAGCACGTATCGCCAGGTGCGCGGGCCGACGAACTGCCGGCGGTAGTCGTAGCCGTGGTGCCGCTTCAGGTCGTTCAGGCGCTTCACGGCTGACGCGCCGAACCGGGCGTACATCTCGGTGTTCGTCATGCCGTCTGGCGACGCTAGCAGCGCATCACGGACGGCCCAGCGCACGGCCTCCTGCGCGGCCTTCTCGGCCTGCGCCTGAGCGGGCGTCATGTCGGCGTCGGTGTTCCACGTGACACTCACGCGGCACGTCCCTTCGGGCGCCGGATCGGCAGTGGACGCATCACGCCGTGGCGCGACCAGGTCACGAGGTACGACGGCAGGATGGCCGACGGCGCGACGCGCGGGGCCGGGTGCTCGACGACCGCGAAGGCGCGCAGCTGCGGCGCGATCGAGACGGCGAAGCGATCGAGACGCCGGCTCGCGCGGCACTCGTCGGCGTAGCGGCGCTGCGCGCAGTGAGTGCGGTAGCTCACGACACCCTCCGTATCGCCACGCGGGCGCTGGAGCCGGTGCGCATCCAGGACTCGACGTCGACCTTCCGGTACCGCCACGACGCTCGGCCGTCCTCGATGCGTGCCGGTAAGTACGGCGCGCGCCGCTGCACCGTCGCCTGGTCCCGTTCACGGCGTGGCCACGAGGGCGCCCGCTGCATCAGCGCCGCCAGATCCTGGTCGGTGAGCACGTCGCCGAAATCCGACAGACGTACGGTGGGCCGCCCGGCCGGGGCATCGGCCGGCACGGGCGTCTCGAGGACGGCAGCGGAGACTGCGGGGACCTGCGGAGCCGACGCGTCACCCGAACGTGACGGATCGGCGGCGGGACTCACGGGGCGGCGGACGCGTGGCGCGGTCACGCAAGCACCCGTGCGGATGTCAGGAGGGAGGGCTTCGCGACCTTCGCGCGGATGGCGGCCTTCAGCGCAACGGCGCTCGCGATCGTCTGGTCGATCTCCCGCTCCGCTTCGATGACTTCGTCTTCGGTGACGTACCCATCGGCCAGCACACGACGCACGAGGCTGCTGTCCTGCCCGATCTCTTCGACCACCGTGACCAGCGCGGCGTAGACGTCCTGGTCGGTCGCCTCGGCGGCCGGCAAGGGCACGAACACGCCGCCCAGGTCACGACAGAGCTGCGCAAGCGGGCGCAGGTTGCCGGTGAGTTCGCAGCCCACCTTGAACAGCTCGATCGACAGCGTCTCGGAGAAGCCGTCCGTCTTCCGTGCCAGCGCCGCGGCCTGCGCGCGGGCGCGGCGCGCCAGCGTCTGGAAGTCGAGATGCGCGTCGTGCCGCCACTGGCAGTGGATCTCCTGCGCCGTGGTCGTCGGATTGCAGCGCCGCAGCCCGAGCACGCATCCCTTCCGGTTTTCGACCATTTCTTCGCCTCTCGCTGTCATGGAACTGCTGGGCTCAGCGTCAGTACCGTGGCGCTCATGCCCGATTCGCTGTCCGTCGCCGCGCGCGTCGCGGCCCTCCGCACCAAACTCATTCGTCGCGCCCGCTGGTACGCCGCCCCTTACCGCCTCTGGCGATGGCTGCGCCGGTGGGCCAGCTAGGCAGCCGGCGATGACGCCGATGGGCCTAGCAACTCTGGAAACAGCTGCTCCGGCGTCGTGTTCAGCGCGATTGCCAAGCGGCGCAACGTCTGTGCGTCCGGGCCGCGTTGAAGCCCGCCGCGCTCGAGACGAGCCACTGTGCGGAGACCGACGGATGCTTGGGCAGCCAATTGCGACTGAGTCCAGCCACGCTGGCGCCTCGCACGGAGCAGTTCGAAGCACATTCCAGCCATGCAAGGCCGATCTTAAGCAGCTACATTCAGCCTGTCAAGGCATATTTATGCCTCTCATGGGCATGGTGAATCTGCCGAGTACGGCAGATAGTTGCCACGTGCCCCGGCCTATCTGGACTTTGGGAGATACCTTGCGACTGCTCCGTAAGCGCGAGGGTTGGACCCAGCAGGACCTCGCAGACAAGGCCGGGGTAGGGCTGCGAACAGTCATCCGCTTGGAGAGCGAGGAGCCTGGCAACTATCAGAAGCTGAGCCTCGCGGCGATCGCTGGTGCGTTCGGCGGGACGGAGGCTGAGCTTTTAAATTGGGACCCGGGCGCGCCACTCCCGAGCAAGGGCGTTCACGTAGCGGAAGTCGAGCGCCTCGATCGAGACACCTATGCCGGGTACAAGCCCGGGGATATCCCGTTGATCACCGAAGCCCAGGCCGGGGAGGGCCGGATCTTGTACGAGGACGCAGCCTCGCTGGAGGCCTACACCGAGCGGCGCGTGTCGCGGCCCGAGGGCGTGACGGACAAGAACGCATTCGCCGTGATGGTGAAGGGCGACTCGATGGTCCCGGTGTTCAGACCAGGCCGGTACGTCGTCGTGAGCCCGAACATCCCGGTCGCGCCAGGAGACGAGGTCTTCGTCGCGCTCACTTCGGGCGAACGCCTGATCAAAATTGCGTATCGCGCCGACGGCGGCTTCGTGTTAGAAAGCGCGAACCCAACTTATTCGCCGCGGTTCGTGAAGGCCGAAGAGATCCAGGTCATGTACCCCGTGGTCTGGGCGAAGCGGACCTGGCGCATGTTGCGTGTGGTTCGTATGCCATTGTGGCCGCGGACTCGCGCGAGACATTCTTTCATGACGAGTCGGACGAAACGACCGTCAACGAGATGTCCGAGAAGGTCAAGCAGACGCCGCTCGGCTTGGCTAGCGGCTCCGGCCTAACAGCAACGGTTCTCGGAGCAATCGAGGCGCTCTCTGCACAGCATCTCGACGTTCTGCGCCACCCAGATGAAACTGGCGACTACCTGCGAGAGTTCATGCGAGGGTTCGCCCGTAGCGCTGGTGCGAACGAGGCGCTCCACCCAGCGGTTCGCGCCCATCTCGATCGCGCAGGATGGGTCTTCACGTCACGCCGCAAGGGCAAACTACAGCTCAGGCGACACCATCCGGATCGGGAGAACTTCGCTCCCGAGTACTTTAATCCCGGCGTGCCTGCCGTCTTGCTACCCATTGATCTGACGGCTGAAATTAGCGGGCCGCATGAGTACGACCTGATGGGCGCTCTCGTGCCCTGTCCAACACCGAGACAGATCGACCGAACCTTACCAGTAAACATTTCCGTGTTTGCTCGTTTCTTTTCCACAATCAACGCCCTGAGCGTGCATCTCGGCTCAGGGATACAGGTAGGGGTGCACTTCGCTGATGGCGAGATCGAGGTGCTGCCGATACAACCCTTGCATTCCTTGCTCGACTGATGTCCAACTGGGGTCCCTTCACGCAGCCCGACTCGCCCGATCCCGTGCGCTGGACGATGCACAAGGACGGCGGGCGCATGGTGCAGTGCCGCGTCGTGCCGCACCCGCTCGGCTTCGAACTGCGAGTGGATGTCGACGGCGACACGCGCCTAACGCAGGTGCACCGCCAGGAAGCCGACGCTGACATCCACGCGGCGTCGCTCGAGGACTCGTTCATTGCGAAGGGCTGGAGCTGAACGGTGGCGTCCCACAGTCTTTACATCGACGACTCCGGAAATCGCGAGTACTCGAACGATCGCGACTACGAATCATCCGGCAAGTCGCGGTACTTCGTGTATGGCGGGATTCTGTTCAAGCAACCGGCCGACAGCGCCCTCGCTGAGGGAGTAGCTGATCTCAAGCGGAAATACTTCGACACCACTAGGGTGGAGTTGAAGTCGAACTGGCTGCGGCTGCCAGAAGAACGCGAGCGGCGATATTGTCGGCCGTTTAATGTGTCGCCCGACGTCCTGAACTGGCTGACCGATGACCTATATACATTGGTCAATGAGTCCGAATTGCAGATCATTGCGGTCGTCGTGGACAAACTGCACATGCAGGAGCGATACCCGGAGCCGTGGTACCCGCCGACCGTCGCCTATGAAGTCCTGATGCAGCGAGTCTGCCTGGCTGTGCCTGCCACGGACTCAGTCGCCGTCACGATGGACGAGATCAGCGGTAAGACGCCGAAGTCGAGGGCGTACGGACCGCTGATGCTGGCGCACCACGCGAAGCTCGCGAAGGCTGGATCTTCACTGCAGGTAGACGTCCGGATGTCGCAGCTCACTGCAGCCGGGTTCAGATTCGTGAACTCGGCGCATTCACACCTGCTTCAGATGGCCGACCTCGTCACGTACAACGTGCATCGCCAGTTTCGCGATCACGGTGATGCGTGGGAGATCAAGCCAGCAGAGAGCAAGGGCAACCTGCCGGTCTATCCCTACTTCGAGAAGATGGAGAGGAAGTTCAGACTTGGCCCTGGGGGTCGCGTGCAGGGCTTCGGCATCGTGAAACTGCCGATTGTCAATCGCGTCGCGTGGGCCGTTACCAACAAGAAGTGATGAAGCCGCGCCTTAAGACCCCCGTCGATTCGAGGGTGGGCCAATGGACCAGGGGCAACCGCCCACTCTTGTACGCGACCTCTCCGAGAATCTACTGCCTCATGATCCTCGGAGCAACTGAATTCCGCGATGCCTCGTAACCGCGGCGCCCGCGAGCGGGTCGCCACCGGCGTCTTCCGTGACGCGCACGGCTTCTCGATCATCGCCAAGGTCGGCGGCGACCAGGAGGAGCGTCGGCACCCGCACGGCACGTCCCTCGACAAGTTGCGTACGCTGCGCGCGGCGCTGGTGACCGAGATGTCGCGCCGGCACGGGCGGGCCGTGCCAGCCAAGGGGACGTTGGCGGCGGCGGCGCGCGAGTACCTACCGGCCGTGAAGGCGATGCCCTCGTACAAGAGTCGGCGCCGCCAGATCGAGCTGTGGGTCGAGGTGTTCGGCCGTCGGCCCCTCAGCAAGCTCACGCACGTCGAGATCGCTCAGCAGCTCCAGCGGTGGCTCAGCGAGCCGCGCGACGCCGACGATGAGGAGTCCGCGCCCTACTCGGTGCAGTACGTCCTGCATCTGCACACCGCCCTGTCGCACCTCTTCACGACGCTCTACCCGGACGCACCCAACCCCCTGGAACGCGTGGCGCGGCCATCGCCGCCGGAAGCGGAGCCGCGGGCCATTCCCGTGTTCGCATTCGTGACGATCCTGAAGGCCTACCCGCTGCGCTCGAAGACGAAGGCGCGCCAGGCCGTCATGGCGGCGACGGGACTCGGGCACACCGAGTTGATGCGCGTGAAGCCGACGGACGTCCACCTCGAGCCGCGCCTCGACCGCTCGCGGCCCTTCCAAGGCATCGTGACGGCCCGGGCGCGCCGGAAGGGCAAGGGCTCGGCGCCGCGGACGATCCCGCTGACGCCGCACGCGTGGCGCGCCTGGCGGCTTTTCGTACGCGTCAACGCCTTCGGGACGTTCTCCACGTCGAACATGCGGCGCGACTTCCGGTTGGCGGCGGCCGCGGCCGGCTTCGTCCTGCGCGACGCGGCGCACCCGGATGGCCTCGACTGGCGACCCTACGATTCCCGCCACACCTTCGGCACCGAACTAGGGCGCCACGGCAAGGACGAGCGGGCCGTCCAGGAGATCCTCGGGCACGCGGATATCCGCACGACCCGTCGATACACCCAGGGCTCGGTCAGCCCGCGCGTCGCCGCCGCGATCGGCGCCTTGGGGGCCAGCCGGCGGGGCCAGCCGTAAGCGTGGAAACGTGTGCTTTTTGTTGGAGTTGGGTGTAGCCACGTGGAAGTAGGCTGACAGCCTGATCCATGGCGATCATCGCGATTTCCGCCTAGAACGGATTGGTACGCCCGGTAGGATTCGAACCTACGACCTTTGGCTCCGGAGGCTGCGTTGGCGCGGCTTTTGCGAACAGTTCACGCGTGTGGCCAGCATAGTGGCCAGCCGCAGGCCGTCAACAGCCTAGCTCACGCCGGTCAGGTTGATCAGCTCGATGGGGATCTCCTCGCTGTGCCACACCTTGCCGCTGCCGTACGTGGCGGACACCACAAGCGCCCGCCTCTCGACCGCGCGAGCCGTCAGCATCGCGTTATCTGCGCTGGTGAGCTCCAGAGCGAGGACGCCCGGCGTCAGGCTGCTCAGGACGTTGCGGCCAGTGAACACGGCGGTGTACGTGTCGAGGCTGGTCAACGTCGCCGTGAGCGTCGACAGTCCCTCCGGCTCAATCGGTGCGCCGGCGCCGTCGGCCAGGGGGATCTGAAGCGTCGTGGTGGTCTTCTCGCGGACACGCTGTGTTGTGCTCATCGTTAGTCGCCTGGTTGAGTAATGGCGCCGAGGTTCATCCCTTCAGTCGCCGTGATGGTGCCGACTGTTGCGAGCGTGCGCGCGGAGACGGCGCCCATGACGATGACGTCGTAGGTGATCGTCGGGACGGTCTCCGCGTCGCCCTTCGGCCAGTACCGGCCGGTGAAGTAGCGCGCCGGAAAGTAGCGGCCGGGAAACATCAGGCCGCGTCCACGGTCACGCCGGTCCGGTTGCCGTGCTCGTCGCACGGCGCGGTGATGCGCACCTTCGTGTTGCCGACGTTCTTGATCGTGATCGTGGCGCTCTCTGGCTCTGCTCCGGCGAGATCTCCGCCGGCCCCGGCCGCCGCGATTCGCAAGGCACCTCGAGGCGTAAGGTCGGTCTCGATCGCGTCGGCCCGATCGAGCCACGCATCGGCGACCTGAATTGCTGTCGGCACGTCGCCCACGGCCGCCGGCGACGCCGGTACGCGCTCATCAAGCGCCGCAGTGTCGGCGAGGATAGAGTCGACCACCGCATCGACAGCCGCCAGGGCCGCAGATGTCGCGAGGCTGCTGATGGCCGCGTCCAGGTTGTCGAGGTTCCCTGCCCTGCCGCTCGTCAGCCGCGCCAGGAGCGTCGTCGTGCCGGCAGTGTCGGCGCCGGCATAGGTGCTCCGACTCGAGATGGACGCGTCGATGCGCGCCAGTTCTGTGGTGAGCTCTGTGCGCACCTGCGACGCAATAGCCGCGAGCGTCAGCCCCGAGAGTGAAGGGTTCACGCTCGCGATCTTGTCGGTCATCGCCGTGAGCACCTTCTCGCTATCGGTCTCGTCGATGATCTGCGCCTCGACCTCGTTGGCGATGGCCGTCCGTTCGCCCGAGGTCAGCGTCATGGCGGCGCCGGCCGCGATGTCGTTGAGGCCGGTAAGGCCGGTCCCCTTTGCCAGCACGATGTTGGTCCCGGCCGTCAGTAGCCGCGTGGCCGCGCTCCACACCGCATCAAGGGCATTCGCGGCGAATGCGGCCGCGGTGATGGCTCCGGCCGCGACAGACTGGATGGACGCGGGCAGCGTGTCGCCGAGGACGTTCGCGCGGATCTGCACCACAAGGTCGGACGGGTCCGCACCGGTCCCCGTGATGTGGAAAGCCATGTCGCCGTTCGTGTCGGTGTGCGACGTCGTGAGCGCAGCCGAGTACCAGCCGCTGCCCCGTTCGGTGACGGTCGGCGAGATTGAGGCGAACGCCGCGCCGGCCTTGCCCGCCGTGATCGTGAGCGTGAGGCCGGTCTTGCCGGTGACGTGGTCGGCCGAGTCGGTCATGAAGACCGATAGGTCGTAAGCCGTGCTCTGCTTCAGGGTGCGCATGGGGGTGGTCTCTCCTCTACTGGTTCACGACGCGGCTGCGGGCGTAACTGGGGACCGCCGCCGAGAGTGGACGGAGGACCACCACTTGCGCCAGCCAGATCCCTGAGCTCGACAAGGTCCACACCGGTGTCTCGGTGCCGTTGGCCAAGGCGACCTTGAACGCGAAATGGTGCGGCTGGTCAGCGCCGTAGGCTTCCTGTTCTCCGATGAGTGACCACCCTGACGGCTGCGTGCAGGTGGTACCTCCGACGCGGTATGTCACGACCCCCAGCAACAGATCACCGGTCAGCACCGGCACACTCCCGGGCGCCGGACTTGTCGAGGTGCCCAACTCGTCCGACGATGTCACCTCGTACGGCGTACCGGAAAATTCCGTGATCGAGAAGCTTCCGTAGGCACCAACGGCCCCGCCCGCCGTGTCTTTCATGGTCCGGGTGACCGTACAGGCCCCGGCCGTGAGAATCTGCGCCCAACTGATGTGGCTGAAGACGTTGCCGTTGACGGCGCGGCGAGACCTCACATCTCGCCACCCAACCCCGTCCGCTGCCGCGCCAGCCGAGATGACCAGGCTCGGAAACGTGCCCTGTTCATGCGCGCCGCCGGCGACGATGAAGTTGCCCGCCGTGACGCTACCGGGGGTGCTCGCCACCTTGGTGGCGGCAAAGCCACCAGACGTTGACACCGCGCGCTGTGATGAGAGCTCTGCAAACGACACTCGGGACGCTCCGTCTGAGAAAGCTGAGGACTCCCGCACGGCCTGCGCCCAGCCTGCCGTACGAGAGCACCGGGAGCGCCGAGGGAGGGAGTCCAGGCGGCCCTCACCCGGTGAGTGACCCGATACGTTGCCGCGCGTCCCTCGTCCTGCGCGGCGTGTGGCGGTTACATGACCGCCTCCTCTGTTAGTCCTGCCGCCTCCACTGCACAAACGCACCCGGGATGGCCGGCGCGGTCGTGTCCGTCACTTCTCCTGGCCTCCCTGCATGCGCCCGGCGATCACCGCGACCATCTGTGCGTCTGGGTTCGCCGCGATGTTCTTCATTTCCTCCCTTGAGGTACCCGCCGCCTCGAGGGTCGACGAGCTCGTGACCTGGCTGCGCAGGAAGACGGCGCAGACCGCGTTCACGAACGCGATGATCGCGGCCTGCTGCGCATCGGTCACGTCCACGCCGAAGACGACCAGCAGCGCGAGGCCCGTGTTGATCAACGCGATCACCGCGACTGGTTCTGCTCGGAAGCCCTTCATGCACGTTCCTCTGGCGCGTCGTCGCCTGGCAGGCCCACCGTCGAGGACGCCTCGCCGCGCAGCGACAGCCGGAAGCGGCAGCGGTCGATCCCGTCGATCTTCGGGCCGAGGGTGCCGTTGATGGCATCGATGACGCCCTGCGCCTGCTCGACCATCCACTTCCCGATCTGGTCGGTGTCGGCGGCCTGCTGGTGCTTCGCGTCGTCGAGCGCGACGAGCACGGCATCGAGCTTCGCATCCAACACGCGGAGCCACACCTCGTCGTTGTCGGGCGGGGCGACGGGCGGCACCTCGGGGTCTGGCGGCACCGGCACGGGCGACGACGCACAGTCCACGTCGACCCATACGCCAACCGTACCGACGTTCGCGGTCGCGTGCGTCTGGTCGATCCATGCGGGCGACGGATTCGGGCCGCCGGCACCGCCGATGATGTCGACAATCGAGCAGCCCCACGGCACGGCGGGATTGCGCCACGCCGCCACGTCGTCACTCAGGTCGTTTGCGTTACCGCGCTTGCCGTTGCGACCCCACTTGATGTCGTCCTTGCGCAGTTCGCAGACGACGGCTGCCGTGAATGCATGCGCGTTGTGAATGAGGCCTGGCCGCTCCGCGTTGACACGCTGGACCACGTCGAGCCGGTTTGGGGCGATCCATGGATCAGCCATGAGGTTGTGTCCTTTCTAGGTGTGCGCCGACGGCGTGCAGACTCGCCACCAGTGATGCAGTGATGCGCCGTTCGTGTTCGAGGGCGGCTTGCATGTCGTGCAGGGCCACCCCCATCTGCGCGACGTCGACTAGCGCCGCGGCGAGCACGTGCCGCGCGGACGGCAACGCGTCACCGGACACGGCCGGTACCGGCGCCACGCGTGAGCGGACCTGCACGCGCAGATGCGCCAGGCTCAAGCCACGCCGTTTGGCGAGCACACGCAGGTTGCAGGCAGAGGTCCCCATCCGAGCCGCCGCCAACGCGACGTTTCCGCTCGTGGCGGTCATCGCCTCAACGATGTCCTCGACCGTGCACGGGCCGAACCGACGACTCACGGCGTAACCGCCGACTGGAGTCGCAGCAGCACGGGCGGGCCGGGCTTGCCGATGATGCGAACGGCGAGCGTGTTGCTCCCGGGTGATGCGCCCACCTCGCCGAAGCCGACCGCTCGGACTTGGAGCGAATGGTTTCCTCGGGGCACCGTGCTAGGCAAAGTGAACGTGAATGTGTCCATGCCGGCCGACGTGGTGGTCTTCAGGACGGCCAGGTTGCTGCACGTGGGGTCAGTGACGCCGTCCACGCAGAGCTGATAGTGGTCGGTGTCCAGTGCGTCCACCGAGGGGTGGTCGAAGAACAGCTCGGAGCCGGTCTGCAGCTGCCCCTGTTGCGCGTGGGCGGTCAGCGCCGAGAGCGCCAGAAGTAGGCCGGTGAGAACCGCAAAGCGTAGTGTCTGCATCGTCTGAATCCCTTCATGCATGTGCGCGGACAATGGCCCACGCGGATGTCCACTGGTCCTGCCATGTGTGGTCGTGCGGCTTGCCAGGGCGCCGAGGAAACGTGCCGGCGTCATTCCGCCCAACCCTCCGGTGGCGTCACCGTCTCGACGATATGCCGGCGATCCCACATCGCGAGGATCTCCGTGGTCGCGGAGAGGCAACAGACTCCGACTAATGCCCAACACGCGGCGCGCAGTGGAGCCCCCACGAGCGGGGCCTTAGTGATCGCGATGTGCGCAACGTGCAGGAGACCGAACATCTGCAACGCGCGCAGAAACGCTGAGCGAATCCCAGCGCGCGCAAGAACCCGCGCGTTGATATCCCATGACCGCTTCGAGTCCATCAGGGCTCGCATCGTCGCGACCGCGTCCAGGATGCCAAAGGTGCTAACGGCCGCCGCCACCAGCGCCACGACAAAGAGGCTCATCTCGAGCGTCATCTATTGATGCTCCTCTGGGAAGCGCCGTAGTTTCGCGAGTTCCGTCAGAACGACGAGGTAATGCACCCGTTGTCTGTCGGCGTGGACCTCTGGTCGCACATCCAAAAGTTGACGCGCAATCCGTGGTTGTAGGTGTCGTGCGGCAGCCTGCGACAAGAACTCGATGACGCCGCGCGCCCGTTCGACGAGCAGAGCGATGCGATCTCGAATCACGACCGGCCCTCCAACTTCCGCAACAGCTCGGCGAGGACTTGACGTGTCTCCTTCGCTGAGTCCTCCGCAGTGCGGAGTAATCCCTTGTATTCTTCCTTGTCCTTCACGGCGGCGCGAAAGTGCGCGCCCATCACCCACCACTCTCGGTGTAGGCCGAGGATGAAGATCGTCATACAGGCCACACCGCCCACGAGCCCATGGGAGACGATCATCTCGAGCAGCGGCTTCAGTTCCATGCATCACGTCGTGACCTTGGCCCCGACCTCTGCCCGTCGATCTCGCTGATTGTTCCCGCCGGTTACCTCGTCGTCGGAGCACCCGAATGCGATCCCGCAGACCCACAGCAGGAGTGATGCCCACACGAGAATCCGCACCCGCTGCCAGGTCATAACAAGCCAGTCGTGTCGTGGTAACAGAGGTCGGCGCTGTGCGGGGGCGTACTCGTTCCCGACTTTCGCATCCGTACCGCGACACGGGTACTCGACGCGAGAGGGAGAGCCGCAGGGAGCCACAACGTCTGTGGCAAACCGTGGTTGATGCCGAGAGGTGCCGTGCGAATGGTCGTCAACACGACCTCGGACGCAGCCGCACCGACGCCGAGTTCCCACTCACAGTCGGACGTGACCGGCGACGTCACCGTGAGGCCGAGAATGGCAATCTCATTGCCGACCCCGGACGTGAGTTCGTACCAGGACGAGTTCGCCCACGGGGTCGCGTTCGGAGTCACCGACACCATAGACGACCCGATGTGTGTCCCGGTCATCGGCTCGGCGTCACTGGCAACGTGTGTCCCGTCGTAGTCCTCGAAGTAAAACAGAGCGGTCGGAATACTCTGTCCCCCCGAGTCCCCCCGGAGTCGCACCGAGATACGGTCACCGGCCGAGTACGGCCCGAGTGGCACCGGGAAGAAATACATCGGGATGCTGATGTTCGACGCCTGGCCGTTCGTGCGCCACACGTGCGTTGACACTTCCGCGCCTGCCCCACCGACACCGATGTCGTACTCCAGGATGCCCCCGAACGCGTTCACCCCGGCCGAAATGCCAGCGATGACCGAGTCGGCCGACAGGCTCGCGATAATCTCCGTCCAGGACCCGAACGTCCAACTGCCACCACTGGTCACCGTGACGTGAGACGTCCCGTTCGTGGGATAGACCTTGAGCACCTTCGTTGTCGTGCGTGTGTCGGTCACAGCGGGTTCTCGTAATAGGCGAGGGCGATAGGACAACCGCTGCCCGTGTCCGACTTCCGGAACCGAGCCGAGACACGTTCACCAGCGGGGACGATGTCGAGCGGAGTCGGGAAGGGATACCAGTTCACCCCGTCGGCCAACCCCCCAGCGTTCGAGTAGCCTTTGAGGGTCGCGATGACGACCTCGGACGCAGCCGCACCGACGCCGATGTCTATCTCCCAATCACGACTTGCCGACGACCCGGGCAACTGAACCCCGGCGATGGTGAGATCCGCTGCTGCCGAGGCGATGATGGTCGTCCAGGTGCCGTTCGCCCACGGGGTCGCGTTCGCGTTCACGTCGATATGTGCGCCGTTAGGCTCGAACTTCAGGGCCGACGTGGTCGTCTGAAGGTTCCCGACAATCGGTGCCTTGTAGTAGGTAATCGCGAACCGCCACGGGGTCGTGTCGGTGCCGTACTTGCGCATCCGCAGCGCGATCCGCGACCCGGCCGGAATCGCGGCCACCGGAATCGGAATCTGCATGATCCCGCGTCCCGTCCCCTGTCCGAGATTCGACCCCCTCACGGTCGCGATGACGACCTCGGACGCAGCCGCACCGACCGCGATGTCGAGTGCGAAGTGCCCAAGGGTCCCAGAGAAGAAGTAGGCGTACAGGTCCGTGACGACGGCACCCGTGAGGACCCAAGCCTCGGCCGTCGAGGCGACGAGTTCGACATAGGCCGAATCGGTGTAGAAGCCCCCACTCGGTGTGACGGCGAGCCCCTGCCCTGCTGCGGGTTCGACAAACTGCCGGTTCGTCGTCCACTGCATCTGTGTGACGGGAGGCACCGCGCCCCAGCGAATCCCCTGCGACGGGTTGCGCCCGCGGAAGTGCTGCACCCACGACTCTCCGAGCGAGTCGCCTTCCCACAGCACGAGCTCGTAAAAGAGCGGTTGCTGGTCGCCGTTCTCGTCGATCGTGGAATGGCGAATCCGCGTTTCGGTGACGAGATAGTTCCCCACGACCTGGCGGTCGGGAAAGTTCATCGGCACCAGGAGGAGCGGGTAATGTCCTGGAATGCGCGTCGTGCAGGTGACGCGTTTGGGCGGGGTGAGCCGCTTCGCGAGTTCAGCCGACGCAAACGCGCGCGCGCCAGGGAGGTCGGTGTGCCCTTCCTCCTCGGTGATGCGCTGGTCGATCACGGCGGCATAGTCGAACCACCCGACCGCGTCCTGGGCCACGGCGTCCCACTCACGTACGAACGTGGGATGCATCACCCAGGTCCGGTAGCGCACCTCGACGCCGCCCAAGTCGCCGCCGGGATAGACGATCGCGTTCTCGATCGGCTCCCACACGTACGTTCCATCCATTGGCGTCACCACGCCATCGAGCTCGAGCTGCACGAAGGCGCCGGGGAGGAACGTCACCGCCGTACCTTCTGGTACGTCCGCGACGAGCCCATCACTGAAGGCCACCGTCGCGGCGCCGTCAGCGTCGGTCGTGGTCGCACCGGTGAGCTCGTAGATCTCGGTCTGTCCGTCGACTGAGAACCGCGCCCCGATGCGGATCGACGCGTCCTTCGGCAGGCTGTCAACGTCCAGCGACGTGGCGCCGAGGACCGCGTCGGTCGTGGTCGAGCCGCGGATCTCGGTCGGGAGCACGTGCACCGGGACGACGGCTGTGCCAGAGGCGGGTGTGGTGTCCTCGATGTACTCGACGGGACCCGGGCCGGATTCAGGGGCGGCCGTCTGCATGAAGACGCGGGTCGCCTGCGTGAGGACCTGCTTCTCCCACCGCAACGGCGGATCGGTCAGGACGGACTGCCCGTCATCAGACAGCGTGGCCGGCCCTGGGAGGTCGCCTGGGTTATCGAGCGCGGCCGCCTTCTCACCGTTGATGCGCCAGGGCCAGCCACACTGCAGCGTGATGCGGTCGAGGACCTGGCGGATCGTCGTCACCGGATCGGCGATGCGCAGTTCCGGCAGGGCCGGGCCGCCGGTCGGGTCGCTGATGACGGTTACGCCCTTCGGCCCGAGGTACTCCTCGACGATGGCGGTGAAGACCTCGCGGGCCGGTGCCGCCGCGTACGTGCGAGGCGGCAGGAAGACCTGATCGGCCAGGACCATCCGATCGCGGCAGCGGATGCGCGTCACCGTGCCCAGGTCGTCAACGATGGGCTCGTCGATGACGTTGGCGATCTCGCCGCCGAAGAGCAGCTCGATGTCGTCGCCGAGTTCATCGGTTCGTGTGAGCAGGATGTCGTCGCCCACGCTCGGCCGGTACGCGCCAGCCGTGCTATCGAGGTCGAGGATCGCGAGGTGGAACGTCTCAGTCGAGAGCACCTTCTCGATGTCGATGCTGTAGCCGTTGGCGAGCCAGGCCGTGCGGTCGACGCCCGCGATGAGCAGCTTGAGCGGCGTCATCAGGCGGCCCCGTACGTCCGGTAGACATCCGGCTGATGACGTGTGATGGCGCGGGCCGCCTCGTAGCCGTCGATCTGTGAGATGACCGTGATCTGGATAGGCGCGCTGGACGCCCCACTGCGTGAGAGCGGCACCATCGCGTCAGGGCTGGCCCCGCCGAGCAGGCCCGGGTGCGCGGTGCTGTCACCCAAGGACATCGGGCGATGAATGCCCTCGTTCGCGTCAAAGAGTCGCTCACGGAGGCCTGGCTGCCCCGTCCATCGTCCACCCGTGGCGGCGATCAACGCCTGCCGTTCCGCTTCCGCTTGCTCGTCGGTCTTGATCGCGCGCCCGCCCCAGCCATCAGGCCCAAACGGATCAAGGCGCTCGCGCTCACGAGTCCCTGGCAGCGACGGCCGCGCGTCGGGATCGTCAGGCCGGATCGCGCGACCGCCCCACCCGTCAGGGCCGAACCAGTCGACCGGTGGCGCCGGTTCCCGAGTCCCTGGCGGAACCAGTCGCGTGAAGGATTCATCAGGTGCGATGGACGGGAGCGGCCTCGTGACGCCGCCAAACGTGGTCGATGCGGGCGCGGGAAGCTGACCCGCCCACGCCCGCAACGTCGTCGCGGTCTCGTCGAGCGCGGACAGGAGGCGTGTCGAGGTGGCCGCGATGAGTGGCTCGATGCGGCCAATGACGCGGGACACGTCGTTATGATTCGCGGACGCACCGATGTACGCCCGCGCCGAGTTCATCTGCGTCTGTGCCCGCAGGAGGTTGCGATACTCCTCGAGCGAAATGACCGCCTCTGGCCCTGCCTCGCCGATCAGCGCCCTCGTCGGGCGCGTGACGATGCCGCCCAGCTTGAACGGCGTCGTGGGGTCGCCATCCGCGCCACCGCCGTATGTGCCGTCACCGTTACTACCGTCACCGTTGCTACCGTCACCACCCTCGTTGCCGTTCCCGGGCCCCGCCGGGAACGGCCCTGGCGTATACGTGACCGGGATATTGATGCCAGGTACGTCGTTGATCGCGTCGACCAGATCGTCCAGCTTGTCGATGAGCCGGTCCATCGCGTCGAGCATTCTGTCGATCGCCGGCCGGAAGGCGTCGCCGATGAGTCCTTCCTGCTCCGCGAAGTCGAGGAGCGCAAGCGTCGTGTCATCGAGCTCGTCTCTCAACGTCGGGGTGTCCTGAAGCATTTGCCAGATGGCCTGCAACGACGGCTGCATCAGGCGCGCCGCTTCGAGACCACCGCGGCCGAATAGCTCCAGTTGGTGATAGGCCTCGCCGATGCCGTTGGCGAGGTCGCCGAACAACTCCGGCGAGAGCAATCCGCTATTGGCGAAGCCGGCCAGCGCCTGACCGAGCCCTTGCGCCAACTGCACCGCCGGCGCGGTCTGCGGATTCGTGGCGATCTCGGAGTCGACCTGCAACTGTTGGAAGCCGGCACCTGGTGTCTGCCCGGCGCGCGCGTACAATTGCTGCAGATCCTGAATCGGCTTCTGCATCCGTCGCAGGACGTCGATCGCGCTCTCGCCTTGTGCGACCGCTTCGCTGAAGGCGACGAAGAGTCCAGCCGCCGCGGCCTTCGCGCCGCTACCGAACCGTTCGAGCGTGTCCTTTGAGCGGCGCACCAGTTCGGCTTCGATCACGCGGGCGCGCTCGCTGACGTCGCTGATGCCACGCGTCAGTTCCTCGATCTCAGCGTCGGTCAGGGACGGCGTGATCGCCGCGATGGCATTGGCGAGTCCCTGCTCGGCCTGTGCGCGCTGCTGTGCGGCGAAGGCGACGATTTCTTCGGCGCCCGCGTCATCACCTTCCGTGTTACGAATTTGCGCCCACTGCTGCCGAGAGATGACGCCCTGCACGCGGGCCACTTCCGCGAGGCCCTTCGCCAGTGTCGACGCGCGCGTCTGCTGCTCGGCGATCGACACGTTGAGCCGGTTCATCGCGTCGGTAAACGTGTCGGCGTCGTTGCTGTTGAAGAGCGTCAGGAAGTAGTCGAACGAGAAGCCCGCGTCTTCGACCGCTTCCTTGAACTGCTCATAGCCGCCAGCCGCCGCGATGACCTGGGCGCGCTGCTCGCTGAGCGCCTTCTTCTCCGCCTGGCGGTTGCGCCACGCCATGTAGATCGCCGCGGCGGCGCCGATGCCGGCGGTCGCTCCCAGCGTCGCCCCAGTCAGGCCCAGCATCGCGCCGGTCGCCAATCCGCCTCCGGCACCGAGGGCTCCGCCGAGCACAGGGTTGCTCGTCATGGACCCGAGCGCCGCACCTGTGGACAACGCGCCGAGCCCGCCAGCGAGCGCCTGCCCGCGACCACTGAGCACCGTCTGACCGGCCGCGTTGACCTTCGTCAGGCCGAGCTTTGGCAGCGCCGACGCGAGGGAGTCGACCAGTTGCCCCGCGGTATCCAGCGACGCGATCGTCGTCCCGATGCCACGGGTGACGTCGCCGAACGCCGGCCCGGCGATCTGCGCCAGCTGCGCAAAGGACTGGGCGAGGTTGCGCACCTCGAGGCGCGTGTTGCGCGCCGCCTGCAGGCCCTTCCCGAAGTCGACCGTGATGCCGGCGATGGAGTTGCGGGCGCGATTCAGATCGACGTCCTCGATCGCCTGCGGCAACGTGCTGCGCGGCGCTTCTGGAAACAACCCCGGGAAGATGGCCCCAGCGACGCCGGTGCGCTCGAATCCTGGGTTCTCGAGGTTGCGGTTGACGCCGATCGTCGGGTTCTGCAGGGACTTCTGGAAGATCTCGCGATAGGCCGGAGACGTAACGAGGTCGCGCAGCTTGCGATCGAGTTGAGCGACCGCGCCGGCGAACTCCGGGCCGAGCTCACTCGCGCGGTTCCGTGCCGTCGTCAGCTGATCGATGAGGACCGGCATGCTCGCCGGCAGCACGTTCGCCGTGCCGACCTTGTCGAGGTTCTGCGCCAGCGTGATCGCGTTCGTGACGATGTCGGCGCCGGTCAGTTTGGCGAGTTCGGCGTTGAGCTCGCGCTGGGACCCGGTCGCCTTCTTCGCCGCCGCATCCTGCGCCAACAGCAGCCGTACGACCGCATCGGACGTACCGGCGGCCTGTGCCGCCTCCTTGTTCGACTGTCCGAGTTCCTTCGCGGACCGGATCGCCTCGCGCTGGGCCGATGTTAGTCGTGCGAGCGCCTCACGCGCGGCGTTGAGTTCAGCCACCGCGCCGGCGCCGCCAATGGCGGCCGCGGCCCCCGGCATCGTCGGCAGGGCGATGTCGCTCGTACGGCGCTCTGAGGCGCCATAGTTCGGGTCGCCGAGCCAAGGGGCGACGGTCTGCGCGAGCCATCCTGACGCCTGCTTCGGCTCGTACAGCAGGCCGACGAAGGGCTTCTTGTACCAAGGGGCGTTGCGGAAGGCCTCATCACCCTCAGCGACGGCGCGCTGCCCAGCCCGGCTCAACATGCCAGCGAGGAGGTCGCCGACTTCTCCGGGCTGCGCGTTGCGGATGCGCTCGATCGCATCGGCGACTCCGCCGAGTTGACCGGCCAGCGTGACGGACTGATTGCCGGCTGACACCATACCCGCGCCCATGTCACCGAGCGCGGTCGTGATACGCGTTGCCTGCTCCATCACGGTGAGCTGCTGCTCGCCGAGACGCTCCGCGGCCTCGAGGGCGCGCTCGAGGCCGATAGTGACGAAGGCCTGCTTCTTCTCTTGGTCGGTGAGCTCGGCGACCGTCTTGTTAATGCGGTCGGCGTAGATCTCCTGCGCCTCAGCCACCTTCAGCGTGATCCCGAGGTTGTCGAGCACCTCCGTACTGCCGCGGCCGAGGGCGCCGATCAAATCGTCGATCGACGCGGTCGCGTCATTGCCCACTGCTCGACCCAGGGTCACCGCCGCGCCGGCGAGCTCGCCCATGTCGACGCCCATCTTCGTGAGCTGGAGCTGCGACGCCTGATTCGACTGCCGCATCAAGTCGGTATCGCTGACCAGACCACGTGTCTCGCCGCGCAGCCGCTGTAGTTCACGGTTCGCGGCCACGGCCCCGCCCTGCAGTTTCTCGAAGGACTGCTGCAACGGCGCCATGCGCGCGCCGTCGGCGGCGATGTCGCTGATGGCGGCGCCGATGGCCGTGATCGCGCCGAGACCAGCGCCGGCACCGAGACCCAGGCCCAGGCCGCCCAGCAATGCCCCGCCGCCACGGGACAGCGTCGCGCCGATGCCTGATGTCGTCGTCGCGAGTTGTTTCGCGGCGACCTGCGCCTGCTGGAGTTCGGCGGAGAGCCGGCGGATGTGGGTCGGCGCCTCGACGCCCATCCGCTGGTACTTCTGGAGGACCTCGCTGATCGTGCGGCTGTTGCGCGTGAGCTCGCTGTCGGTCAGGCGGGAGGCGCCGCCGATCCGCTCGATGCCGCTCGCGACGCGCCGGGCCTGCCCCTCGAGGCGGCTGCCGTCGAAACTGCTGCCGACCGCCCGCAGCTGCCGCGCCGCGCCCTCGGCTTCCGTGCCGACCTTCCGAAATTCGTCACGCGCCTGCTGCGTCCCGCGTCGCAGGTCGGTGACATCTCCCGTGAAGGTGGCTTTGATCGGCATCGGGTCAGCGTCGCTTCAGCGCAGAGATGCGCTGCTGTTGTCGTCGGTCCTGCTCCTCGCGGTGCAGCTCGTCGAGCGTGAGCCACACCCAGGTGATGGGCCAGTCCTCTACCGTGTGCGGCGCGATGCCTTGGATCGACCGGGCGAGCCGGATGCAGTTACGCTGCCAGACGTAGGGTCCGTAGGGCCGTCACCGCCAGGACGGTAGATATGCGCGAGGATGTCGGAATACTGCTTCTGCAGGCCCCGGTAGTACTCGACCGTCACGTGCACCATGGCCAGGCGTACCGGCTCCTGCAGGTCCTCGATCGCCTCACGCTTGATCTCGATGCCGAGGTCCCAGTCCTGCAGCGCCGTCTCGAGGACGCGCGTGTCCTCGTCGAACTTGCTCTCCCCTGTCTTGACCGTCTTGAGTTCGTTCCACACCCTCGACGGCGGGTCCTTCAGAATCTCGATCCAGTAGGACGTGCCGAGAATCTCGAACTCGAGGCGCTCGACATCGATCCCGTTGGCAATGCCCTTGACCGCTCCCCCCGCTGCACTCACGTACGCACCTCATCGCGCCGCACGCGTCGTGCCGACCGCGCCGGCGTGCGAATCTGCAGCCGACCTTCGAACAGCGACCCACCGATGACGTCGTAGATGCACGTCACCCCGCCTTGCACGCGTGTCCACACTTGGACATGCGTTGGGCGACCCGCGAGGGCGAGCGACGGTCGCAACGTCGCCCGCGTCGGTTCGAACACGAGATGACCGCCGGCCTTGTCGCAGCCGCGGATCTCGCCCATCACCTGGCGCCGGAGGTAGACCGTCGCCCGCTCGCACGGGAAGTGCAGGCTCGTGCACTTGGATCGACGGTCTGCCGCGGCGCGGATCACGAGACGTCAGGCCCCGATGAACGAGCGCTCCATGTCGGCGGCCGCGCCACCGCTCAGGGAGAGCGTGATGATCTGGTCCTGGCGCGCCTCGATCTCGAACTGCTCGAGCACGACGGGGCCGACGTACTGCACGTGGCCGGTGTCGTCGTAGGGCGTGATGCGCACCGGCACCGCGTCGTTGCTGTCGAGCGCGGTGAACAGCGCGGTGTTCGCCGGGTCGTACATCCCTTCCGCGCTGAACTGAAAGTCCGGCTTGCCAGCGGCGTACTGCTTGTTGAGGCTGCCCTGGCAGTCGACGCGCGCTTTGTCGCGCGACTGGTTGAGCCGAATTGCCGTGGAGCAGAGCAGCCGCTCGAACTCCGCCGTCTCGCCGTCGATCCCGATCTCGAGGGCGGCAAAATCTCCGAAATATCCAGCCATGGTCCGTTCTCCTTAGCTCTCGCCGTCACTCGGCACGAATGACAACAGGTACTGCCCGCCGACCGCCTGCCACCGGTCCTCGCCTTCGGTCGGAATCGGGCGCTCGATGACGCGCTGCCAGCGACGCCGACGCAGCGCCCAGCCGTCAAACTCCTGGCCCATCGCCAGCGCGAGCACCGCGTTGTGCACCGCGGTCGCCGCATCCTGCAGTGCGCCCGCCGTGACCGACTTCAGCGGCGCGTAGGCGACCAGCACATAGGTCAGGTCCAACGTGCCGACCTGGGCGCCCTGACACACGTTCTCGTTGGCCCCGTCCGACAGCGCCAGGACGGCGAACGGATGCTCAGCCTCCTGATCGGCGATGCCCCACCAGACGCCGCCCGGGACGGCCGACTGCACCGTCGTGTCTTCGTTGAGCGCGTCGACCAGGCCCTGCGATGGCGTCAGGCTCACTGCGACACCTCGAGGGCGCGCAGCGGCGCTGGGAATCCGCTCTGCACGACGTTCCCGAGCTCGTCGACCATCTCATCGCGCTCGCGGATCGCCTGCTTGATCCACGGGACGAAGGGCCCGATCTGTTTGCCGCCGACGTGATGCCAGCCCTCCGCGGCCAGGTGCGCATGCGGGCGGATGTTCGCCACGTGCACCTTGAGTGGACCGACGACGCGCCGCTGCCAGCCGGTCGACAGCCGCTGGCCCGCGCGCTTCTTCTCTTGGCCGACAGGTGTGGTCGCGCGCCCTGCGGCCTCGTACTCCTGCGCGGCCTTCGCGATGATTCGCTGCGCCTGCGCCGGCACGACGCTGTCGATCGTGGCGAGGTCGGCCATCGCCGCCGCGATGTCGACGGTGAGCCCGATCTTCACGCCCGCACCTCGAGCGCGTCGACATGGAGCCAGCGGCCATCGTCCGATTCGGCCAGCCCGAGGATCTGCAGCACGCGGTCGCCGGCAGGATGGTGGAAGACGATCCGATCCTTGGTTTCGACGTCGCCGCGGTAGCGGGCGCGCACCTGGTAGCGGCGAGCCGTCTGCGTCTGCACCGATCCGTCGATCACCGACTCCTGCCTGCCGGACGTGCTGACCACATGTGCGGGATAGCGCGGCGCCGGCAACGGTGGCCACGTTTCCTCGCCGACGCCGCCAACGTTGGCCACGACGCGACGCTGAAACGTGATGCGGTCGCTCAGGAGGCCGACGCTCACAGGCCCCTCACCGCGAACGGCCGCACGCGGACTGCAACGGCCCGCTGCCAGTCAGCCGGCGCAATGCCGTCGAGATTGCCCCACACCCGGTAGGCGATGGCTTCCTTCAGCGCCTGCGGGATCGTGGTCCGCGTCCAGCCCGTCGAGCACGTCACGACGTACACCCCGCACGACTTGGCCCACACCCGCGCCGGCCGGTAGTCCAGATCCGCCCACCAGTCGTCATCCTCGTCGAGGTCCTCGAGTTCGCCGGCGCGGTTTCGGCGACTCACCGCTGTCACCGACAGCACCGGATGCACCGGCAGATCGAGACGTCCGCCCGTCGTCGCCGTCACGGTGCACCGGTGCGATCCCGGGATCAGCGCCAGGCCGTACTGCTGCTCGATCCACTCGCGCGCCGCGATCGCGTTCGTCTCGATCCGGTGCGCCTCGTCCGGCAGCGCGATCCGCAGTTCCTCGCGGATCTCCGCCTCGGTGATGGGCTCCGGCGGCGCACTCTCGCTCTCGCCGAGCGGGAGGCGCAGCGTCGTCGACCGGTCGGCGAACAAAGGCGGCAGCAACACTCCGTAGCCCCTGGGTGTGTGGCGTCACGACGATCCGCGACGCCTGGCGTGGCATGACTGGCCCGGGCCGTGGAAACGGCGCCGGGCCCTTCGTACTCACTGGGCGGCCCCTACAGGCTCTCGCCGGCGCCGGTGAGGTAGACCTCGCCGAACGCTGCCGGTCGGTAGACCGCGAGCGCGCCGCGTTCCTCTGCGCGCACCGCCACCTTGTTGGTCGTGAAGAAATCCTCGTGGCTGTTGGACATGTCGACCGACACGCCACCCTTGGAGAAGAACTGCGCCATGGAGCCGTACGCGCCGATGAACGCGCGGCCCGCCGTCATCTTCTGCGTGATGACGACCGGCAACCCCCACATCGTCCGCGACTGGAGCGGTGAGAACGGATTCGCGCCGACGTACGCGCCCGTGCCGGTTTCCTTGGTGAGCGCAGCGGTTTCCCAATCGACCGGATTCATCACGATCGCATCGGGCATCACGAACGAGCCGATGATGATTTGTGTGATCTGCTTGTGGATCGCGTCCATGACGTTGTCCATCCCGCTCGCCAGGAGGAGCGGCGTCAGGTTGGCGCGATTGCGGAGACCGAGGATCTCGCCGTTGAGGCCGTCACCGTTCAGGAGCTGATCGTCGACCTCGTCACGGATGAAGATGCGCAGCCGGCCGTCGATGTAGGACGCCGTCTGCTTGAAGTCCTCGAGCATCTCCGTGGTGATGGGCAGCCACGTCGCGATCTTCCTCACGCTGTCCGTGACCTGTCCGAAGCGCAGCGCCGATTCGGGCTTCTCGCCTTCTTCCTCGACGGCCGCCGCGGCATTGGTTGCCAGGGTTTCGACGAAGTACACGATCTGATTGCTGTCGGTCGTGCCGGGCGCGATGAGGCCGCGCACCGTCGGCAACTGCGTCAGGATCGGGTAGATGCCGGGCCGGTAGTCCGGGGTGATGAGCGCGCCGCCCGAGGCCGGATCGGTGCTCGTCGTCAGTGTCTCGGCGCTGAGCTCGATCACCGGCGAATTGAACCGCCCGCGGAAGTGCCCGGCGCGGATCGCCTCGCCGATGGCGCTCGTGACGATCTGCTGCCCCCAGGTGCGCGCGACGACGCGGCGCCCGGCGTCGATCACGGCTTCGGTCGTCTTGCCTGCCGGCAGCTGCGCGGTGCGGTAGGCCTCGAGGCGCTCGCGCAGCGACGTGTCGGCCTTGCCGGTCTTCAGCTTGGCGTCGAGCTCGTCGGCCGTGGTGAGGTGAGCCTGCACCGACGCACGCTCCTCGTCGGTCATCTGGCGGTTGTCCTTCTCCGCCGCCTTCATGATCTCGTCGGCCTTGGCGACGGCCTGCTTCTTCTCGGTTTCGATCTGTGCAAGCAACATGGTCGGTGTCTCCTGCGGCCCCTAGCCGCACAGCGCCAGCAGGCGCGCCTTTAGCCGCAGGTCGGCATCCACGGCCGACGCACGGGACTTCGTGGTGAGTTCTTCGAGGGTCGCCTCGATGACATCGCCCATCCGGGCGATCCGATCGGCGAGCCCCGCTTTCACGGCGGCCGTCGCTGGGAGCACGCGCCCCTCGCCGAACCCGGCGCGGACGTCCTCGACGCTGACTTTGCGGCCACGGGCCACGCGCGCGGTGAAGAGGCTGTACTGCGCGGCGATGCGGTCCTCGATGGCGGCGCGGTCGTCGTCCGATAGCGGGCGCAGCGGGCTCCCCTCGCCTTTGTGCTTGCCGGCCTTGATCTCGGTGGCCACGAGGCCTTCTTTCTCGAGCGCTCCCGATTGGTCGACGTGCAGGCCGATGACGCCGATGCTGCCCAGCTCAGAGCCAGGCGTCGCGATGATCTCGGTCGCGCCGCTGGCGACCCAGTACGCGGCCGAGGCCATCAGGCCATCCGCGATCGCGATCACCGGCTTGCGCTTGGCCGCATCGGCGACGGCCTGCGCCGCATCCTCGACGCCGAACACGGTGCCGCCAGGGCTGTCGATGCGCAGCACGATGCGGGCGATGCTGCGGTCGGCCGACAACTGCGCCATCGTCTCGGCAATGCCCTCGTAGGTCGCCCAGCCGAGGATGTCGGTGAAGAAGTCGCCGCGCCGGCTCAGGGCGCCCATAATCGGCACCACCGCGATCCCGCCTTGCGGCTTTGGCGCCGGCCGCTCGATGCGGGCGGTCGGGTCGTAGCCCGCCGGTGGGTGTGCCTTTGCCTCGAGGTAGGCCTCGCGATACGCGGCCCACGCCTCCTCGTGGATCGCCATCACGCGATCACGCATCAGCATCGTCACGTTCATGCGGGCACTCCTTCGGCTGCCGCCGCGGCGTCGGCGCCGCTCGACATGTTCAGCGGCGAGGGGACTTCGTCGTGGGCGGGGTCGAGGCTGCGCGGCAGGTTCTGAATCGCGCGGGCTTCGTTGACCGACAACCAGGGGTGACCACCGAGCGCGGTGCTGAGCGAGGCGGCCTGCTCTTCGAAGGAGCCGCGCAGCTTCTCGCGCACGTTGAACTCCACGTACCGCGTGCCGCGCAGCGCGAACTCGTTGACGAGGCCGCCTTCGATCTCCTGCTCGGCCATCTGGATCGTGGGGCCGAGCGCGTCCTGGTACAACATCTTGTGCTGTTCCTTGACGTTGCTGAAGGTCGCGCGACGCAGGAGGCCGACGACGGGCAGCGGCATGTGATACGCCCGTGCGACCTCCTCATCGTGGAGTTCGCGGGCTTCGGCCAGCTGCTGCTCTTCGGCGCTGTGCCCCGCCTCGTGGTAGGTCATGCCCTCGTCGAGCACCGGCACCAGGCCCGCGCCCTGTGTGCCGCCGTACACTTCGGCGAACTGCTGCCGGAACGCCTGCCGCGTCACGGGGTCCCAGTCGGGCGCGTCCACGGGCCGATGAATCACGCCGGGAATGCGAGCGCCCTGCCGCCAGTAGTTGATGCGGTAGTCCTGCGCCAAGGTCTCCGCGATCAACTTCTTCCGGAGCGTCTCGATCCGCGACGTGCCGAGCGGGCAGTCACCCTCGACGTTCGCTTCGCGGAAGTGGATCACTTCACTCGCGGGGATCTCGAACCAGCGGCCGTCGAAACCGTAGAAGCTGTAGGCCGTCGGGAAGACGTCGCCGCACACACCGACGCGCGCCGCGGGCATCCGCCACAGCTCATCGGGCGCCTCGCCGTCCTCGCGGCGGAGCTTCAGGAGATAGGCGTTCCCAAACACACCGAAGTCGATAAGGGCGTGTTCCCAGAGCCGGTACGGCGTCGTGTAGGGGTTCGGGTACGCGAGCAGCTGCGCGAGCGGGGAGCTGGTGTCACGCCGCCGGTCGGTGTCGTTGACACGCTCGAAGACATGCAGGCCGAGCTGCGCGATGTTGCGAGCGCCCGCGTCGATGACGGTCCGCAGGGCCGGCTGGGTGCGGTAGAGGGTGGCGTAGCTGCCGCCGATGCTGCGGTAGCCGTTGCCCTCGGTGCCATGCGTGCCGAGCGCGTAGGATGCGTCGGCCGACATCGGCACGAAGCCCGGCGATGGCAGGAGGCCCATGCGGGTATTCACCCCGCCGGAACCGACGCCGAGCAGACGACCGTTGGACCTGACGATGGGCATCGCGCAGAGTCAGCCTGCACGGCAGAGCGGCACGACGGAAGGGTCTACTTGGTGGTGTGGCGCGTTGTGTCACACCATGGCACGCGGCGGCACGTTACGGCGCACTACGCCGCGACGTGCCACGTGTCTGCGGCAGGCAATCGCGGGGCACGACACGGAGACGCCCGCCGGGTGTCTCGTACGCGCGCACGGCGCCCTTCTCGACGTAGCGATAGATCGTCCGGCTGCCCAGCCCGGTGATCTTGGCTGCCTCCTTCACCGTCACAGGTCGGTCCATCGGGTCCTCCTTCATCAACGCTTGGCGTCACCGGGCATTTGAAGAAACAACACCTGGGCGCGGTCGAGCGTGACCTCGCCATCGAGCCGCGTGGGCGCCTGCTTCGCGGCCTCGAGCAGATAGCAGTCACGGAACACCAACCACCGCCCGCGGCGCTGCCAGAGAATGGCCTCCAGGCTCGGCGCCTTCTCATCTCGGAAGGTCACAATCACCCGGGTGCGCCGCCGGGGGAGCCCCCACCACTCGTAGGCCAGCACGCCCCAGCCGATGCTCAACACGGCCACGATCCCCCACGCTAGGTCTACCACTGCACTGCCTCCACCCGAGCGGTCGGGTCGCTGTATCGGCTCTTCTTCTTCTGTGTGCGGAGCTGCAGGCGCTGCAGGGCCATCGCGAGGGCCACTACGCCGTCAATCTTGTCGCGCACCTTCCGCTTGTTCACCGCGATGTCCCCGCGGCGACCTTCTTCAACGACTGCATTGCTGGCCATCCATTGCAGAACGGGCTGGCCGTTGTGGCACAAGTCACCAGAGACGGACAGATCGGAGAGCGCCCGAAGGCCGATGTTCAGTCCGAAGCCCTGGGGCTGGTTTACGAGCGTCACATGCGGCAGCTGCACCTCTTGAACGACCGCCTCTGCGAATCGCTCGTCGTAGGCAACCTCAACCACGCCCCACCGGCGACAGAGGTCCTCCAGGTCACGCCGTAGACGACCGAAGTCAGTGATGTCACCGGCTGTAATGGCGAGTCCGCCCGCGTCCTGCCACGCCTCGTAGGGTCGACCGTGGTACTGCTCCTTCGCACTGGACGGAATCCAGAACTGGCAGCGCACCAGGACTCGTCCGTCAGGGAGAGGCGTGGCACCCACGAATGCAGAGAAGTCACTCTTCAAGCCCAAGTCGAGACCGGCATACGTCGGCAAGCCCTTGGCTTCTTCCTCAACGGCCGTACGGCATGCGCGCCAGCGGTGCATGTCGAGCCAGGCCGTCTCCTGCTCGGTCCACTGGTTCAGGTACAAGCGTCGGAAGGTATTGCGCAGGTCCGGTTTATGGATCGCTTCGCGAGCCAGGGCGCGCATTTCCTCGATATCTCGGAAGTCGCCCAGCGCCGGATTAGCCGCGTGCCAGACCGCCTCGTCCTGCCAGTCGGCGTCCTCGGGGGCCTCGTAGATCAACGGGAAGAACGCCGGGTCGTCGATGATGCCGTCGCGCACTTTGCGGGCGTAGTCCCACATCTCCCAACAGATCGTGGATCGGTCGAACCCGGCTGTCGTGATGACGATGATGATCGGCTCGCGACGGGTGCCCTGGCTGGTCCGCAGCACGTCATACAGATCGCGATTGGGCGCCGCGTGCAGTTCGTCGTAGATGATGGTGGACGCGTTGAATCCGTGCTTGCTGTACGCCTCGGCGCTCAGCACCTGGCAGAAACTCATGGTCTCCCGGTCGACCATGCGCTTCGTGCTCGGAATGAGCTTGATGCGATCGCTGAGCTCCTCATCGTTGCGGATCATCGTGGCGGCGGCCTCATAGACCAAGCTCGCCTGATACTTCTCGGCCGCCGCGCAGTAGACCTCAGCGCCGATGATGTCCTCGCCGATCAGTCCGTTGATGGCGAAGCCCGCGGCCACTTCGGTCTTGCCGTTCTTGCGCGGGATCGCCCAGAAGGCGGTCCGGTAAGCGCGACGCGTCGGATCTGATGTGCTGAGGCGGCCGTACATCTCGCGCACGCCCGCCAGCTGCCAGGGCCGCAACTGAAACTGCCGTCCCGCCCACTGGTCCTTTGTGTGCGTCAGGTTTTCCAGGAGCCGCGCCGCCCGCGTGGCTCGCGTCTCGGAGAACTCGCCCGGGTGAACTCTCACCGGACCCCCGAGATGATGCCGTCCCACTTACTGGCCTTCTTGGCCGCGGCAGGCGCCTTCGGGGCCACCTTCGCGCGATCGGCCGGAGAGAGGCCCAGGATGGCCAGGTAGCCGCGGAGTTCGCGCCAGAGCTTCACCTCGAGATTGACTACCGCGTCGAGCGACATCGGATTCTTCTTGCCACGCCTGGCCTCGTACGTCCGCTGTGTCAGGCAGAGGCGCTCGAAGATCGACACGACGCCGTTGACCGCCAGCCAATCGCCTGGCTTCACCCAGCCGCCGCAGTGGCGGCGCAGGTCGTTCCAGAGATCACGCTGCGCGGGCGTGAGGTGCTTGGGTGGCTCGGGGAACTCCACCAAGCCATCCGGCGCCACCGACGGTGGCCTGTCGCCATCGCGGTCCTTCCTCCAGGTACCCTCCAGCACCTTCAGTTCGACGGGCTTCTTCTTTCGGCCTGCGCCAGGACGAGCGCCTCCTCGTGGCATCTGTCTAGCTCCCCTTCCCGCGACTACGCAGGTCGCGCTGCATCTCGCGCGCCCACTGCATCAACTCAAGGAGCTGGTCGTCCGGGAGTTGGCCGCCGAACCTCACGCGAACGGTGTTCAACCAGTCCGCCTCGCGCCGGCACGACTCGCTGCAGTAAACCGGTGTACGGCCCGCTCCACACCTAGCCCCACCGCGTCCCGCGTGGTCGATCGAGGTTGTGGTGCCCTGCCTGACCGTGGAGGAGATGGGTCCTTCGCAGTGCTGGCAGGTCATGCACTGCGGACAGCTGCGAACGTGAGCGGCGACGTGACCATCGACTGGGAAGAAGCGCCGACAGGCGCGGCAGAATCGCAACCCACGGCCGTCGACGAGGCCAGCCTGCTCGGCTTGCAAGATCCACCAGGGCGACTGGCCGCCGGGCGGACGCCCTCTACGCTCGACTTGCGCTGGGGCGCCTCCGATCGACGGCACGACCAAGTCGACCTTCTTCTTCCGCCCGGCACCTGGCCGCCACCCCCCACGCGGCACGCCCTCACCCCTCCTTGGGCGGAAGGCTGCCGATCGCACGGCCCGCGGCAAGCTCGATGGCCATCCTGTTGGATTCGCTGGCCCTCATCCGAGCAAGGCCACTGATGATGCCGACGGCGAGCTTGCCCTTCTGGTAGTAACGCTGGTCCTTCCCTTGGTATGTCCGAAGGGCCCGCAACTCGGACACCCAAGCGCGTGCCTCATCTTCGAGTTCGGTCAGTAACGCATCACTCAATGGCTGCATTAGTCTCCTGCCTTCTGAAAGAATCACTCAAGGATTCTGAAAACTCTTTGAAACTGACAATTCCTGCGCGTGGG
>Ga0208454_1000269_pt1 | contig 34645 bp, 39 predicted proteins | sample EasRivMeERMZT100_FD_187530 | JGI IMG/M metagenome (GOLD analysis project Ga0208454, IMG submission 187530) | Soil microbial communities from meander-bound floodplain in the East River, Colorado, USA - East River MetaG ERMZT100 (SPAdes) (version 2) | ecosystem: Environmental > Terrestrial > Soil...
AAACGAGCAGCGCGATGAAGCCGGCATTTATGAACAGCGCGAGGCTGTGACTGAGCTGAAAGCGAAGCTGCCGGCCATCAATTCAGAGGATGGCTGGCGACTGTTGGCTCTGGCCGATGCGCTGGTCCGCAAGAGTGTCTGGATTATCGGAGGCGATGGTTGGGCTTACGACATTGGCTACGGCGGACTTGACCACGTGCTGGCGAGCGGGCGCAACGTGAAGGTGCTCGTGCTCGATACCGAGGTCTATTCAAACACCGGCGGACAATGTTCAAAAGCTACCCCGCGCGGCGCAGTGGCGAAGTTCGCCGCTGGCGGCAAACCTGCGGCGAAGAAAGATCTCGGTCTCATCGCCATGACCTATGGAAATATTTACGTCGCGAACGTCGCGATGGGCGCGAAAGAGGAGCACACACTCAAGGCGTTCCTCGAAGCCGAAGCTTACGACGGTCCGGCGCTCATCATCGCCTACAGCCATTGCATCGCGCATGGCATCAACATGAGCACGGCGATGCAAAACCAAAAAGCGGCCGTGAATTCCGCTCAGTGGCTCCTCTACCGATTCAATCCGGACCGAGCCAGGCACGGAGAGAACCCTCTGCAGCTCGACTCGCAGCCGCCACGCATGAAAGTGGCGGAGTACTTGAACTCGGAGAATCGCTTTCGCATGTTGACCAAGAGCAAACCGGAGGAGGCGCGAAAGTATTTCGAGCAGGCCCAACTCGACGTGGAAACACGGTGGAAGCTTTACCAGTACCTGGCCGCGCGACCGTTAGGCTGCAATGGCAAGCAGCCGGTCCAAGCCAGCCCGGCACCAGCCACTGTACTTCAACCACAGGAGAAATTATGAACCTCAAGACCACTTACATGAGCCTGAAGCTGCGGACACCGCTCGTCGTGTCCGCTTCGCCCCTCTCAGAGAGTCTCGACAACATCAAACGAATGGAAGATGCCGGCGCTTCAGGCGTCGTGCTTCATTCGTTATTCGAGGAGCAGATTCGTTACGAGCGCTACGAACTGCACTTGAGCATGACCCAAGGAACGGAAAGTTACCCGGAGGCGCTGAGCTATTTGCCCAATCCGCACGAACTCAGCGTTGGCCCCGAAGCCTATTTGCATCACATTGCCCGGGCCAAGGAGGCCGTCATGGTTCCCATTATCGCCAGCCTGAACGGTTCGACCCTCAGTGGCTGGACGAGCTTCGCGAAACAGATTCAGCAGGCTGGGGCGGACGCACTGGAGCTTAATCTTTACAGCGTTCCCACCGACCCGGATCTTTGCGCCGCCGACCTGGAGCAGCATTATCTCAATGTCTTCAAAGCCGTTCGTTCCGAGGTGACAATTCCCGTGGCCGCGAAGCTCAGTCCGTTCTTCACGAATTTCGCGAACATCGCCAAACGGTTCGACGAATACGGCGCAAGCGCGCTGGTCCTCTTCAATCGTTTCTACCAGCCCGACATCGAACTGGAGTCGCTCGAAGTGGCGCCGAACGTTTTCTACAGCACGCCGATGGCGATGCGTCTGCCCATGCGGTGGATTGCCATTCTGTACGACCGCGTCGGATGCAGCCTCGCGGCGACCAGCGGCATCCATCGCGGCACCGATGCGCTTAAAATGCTCATGGCGGGCGCGGACGTGACAATGCTCTGCTCCGTGCTCATGCGGCACGGCATCGACCGCATTCGGACCATCGAAGGTGAGATGATTGCGTGGATGCAGGAGCACGAATACGAATCGGTCGAGCAACTCCAGGGGAGCCTCAGCCACAAAAATTGCCCGGACCCGAGCGCCTTCGAGCGAGCGCAATACATGCGGGCGGTGGGGGTCCACAGAACCACATAGCGCTGCCGCAGCCATGGCAAATCACCGAAAGGCGACGGGGCTGTGTCAGGTTTGCAAGGTCGAGAAACCGCAACGCGATCTCGTGCCAGCGGAGTTCGTCCGTCCCGCCCTCCTGCATCTCATCGAAAAGGAACATCCGGAATGGAAGCCCACCGGCTTCATCTGCGCCGGAGACTTGAACCGCTATCGAATGGCCTACGTCCGCCAGGTGTTGGAGACTGAAGTGGGTGAGATTTCTACGCTGGAGAACGCGGTGCTCGACAGCTTGAAGAAAAATGAACTGCTATCAGCTAACATCTATGCGGATTTCGACACGAAGCTGACAACAGGCGACATGCTCTCGGACAAGCTCGCCACGTTCGGCGGGAGTTGGAAGTTCATCATTCTTTTCGCGCTTATCCTGCTGCTGTGGATTGGAGTGAACTCCTTCGCGCTCCTGAAAAAGCCGTTCGACCCGTATCCGTTCATCCTGCTGAACCTCGTGCTCTCCTCACTGGCCGCTATACAAGCGCCGATCATCATGATGAGCCAGAACCGCATGGAAGCCCGCGACCGTTTGCGCGCCGAGCACGACTACAAGATCAATCTCAAAGCCGAACTGGAAATCCGTCATCTCCACGAAAAGCTCGACCATCTGCTCAAGCAGCAATGGACGCGCTTGCTGGAGATTCAGGAAATCCAGTTGGAGCTGATGGAAGAGCTTGCCGCGCGGAAGAAATAATCCTCCGTGCGAAACACGAATCGCAAAAGCCGCTTTCATCAGAAAATTGCCTGCTCGCTCACGGATGGACCAACCGGAAGAAACGGTTCCTGTCAATTCCGAGACCATGACTTCTTGTGTTGCCCATGGGCGTTGACCGGACGCCCGTAACCCTTTTTTTGCTTCGTGGTTACCAAATTACGCAACGGTTTCGTCCTGTGCGAAAACGGCTTTTGTCATCGTTATTGTTACAAGAGAATATGAAAACAAGCCGCGCATGGAGTCAGTCGTTGGCGCTGACCGTGACAGCTGCGTTTGCCGTCCTGCTCGATTCCGGCCCGCTCCGGGCGGTTACCACGGTCTTCTTCGACATTTCACAAACGACCAACCTGGTGGCTTCAGGAACTACCTCGGATACTATCAGCAGCGAAGGCTATTTGTTTACCCTCACGAGGGATAAACTGTTTACTGGCGGGGTCGGTTTGACCAATCCCATCGGGCGTTACATTCGGATTCCGTGGCCGGATGGATTGGAAGCCCAAGCCGTGACCGCTGGCCCGGTCCTGAGCAATGCAAGGATAGACATCAAGCGTCAGGACGGAGAACTCTTTGCCATCGAATCGTTCACCGCCCAGTTACTCGCCAACACGGCCGGCGCGGGTGCTGCGTTCGAGATTATGCCGATGCTCAACGGCGAGGATGGTGTTCCCGAACCCTTCATGTATGACGCCACCGGATACTACGGCAGGCGCTTCACCAACACCACCCCGGAACTGACTGGGTTCGATGCCTACAAAATCACTTTGTACGTGGACTTCGCATTGATGAGGCTCACCGTAATAGATGCCAGCCCTCCGCGACCCGCTCTTGATTTGATCCGGGTGGACGCGGCCACGATTCAGCTATCGTGGCCAACAAATGCAGTCGGCTATGTGCTTGAATTCACCACGAATTTGCCGGCACAAGCATGGAGCCCGGTCACTAATAGCATCACGACGAATGTCGACGTCTTCTCCGTCTCGTTAGACATCACTGGATCGAAGCGGTTTTATCGTTTGAGAAAATAACGCGATAAATCCACGCGGGACTGATGGCGCAATTCAGACGGCGGATGGCGGCCAGGCCTTGCTGTAGCGTTGAAAAAGCAAATCGACACGCCGACAATCACTGCTTCAGGCCGATGGCCGCCTTGCGCTTCAGCTCTATTGGCCCGCCGAAGAACTCTTCGTCATTCACGTGTTCAACAACGAACTTCTGCAAGTCTGCGGTGCTGGCGGTAAGGACGATGTTTCCGTCGAACACGACGCGATGCGCGATGGCGTCAGGATGTTTCTTGAGAACCTCTTTCATCTGTTCGGGATTCATGGCAGTGATCGTGGCTGGCCTCACAAGTCCAAGTGAGTTCCCACAATGCGCTCAAGCTCCCCGAATAGGTCCGTCGTCCGCTCGACATTGTCGCCGTCTCGCCATTTCTCCCGCACTTCGGCCAGGAGGACCTTGCGGCGAGGGTCCGGACGTGGGCTGCGAACCATATACACTATCGCCATGCGAGCGTTGTTGTCTTTGAACACACGCGGCAATGTAATGACAAGCTGCAGTTCGCATTCGTGCGCCACTGCCTGGCGCAGTGCTGGTATTCCACGATTGTCGCGAGTCAGGAAACCTTCGGGCAGCACGAGGCAAATTCGTCCTCCATCTGGGCGGGCCAGTTCGATGGCACGGCGCACGAAACAATGATGATCCATCAGGCCACCTTCGGTGTGTCCGAAACGGGCTTCCCATTGCCGCTCGATCTCTCGCCGATTCGTCCCGGAGTACTCGTCATTGCCGGGAGGATTTCCAATCACCAAGTCGTATTGTCCGGGCCGGAGATGCGGTTCAGCACGCGCGTCCTCATCGATTTCACTGTTTCTCGGCGCACGCTGATAAAGGGCATTGTGCAGAAATACCTGAAGCCGCTCCGCGTGTTGCGGATACAGGAATGTTAACAATTCGTGGCTGCACGACACGCAAAACGGATCGTCGTCGATGCCCACCAGCCGACGGGTCAGAAATTCCTGTGCCCGACGACTGCCCTCCGCTTGCACCACGTACGCCACGCATTCCGCAAGGTAGCCGCCTGTTCCGCACGTCATATCAATGACGCGCTCGTTGGCTCGTGGTCCGGCGAGTTTCACCATCTGCTGGATAATCTCTGTAGGGGTGAAAAACCGAGCGACGTTGCGGTAACGAGGAATACCTCGCAGACGATACGGCCGAGACTGAGACTCGCCAGTGAAGTAACGATATCCGCCCCGGCCTGCCGGTTGCAGCAGGAATGTCCGGTAACCTCGCGCCACTGCGGCACCGGTGAACTCGTGTGATTCAATCTTCTGCCGATACCATCCAACCGTTCTCAAGATGCGAGTAGTCGCCCGCGATCCCAGCCCCGCAGCACGACATGCTGCCTGAATGGCGTGCTCGCCATCGCGCCGGGCGTGATCGATGATGCGATTGAAGAGAATGATCTTCTGGTCGTCCTGTCCCCGCAGAGCGGGCGCTTGGTCAATTGGCTCAAAGAGATCAGTGAAGAATTGGTTGGCCGCGTCCGCCACCAACACTTGCTGTTGCGGCAGTACGGTAGCCGCCGGTTGCGCGCCCCTCGCCTCCAAGAGCAGTTCATGCCATTCCAGGAAAGTTGGAATGCCATTTTCGAGGATTGGTTCATATTCGATGTTGAGCCCGCGGACTACCGCCCGGCACATCTCCGCTCGGTCTCCTGCCGCCGTGATCAGGAAGGGCACCGTTCGCTCCTGCATGGCGCAGCCTCTCTGTCGCGGCTTGAAGTTGCGGCTGTAATTCTTCGCTTGTCGGAAGCCAATATCGAACTGCCGCGCTGTCGGCTCGCCTTCGACGGTTACCAGCGGCACGTCACCGTGATGAAGAAGATAATCCAGTTTCAGCAATCCAGTGCCGAACGGATTCTCGATCTGGAATTGAGGTCGGCGAGCTTGCGCCGGGATCCCAAGATAATCGAGCAGCGGCCAGATGACGCGATGGCCGTACTCAATGTCGTTCAAACAGGGCGTGGCGAGTAGTTGCCGAATCCTCCCATTCGATTTCATCGCGATTGAAATCAGCCGGAGAATGACCGGATTTTCTTTTGGTCACCCTCCAGGACGGCCTCCAGTTCAGCGATCAGATGTTTCAATCGCTGCGCAGCCTCTGTCATTGCACGTTTGTAAGCGGCGTTCTGATTTGCGAGTTCGTTGATGGCCTCGCCGTACTGCCCCGGCTCGATTCTGGTCTCGTCGAGCAAGCGTTCCTTGATAGTCATGGCACGATCATGCTGTTTCGACATTGCCAAATACTGGCGCTCGACCTCGTACTGGATACTTTCCGCAAGCACCGGGATCAAAAGCTCACGAATGCTTCCGAAGCTGATCGTCATCGCATCGACACCATGCATGACCCGCTGCACTTGGAGCATTCCGAAGCGGGATTTGAGGAAACAGCAAACGTAAAACGGGTTGATTCCTGCAACGCGAATTCGATCGATATGTTGACTGATGTTGACCTTGCCGTAATCCCTTGCCACCGCCACACAACGTCCGATTAGGGTTTCCGTGGCTCGAAAGGCGTTGTTCGTGAAAAGAATGTCCCGACGTTGAACGCGACTGCGCTTCGGATCGTTGTGGCTGCCTTCTGCGATCCGGTCCGGTTTCACGGCGAAGTCGATGCCGGTGTCGCGTATGTTGATGACCTGCAAGTATCGAACCGCACCTCGCGGGCTAAGCTTGCGCGCGCCGACCTGCCCATAAGTGATGCCCTTGGAGCCGTCCGGCATTTCTTCAGGGATAAAGTTGCCAAGCGGCATGCTGCCGAGCTTTCGGAGCTTCCTTTCGTTTTGCCGGAAATGCTTCTGGAAGTACCCGGCATCCCATCTATCGTGTGCCTCGATCTCGGGCCACGGGATTTCAACTTCAATCGTGGGCGGAACCAGCGGTGCGCGCGTCGTCATTTCGATTGGGGCCAATCCACGTTTCGTTCCCGGCGCGCCGACTGTAAAACCGACTCCAGGTAATTCTCCAAACTCCAGAGCGGCGAATCAAGACGCGGGGCAGTCAACAGAACAAGCCGATTTGGGTCAGCCTGCTTCTGCGCACTTTGGCGGGCGAAAAGAATCGTTGTCTTCGCGTTAGCTCCGACGCCAGTGAAAACTTTCTGCGGCAGGCTGATGGAGGCCAGCAGGTCGATGCGCCCCGCCAGCCATCGGCGCAACGGCGCCAATCGGTCGCTTGCCACGATGCTCTCGGGCACGATCACAGCGATCAGTCCGCCGGGCCTGGCCAGTCTGACGAAGCGTTCCATGAAAAACACTTCGATCGCGGTGCTGGCGAGCCGGCAGACAACATCGCGGATTTCCGTGCGCGACACATCCAGCAGTCGATCCACGGGCCAACGCGAAATGAGTTGAGCCGTTCTTTCATAATCGCTTGCGGTCGGACGAGGCTTGTCGCTCAGGAGCAAGCCGGCAAACAAATCGCCGGAAGGGCGTTCAAATTCGGAATCGGCTTCCTCGCCCTCCGCTGCCGGCGCATTCAATCGCCAGCAGGCGTATTGGCTCAACGTTTTTACCAGTCGATCCAGTTCCGCGCGTTCCCGGTGCGACAACGACTGACATGGCGCTGCCGGTTCTTCTTTCAGGCGAGTCGATCCAAACAAATCCTGTTCCTCGTGGCGCTCCGTTTCGCCGTCATCTTCCAGCAATCGGAGCAATTCCCGCAGACCTTTTCCACTGAATGGAGGATTGCCGGCGACAACATCGAATGTTCCTTCACAAATCCCGGCTGCGGGATCGTCCACCAAGCCATTCATGAGGTGAACGGCCGCGCCGCTAAGCATGGAATCGGAGCGCCACTTCGAAACCAGAGTCTCGTCAATGTCGGCCCCGAATAAGCATTCGGCACGAAGGCACCCGCGTTCATTCACCACACGCAGAAACACGCCGTCGCCGCACGCGGGATCAATCAGCCGCGTGTTCGCAGGAAACGCGCTGCTTTGGATGATCTCCAAAAGCTCCCACATGAATCCGGCCACGCCCACCGGCGTGAAGAACTGCCCGAGCTCCCGCCTTCGCTCCAAATCGTTCGAACGCTCCTCGGCGCTTGGGGACGGCACTCTGTGCTTCAGCTTTGGATTGGGCGCCGCAACGTTCATTCTTGAGCAGGGTGACTGAACGCAATTCGACGGTCAACAACTGACTCGAAACCCGTGTTGATGAGTGCAGACTGATTAACAAGAAATCGAGCGCTTGGACCAGCGCTTCCCCATTATTTTCTCTCCTTAACCACCAGGTCCTTGAAGAAATCCACGATGGTAAAGTGCAGCAGGTCCTTAAACTCGCCGGCGTCGAAGAACGAGCCGCCGCAGACCTTGCAATGCTCAAACCAGATATGGTGCTGATCGAGAGCGACCATGCGAATCATCGGCGTGCTGCAACGGGGACAGACAATGCGGTCCACCTTGTTGAATTCGCGCCCGAGCTTCGCATCGCCGATATCGATGGCATCGGCGCCTTTCATCTTCTGCAACTGCTCCTTTTCGAACTCGTCAAAGAAGATGCCTTGGCAATCGGTGCAGCGGTTCACTTCGACTCCGGCGAAGGTGACCTTCACCATTGGAGAAATGCATTTGGGACAGTTCATAAGCCTGCGTTGTCAATCCGCCGGTCCATAAAAGCTTCGATATTGTGGCCTCAAATCTTCATGCAAGAATCAAGTTCCCGAAGGAACCGGAAGTCGATTGCGGCTATTTCGACCGGGCCGTTTGGACCGGGCTGGCACAAGCGTCTGTGACGGGAAAAAGCCGCTGCTGGCCCGCTGGAGTTCGGACACGCTGGTAATGCCCCCAAGAACCTTCGCCAGGCCGTCCGCGAGAATCGAGCGCGGCTGGCGTTCTGCGTTCGCGCGTCTGAGGGCATGTTCGTCCCCGTGCTTCAGGATCGCCTCATAGTCCGCCTCGTTCAACCGCCACAACTCGAAGATGCCGGTGCGGCCCGAATATCCGATGTGGCCGCATTTTCCGCATCCGGCAGCATCGGTGACCTGTTTGGGAGCGGGCAGGCCGACGGCAGAAAACCAATGAAGTTCCTTTTGGGTAAGGTGCCGGGTGCGACGACAATGAGCACAGAGCCGGCGAACCAGGCGCTGGCCGACAACCACACTCAGCGCCTCGGCGATTTCATGGTCGTACAATCCCCAATTCCTCAGGGCGGTCACGGCGCCGACGGCATCGCGGCAGTGCAACGTGCTCAGCAGCGCGCGCCCGCTGATGGCGGCGTCCACGGCCGCCCGGGCCGAGGCGGCATCGCGAATTTCCCCGAGCATCAGAAAATCCGGGTCGAGCCGAAGCATTTGCTTTATGCCTTCACCAAAGTTTAGATGATGGCGCTGATCGAGTTGCACCTGGACGATGCCGTCGATCTGGTATTCGACAGGATCTTCCAAAGTGACAATGGCGCGATCGGCGCTTTTGAACTCATGCAAGAGTGAGTAAACGGTCGTTGTTTTGCCACAGCCGGTCGGACCGGCGGCAAGGAACATGCCGGCGCCGTTTTCGATCCAGCCTTCGAGCAGCCGCAAATCATCCGTTGCCAGTCCAAGGTCATCGATCGAGCGCTGCAGTCGTTTGTGGTCCAGCAGACGGACGACAAGCGCCTCCCCGCTCTCTGAAGGTGTGAGTGCCAGTCGCAAATCCAATGGGCCAGTTTTGGTTACGGAACGGGCGTGTGCGTCCTTGGGAATAAAGATCGCCACAGGGTCCAGGTTCGCAACGGCTTTGAACTGGTTAATGACCACCTTCGATTGCGAGGTTGTTATGTTCGCAACATCCGCAATGACTCCATCGATGCGGAACCGAACGGTCGCGTTAGCGCTTCGGGGTTCGATGTGGATATCAGACGCGCCCGCGTCGCTGGCGTTTTGAACCAATGCATGAACCAATCGCGGCTCCCGGTCCGAACCTGGGTGGGGTTCAGATTTGAAATTGGGACGCTCGAGTTCCTCCAGAAAATCGGGCACGAGCTTCTCACGAAGTGTTCGGTGATTAGTCATCCGTCTATCCTTTGCATTATGCACTGCTTCACCTCACTTCTATTGCGTCCACTGTCGTTCTACTTGCTCAGAATATTTTCCGAAGCGGGCAGCAGCGTTGCACCGGGCGCGGTGGTGAAGGGCTTGCTGCGCGGCGTTGACGCTAATCGTTTCACCTCGCCAGTTAATCAAGGCCGGTGCTTGCAAAGCGCGGCCAAAAGAGAAGCTCAATTGCCACGGTGCTTTTCCAAGCTGGTTCAACGCGTTGAGATGCCGGGTGGCGAGCACATCGCTTTGTCCGCCGGACAGAAAAACGAGGCCAGGCACCGCTGCTGGAACGGCGCGCAGCATGCAGCGCAAGGTTGCTTCGGCCACCTCTGCAACGCTGGCCTGTTGCGGACAGTCCTTTCCGGCAAGAACCATATTTGGTTTCAGCAGCATGGCTTCGAGACGCACGCGATGTTCGAAGAGTGATTGGAAGACCAGATTCAAAGTGGTTTCGGTGACTTCGAAGTGACGTTCGATAGTGTGATCGCCATCCATCAGCACTTCCGGTTCGACAATCGGAACCAAACCCGCTTCCTGACTCAGTGCAGCAAACCGTGCCAGCGCCTGAGCGTTCGCTTGCAGGCAGGTGCGGGTGGAAATATTCGCGCCGATGGTAATCACCGCACGCCATTTTGTGAACTGCGCGCCGAGCCGCACATACTCGGCCAGGCGTTCGCGCAATCCATCGAGGCCTTCGGTAATTTTCTCACCAAAGAAACCGGCGAGAGGCTTCGCGCCTTTGTCCACCTTGATGCCGGGAATGACACCCTGACGTTTGAGCACTTCAACGAACGGCGTCCCGTCAGCCGCCCTTTGTCGGATCGTTTCGTCAAAGAGAATGGCTCCGCTGATGAACTCTCCAAGCCCCGGCGTGGTGAACAGCGTCTCACGGTAAGCGCGCCGATTTTCTTCTGTGTTGGCCACCCCAACGCTCTTGAATCGCTTTTCGATTGTGGGGAGGCTTTCGTCCGCTGCGAGTATTCCCTTTCCGGGAGCGACCAGCGCTTTCGCCGTCATTTCTAAATCAGCTATGTTCATAAACTACGTTTCCTGAAAGCAATTTCTCGTATGCCCGGTTTGCACGCTGTACGTGAATTGGCAAAGGCGAACTATTTCTTGTGGCGCCCGTTGTTACCGCAAGAAGCATCCCTCAGCCAAGATGCCACATGCTAACATAGCACGGGCGGGTTGCCCCTGTTCTCACACAGCGCTCAGAGCAACCCGCCGTTCCTTGGGCCCTATGGAGCCCTCTGCCGCAACCTCCTTACTCGACCTTCACCTCGATAGCCTTGGCCTTGGCTTCGGGACTCTTCGGGAGGTGTACCGTCAGGACGCCTTCTTTGAATTCCGAAGTGACCTTCTTGGGCTCGGTGCCCTCCGGCAGCGCGAAGCTCCGTTCGAACCGGCCATAGGCCCGTTCGATCCGATGATACTTCTTTCCTTTCTCTTCCTTTTCCATTTTCCGCTCGCCGGCGATCGACAAGACACCGTTTTCCACGGTAACTTTGACTTCTTCCTTCTTCACCTCAGGCAACTCCGCCTTCACCAGGAACTCCTTCTCCGTCTCGGTGATGTCCACCCGTGGCGCCCATTCCGTGGAGATAAGCGCCTCTTCCTTTTCGGGCAAGGCGGGCCATGAGCCAAACAACCGCTTCATGCGGTTGTGCATGCGTTCGAGTTCACGAAGCGGTGCCAATGGACTCGCCTCCGTCAACTCGAACATTTCCTTGAACGGATTCCATCTTGTCAGCGCAGTCATAACTCGATTTCCTAATCCGGCAGGATTTGTCTCGGTCGGACTGCTCTGCCGGAACCGCTGTTCCGACCGAGGTTCGATCTTCCGGCACTCCCGCGCCCCGCTCAGATCTCTTCCCATTGATTAGTCGTTCAAGAACCCTGGCGATGCTTTGCAGTTTTTGGCAAAAGTTGTGCGTCGTTTGTGCATTCAAACTCATTAGGGTTTGTGAGCGTTGAGCGAAACAGAATAACGAACGGAGATACGGCGTGCACTGCAAGAAACGCTCAACCTTTGCCAAACCACGTGAAGCCTTTTCACGCCGCGCAAAAGAGGTTGCTTTGCGACTATGAACGCATTGCAAAATGTCGGTCCCAACAGCAAAGGCGCTGGTTCAAGGAGTGGGCTGGCCATCAAACTGAACCATATCCTTGCCCCAGTCGATTTCTCGGCTGCCTCACAGCGCGGCGCTGCGTTTGCCGCTTGCATTGCGAGACGTTTTCACAGCCAGCTTCATCTCCTCTACGTGGTCGAGCCGCCGTCACTGCCGAAGTGGGGTTACGTTCATCTTATCTTTAAAGAGGCAAAGCTGCGACACGCTGCAAAAGAACAGTTACAAGAATTTCCCCTGGGATGCGGCATCGATCCGGATCTGATCGAGTCGGGGAAAGTCCGCAGTGGTGACGCGGAGTTTGAGATTTGCCGAGCCGCCGTTGAAGAGAATGCCGATCTGATCGTCATCGCCAGCCACGGATTGGGCGGCCTCAAGCACGCATTGATCGGGAGCACCTCCGAAGCAGTCGTGCGTCATGCGCCGTGTCCGGTGCTGACAGTCCGCGAACACACATTCGCGGCGGAGAACGGGCGGCAGCCGTGCTTCGCTCCGAGGCGCATCCTGGTGACGACGGATTTCTCAGAAGCCTCGAGAAAGGCATTCCCTTCTGCCATGTCACTGGCGCGGGAGTTTGAAGCATCACTAACGTTGGCCCACGTTGTGCCAAGCCATTGGCCGGCGGAAATCAGTCACATGGGAATCGTGCTGGAAGAAAACCGGATGCTCTCCGCCGCACGGGAGCAGCTACCACAGTTTTGCGACGCCGAGCTCGATCCCGACATGCACGTCGAGACACTTGTTCTGGAGGGCGGTCCAGCGCACGAGATTTGCACGGCAGCGGAGACCCAAAGCATTGACCTCATCGTGATGTCAACGCACGGCCATACCGGGCTGAAGCGGTTTGCTCTCGGCAGCGTAACCGAGAATGTCGTGCGCCATGCCCCATGTCCGGTGCTGGTCGTTCGCGAGCGAGAGCATGAGCTCGTCAAAATCTAAAAAGCGGTTTCGATTCTATCTGGTTAGATTGCTGGAGGCGGTGGCAATGGAGGTGTTGATTTTGGCCATCATGGATGGCTGTGTCAGGCCCATCAAGTCATTGTATCCACCGGCCGCCGGAAGGCCGACGAAAACGATTCACCTTGTCGGCCACGGCTGGCATACCGGGGTCGTGTTGAGCACGGTGGACCTGGAGGAGGCAGAGTGGCCTGTTCATAGACATTTCCCAAAAGCTGACTATCTGGAGTTTGGATGGGGCGATGCCGCTTACTACCCGGCGGAACGGGGCACGGTCTGGCTTGCCATTAAGGCGCTGTGCTGGCCCACGCCAAGTGTGATACACGTAGCGGCCATCCGGGGGAAAATCACGGACACTTTCCCGAACAGCCGCCTGGTCCAAATTGAACTCTCCGAAGCCGGGTTTGAGCGGCTCTGCAGCTTCATCCAGCACGAGTTCCAAATAAGCGCGACTGGCGAGTTGGTGCCGGTTGGCCCTGGCGTGTTTGGCAAGGGACAGTTTTATCAGGCCAGGAGCAAATTCTATTTTCCGAAAACCTGCAACTACTGGACAGCCTCCTGTTTGCGTTCAGCGGGATGTCCCATCCGCCCGTTGACTTCCGTGACCGCCGGTCACGTGCTGTCGAAAACGAAGAAGTTTGGCCGACCGATTCGAGCAGAAAAAATGAAGGGCAGTTTCTCGATCTCATGAAGTCACTCCTGCGCATACTTCTGAAGCTATGCTTCGGTTTCCGCGCTCCTAACGACGCGGCGCTGAACGCAGCGGGCCCGATTCTTCTGGTTCCCAATCACGTCTCGTGGTTGGACTGGCTGTTCCTGGCCGCCTGCCTGCCCGCCGACTGGAAGTTTGTGACTTCGAGCACTACGGCGCAGAGGTCGTGGCTGCATCGCCGCGTCATGATTAACCGACGGACGCTTTCGGTAAATCCTGATTCTCCATACGCGGTCAAGCAAATGGCTGAACATCTCAGGCGCGGTGGCCGCCTGGTGCTGTTCGCCGAGGGCCGCCTTTCACGGACAGGTTCGCTGATGAAGCTTTTTGAGGGCACCGGTTTTCTGCTGCTTAAGACGAACGCCCGAGCCATCACGTGCTACCTCCGCGGCGCAAATCGCCTTCTGGTCGCGCCAAATTCGAATCGAAAAGAATGGTTTCCGCGTGTCTCCGCGCATTTCAGCGAACCCTTGATGCCGCCGAAGCTTCACAACCTGAGCACGACCCAGGCGCGCAGCCGTCTAACGGATTGGCTTCGCCAGAAGATGGTCGAGCAGCAATTCGAGATCGAAATGGCTTTCGGCTCGAAGAACGTCCTCGCGGCCATCGTCGAGGCTGCTCGCAAGCGTGGTTCGAAACTAATCCTGGAGGATGCGAACGGCGCGGCTCTAACCTATCGGCATCTGCTAACGGCCGCCAACGTATTCGCGCAGCAGTGGCGCGACCGTTTGCCTGCGGACTGTAAGCGCGTGGGAGTTCTGCTCCCCAACGTTAGCGCCTTCCCCGTGGTATTGCTCAGTCTGTGGAGTTTGAACAAAGTGCCGGCCATTCTCAACTTCACCTTGGGCATTCGCACGATGCTCGACTGTGCAGAGTTGGCTCAACTGGAGCACGTCATCACCTCACGCGCGTTTCTCGAACGAGCCACTCTCAAAATAGACCCGCTGGTTCAGGCAGGCATCCAGCTCATTTATCTGGAGGATGTGCACGCCTCCATTGGTGGCATCCAGAAACTTGCTGCGTTGTTACAGGTGACGCTCAATCCCGACCTGTTGCTGCGCGGCTTGACGGCGACACAAGACGGCCTTGTTTCCGGCGAAGGTGCGGCCGTGATCATGTTCACCAGCGGTTCGGAAGGCGCTCCCAAAGGCGTCGAACTTTCTCATGCCAATCTTATGGCGAACATCCGGCAGATGCTCGCCGTGGGTGACGTTCAAGAGACGGACCGTGCTTTCAACTGCCTGCCGCTGTTTCACAGTTTCGGGCTGACCATCGGCACGCTGCTGCCGTTGGTGCGCGGCCTGTATGTTTTTCTCTACTTGTCTCCGCTGCATTACCGGAAAGTCCCGACCGCCTGTTACGACCGCGATTGCACCATTCTTCTCAGCACGAACACCTTTCTGAAGGGCTACGCGCGGAAAGCAAACGCCTACGATTTTCGCAGCCTGCGCTACTTGCTCGCCGGGGCCGAGAAACTGCAGGAGACGACCGCGCGTTTCTGGTCGGAACATTACGGCGTGCGCATTCTCGAGGGCTACGGGGCCACGGAATGTTCGCCTTGCATCTCCGCCAACACGCCGCTCTCCCCGCGACCCCGATCCGTGGGGCGGCTCCTGCCCGGAATGGAATGGCGCCTGGAACCCGTCGAAGGGCTGGAGGAAGGCGGGCGCCTGTTCGTGCGCGGCCCGAATGTGATGCGGGGCTACCTGAATCCTGACGCCGACGCCCAATTCAAATCCTTGCAAGGATGGTATGACACCGGCGATATCGCCCGCCTGGATGCGGATGGTTATCTATACATCCTGGGCCGTCTGAAGCGCTTTGCCAAGGTGAGCGGCGAAATGGTGAGTCTGACGGCGGTGGAGGATGTCCTCGCTGGGGCGTTTCCACAGTTTGGGTTGCGTTGCGCAGTGGCCATCCTGGCTTGTCCGGATGAACGCAAGGGCGAAGTGTTGGTGGCCGTGACCAATGAGCCCAGACTGTCCCTGGAAGAAATCCGCCGCGCGGTTCAGGCCAGCGGTCTAAGCAACCTCTATCTGCCGCGCGAGATCAAATACGTCCGCAAAATCCCCAGATTGGGCACGGGTAAAATCAACCATCGGGAGTTGGCCATGAGCCTTCAGGCATCAGAGCCATCGCCGATGTTGAACGTCTTTTCCAGTTCAACTCGAAGCGAGCAACCGGTTATGCGGTGAATGCGACCCGCCGTTCGGTGTCCTCCCTTCAGGGTGTCTTGGGAGCGAAGACACGCTAAAGCGTGGACAAAACCGGTCCCAATGCGCGCCCAAAATTGGAGGTCGAGACCTATTAGCACCACGGGCAATTCAGGAAGGCGCGTGATCAAGTTTCTCAGCCAACTCGCGCAGCGCTGGAGAGACATGCGCCGAATACGCCTTGGCTGGCTCCAATCCTTGTAGATCTGCGGGTAGCCGAGCTACTTCTTCCGCGACCCGGCGGCGCAGTTCGATTAGCGGAGTGGGGGGCGCCAGTCGTTTTCCGTTGCGCATCACCGGAACAATCAGCGGCGTGCCGGGTGTCTTTTCATCTTCCAGCGCCAGCTTGTCGAACCCAAGCCGGCCATCGTCACCGTAAAGGCGAAACACCTGTTTGCGCCCAGGCCAGGTCGCTTTGCCTTCGGAGCGTTTGCGGCGCGGGCGCCCGGCGTATTCCTGGATTTTGTAGGCGCAATCCAGATAAGGCGCATCTGAGGATGTGTCCAGCCGGGAGCCAATCCCGAATCCATCAATGGGCACGCCGGCTCGGAAGAATTTTTGCAGTTTCAACTCATCGATACTGCCACTGGCAAAGATGTGCACCTTCTGCAAACCGCCGTCATCGAGGATTCGCCGAACCTGCCGCGCGTGTTCCGCAAGGTCGCCGCTGTCCAACCGCACGCCCTGGATCAGGATGCCCTCGGAGCGCAGCTTGGGGGCGAGTTGAACAACTTTCGCCGCTGCGGCTTCGGTATTGTAGGTGTCGAGCAGGAGCACGACATTGTCCCGATTGGCCCGCGCAAAGCGCACGAAGGCTTCCTCCTCGGAATCGCAGGCTTGAACGAACGAATGCGCCATCGTTCCGGAGAGCGGTATGTCAAACAATTGCCCCGCGAGCACATCGGATGTCGCCGTGAACCCGGCCAGATAACAGGCGCGCGCGGCGAGCAGACCAGCCTCGGCGCCGTGCGCGCGGCGAAGACCGAAATCCACGAGCGTCTTGCCGGGAGCGGCGAGGACAGAGCGGACGGCCTTGGAAGCAATCACCGTTTGAAAGTGCAGCAGATTGATGATGCGCGTTTCAACGATTTGCGCCTGGGGCAGGGGAGCCGTGACACGCAGAATCGGTTCGTTGTCAAAGAAGACGGTTCCCTCCGGCATCGCATGAACGTCGCCGGTGAAACGCAAGTCGCGGAGATACTCGACAAAATCGCGGCGGAAACGCTCGGTTGACTCCAGCCACTCCAACTCAGCAGGTGTGAAATGAAAGTGTTCAAGAAAGTCCAAGACTTGTTCGAGTCCGGCCGCCAGAAGGAAGTTTCGCTCCGCCGGCAGGCGGCGGACGAAGAACTCGAAGACAGCGGTTTCTTCCATTCGCTCCGCGAAGTACCCTTGCAGCATCGTGAGCTGATACAGGTCGGTGAGAAGTGCGCTGGAACAAGCGTTCATGCAGCCAATGATTCCAGTTGCAGCGGCACCGCGCCCAGTCGGAACATCTCTTCTTCCGCTTTGCGCCCGTCGTCGGCCTGGACATTAATAGCGCGGACCGCATCACAGAGCAGAAATACATCGAAGCCGCGACTGCGAGCATCGCGAACCATGTTGAGAACGCAATAGTCTGTCGCGAGTCCCCCGACGAACAAACGCTGCGCTTTGGCCGCACGAAGTTTTTCCTCAAGGTCAGTTCCTTCAAATCCTGAATAAGCCTCGCGGTCAGCTCTGCTGCCTTTGGAAACCACGACGGCATCGGCGGGCAGTGCAAGCCGCGGTGCAAACTCAGCGCCGTAGGTGAACATCACGCAATGTTTCGGCCAAGGCCCGCCTTGCGTTTGGAATGAGCAATGGTTGGCCGGATGCCAGTCGCGTGTGGCAAAGACGGGCAGCTTGAGCGTGACGAAGCGCGTGATGTAGCGGTTCAACACCGGCACGGTTTCATCGCCGTGCGAAACGCCGAGGGCGCCGCCCGGCAGAAAATCATTTTGCACATCCGCGACGATGAGCGCATCCCCTGGACCGAGCTTCACACCGTCTGGCAGTTTGGAGTTCATCTTCACCCTTCCGCATGACCCAGGGAGGGGGCGCTGTCCCCGACACGCCGGGACTGACTTTGCTCGCGCCCTTTCAGCGCGGCCTGAATCATTATGAACTCGCCCAGATTCTCTACTGTGAGTAGGCCGACCAGTTGATCGTTATCCACAACGGGCATGACGCGGCATTGACAGCTTTGCAATCGGGCAAAAGCGGTCTCAGCCATTTCGGAGGGCTTGGCTGTTTCAAACTTCCGTTGCATCGTGTCGCCCACCAAAGCTTGCGGGCCGAATTGGGTGAGGCCCTTCAGCACATCGGATCGGGTCAGCACGCCGATTACTCCGCCGTTTCCAATCACAGGAAAATCCTCCTGGCTGCCTGCAAGAATATGTTCAATCACACGCGCGAGCGAGTCTTGGGATGAGAGCGCGCGAAACTCCGTGATCATCACGCGGCTGACCGGAATGCTGCCCAGCACCGACTTCACCTGAACCATGCCGGCTTCCTGTGCGGCGCCCATCCACACGAACAGCGCGATGAAGACGAGGAACGGGTTCGTGAACAATCCAATCGCTCCGAAGATAAACGCCATGCCTTGCCCAATGCGGGCGGCGATTTCCGTCGCATGCACGTAATCCATCCGAGTGGCCAGCAACGCGCGCAACACACGACCGCCGTCCATCGGAAAGGCCGGAAGCAGATTGAACACGGCCAGGGTGACGTTCACCCACATCAATTTGGCAAGATAATGACCGCCGACCACCTGCACCTCCTCCGCCGCCACCTTCTCTCCCGCAGCGATGAGAATGGCCAATAGGATCAGCGCGAGCACCACATTCACTGCCGGCCCTGCCAGGGCGACGAGCAATTCCTGCGCGGGCTTCTCGGGCATTCGCTCCAAACGCGCCACACCGCCTATGGGCAGCAAGGTGATATCCCGCGTGCGGATGCCAAAGCGTCGGGCGGTCAGCGCGTGCCCCAGTTCGTGCAGCACCACGATGCCGAACAGCGCGAGAATGAAACCCAGCCCGCCCAGCGCGTCTTCCCAACTGCGGCGCTGCAAATAATGGCTCAGCGCCACCCAGCCGAGCAGAATGAGAAACGTGGCGTGGACAAATACTTCGATGCCGGCAATCCGGCCAATCTTCCACGACCATTTCATAATCCATCGCAGCATCAGCCAACCTGGCGGCGCCTGCTATCCCATTCTTGGCATTGCCTTCTCGCTTTTTGGAGGCAGTTCCTGCACCTGGACAAAAAGCTTTCCCATTTCGCAACGACAGCGCTTCAGGCTTGAGCAATTGATAGTGCGCTTTTGCCAATTGACGCGGAGCGAAAATCGCCTTCGTGCACCAGGCTTTTGATTGGCTGGAGATCAGCCGAAAGCGAAAGGATTCATTATGGCTGCTTGTGAAGTTTGCGGTAACGAATACGACAAGGCGTTTCAAATCATCATTGGAGACAAGACGCATGTTTTTGACTGTTTCGAATGTGCCATTGAGGCCTTGGCGCCGGTATGCACGCATTGCGGCTGCCACGTCATAGGTCATGGACTTGAAAGTGACGGGAAAGTTTACTGCTGCGCCAATTGCGCAAGACTGGCAGGAGTGCGCGGCCTGCACGATCACGCGACCAGGCATCCGTGCCGACCTGAACGACAGCGGCGGGAGTTCAAAAGGGACCCTGTGTTCGATGAAGAATGGATATAAGTAGCGGCTGCCCGTGACCTCACTTATCTTGGCAAAAGCAGCCCGCCTTTTGACGAATGCCTCGCTGACGCTGGTTTATTCGATCCACGGCCATCTTGCTGAATGTCGATAGTAAAGCAATTCTCCTCGGCATCCCATGATACCTCGGTGTCGAGCGCGGCGCAGAGTTTCGTCATCTTTCGGCCAATCAGCTCGGCCTCGGAATCTTGCGCCACCCGCGCCTGAAAATCTCGAATTACTGTTGGGCGAAGCTGCAACCGCGACGGTGCGCCGCCTTCGGTTTCAACTACAAAGATGAATGACCGATCGTTGCGCTCGATTGGATCCACTGCATAGTCGTCGATGAAATCGCCCGCCGAGTAAATGATGGGCCGACCCTGGTGGATCTCGATGCCGCGAAAGACGTGCGGTGAATGGCCAAAGACGATGTCGGCGCCCGCGGTAACCAGCGCACGACCGAACTCAACGTGCTTCGGCGGCGCAGAATATCCCCAATTGCCGCCCCAGTGCGCGGCCACGATGAGCAAGTTGACGCGCTGCCTCGTGTAACGGACCAACTCGAAGAGTTTCACACTGCGTTCGTCGCGCACATCGACTGGGACGTAAAAGACGCCGCCCTTCTCCGGCGTGGCCTCCCATTCAGACTGATTGTCGGTGAAGGAGAGCCAGCCGATGCGCAGACCGTTCACTTTCATGATCGCGGGATCTGCCGCTGCTACGAGATTGCTTCCCGCGCCGCTGTGGGCGATGCCTGCGTCGTCCAGGAGGCGCAGCATGTCGAGCATCGCGTCGTGGCCGAAATCAAGCGAATGATTGTTGGCGAGAGAAACAGCGTCGATGCCTGCGGCTTTCAGCACGGCAATGTTCTTCGCAGCGGAGCGGAAGTGAAAGGTTTTCGGTGTCTCAGACCACGGCGAACCGAAATCGGAAATAACGCATTCGAGATTGCAGCCGCGCCAGTCGGCTTGCTCAAACAGTGGCAGCGTGTCGCCCCATACATACTCAGACGGCTCGTGCTTCAACAGATCATTGACCAACCGGCCGAGCATCACGTCGCCCACAAAAAGAAGCTTGTGTCTGGTGCGTGGGTTCATGATCCCGAATTGCTAAAATTGCTAACCGTGCGTCACCTCGCTCGGCGAGGGTTGATCCGCCAACGCGCTGCCTCCACCCCATCCCACCGTCCCGACCCATGCAACTGCTCCCGCTATGGCGGACACCTTGAGCAACTTCTTTTGCCATTGCTTCATCAGTCTTGTATTTCCATCGAGGCAATTCTCATTTTGACTGCGCTTTCCTCCAAGGACCGGCTAAAGCCGGGACACCGAACGCTTTTCGGGGTTTGGAGTGCCGCCTTCAGGCGGTGCGGCGTCGCGATGAGAATTGCCGCTTTTCCATGGCTTGGAATCTTGAACAATGCGGCCATCACGTCGTCGTCCTCGGACGCATCCTTCGTCCGAGAAGAGCGAACAAATTGATTGCCACGATCGCCAGAATGGCGAACCACGCCCAATCCGGCAACGGAATCACGTCCGGCAGCCGGATCTTTCCTTGAGCACCGACATTTTGAATATGTGCTTCCACCCACGCGAAGCTAAAGGCATAGAGCCCAGCTCCTACGAGCATGCCGGCCAAACCGACCAACGCGTGCAGGCTGCCTGTGGCGATGGCCGCGAGGCCCGTCCCCGGACAATAGCCGTAAACCACCATGCCGATGCCGAAAAGCGCTGCGCCGAGCGCCACACCGAGCAGGTTGGCGGGCTTGATGTGATAGGCCGCGTGTCCCATGCCGTGCAGCGCAAGAACGCCAATGCCGCCGACCAAAACTGCCATGACCATAATCTTGAGCATCGTAAAGTCCTTCAGCCGAAATTGATTCACGATGGTGTTGTAATTCGCCACAAGGCCGCGATGCAGCAGCAGGCCGAAGATCATCCCAAAAGGAATCGCCAGCCAACGCGCGGTTTCACCAGTAATGGGCAGGTTCATAACATCACTCCTTTCTGTGCCGTTGCCGGCGTGGTCGCGGGCTGTCTTTGCACTTGAGTCGCTAAGCGCGCCTCAGCACGCCTGCGAAACAGCAGCCAGGCGGTGCCGATACCCGTAGCGAACATGACGGCGAAGAACAGCCAACTGCTGACCGCAAGTTGGAGAGAGCCGCTGATGCCGTGACCGCTCGTGCAGCCACCCGCCATGCGTGCTCCATACATCAACACCGCCCCGCCGAGGAACGCAGCAGCCATGCGCTTCCACACCGATGGTCCAAAACGTTCCTGCCAGACCGCCGGCACTTTCTCCAGGCGGAACGTTCGACTTGTTATCACGCTAAGAGCGCTGCCAAGGAGAATGCCCACCAAAAAGAGCATCCCATAATCCCATTTGAAGGGGAACTTGCTCCAGTAAGCGTTTTGCGCGACGGCTTCTGCGCCGAAGAATGGCTTGGCGCACTCGCCCGCCGCCGCTGACATCGCCGTCGAGACGCCGAGCGGCTGGTTCACCACAGCAAAGACGAGCCAACTCAGCACGCCGATGCTCGTACCGACAAAGTAGGGACTCCAGTATGGCGACGGGCGTTGGAACGGCGCTTCCGCAGCACCGCCAGCGCCGGTCTCCACACCAGCAGTCTCAGGACTCAACAATTTTGTTCTCATGCTATGCCTTTCTTTACGTTCACATTTCATTTCAAGGATGGCTGAGCCGGAAGAAGCCCTTTCCCGTGAGCGGCGACAGAGTGACTTGTTTTTGGTTGCCCACAATCGCTACGACGCGCATCGAGTTGGTCCAACTCCCTGCGCTCAGGTCGGGACTCTCCAGCAGCACCCAACCGATCGCGCCGGCGGGCCAGGAAACGGTGATGGAGCCGGCCAGAGAACCCACGCAGCTCAGCGCGGGTTGCGCAATAAAGTTCGCCACGAGGATGCGGCTGGCCGCGGAGGTGAAGTTGTAAATTGCCGAGGTGCTGACCGGCGTCCCATTTTCTGTCCAGTTCAAGAACACGTAGCCCGGGTTCGCGCTGGCCTCCGCGGTCACGTTATTGCCTGCGGAATAAACGCCGCCGCCGGTGACTGTGCCGGCGTTGACGGGCTCGGCGCTCATCTCAATGCGATGGCCGGGCGCGAAGTGTCCCACCAGCTCGCGATTGGCGGTGACGTTGAATTGATAGATCTGATCGTCGCTGACCGGTGTGCCGTTCTGCGTCCAGTTCACGAACGAATAGCCGGTGTTCGGCACTGCTTTGCACTTGGCAAGCTCGCCGACTTCGTAGAAGGGATCCGCTTCAACGTCGCCACCTTCGGGTGGATCGGCGCTAATCGTGATCGTGTAAACCGGTTTGAACTTCGCCACCAAGGCTCGGTTGGTCGTGACAGTGAACGTGTAACTGCTCGACGTGCTGACCACGGCGCCGTTGTCCAGCCATTTGGAAAATTTATAGCCGACGTTCGGCGTGGCCGTGACAGTCGCGCTCGCTCCGGCTGCGTATTCTCCATCGCCGCCGGTTGAGCCGCCGTTGGACGGAAGGGAAGTGGTCGTGATGGTTCGGCCTGAGCCCACGACAGCAAAGGTCGCTACAAGCGTGCGATTGCTGTGAACGATGAAGGTAAGGCTGGGCGAAACGCTGACCTCGGCCCCGTTCTCCATCCAAACCGTGAAGACATAACCCGCATTCGCCGCCGCTACCAGTGTCACGCTTGATCCGTTGGCGTACGTGCCGCCGCCGGAAATTGTGCCACTGTTTGCCGGCGAAACACTCGAGTCGATTGTAAAAGTTACGGCGGTGCCGCTATCCACACCCAGCGCAAACACGCCCAGGGCTTCCGTGATCACAGCGACGGTGTGCGACACTGGATTCACCACGCTGGGAAGCTTCTGCCATGCCCCGCCGCTGAATTGGTAGATGCAAAGGTCACTCTGGTCGAACCCGGCCGGCAGGATCGCCGGATCATACCCGATGGTCAGGTGAATCGACCCGGAGTAAGTGCCGCTGAATTCCATCTCCCAAAGTTGCACCGGCCCACCCGGCGTTAGAAAGGTGAACGGATCGAATTCACCCGCGGCGATGTGCACGGCAATCTCCGTTTCATCGGCTTGCGAATAGTCGGCGAAGCATGAACCGTCGCTCGACACGTCTTCGAACTCGTAATCCGCGCCGCCCGGCACGCTCGAGCCGCCGTTGCATCCGCCGGAGCTGCCCGGACCTGTGATGACCTTGGTTCCCGTGCGGAGCGTGAGCAACACATCGATACTGGCCGATTGCCCTGCCGCGAGACTGCCAAGGTTCCAACGCTGCGCGCCGGAAATCCATCGCTGTGCGGGCGTGAATTCATCTGTGCCCTGCCGCGCGGAATAAGGCGCGTTCTGCCAATTGTCTTCGATCGAGAGGTGCACGCCGTCAGAAGGCTTGCCGATGGCGTGGCCGTCCACGCCGTTTCCTTCAATGCCATAGTGGCCAAGCTCAAACGCGCTGGGGGCGACGCTGGCGTGGAACCCAATGAAATCCTCGAGTCCCGCGCTGGAACTGCCCGCGCCCACGGCCGCCGTGTCCACTCCCGCCTGCGTAACGTCATATCGGAACTCGCTCCAGGGACCCGCGTACGGCCGGTGGTCATAGACGCCGCGCTGCGAGACCAGTCCGTGCAGGAATTGGAAGAATTGCAGGTTGGCGATGGCGGAGCCGGAAATGTTTCTGATCGTGCACGTCTGCTTGAGCACGTAGCGGTCGCTGCTGATGGAGGTGCCTGCGTTCGTGGATGAAGCGGGTGTTGTTCCCATCGGCGTGCCGACCACCGTGTCGATCATCTCGTGGCGCAGGGTGATTTCAAGATGACTGTTCGCGATGACTGATTGAGCGGTGGGCAGGTTGTCGGCGTTCAAACCGGTCTGAGTCAGCGGCGTCACCACATGAAAAGTGGAGAGCGTGCTCCAGTCCGGAAAAATAAACTGCGGCTCCAGCCATTGAGGCCGCACCGGTGGATTGCCCGCGACCTGGTATCCGACCGCCGCGGCCCATTCGCCGCAAAGATACTCGCGGCCTTCAAAGCCGGGCGTGTTGTCCAGCATGAAGTCGGAATAACCGAAATCGCTTAGACTAATGTTCCAATGTGGATTGGCCAGAGTGAGAATCTGAGCCGTCGTTGGCTGCGGCGACATCAACCATATCATCATTACAGCCAACGTGAAGAGGTTCGATCGAAGTTTGCGTCCGGTGAGACTGAGATTGTGCGCCTCGGTTTTCATAGTTTTGTTCCCATTTCTTTCGATCCAGATCTCACCATCTGCTGACGATGTCTGGTTCGGATGAGACCTGGACCAGACTTCTCTGGAATCAATACAACAGTGAATTGAGTTCGGGTCGATTGGGAGTCAGGCTGGTTTCGAATAAGGAAAGCCCTTACCCGTAGCACGCGAATTACCCACGTCGAATTGGAAGCGGTGGTTGCGAGTGGCGCTCTTCTGGGACAGTTCATAATATTTCAGACCAAGCGTTGGCCTGCCGCTTTCGAGACAGGTCACACCAGTTCAGGATTGATGGTGATGCACCTCCCGCGACGCGGCTTCGTCTAAACCCGGCCCATGCCCGGCTTCTTCGAGCAAACGGGTTACTTCCTCGTCCGTGGTTTGCGCAAACTTTTCGTACCACTGGCCCACCGCATAAAATTCTTCCGGGGTCATCAGGGCGATCATTTCGTCCACCTGGTCTTTGATCTCGCGGTAGGACGAAGCGGCCGAAGTAGGAACGGCGACTACCAGCCGCGCTGGCTGCTGTTTGAACAGCGCTTTGATGGCGGCGCGCATTGTGGAACCTGTGGCGATGCCGTCATCGACCAGGATCACAGTTTGGCCTTTTATCTTGGGCGGGGTGTCGTGGCCGCGGTAAGCGACTTCGCGGCGCGCCAGTTCCTTCTGCTCCTCAACTGCGACAGCGTCGATGGTGAGCTGGGAGATACCGAGATCTTGCACCACTTCTTCGTTGAGCACGCGAACGCCTCCCGTCGCGATGGCGCCCATGGCCAATTCCCGATGGCCAGGCACGCCCAGCTTACGCACGACGAAGACGTCGAGCGGCACATGGAGCGCTTTGGCGACCTCGAAGGCCACGGGCACGCCGCCACGCGGCAGTCCCAGCACGATCACATCCTTGCGGTTGGCGTACTTCATCAATTTGGCTGCCAGCAACTGGCCCGCCTCCACGCGATCACGAAATAGTTTCATAGCTCCTTTAGATTGAGTGTTTGTTTACCATGCCGTTTGGTGTCCACGCTTTAGCGTGCTTGGGCAGCAATGCACCCTGAAGGGTGGGCACCGAACTTGGTTTTTCGCACAGGTTCATTGGAACAAATCCTCGATGGACTCCCGCGCAGCCAGGCGTTGAATGGCCGCGCCGAGCAACGGAGCAACGCTGATAACTTTCAACTGCTGCCAATCCTTGTGATGCGGCGCCACCGTGTCGGTCACGTAGATTTCGCCCAACGCTGGATGACTCAACGCGCTGCGGGCGCCTTCCAAGAGCACGCCGTGCGTGGCGGCAACTCGCATTTCCGGACGCGCACCGGACTTGAGCAATGCCGCAATCGCCCGTTCAATGGTGCCGCCGGTGGAAATCATGTCATCGATGATCAGGCAGGGCCGGTCGCGCACGTCGCCAACCACTTTGACGATCTTCGTTTCCGTGCCGCTCTTGCGTTGCTTGTGCACTACGGCCACGTCGGTGCCGAGCCGCTGTGCGAAGTCACTGGCCATTTTGACGCGGCCTTCATCGGGCGAGACTACCACCGTGCCGGGTGGCAGGCGGTGCTTCAATTCGTCGCAGAGTAGGGGCACGGCCGTGAGATTATCCACCGGCAAATGGAAGAAGCCTTCGATTTGCGCGGCGTGGAGATCGAGCGTGACGAGGTGATTGAGGCCAACGGCTTGAAAGAGATTCGCCACCATGCTGGCCGTGATCGGTTCGCGACGGGCGTGCCGCTTGTCTGCGCGGGCGTAGCCGAAGTAGGGCACGACGGCGGTGACGCGTCCGGCCGCCGCACGACGGCAAGCATCCACCAGCGACAGCAATTGAAAGAGGTTCTCGGTGACCGGCGGCGAAGTGGGTTGGACGATGAAGACCGGATGCCCGCGCACCGGTTCATCGAGATGAACGGAGATTTCTCCGTCCGGAAATCGTTCGACAACGCACGGGCTGATCGGATGGTCAAGCGCGCGCGAGACAGCAGCAGCCAAATCGGGATTGGCCGTGCCCGCGAAGAGCGAGAAGGGTGGGATTCGTATTCGCATAATAGCCTCCGTGGTCTATCGAGTTGTTTGTGGGCGTAGCTGCAAATGCCGTCGAAACCAGTCTGCCGCCAGGCGCGCCACTTCCTCCAGCGCGCCCGGGTCCTCGAAGAGATGCGTGGCGCGCGGGACAATCTTCAGTTCCTTTTCGCAATGCAGTTTGGCCAGCGCCTCCTCGTTGAGCTGAATCACGACATCGTCGCGTCCACCGACAATCAGGAGCGTCGGCGACTGAACGCGAGGGAGCGCGTCTCCTGCGAGGTCCGGCCGGCCACCGCGCGACACGACCGCGCCGATACTCTTGCCCAATTCGGCAGCGGCCACCAACGCCGCGCCTCCTCCGGTGCTGGAGCCGAAGTAACCGACCCCATAGCGTTGCGTTTCAGGCCTTCTCGTCAGCCAATGGGTTACCTCCACCAGCCGTCGCGCCAGCAGCCCGATATCAAACCGCAGCCGGGCTGTAATATTATCCTCAATCTCTTCCTCACCAGTCAGGAGATCGAACAGTAGTGTTCCGGTACCCGACTCGCGAATGGTCCGGGCGACGAATTGGTTGCGCGGACTGTGCCGGCTGCTGCCGCTGCCGTGGGCGAAGAGCACCACTCCACGCGCACCGGGCGGAATGCCAAGCTCACCTTCCAAATACGCCTTCCCCATGGGAATCCGTACACTCTCGATCAACCCGCTCTTTGCTTCTTCCTTGATGATGGTTTTCATGTGTTTTCGCCTTTCCTGGTTAGCCGGCAGCACTTCCGCCGCTGCCTTGCTCAACACCTCTCTTTTTGATCAGCAGGTCCTTGAAAAAATCCACGATCGTGTGGTGCTTTAAATCCTTGAACTCGCCGGCATCGAAAAACGAACCGCCGCACGCGGCGCAGTGCTCGAAACAAATATGCGCCTGGCCGGGGTCCAACATTCGAAGCATCCGGCTGCCGCAACGCGGGCAGTTGATGTAGCCCACGTCGTCGAGTGTGCGTCCTGTCTTCGCGTTCCCGATGTCGATCGCACCGGCGCCCTGCATCTTCAGCAGCCGCTCCTTTTCGAGCTGATCGAAGAAGATGCCTCGACAACTCGCGCATCGATCCACTTCCACCCCAGCGAAGGTTACCTTCACCATGGGTGAATTGCATTTGGGACAGTTCATAAGATCATGTGAGTTCAGCGATGGCAATACTCGCCCAGCGATTCATTGAAGACCGCTTGGGTTACCAGGGACGGGTCGAGGTTGACTGCGTGCTCTTTCGGGTCCGTTATCGGGACAATCTCGATCTCGGAAACTTTTCCCTGAAGCACCTCACAGAAATCTTCCAGATCAAAGTCCGGTGGCAGCTCTTCGCCCCCACACATTGCCTGATCGACGTAAAAGATATTTCTCACGATGCTCTCGCCTCCTCGCCTGTCTCTTCGCCCTTTTCGGTTTTCTCCTGCTCTTCAATTGGCTCCTGTTCCAGCTTTTTGAGATCTTCCATTTTGGCCTCTGGCGTTTCGGCCTCTTCAGGCGCACGCGCAAACCCAGCAGGAATCGTCCCTTTGACTGAACCCACTTGCCCAAGACGCGCGTGGCCAACTGCGCCCTGCCGCTCCAATTGCTGTTCGGCCTCTTTGGTGAATCGCGTCCAGGGAACCGCGTTGAGGCGAGCCTCCGGAATGGGTTTTCCCGTCACCTCGCAAACACCGTAAGCATTGTTCTCGATGCGGTGGATGGCTTCATCAATTTCATAAATTGCATCCTGCTCGGCAGCTAGTTCGGCGAGCGCCAGGTCGCGGTCGAACTCATCGGTCGCCGCATCCGCCATGCTCATGCTGTAGGTCGGCCTTTCATCCAACGCTTCCCGGGCCAACTCCGCTTTCTCTTCGAGCAATCGCCCGCGCAATTCAAGCAGGCGCCGGTGATGTTTGGCCCATTTTGGATTGATTTGTTTTCCCTGCGGCTGTGGGAGCAAGTCTTCGCTCCGAGCCGAATGAGCGGCCGGGCCTTTTACCGTTCGCCGCACGCGGCCGGTGTGTTCCTTAATCGTTTTCATGGTGCCATTCTCATTTGGTCAACTCTTCTTCGCGGTAACGGCGAAGAACGGCTCGATTTGCTTCTGCACCTGCGTGCTTGAACACCTTGGGCAACGCGTTTTCTTTTTGGGATCCATCTCGCTCAACCTCACGACGACCGTGAAGGTTTTCCCGCACTTCTTGCATTCATAATCATAAACAGGCATAGCGCGCCTCCATTAGATCTCTGGTTTCATTTCTCCCGTTTCCAATCCACCCGAATGAAGTAGGTTTCTTCTTCGTAATGATAATCAAGTTCGCCCTGGAATGAGTCGTGCAGCGCGTGGCCGATGCGATGCGGCAGATGGATGTCCGTCGTTGTGATGACAACCGACTCGGGGTGCTCTGCAATATTCATGAGCCGATGAAGCGGATGCTCCTCCTGCTCCTGCGCTCCCAGATGCCGCACCAGATGAAGAATGTCGTCTTTGTGTTTTTGAACAAACGAGCCGCTCAGCGTCACAATCCCGGCTGGGTAATGGTCCTTAATGCGATGGCAAGCGGGGCAAAGTTCCTCATGACTTTGGCACGGCCACGACTCCGCCCACTGCCAGCGCCCCTGATGATAAATGGCGCGACACTGCGGGCAAACCGTGGGCTCGGGCAGTTTGCCCCGGCTTTTGTATGTATCGTGGATATGCTCGTGGATCAATCGGTCGCGGCGTTGCGCCACGCCAGTGCTCCTCGCTTCATTCATAATGCCTCCGGTTTTTCAATGGCCTTCATGATTGTCAGGGGTTAGGCCGCCAGCCTGGTCGTTTCACGAGAGGCGATCATTTGACGCATCCTTTTCAGAGCGGCGTTTTGAATCTGGCGAATGCGCTCTCGGGTCACACCGAACTTACGACCGATCTCTTCGAGGGGTTTTTTCTCTCCGCCATTAACGCCAAAACGTAATCGCAAAATGGCAGCCTCACGCTTGGGCATCTCGCTCAGCAGTTCGCGGAGCGTCTGCGCATCGGTCTTTCGTTCGAGCAGCTCGTAAGGAGTTTCCGCAAACTCATCCTCGATCACATCCGCGAATGAGCCGGAATCTTCTTCATCGGTCAGGGGCGCGTCGAGCGACGACATCGAAATGGCAGCTCTCCGCAGATCCGCAACTTGCGAAGGTGTGATGTCCAGTTTCTCCGCCAACTCCTCATCACTGGCTTCACGGCCCAATTCCTTTTCCAACTGCATCGCGGCTCTGCGCAGCCTCATCAACCTGGCAATGACATGCATGGGGAGCCGAATGGTCCGGGCCTGATTGGAAAGGGCAGTCCGGATGCGCTGTTTAATCCACCAGGCCGCGTAGGTGGAGAGCTTGTTCCCTTTCTTTGGATCGAACCGCTCGATCGCTTTCATCAGTCCGATATTGCCCTCGTTAATCAAGTCGAGGAGCGGAACACCATAGTTCTCGTACTCGCGTGCGATTTTCACCACTAGACGGAGGTTGGCCTTGATCATCTCCTGACGGGCTTTCGCGTCTCCCTTTTTGATCCGTTTGGCGAGTTGGATCTCTTCCGCCGGCGTCAACAGTTTCGTCTGGCCAATCTCCCGCAGATATAACGTGTAGGCATTCCGCTCCTCTCCCGATGCTTGCCGTTCGCCACTCTCAGAATTTTCGGGTAGTTCGGCACGACTGAAAAGGCGTCGGACAGCTTTGCGCGTTGCATTGATTCGTTTTTGCGCAGGGCTTTGGGAGGCGCTCCCAGTGCCTCGCACCAAAACCACCGTCGAGCGTCGCTGGGCTATTCTCGCAGCCGTCCGTTGCTTTCTCATAATTGTTTCTCGTTGCAGCGCGATTTGCTATTCGCGCCCTTTTTCTAACGATAAGTTTCCAGTTGATAGGGACATTTGGCTCTTCGTCATTTGCGAAAAACGCACCGCCTTTTGCTCCATCTGAAGATGAGCGTCGGTGTCCGGCACTCCCGTGTTCGGTGTCCACACTTTAGCGTGCTCCAGGCCCCGACACCCTGAAGGGTGGACACCGAAGTCACCTACACCGAACGTCTCCAGACCAAGAACTGGTCAATATTTGCCAATCCATGCGTTGCCGTCCCGTGGCCCGTCGGTGAGTGTCTGGAAGGATAATGACATAAAGCGATTTCTATGAAACCGAGTATGGATGTTCGAGCAGGGCGGTGTGCATCGAGAAAATTAGCAAGCAACCTGACGTTGCTGCTCTTGCTGATGGATGTCGCGCAGAGCGCCTCGCTTGAAAAACATGCTGGCATCGGAACTTCACAGACTGAAAATTGATTCAACGCCATGAAAACATCCCGAACAAAGTCGGATCGACGCCGGGGCCGATGCGTAAGCATTGATTTTTTGTATCTCGACTTGACGGTTTGCTCGCGCTGTCGAGGCACCGACAAAAACCTGGGCGAGGCGCTTAGAGTTTTACGACCTGTCCTAAAGACGATGGGTATCCAGGCGCAAGTCCGCAAGACGCACGTAAAATCGGAACGCCAGGCGCGAGCATTGGGCTTTGTCAGTTCGCCCACCCTTAGGGTGAACGGTCGCGATATTGCGGGCGAGCTTCGCGAGAGCTGCTGTGGAAGCTGCAGTAGCGCCTGTGGCGACGGCACGCCGGTCAACTGCCGCGTATGGTCCTACCAAGGACAGCAGCACGCGCAGGCCCCCGTGGGACTGATCGTGGAGTCCATTCTGCAAGAGGTTGTCGGAACACCTAAGCGGCCAGAACTGATTACGCGCGAAAGCCGTGCAGTGCCCTCGAATCTAAAACGCTATTTTGCCAGGAAGACGCCACTGTGCAAAACTTCGACTGTTCGGCGCGGTCTGATGTCAAACCAGCCTCGCTCGATGTTTCATGTGGATAGGTTCTTCAGTTGAATTGATCTGGCCCCCAGCCGGACCATCTCCGTTTTCGCGTTGCGACCATCTGCGGGTTTCACGTTCATGGCACAAATGGCGTCGCGCAGCAACAACACGCTGAAGCCGCGGGCCAACGCTTCTTGAACTGTATTTAGCACACAGTGGTCAGAGGCCAGCCCGGCAACGAAAAGCCGGCGGATACTGTGGCCACGCAATCGGTTTTCCAGATCGGTTCCTTCAAAGCCGGAGCAAGCTTCCTTGTCCGGGCGGATACCTTTGGAGATCACGACGGTCCATGGCGGCAAGACGAGCTCCGATGCGAATTGCGCCCCTTGTGAATCTGCCACGCAATGCACCGGCCACTGGCCGCCCTCCGTTTTGAACGAGCAATGGTCCGCCGGATGCCAATCGCGCGTGACATAGATCGGCAAATGCCTTTTGGCGAACCTGGCTACGTAACGATTGAGCGCTGGAATTACCTTGTTACTGCACGGCACCGCGAGGCTTCCGCCCGGAAGAAAATCGTTCTGCACATCGACCACAATCAACGCATCACCGGCAACGAGCCGGATTTTCTGTCGCATCGCCTTCAAGTTTGGTGTCCACCCTTCAGGGTGCCGGTGCCGCAAGACACGCTAAAGCGCGGACACCGAACGGGTCGGCAGCCTGGCACGATACGCATGCGGCGGTTTCCCAACCATTGTCCTGAAAGTCCGGTTGAACCGTTCAAGGGATTCAAAGCCCAACTCGGAGGCAATCTCGGCAATGGAGTAGTTCGCGTTCATTAGAAGGTTTTTCGCTTGCTCGACGCACACCCAAGAAAGGTCCTCAATGTATTGCGTATCCCGCCCGACCAGCGGCGGTTCGGAGGCGACTTTCCCCGCCAGCAGTTCGTTATCAGGCAGCGACCAGAATGCGTTTTTAATTGTCCTGGAATGAAGCGAAATCTGCCACGGTTCCAGCGACGCCATGTCACGGGCAACCAGGTCACTTCGCTCGACCTGCATTCCTCCGCATCATATTGCTCCAAAGCGCTCAACGTGCCGGTTGAATCTTGATCGCTGGCCGCATGCATACGTTGCTAGTAGTTAGTTAAGTTCAGCGGTCACTCATTGATGCCCCACTCTCGCACTGACTGGACGGGGGCGAATGCTTCAGCCAATACCGGGAAAAACAGTTCGCCGCGCTTTTGAACGCCACTGGCGGCGCGCAAAACCTCCTCAACCGTCTCCAGCAGTTCTTCAGGCGAGAAGGGCTTTCTCAGTGTAGCAGCCACGCGGAGCCGGACAGCGCAGTCAGCCTCGCCGGCATCAATGCTGCCCGAAGCGAAAATGACAGGCAGGGTTTGTCCCACTGACCGCAGCCGCTTCACTAACTCCAGACCGGGCAGCCGTGGCATTTCGTTGTCAGTGATCAACAGATCATAACTGGCAGCCCGCAGAGCTTCCCACGCCGCCTCTCCATCCTCCGCAGTCTGCACTCGATATCCGGACCTCCGCAGCAGGCAGGCCAACACATTCCTCAACCCGGCGTCGTCTTCGGCATACAGAATGTCGTGGGAGGAAGCGGCTTCAAGAGTGTGGGCGCCCGTTTCGCCAGAGCCAACAAGAACGTGTGGAATAGTGTTCATAGCATATTGTCCTTTCCAGTCCGTTTGTGAGTTCCTACATCCGCCAACGGGGCGGTGCCTCGCACCGGTGAAGAATTCCCTCCAGCACGGATGAAACGGTGCTGGCCCTTTCCTTGAGAGTTTCGGAGCTCAAAACCGGACTGGCCCGCTGAGAACGTGCCTCGTGACAGAAAAAGTCCAGTCCTGCCCGGTCGGCGATGCGTTGCAGGTGCTGGCGCGTCTGGCATTGGAAATCGCTAAGCGGTTGCCGTCCGTCCAAGAGTGCCACCAGTCCCGCCGAGCCGGGAATTTTCTCGGCCACACATTGATCAAGCCAGTCTTCAACTGGAGACGGCAGGTCGGTGTCGCACCTGGCCGCAACGATGAGGAGGTCAGCAGCGATCCCTGCGCCCACGGCCGCTTCACGCGTCTCGGGCAGTCCCAGCACGTCAAAACGCCAGAGGCCGCAGTGGAATTCAAAGTCATCGCCGAATTTGCGGACTAATCCGCGGAACACGTTCATGGCGCGGGTGCCCGCGCTGCGGCTGTCGTAAGCCATCACGACCTTGAAAGTGGGCTTGGTCTGTTCGGTGCCGGCTTCGTCTTGAAGGAATAATCGCTTGCGATTCATCCGCCAAGTATGCCGTGGACGTGCGGTTTAGGAATTGGAAGCTGCGCTGATTTGCTTTAGGGAATTTCCCTAGTGCCGTTAGGTCCTTGTTTGGTGTCCACCCTTCAGGTGTCCGGCACTGAAGCACGCTGAAGCGTGGACACCGAACGGGCTCAGCCTCGGTTCTGAGTCTCCACCCACCGCACGGCGTGCTGAATCAGTGAGGTGGCGCTGGGCAATCTGAGTTTCTGCTTCAGATTCTGGCGGTACACGTCCACAGTTTTTGGGCTGATGCGCAATCGTTTCGCGATCTCCCGTGTAGTGCATCCCTCACCAATCAATTCAAAGACTTCAAATTCGCGGTCGGTGAGCGTTTCAATCGGAGATTGGCTCTTTGCGGAACGAACACCAGAAAAGCGGTCCAGGATTTGGGCCGACATGTTCTCGCTCACATAGACTTTCCCGCTCAAGACCTGGCGAATGGCCTGCAGGACGACTTCTCCTCCGGCCTTTTTCATGACGTAACCCCGCGCGCCGGCTCGCAGAACGCGTTCGGCATAGAGCGATTCATCGTGCATGGACATGACCAGAACGGGCAGTTCGGGATACAACGCCTGAATGTCTTTGATTAACTCCAGCCCGCTCTTATCTTCCAGCGAAAGGTCCACAACACCGAGGTCGGGTTTCGCTGACGCGATAAGCTGCATGGCGCCATTGGCATCGTCGGCCTGGCCGCAAACGACGAGGTCCTCTTGTTGGTTGATCACTTGCGCCAATCCCTGGCGCATCATGGGATGATCATCCACCAACAACACTTTTTTCTTCGGTTCCTGGGATCGTGACCGTTTTTTCACGCCCATAATTTCCTGCCCTTTCGCTTGATCGCGAT
>Ga0208454_1000271_pt1 | contig 34529 bp, 20 predicted proteins | sample EasRivMeERMZT100_FD_187530 | JGI IMG/M metagenome (GOLD analysis project Ga0208454, IMG submission 187530) | Soil microbial communities from meander-bound floodplain in the East River, Colorado, USA - East River MetaG ERMZT100 (SPAdes) (version 2) | ecosystem: Environmental > Terrestrial > Soil...
ATAAGCAACTCGTAATCGGTACTTCGTGTTTTCGCGGTAGAGCTGCTCGAAAGCTTTCAGCACATAGGCTGTTCCTTTCTCGGGCTCCGGCCGGCCGATGCATCCTATGATGACGCAGTCCTCCCTCTTCGTCGTTTCCGGACCTGGCTTGAATACGCCGAGATCGATCCCCGGCGGGACCATGCTCGTGGCGCGCAGATTCCGATAGTGGAAGTACAGCTCGGCATTGACGATGCGGTGGATCGGCAGCCAATAGGAGCTCGCCGACAGCGTTGCCAGGACATAGCCTCGCGCGGTGCGCAGGCTGGTGTAGACCTCGGGTTCGTAAGCCTGGATGTAATAGAACTTTCTTGCTTGACCACAAGGTGCGAGCGCGACCGGCCAGGCGGTCAGGGAGTGATTGGCCAGCGCGATGTCATAGCCGGACCCGATCCGCTTCAATCCGCGAAACAGGGACGTCAGGTTGTCGCGTGCGCTCGGCCTCCTTTTCGCTTGACGCTCTTCTGAAACGAGGCCACGGCTGTCAGCCCAGAGCACGTTGGCCTTCGTCGGGAAATACGGCTCGGGGCTGGTGCCCGGGGCCAGGAACACCACTTTGTGACCGCGCTTGATCCATGCGTTTGCGAGTTCAGCCAGCACCCGGCAGCCCCCGGTCCGATCGAATCCCAGCACCGGGATGAGGATTCTGCTCATCGACTGGCTTGCTTAGCGAGGAGCTGCCTTACCAGGCCGGCCGTTGCGGCCAAATACATCGCACAGTTGAGGAAGTAGGCGATGACGGCGCCTTTCAGGCCGAACGGCGCGGTCAGGGTCCATGTCAACAAAACCCAGGTGGTGCTGAAAACGAGCTCGGCGCCAATGAACGCGGTGGTGGCTGCCCTGCCGACCAGGACATAGGCAAACACCCACGATGCGACCCTCAGGACGTCTCCGGCCAGCTGCCACGCAAAGAGCTGCGCCATGGGCGCGAACTCTTCGGTGAAGAGCCATAGCACGACGATCTCGCGCCCGGCGTAGATGACGCCGGCCCCCAGCGCCGCCAGCGGCACGGCGAAGCGCAATACCTTCGCGATCTCCTGCCAGAGCTCCGGGACCTGCCGTATTTCAGCGATTCTCGGCAGGAAGTACACCGCGAGCGTCGTCGTGATGACCGACAGGTAGACTTCGCTCACCTTGTTCAGGGCGTGCCAGTGACCCGCCGATGACCAGCCGAAATCGGCTGCAAGGTGATCGCGAATGAGCATTTGTGCGCCCGGCGCGCAGACTGCGGTCGTGATCGCCATGAGCGCGAATCCCGCCAGTTGTCGGGCGGGTTGGGAATCGACACCTCCCCACAGGTAACCGAATCGAAACCAGTGTCGTCTCGACGCCAGCGCGGCGGCGGCGAACACCGAGACCGCGGGGCCTATCGCTACCGCCGCGAGCGCACCGGGCAAACCGAACGCCGCGACCAGGCCAGCCGTAGCCGCCAGGCTCAAGCCGCTTCCCAGCACGCCGACGGTGACGTATCCGCGCACGTCCTTCCTGCCGTTCACGATCGCCAGCAGCAGGGCATTCGCGCTGAGAGCGGGAAGGGCGACGGCCAGCCAGTAAAGCGCGCCGGACAGGTCGTCGCGACCGAAGAGCCAGTGCCCCAGCGGCTCCTTCAGGACCAGCAGGAGAACCACGGCGCCGGCGGTGGTCCACAACGAAAGCCGGGCCGCGGTTCGCCAGATCGCCCTTTGCCGGTTTTCATCATCGAAGTGCTCGGCGGTGCCCTTGGTGACGCCGTTGCTGAAGGCGCCTCCCGTCAGACCCCCGAGGATCGACGTCAGGCCCTGCATCTGACCGATCAGCCCGTACCCCGACGGGCCGACGTACACGGCCAGGATCTTGCTGATTGCCAGCCCGGTAGCCACTCTGGCTGCCAGTGCAATGCCGCTCAGGATGCTCGTTCTGGCAAGGGACGGCACGAGTCGACGCTGCTACAGGTTCGTCATTGCAGCGCGCCATGGAGGCCGGCGATGACGTAATCGGCCTGAGCATCGGTCATCTGCGGCCACAGCGGCAGGCTGAGCACCTCGCGGTGGATCGCCTCGGACAGCGGGAAACTTCCCGGGCCAAGTCCGAGCTCGGCATAGGCGGGCTGCAGGTGCGGCGGAACCGGATAGTGGACCAGCGTGCCGATCCCCATCGCGTCGAGCCGGGCAGCCAGCGCGTCGCGCTGCGGCGAGCGCACGACAAACAGGTGCCATGCCGGCTCGTTGTCGGGCGGTACGTGAGGCAGGACGAGCGGCAGTCCGGACAACCCGGCCAGGTAGCGCCTCGACAGGGCACGCCGCCGCTCGTTCCATGCGTCCAGCAGTGCCAGCTTCTCCCGCAGCAGCGCGGCCTGGAGCTCGTCCAGGCGCGAGTTGTATCCCTTCACCTCGTTTTGGTATTTCTTTTGTGACCCGTAGTTGCGCAGCACGCGCACGCGGCCGGCAAGCGCGCCGTCGTCCGTGGTGACCGCCCCCGCGTCCCCCAGCGCGCCCAGGTTCTTTCCAGGATAGAAGCTGAACCCTGCGGCATCGGCGAGCGCGCCGGCGCGCCTGCCGAAGTAGCGCGCGCCGTGAGCTTGCGCCGCGTCCTCGACGAGCTTGATGCCGTGCCTGGCCGCAACCTCGGCGATCGGGTGCATGTCGGCGGCCTGGCCATAGAGATGGACCGCGATCAGCGCCCGCGTGCGCGGCGTGATGGCCGCCGCGATGCGCTGCGGATCGATGTTGTAGGTGCGCTCGTCGGGCTCGACGGGGACCGGCCGGGCGCCGCATTGCGACACCGCGAGCCAGGTGGCGATGTACGTGTTCGAGGGGACGATGACCTCGTCTCCGGGCCCGACGCCATAGGCCCGCAGGATGAGATGCAGCGCCTCCAGCCCGTTGCCGACCCCGACGCAATGCTTTGCGCCGCAGTAGGCCGCGAATTCGCGTTCGAAGCGCTCGACTTCCTCCCCGAGGATGTACCAGCCTGAACGAAGGGTGCGCCGAAACGCCTCCCCCAGCCTGCTTTCGATCTCGGAATGCGCGGCGCGCAAGTCAAGAAATGGAACCTTCACCGGCGCTTTGCGATCGCTTCCTTGAAGGCCTTGTAGTCCCGGAGGTAGCCATCCTCGCTGTAGGCCTCGGAAGCGAGCACCAGGCATACCGATCCGGAGGAGAAGTTGTCGATCTCCCGCCAGACGAGCGGCGGCAAGTACAGGCCGAAGTACGAGCGATTCAGGTGGTGCCGCGAGCGCTTCAGCCCGTCGTCGACGATGACATCGAACGCCCCTGAAATGGCGACGATGAACTGGTGGCAGGTGCGCAACGCGTGCCCCGCGCGGCTCTCGCCTCCCGGCACGTCGTAAAGATAGAACACCCGCTGGATGGCGAACGGAACGTGGCGCTCGGTTTCGATGAAGCTGAGGTTGCCTCTCGGATCGCTGATCTTCGGCAGATCGATGAGGCGGGCCCCGTCCGCGGCTGCCTGCTTCATGCGCTCTTGCCCGCAGGGGCGGCGACGACCGCCAGGTTCGCCATCAGCTCCGCGGGCAGGTCATCCGAGATGTCGACCAGCGCGCGCAACAGGTCCTCGGAAAAGCCGGCCATCATGTAGTTGGGCAGGATCTTGAGGAACAGGCCCCGTTGCGCCACCACCGAGTACCCGGCGGCCTCGATATCCCGGCGCAGGGACCCGAGATCGTAGACCCGGACATGGCCGACCTGGCGGTCACGGGGGCTGAAGCTGTAGACCGTGGGCTGGATTCCCATCATCACCGCGAGCTGCCGGTGAAGGGACGTGGCATTGGGCACGATGATCAGGACCTGCCCGCGCGGGCTCAGCCATTCGCGGGCGCGCTTCAGCACCGCCACCGGATCGTCGACGTGCTCGAGCACGTGCGTGGCGATGATGGTGTTGAACGACAGCCCCGCGGGCGGCGCAAAGTCCTCGAAAAAGCTCTCGAACACGGTGACCGACGAGCCGTGCTTCTCGCGCGCGGCCGCAAGCAGCTTCGCCGAGGCATCGACGATGAAGGTTTTCCCGAAGCGCTTGATGACTTCGCCCGACCACATGCCGTCCCCGACCCCCAGCTCGAGCACGTTGGGCCCGGCGACGTGCTGGATGGTCTTCGCCATGTCGAAGGCGAGGATCTTGTTGTCGACGATGCCGCCCGCGTCATGGTGCAGATGGGCGGCTTCGGCGATCTGCTCCAGGCGCTCCTTGTGCGCCGCTCGATCCGTGCTCATAGGCTGATGACGACCTCCCGGCTGAATTCATGCAACAGGTTCCATCCTTCCCAGACGTGGTGGAAATCGAGCGCATTGCCGACCGGCACGATGCGATCCACCGCGCGGCAGCCGAGCGACCCGACCAGCGAATCGACCTCGGACGCTTCGAATCCGAACAGCGCGAGCGTCTGGTCCCTGCTCGTCAACTGGGCCGCGAGCGCGCGCAAGTCGGGGCAATGGGACTCGAGCAGCATGCCTGCGCCGCAGCTTGCCTGGCGCAACGAATCCGCCAGCGCATCGACTCGCACCTTGCAGATCCTTCCTTCTGCGCAAAGGCGCACTTCCGAGTTCGTCGCTCCGGCCGCGACCAGCATCGCCTGCGACAGCCTTTCGCCGGCCGCGCCGGCGGGCAGGCGCCACCCGATCCGGGGCGCGGTGCGCTCGAAAGCAGCCCACAGCCGCTCAGAGGCACGACGGCAGTCATCGGGCTCGCCCACCCAGCAAACCGCACGCACCGACGAGCACGCTCGCTGATCGAATGTGAAGATGTCCTTCGCCAGGTCCTGCACGAGCCTGGCGAGCGCCGCCTCCTCCAGCGACGCGACCTTGCGCGCCGACATTGCCGCCAGCGAGAAACGATCCGCAAAGCGCAACTCGGCCGCCAGCGGATTGAGAGGGATCTGCCGGATCATTTCGACGGTGTCGTCGCCGCCCCACACCACCCGCAGCTGGCAGGCGAGAGAGAGGCGCCGCGTAATGCTTTCCTCGTGCCCGTAGCTCAGAAAGAGGGTGCGTTCCTTGAGCTCCCTGAATCGCGGCTCCGCGAGCAGCTCATCGATGTGCTGCAGCAGGATCTCGCTCGCCGGCCCTCGCTTCTGGGGCAGGCGCACCACGTTCAGGTTGCCGGCGAGCACCGACAAGAGCCACGAGTAGCAAAACAGCACGTCCACGTTGGAGGGAACAATGTGAAACGCGAGCCCGCGCGCCACGCGCCGGCTCGTGCGCTCCGCGGGGGAGGATTCCTGCTGCAGCTTTGCGATCCGCGAAGGACGGAACCAGTAGCCCAGCGCGACGAGCTCGGGCGCGGTGGCGGCGGCATCCTTTCGTGTCAGCAGCTTCTCTGCAAACTGCGCGACGAATTGCATGGCGCTCGGCGCGAAATAGGGAAGCGGTCGCAGCGCCTGCAGCTCTTCGAGCCGGGCGTCATCCCCCGGCAATTCGAAGCGGGGGCTGGCGGAGGAGCTCATGCCGCAGCCCCCAGTCCGGTGTCGCTGCAGCCGCGCAGTTCCGCCTGCGGGGCACGGCCCTCGACGCTGAAGGTGACCCCGTTGCGGCCGCATTCACAGTCATCCTCGCCGAGGATGCGCCCGACGTCGTCGGTCAGGACGCTGAAGCCGGGGTAGCTGAAGGGGATGGTGCTCATCACCTGCAGCAGGCCGAGCTCGCCGCGCGGCACGCAAGTCAAGGCCTGCGGATCCCGCACGATGACTGCGGCGAACGCCGGCGCATGCAGCCGTCCGCGCTCGCATTCCATGAAGATCGAACCGACCTGCTCCACCATCCCATAGTAGTTGTGCACCCGGCGGATTCCCAGACGCTCCAGGATCGTTTTCTTGAAGACCTCGTTCGAGACCTTGTGCTCCTCCATGCGCTTCCAGCCGCCGCCATGGATCAATACGCTGTCTGCGCCCAGGTCGAGCCGGCCGCTCGACGCTGAAACGGCCTGGACGAACTCCCACACCGGGTGCGTGAAGCCGAACAACAGAATCCCGCTCTCGTGGTGCTTTTCGGCAAACTCGGCCACGCCACGCGCGTCGATCGTTCCGGACTCGTCCAGGACGTAGCGGTGATCGCGCCCGAAGCGGGAGAAACCCAGCGCGGCGACTTCGCTGGCCACGAGCTCATCGCCGGTCTTGCGGCCTGGCGGCCTGGCGATCAGCAGCATGGGACGCCGGGCGGGACCGATGAAGTCCATCACGATCGCGGCAAGGGCGCGGCTCTGACGGTCCGCCGTCACCTTGTCCAGCGCGATGCGGGAGGGCCTCGAGGAGGCGGTGCCGCTCGAGCGCAGCACGCGCACGACCTGGCCGTTGCCGACGCTGCGCAGGTCGAGCTTCTTGAAGATCGAGGCGGGCAGGTACGGAATCTCCTCCAGCGCACCCGCGGGCATGCGGCCCGCGAACGCGGCGAGAATTCGTGCGTAAGGCTCGCACGCCGTGCGATGGTGCTCGACCAGCGCGTTCAGTTCCGCGAGCAGCCTTCCCCCTCTTGCCGCCCTGACTTCCCCGTAGGGCTGCGCGAAGTCCGGATGCATGCCCATACATTACTCGCGCGGAAGGGCGCGGTAGTCCTTCTTCCCCGCCTGGTGCATCGGCAGCTCGGCAATCATGCGCACCTTCATCAACGATGGATGCAGCTTAAGGGATTGGCGAATCACCTGCCCGACCTGGACGACGTCGCTGCGCTCCTCCGATTGAACCCACACCTGGAGGTCGTCGTCCGCGCCGGTGGCGGCGACGGGTTTCGCCACTGCCTTCTCGCAGAGGGTCTCTACCTCGTCAAGGCTGACCCGAATGCCTGACAGCTTGATGAAACGGGCCAGGCGTCCGGTCACGGAGAAAAAGCCGTCCTCGTCCCTCGAGCCGACATCGCCCGTCCTGAGGACGCCCCGGCAATCGTCGCCCCGCGCGAGCTCGTCCCGCCTCGCCGCATACCCGAGCATCACGTTGGGACCGCGATAGACGAGCTCTCCGGTCGTGCGATCGAGATCCAGCGCTCCGCCGGGGACCGGCACGCCGACGGATGCGATCTTGTCCGGCAGGCGCTCCGGCGGGACATAGCTGATGCGCGGCGCGGCTTCGGTCTGCCCGTACATGAGGAACAGCCGGCGCCGGGTGCGCTGGGCGAACTCCCAGAAATGCCGCGCGGTGTTCGGATCCAGCCGGCCGCCGGCCTGGGTCAGGGTTCGCAGGCTCGGCCAGATCTGCTCCTCCAGGCGAAAACGCCTGAGGGCCAGGTAGGTCGACGGCACGCCGGGCATCGAAGTCGCCTGATAGCGCTTCCCCTGCTCCCAAAGCTCGCTCTGCACGATGCTCGCGTCCGTGAGGAACACCGACGCTCCGCACTCCAGGTGGCTATTCAGCACCGACAGCCCGTAGGAATAGTGCAAGGGCAGAGGACACATCGCCCGCTCGCTCTCGCCGAGACCCAGATACGCAGCGATCGCTGCTGCATTCGCGGCCAGGTTTTGAAACGAAAGCCGCACCATCTTTGGGCTTCCGGTGCTTCCCGAGGTGGAAAGCAGCACGGCCAGATCCGGGTGGAGCGCTGGATGGTCTTCACGCGCGCGAAGCCGGGTCCACAGGACGCCGGAAGTCCTGTCGCGCACCGGTTCATATCCAGCAAGCGCGCCCGTCGGCTCGCTCTCGTAGATCCATTCCGGCTCGTACTGCCGGACGAGGTCGTCCTTCAGGTCTTGCCGGATGCCGGGATTGAGCAAGCAGGCAACGTCGCGCCTTCTCAGGGCCGCGAGGTAGGCGACCGCCGTGCCGAAGGAGTTCGTCCCCAGGATGAATCCAAGCTGGCGCGATCGCGCGCTCGGCAGCGCGTCGTCGAATGCTTCAACCGCCTCGGCCAGGCTGCGGTACGAAAGCGCTTCCTCCACCGGCGTCGACAGGGCGATGGAAGCAGGGTCCGCCTTCAGGTCCCAGAAGCTCAAATGACCATTCCGCCATCGACGCCGATCACCTGGCCGGTGACGTAAGCGGAATCGTCGGATGCCAGGAACGCGATCACGCTCGCCACTTCGTCGGGCGTTCCCGGCCGGCCGCAGCCGATCTGGGCGACGCGGCGCGCGTACTTGTCGCCCGACAGCGAGCGCGCCATGTCCGTGTCGATCAGGCCCGGCGCGACTGCATTGACCCGGATCTGGGCGCTGGCGAGCTCCTTTGCGGCCGCGAGCGTGGCGCCGATCACTGCGGCTTTGCTCGCAGCGTACACCGTCTGCCCGGCGTTGCCGACGCGTCCGATGATCGAAGAGACATTGACGATGGAGCCGGATTTCGCCCGCGACATCAGCCGGGCGGCGTACTGCATGTGGAGGATCACGCTGTTGAGGTTGGTCCGCATGGTGTCCTCGATTTGCGAGGCAGACACCATTCCGAGGAGCGCGTCCTGCAGGATCCCGGCGTTGTTCACGAGCACGTCCAGGCGCTTGACCTCCCTGAACACCTCGGCAAACGCCTTGCCGACCGCTTCGGGATCGGCAACGTCGTAGCCGTAGACCCGCAACGGCGCGTGTCCTTCCGCGCGCAGCGCCCGCACCGTCTCGTCAAGATGCCGCACGGCGCGCGCAGCGATGATGACTCGCGCGCCGCGCCTGGCAAGCGCGAGGGCGCTGGCGCGGCCGATTCCGCGCGAGGCCCCGGTGATCCAGGCGACCCGGTCTTTCATTCGTCGAATGCGACGCCGTGGCGGCGAAGGATTTCCGCAGCCTTGCCGAAACTGCTCAGGTCGAGCACTTCCTGGGTCTGGAGCATGACGCCGAATCGCTGCTCGATCGCCGCGACGAGGGCCATGTGCGCCGTCGAGTCCCACTCTTCGATGCTGTTATAGGCGAGCTCCGCATTCACCCGCTCGGGCGCGATTTCGAGGGCCGCGGCGAAGACCTCTCGGAGTGCTTCAATGCCCAACGCGATTGCTCCAATAGGAAACGAGGGCGTCGAGCCGGGCAGGATCGAATCGCGCGGCTTCGAGAACGAGCTCGCGGAACTCGACCGCTCGCACCGTGCGCAGCGCCGCGTCGCGGAACCCGAATCGCCGATTCATCGAAAGCACTTTGCCGCTGTCGCTGCGGATGACGGCAAGGACTTTCTCCACGCGCAGCGTCTCGAAGGCGAAGTGAAGCAGCATCAGGTCCGACTCGAGCGCAAAGGGCCCGGCGGCGGCGACGCTCTCTTCGATGATCTGGCTGCCTTTCTCCGCCTGGGTCGGCCCGATGCCGTAGAGGCGGTTCGTGCCGATGAATCGTCCTTGGTGCTCGACCAGCCAGTAGAGATCGTCGCGGCGATTTGAATAGGAGGCGGTCCATCGAAGCTGCTGCTCGAGGGTCAACTCCTCCGGCTGGTGCAAATAGTGCCTCACCCTCGCGTCGTTTCGCAGCCGTACAACTTCCCCCGCGTGCCGGGCCTCATACGGCACGAGCGTGATCGTCCGGCCACGCAGGGGGACCCTGCGGTACTGCGCGACAAGATCGGCGATTTCGTCCGAATGCGGCATGCAACTCGGCGAGGCTACATGATAAGTCATCTGGATAGCCCGGCAGTGGTGATTGCCTTGCCGTGAAGAGTCTTGTTGGTTACTGCGACGCTCACGTGTGCCGCCGTCGCCGGCGCCTTCGAGGCGAGATGCACCCGGTACTCATCGGCAAACACGTTGCCCTCGAGCGTTAGCGCCGCGAACAGCGGCGTTCCGCGCTCCGCCTCGAGCGCGACCGCGGGTCCCAGGGCGGCCGCATGCCCCGGCCCGAAGAACCGGTTGCCTGAAATCGCGATCCGGCGCGCGCGCCCGATGACCAGCGCCGCCTCCCGGCCGTAAGGCGCGTGGAAGGCGTTCGCCGCTATCGCGCCATCCTCGGCGACGTCGGTCTGGCCGGCGTGAATCGCGCCCACGACGAGCCCGCAGTCGCGCCCCTTGAACTCGTTGCCCCGGATCAGGAAGTTCTCGATTCCCTGCAGCGTCGCCTTGCCGTTCGACAGCACGTTGTCGAGAACTTCGATTCCGCTCACGGTGGCGCGCTGCGACTTGCCGCTCGCGTCCAGCACCCGGACGTAAAGCGCGTTGCCGCTCCTTTGGCTTGGGCCGACGATGTTGCGCGCAATGCGAAGGCCGCCCGGCGGGCGGATCAGGCCCTCCGGCACCGGAACGTGAATCGAGATCTTGGCGATGTTGCCGCCGCAATCGTCGAATCGATTGTCCACGATCGCGATGTCGCGTATGCGCTGGAACGCATAGCCGTCGGGCTCGACATCGATGGGTCCCGGCATGGTCGCGCGCGAGCAGCGCACGAACCGGTTGTCGCTGATCTCGACGCCTTCGCCGTCGATGACGCTGATCGCATTGCGGTTGTCGGCGTTCACGCCGTCGAATTCATTGCGGGCGATGCGAATTTCCACATTGTGGCGTTCGGTCTCCGCGACGTTGCCCGATCCCAGAAAGATCCCGTCGCCGCGGAATCCGCGGATCGCGCAGTCGTGGACCTGCAAGCGCGTCACGCCGTTGAAGTTCAACAGGTGCTGGTGCTCTGCGAATCCCATCGCGGCTACCGGCCCCTCGAAGGCGATGTGCGCGATCTCGATGTCGTGCTGGTTCTGCGACGGATCGGCGGAGCCTTCCTTCCCCGGATTGACGGAAAGCAGGTACGACGCCCCGGTCGTCTCGCGCAGCACGCTGTGGCCGCGACCGGCGCCCAGCAACCGCACGTTGCTTCGCAGCCGCAGCCCGCGGACGAGGTAAACGCCCGCGGGAACATGAACATCAGCGCCCCCCTTTGCCGCCGCCTCGTCGATGGCTGCCTGAACGGCCGGCGAGTCGTCCGCATCGCCCTTGCCCGATGCGCCGAATTGCCTGACGGACATCGAGCGCGGGCGGGCGGCCGCCGCGCTGCCCGAGGCGAGCGCCGTCGCCCCGGCGGCGAGGGAAATGAGGAACTCCCGACGTCCCGGCATGGCCAGCATCATCACGGCCTTCATTCGCTTGTGCAAACCGAGCTCGCCGCCGTCGCGCAGGTGTTTCCGTCATAGCACTTGCGGTTCATTGACCCGGGGCTGGCCGGGGAGTTGCGTCGAGGCGGCGGTCGCTTCACCACGCCCGCCGCGCGACTCATTTTTGCCGACCCGGCAATTTCTCCTCGCCTCGGTCCTGCGGAGCGGTCACGCTGATAGCGCCAGCTCGATTCGACGCAGGGTAGACTTCCAAGGGAGTTCCGATGCACGCTGCTTCTCGTTTCGTACCCATCGGTATCGCGGCAGGGTTGATTGCCGTGTCGGCGCTTGACGTTGCGGCGCAGACGCCACCCGTGTCGTGGGCGGTTTCCGCCTATGGACCCGACAATGCACCGGCCACCCTGGCCTGTGGCTTCTGCGCGAGCGACCAGCGCTCGCTGGCGGTCGATGGCGCCGGCGATGTGATCGTGACGGGATACACGGACATCGCGACGGTGAGCGACATCATGACCGTCAAGTTCAGCGGTGCGACCGGCGCGGTGATCTGGGCGAAGACGTTCGACAGCCCCGGCAGCGGCTACGACCAGTCCTGGGCCATGGCGCTCGACGCGGCGGGTAACGCGATCGTCACCGGCTACACCTGGATGGGCGGTGCCGAGTACGACATCAAGACCATCAAGTACGCCGCGGCGGACGGCGCGATCCTCTGGCAGAACACCTTCGCCGGCCCGTCCAGCGGCATCGATTTCGGCATCGCCATCGCCGTGGATGGCGCAGGCAACGCCATCGTGGGCGGCAACGTGTGGAACGGCGCCAACGACGACATGAAGACCGTCAAGTTCGCTGCGGCCGACGGCACGGTCGTCTGGGACAAGACGTTCGCGGGCGCGGCGGGCGCCAACGACTACGTGTACGCAGTGGCGGTGGATGGCGCCGGCAACGTGCTCGTGACGGGCGAAGCGACGAACGCGGCCCTCTCCGGCCCCGACTGGAAGACCATCAAGTACGCGGCGGCCGACGGCGCGGTGCTTTGGGCAGCGACGTTTGCCGGCGCGGGGAACGGGCTGGACATTCCCTACGGCATTGCCATCGATGGCGCGAACAACGTGATCGTGGCGGGCAACAGCCAGATCGGCGCCGCAGCCGACGCGAAGTACGACGCGAAGATCGTCAAGTACGACGGAACGAACGGGGGGGGCCTCTGGGAGAAGACCTTCGCCGGTCCCGGCGGCGGCGACGACATGTTCTATGCGCTGGCGCTGGATGCCGCGGGCAACGCGATCGCTACGGGATTCACCTTCGACAGCACGGGGAACAACGACTGGAATACCGTCAAGTACCGCGGCACAGACGGGGCGATCCTCTGGGCGAAGACTTTCGCCGGGTCCGGCAACCTGAGCGACGTGTCGGTGGCGGTGGCGGTGGATGCCGCCGGAAATGCGATCGTCGGCGGGCGCGTCAACAACAGCGCCGACCCCGACAACCGCGACATGCAGGCCGTAAAGTATGCCGCTTCGGACGGCGCTCTGCTCTGGTCGTACACCCACGCGGGCAGCGCGGGCGGTTTCGATCGCGTGGCCGCCGTGGCCGCGCGTGCCGGAGCGGTCTTTCTCGCCGGCGAATCGCTGGAGACCGGGTTCCCTGCAGGCTGGCGCATCGTGAAACTCGGAAGCGCGAAGATCCGCGCCGACTTTAACGCCGACCGCCGCTCCGACGTCCTGTGGCGCAACTCGGGCACGGGGGAGAACTATCTGTTCTTCATGAACGGTCTCTCGATCGCGAACGAGGGCTACCTGCGCACGGTGGCGGTTCCCGACTGGCAGATCGTGGCGACGGGCGATTTCGACGGCAACGGCAGCGCCGACGTCCTGTGGCGCAACGCAGCGAGCGGCGAGAACTACGTCTACTTCATGGACGGCCTCGCGATCGCGAACGAGGGCTTCCTGCGCACGGTGCCGCTTGCCTGGCAGGTGGCGGGCGCCGGCGACTTCGACGGCGACGGCAAGGACGACGTGCTGTGGCGCGACTCGAGCACGGGCGAGACCTACGTGTACTTCATGAACGGTCTTTCGATCGCGAACGAGGGCTATCTGCGCACGGTCGCCAACACGAGCTGGCAGGTCGCGGGCGTGGGCGACTTCGACGGCGACGGTCGGGCGGACGTGCTGTGGAGAAACGGCACGAGCGGCGAGAACTACCTGTTCTTCCTGAACGGCCTTTCGATCCCGAACGAAGGCTACGTGCGCACGGTGCCCGTTCCCGACTGGCAGATCAAAGGCGTGGGCGACTTCGACGGCGACGGCAAGAGCGATGTGCTGTGGAGGAACTCCGCGAGCGGCGAGAACTACCTGTATCTCATGAACGGTCTCTCGATCGCGAACGAGGGCTACGTGCGCACAGTGGCCGTTCCCGACTGGCAGCTCGTGGCCACGGGCGACTACGACGGCGACGGCAAGGCCGACGTGCTGTGGCGAAACGGCACGACCGGAGAGAACTATCTCTATCCCATGGACGGCACCGCGATCAAGCCGAGCGAGGGCTATCTCAGAGTCGTGCCAGCCGGCCCATGGACCATCGTCGGCCGATAGGCGCGTACCATGCAGGAATAACCGTCAACCCGATGCGTTAGCCCGAACAGTGGAGATGGAACAGACGTCTTGAAGCGACTACTTGCACTGTTGACGTTCGGCTTTGCAGCTCCGGCGCTCGGCGCGCCGCCGGCGGTGACCTTGCGCACCGTTGTGGCGAGCGGCGGCCTGTCGGCGCCTGTGGCGATCGCGAATGCGGGCGACGGCAGCGGGCGGCTGTTCATCGCGGAGCAGGACGGGCGCGTCCGCATCGTCACGAAGGAGGGCGCGCTGCTCGCGACGTCGTTCCTCAACATCAGTCCGCTCGATGGCGGCGAGCGAGGGCTTCTCGGGCTCGCGTTCCATCCGCAGTACGCGGCGAACCGCAAGTTCTACGTCTTCTATACGCCTAACGCCTTGCCGGCCAATTACACGCTGCGGGTGTCGGAGTTCCTCGCGAGCGCGGCGGACCCGAACGTCGCCGACGCGGCGAGCGAGCGCCCGATAATCACGATCCCGCACCCGAATGCCGGCAACCACAACGGCGGGCAGCTCGCGTTCGGCCCCGAAGGCTACCTGTACATCTCGACCGGCGACGGCGGCGGCGGCGGCGACCCCAACGACAACGGGCAGAACATCAACACGCTGCTCGGCAAGCTGCTGCGCATCGACGTGAACGGCGACGATTTTCCGGCCGACGCGGATCGCAACTACGCCACCCCCCCGACCAACCCGTTCGTCGGCGTGGCGGGCGCGGACGAGATCTGGGCCTACGGCCTGCGCAACCCGTGGAGGTTCAGCTTCGATCGCATGACGGTCGACCTCCTAATCGCCGACGTCGGGCAGGGCGCGAGGGAGGAGGTCAACTTCGAGCCGGCCGGAGACGTCGGCGGCCGCAACTACGGCTGGGACGACATGGAGGGCTCGATTTGCCACGAGCCCACGAACGGCTGCCTCACCGCGGGCAGGGTGCTGCCGATTCTCGAGCATACGAGCGGGAGCGGCTGGCACGCGATCATCGGGGGCTATGTTTACCGCGGACGGAAGAGCGCCGCGCTGCGCGGCTTCTTCATCTATGGCGATCACTATGTCATCAATCTCTATGCAGCCCTGAACAACGGCGACGGGAGCTGGTCCGCGCCGTCGGTGCTGGTCGGCGGCCCGGGCAGCATCACCGCGTTCGGCGAGGACGAGACGGGCGAGCTCTACGTGGTGAGCCTTAACGGCAGCCTGCGTGCGATCGACGGGCCGAACGATCCGTTGCCGCCCCGCAAGCGCGGCGACTTGAACGCGGACGCCCGCGCCGACGTGCTGTGGCGCAACGTCACAAGCGGCGACAACTACGCCTACCTGATGAGCGGCACCGCGATCCAGGGCGAGGGCTATCTGCGCGCGGTTCCCAACCCGGCGTGGAAAGTCGCCGCCACCGGCGACTTCGACGGCGACGGCAAGACCGACGTCCTGTGGCGCAACACCAGCACCGGCGAGAACTACCTCTACCTGATGAACGGTACGAGCATCGCCGGCGAGGGCTACATCGTCACTGTGGCCGACCAGAACTGGCAGGTCGCCGGCGCCGGCGACTTCAACGGCGACGGGCGCGACGACATCCTGTGGCGCAACGTCTCGACCGGCGAGAACTATGTGTTCCCGATGAACGGCCTGGCGATCGGCGCCGGCGAGGGCTACCTGAGGACGGTGGCGAACCTCGACTGGAAGATCGCCGGCATCGGCGACGTGGACGGCGACGGCCGCGCCGACATCGTGTGGCGCAACAGCGCGACCGGCGAGAACTACCTCTTTCCGATCCTCGGCCTGATGGTCAAGCCGACCGAAGGCTACGTGCGCACCGTGGCGAACCTCGACTGGAAGATCGCCGGCATCGGCGACTTCAACGGCGACGGCAAGGCAGACCTGCTCTGGCGCAACGCGTCGACAGGTGAGAACTACATTTTCCCGATGGTCGGCAACGAGATCCTGGGCAGCGAAGGCTACCTGCGCAGCGTAACCAATCTCGCCTGGGAGGTCGCGCAGATCGGCGACTTCGACGGCGACGGCAAGAGCGACATCCTGTGGCGCAACACGGACACCGGCGAGAACTACGTCTACCTCATGGACGGGACGCTGATCGCCGGCGAGGCGTATCTGCCTACGGTCGCCGACCAGAACTGGACCGTGGTGCCGGGGCCGCAGGCCGCGGCGGCCGCCGTGCCGGTCACGATCTACGGCATCAAGAACGGCAGCGTCGCCGCCGGGACCGGCGTGCGGGTGCAGAACGCGATCGTCACCGCCGCCAGGGGCGGGAGCGGCTTCTTCATCCAGGTCAAGCAGGGTGACGCCGCCTACAACGGCGCCCACCACTCCGGTATCTTCGTGTTCGACGCATCGGCGTCGGTCGTGCCGGGCAGCCGGGTCGACGTCGTCGGCACCGTGCAAAGCTTTTCCGGGCAGATCCAGCTCGCCGCGCCGCAGGTGACCGTGCTCGGTTCACCCGGCGAACCGCTTCCCGTTCCGGTGCTCGTGGGCGATCCCGCGGATATCGCTACCGGCGGCAGCCTGGCCGCGAACCTCGAAGCGGTGCTGGTCGCGATCGAGAACGTCACGGTGACTGCGACGAACCAGCCCGGCAACGAATTCACCGTCACGGGGAATCTTCGCGTGGACGACTTCCTTTTCCTGGTGAATCCGCGTCCCCCGGTCTCGACCCAATACAGCTCGATGACCGGCGTGCTTGCGACACTGCTCAACGCGAGCAAGCTCTTGCCGCGCGCTGCCGCCGATCTCGTCCCCTGACGGGGTTCACCTGGCCGTGTACTGGAAGAACAGGCCGACCAGGCTCACGGAGTAGTTGCGCGGGCCGGCGCCGAGAAACACCGCCTCCGAGCCGAGCACGTTCGGCATCCCGTCGTAGTGCCAGTCCTCGTACTCGGCCCGCTCGTAGCGGAAATACAGCCGCAGCGCCTTCTCCCGGTCGATGGCGTACCGCAGGCTCGTCTCCAGGATGTGCTGGCGGAAGGTGATAACCGGCATCGAGCCGCCGGCGGCGGCCGCCGCCGCCGCGCCGCCGGCGAGCGCGCCGGGGGAGGCGAAGCTGTAGAGCGTGCGGTAGGGCGAATACATATATGTATAGCCGCCCTCGAGCGTCGCCGGCCCGAACGCGTAGCGCAGCCCCAGGCCGAAGAGGTGTGAGTCATCCTGGGACTCTTCGTCCCAGCGGTTGGCGAGCGGGTAGAGCAGGCCGCCCGCGTTGGCGTCGCCGCTGAAGTAGCCCGCGAAGTCCTCGTTGATGAGCGCCATGCGCTGGCGCCGGCGCTCAAAGCCATAGTGCGCGTACGCTGACGCGCGCGGGCGCGGCTGCCAGTTCCATTCGACGTTGAGGGCATAGGCGCGCTGGTCGAGCCGCCCGTACTGCGCGCCGTACTCGTCGTCCTGGTAGCGGCCGCTGAAAGCGAGGTCCATGTCCGGCGCCACCAGGAAGTTGACGCGCGCCCGGGCGATCTGCTGCTCGCGGTCGGCGAGGTCGTGCTTGCGGAGCTGCGCGAGCGTCGCGGGGATGTCGAGGAAAGCGGAGTCGGCGTAGTACGCCGCGTTCGGCTCGGGGTTGTAGTCCTCGCCGGTGCGCTTCGCCTGCTCGTACGAAAGCCGGACGGTGGCCCAGCGCAGGTCGCGGTTGCTCAGGCTGGCGCGCCAGCGGCCTTCCTCGGTGCTGCGGCGCTCGCGGTGCCGGCATTCCTCGTCCGCGCGCTCGTAGCCGAGCCCGAAGCTCGTGCGGCGCAGGAGCTGGTAGTCGCCCTCCAGGCTGCGGTTGGTCCGGTCGCACTCGAACGGCACCGAGTTGAGCTGCGCGCGGTACAGGTTGTTCGGCACGGTGTTGATCACCGCGCCGTCGTTGCCGAGATAGCCCGATTCGCCGGTCTGCGGATTGACCGCGGAATAGCTCGTGCGGTTGTCCTCTTCGTAGCGGCGCCACTTCGCTTGCAGTGTCAGGCTGGCGAAGGGCGAGAGCGCGAGACCCGCGTGCGCGAGGCGCGTATCGATGCGCGCGCCGGCCGTTTGCTGGCTGAGCGCCGCGGCGGTGTTCCACTGCGCGAGGTCGATGGCGCCCAGCAACCCGGAATTCACCGTCGGTGGAATGAGGTCGTCGTCCTGCGTCATGCGGCCGAACGCCATGCCGCCGGTGAGCCGCCCGCGCAGCGGCAGCGCGGCCGCAAGGTCGAGCTTCACGTGGTGCGCTTCGTTCTCCGGATAGAGATCCACGCGGCCGCGCTGCATGACCGCGGGGTCTCCGAGGATGAGCGGGTTTTCCCACGTGAGGGCGCCGGTGCCGTTGCGGAAGAGCGACCCGCTGTACTCGAGGTTCGCCTGCAGGCGCTCGTTTGCCCACTGCACGCCGGCGGCCACCTCGTGCGTGCGGTAGTCGATCGGCTCGATCAGCTCGGCGAGCGCCGCCGGCGGGTAGTACGACGCGCCGCCGGAGGGTCGCGTGCCGTCCTTGCGGTCAAGCGCGTAGCGCGCGAAAAGCCGCCAGCGCTCGCCGGGCGTCGCGTCGAGCTCCAGGCCTCCCTTGCGCCGCGTAAAGCCAACCTCGAAGGGCCCGGCGCCCTGGAGCGCGGCGTTGACTTGGGCGCCGGTGTTGTTGCCCGGCACGAGTCCCGGCACGAGGGTCAGGCTGCCGCTGCCCGCTCCCCGGAACACGGTCAGCGCCTGGTCGGTAAAGAGCGTGGGCGTCTCGTCGTAGAAGAACCTGGCGCCGAAAGCGCCGGCGCGGCCGAAGGCTGCGCGGTAGGACTGGTCCTCGCGCCCCACGCGCTCGGCGCTGAAGTCGAGATACCGGGTGGCGAGCGAAACGCGGTTCAGCAGGAAGCCTTCGCGGACATCGCGGTAGCTGACGACGTCCGGCGCCGAGCCGCCCGCGCCGAGCGCGCCCGCCTCTATCGCGAGCCAGGGGCGCGGCTCGTAGGGCCATTCGTAGAGGAAGCCGCTCGGGCTGCGCGAGGGCGCGGCGTTGAACGCAGAGAGGCCGCGCTCGTCGCGCGCTGCCGTCGGGTCCGCCGCCGCGCCGTGCGCGATGAGCGCGCAGAGCGCGGCCGCGCTAGCGCTGGAAGCGCGCGCCGGACGGATGGTTCGAGCCATGGATCTGCGAGTGGCAGTTGCTGCAGCTTCGGTTCAGCGCGCGCTCGTCGGGCACCGGCCCGCGCGCCAGGTTCGAGCGCGTGATCAGGTTGGTCGGGTGGCTGACGTTGGCGTGGCATTGCTGGCACAGGAACGGCCGCGCGGTCACGAGCAGGCTGTCGTGGCTCGAGCCGTGCGGCAGGTGGCACTCGCCGCAGTCCTTGCGCACCGGCGCGTGCTCGAAGATGAACGGCCCGCGCTTCTCCGCGTGGCACGCGTAGCACACCTGGTTCACGCTGTCGCCCTTGAGCAGCGCGCGCGTCGCCGAGCCGTGCGGGTTGTGACAGTCGCTGCAGGACATGCGGCCTTCGGGCAGCGGCATGTGCGAGCGCTTGCGGAACTCGGTGCGCTGCTCCTGGTGGCAGGTGAAGCAGGTCTCGCTCACGCTCGGCTTCGCGAGCAGCCCGCTCGCCGAGAAGCGCGCCATCGGGTTGTGGCAGTCGGCGCAGCCGAGGCGGCTCGACTCGTGCCGCGAGCCGTGCCAGAAGATCCGGCTGCGGCCCTGGTGGCATTGCAGGCACTGCGCGTTCTGCTTCTCGATCGGCGCGCCGCGCTTGCGCGTGAAGGCGATGATGCCCTCGGGGTCGGTCGCGTTCTCGAGGTGCTTCGCGCCGGGTCCGTGGCACGCCTCGCAGCTCTTCCCGGCAAGAGAATTTTTGTCGCTCGCGCGGAATATCCGCGCGTGCACGGTGTGCGCCCAATGCTCCTGCTCGAGCGCATGGCAGCCGGCGCAGCGCGCTTCGCCGACGTAGCCATCCTGCGCCGCAGCGAGCGTTGACACGGCGCAGCACAGCAGGGCCGCAAGCAGACGCAACGTTCCTCCTCCCCGAGGCTCGCGAGTGCTTGCGCGCGCAAGTCAATCGCGTGCCTTGTCAACGGGCGTCGAATCCGGAATATTCCACGGTGTACGCTGTACGTGCTGGGAGAGGGGGAACACCATGATCAAAGCTCTGCGCGCATCGTTCTGCGTCGTCGCGTTGCTGCTCGCGTTCGCGTCCTTCGCGCCTCGCGCCAACGCGGCGGTTCACCTGTGGCACATCGTCGAGGTGTTCTCGAACCACAACGGCAACGTGCAGTTCATCGAGCTCCATACGAGCTTCCCCGCCGAGACGGTGACCAACGGAGCTCAGCTCTCGGTCACCGCAAACGGCGCGACCAAGACGTACACGATCTCCGGCAACCTGACCGGGTCGACGCTTAACAAGCGGTTGCTGTTCGCGACGCCGGGGTTCGGCGCGCTGACGGGCGGCGTTACGCCCAATTACACGTTGCCCGAGCCGACCGTTTCCGGCGTGTTCTTCAACCCGAACGCGGCGGGCTCGATCGTCGTTACCTTCAGCGCCCCGGGCTTCGGCCTCATCGATACGGTGAGCTTCACGGCGGCTTCGCTGCCGAAGGACGGCGTGCAGTCGCTCAACTTCACGGATGGCGGTTCTCCCAGCACCGCCAATAACTCGCCCACGAATTTCGCCGGCGCTGTCGGCCAGGTGAACGTGCCGCCGCCGCCGGTGGCGCAGCCGGCCATAGGCTCGTGCGCCTTCGTCGGCGGTTGGCTGCTGCCGGGAGTTGACAACCCGGTGGTCGTTACTCTCACGCGCGATAACAAGGTGGTGCTGGCGGAGACGGGCATCGCCGACGCCACCGGCCAGAGCGGCATGGAGAGCGGCACGTACAGCGTCAATCCGTCCACCGGCGCGCTCGCGGCGTCGCTGGTCCGGGACACGAACGGGGACTGGGGCTTGTCGCATGCCGGCCCCATGGTCGCAAGCCTTCAGGGCAACACGCTGGTGGTGACTAGTGACGAGGTGTCAGTCTTGAGCCGCGTGACGAGCGCCACCAATCCGATCGTCGGTAGCTGGTACTTCGAGGGCGGCGGGGATACGGGAGTGATCACTTTCCTCGCCGACGGCAGGTACATGTTCGCGCAGGACGGCCCGCCGTCTGGCGGCGGCATGCCCGGCATGGAGCGCGGCACCTACACCTGGAACCAGCAGACCGGGGCGTTTACCGCCACCACCATCATCAACACGGACGGCGAATGGGGCCTGTCGAACGGTGTTCCGGCGTTCGTCACGGTGAACGGCAATACGATGACTTTCTCCGACGACGACGTGGTGCTCACGCGCGTTGCGCCGCCGCCGGGATGCCAGGGCGCCGACCTGGACGGCGACGGGAAGGCGGACGTGCTGTGGCGCAACTCGAGCACCGGCGAGAACTATCTCTATCCGATGAACGGTCTCGCGATCGGCGCGGGCGAGGGTTACGTGCGCACGGTGGCCGACACCAACTGGAAGATCGTCGGCCGCGGCGACTTCAACGGAGACGGCAAGGGCGATCTCTTCTGGCGCAACACGAGCACCGGCCAGAACTACATCTTCCTCATGAACGGCGGCGCGATCATGGACGAGAGCTTCGTGCGCGCAGTCCCCGACACGAACTGGGAAGTCGTCGGCGTCGGCGACTTCAACGGCGACGGGATGGACGACGTACTTTGGCGCAACACCGTGACCGGCGAGAACTACATCTACCCGATGAACGGGCTCGCGATCCTGCCCTCCGAAGGCTATCTGCGCATGGTGGCGAGCCACCACTGGCAGGTCGCGGGCGTGGGCAGGTTCGACGGCGGTCCCACTGCCGACATCCTGTGGCGCAACAGCTCGACCGGGCAGAACTACGTCTTCCTGATGAACGGCCTCGAGGTTGCCGGCGAGGGATTCATCCGCGACGTGCCGCTGCAGTGGCAGATCGCCGGCATCGGCGACTTCAACGGCGACGGCTTGTCCGACATCCTGTGGCGCAACGTGTCGACGGGCGAGAACTACGTCTTCCCGATGAACGGCACGACGATCCTGGGGACCGAGAACTACGTGCGCACCGTAGCGGACCAGAACTGGCGCATTGCCGCGGTCGGCGACTACGACCGCGACGGCAACGCCGACGTGCTATGGCGCAACGCCTCGAGCGGCGATAATTACGTCTACTTCATGCAGGGGACGAACATCGCCAACGAAGGCTACGTCCGCAACGTCGCCGACCAGAACTGGCAGGCGCGCCACAGCTCGCCGTTCGCCATCCGGCGCGGCCTGCTCGACGGCAACCAGGGGCCGACCGCCACGGGCTCGGCTGCGACCGGGACCACCACGATGCGCATGGACCTCTTCACGCGCGAAACCACCGGCGTCGGCGAGAGCAACCTCGTCAACACCAACAACGCGCACATCCACATCGGCACGATCGCGCAGGACGGCGCGGCGATCGTGCAGATGAGCAAAATCAACGACGCGCTGTGGATCGCGCCCGCCGGCTCGCTCATGCCGCCGGAGCACTACCTCGCGTTCCTCACCGGCGGCACGTACGTCAACATCCACACGCCGCCGTTCCCGCTCGGCGAGATCCGCGGGCAGCTCCAGTGAGGCGGCCGCTCGCGGCGCTCGCGCTCGCCCTGCTCGCCGGCCACGCCGGCGCGCAGGCGCCGCTCACCAAGGAGCAGGGCGACGCGATCCTCCAGGAGCTGAAGTCGATCCGCCAGCTCCTCGAGCGCCAGCAGCAGCCGCCGCAGCGCGCGCAGGGAATCGGGCCCGCGCCGGCAGCGTCCGACCGCGTGAAGGTCGCGCTCGGCGAGTCGTACGCCATCGGCGCGGCGAACGCTCCGGTGACCATGGTGGCGTTCGTCGACTACGAGTGCCCGTTCTGCAAGCGCTTCGACGTGCAGACCTACCCGCAGCTCAAGAAGCAGTACATCGACACCGGCCGGCTGCGCTACGTGATCCGCGACCTGCCGCTCGAGTTCCACAAGCGCGCGATGAAGGCCGCCGAGGCTTCCTACTGCGCCGCCGAGCAGGGCAAGTTCTGGGAGATGCGCGACAAGCTCATCGCCAACTCCGAGCGCCTCAACGCCGAGCTCCTGCCGGGCTACGCGAAGGAGCTCGGCATTGCGGAGGAGCGCTTCCGCGGCTGCCTCGACTCCGGCAAGTACGTGCCGCGCCTCCAGAAGAGCCTGGACGACGCGCGCGCCCTCGGCATCACCGGCACGCCGACCTTCGTCATCGGCAAGAGCGGCGGCGACACGCTCGAGGGTGTCAAGGTGGTCGGCGCCCAGCCTTACGCTACCTTCGATAGCCACATCAAGGGCCTGCTCGACGGGAAGTAGGTCGTCGAGCGGTACGTTTGTCATGGGTTCGCTGCCATCTGACTGATGCTCCATCGGTTGGTCGATTGACAATCGATCAACGACCGTGCAGCCTGCCCTGGAGAAGAGGGGACCAGCCTTCGCGCTTCATTCGACAGCACTCCGCTGTCGTCGTCACGCTTGGGCGCACCACCGTTGCGCAAGCAAGAACACTGAGCCAAGCCGTCGCGATCTCATGCGGCGAAGCAGTCGCTTGCGCGGGGCACCGAGCAGAAAAAAAGCATTGAACAAGTAGCCCGCTCGGATCTCCTCTGGGAGGAGTGATGGCGTCGAACTTCAAGGTCGTGGCGACCCAGTACCCGACGTTCGCGCGCCCGTCCTTCCCGAAGTTGCTTCAACGCTTTCTGGTTCTTGCAATCGCGCTCGCTTTTTTCTGCATCGAACAGCTCGGTCAGTCGAGCGAAGGCACGATCGTGGATAGGGAGGCTCGGTTATGAAAGGAACGGTGAGGCTTGCTCGGGCGCTCGTCTTATCGATGCTCGCCGGTCTCACGCTGGAGACTCCGGCAACCGCCGGAACCATAGACTTTCCCCCCGTCGGCAATTCCTTTCAGAACGTAGCGGCCAATGTGCCAGGCAATGGCAACGTATGGACCGGGGTAGCGCAATCCTTCACGGCCGAGGACGCACAGGTCTCGTTCGGCTTTCATGTGGGCAACTTCACTGGCGCGCCGGTAAGCGCCACGCTTCTCTTCAGCCTGTATTCCGGCGATGGCCAGTTCTCCAATCTGCTGGGGCAAGCGTCCGCGGCTGCTGACCTCGCCAGTTTCGCGAGCGAGCTTGTGCGGGTTGATTTTTCTTCGATCTCGCTGACGGTTGGAAGTCGATACACGGTCGTTGCATCGCAACCCTCGCAGCAGCTGCCGCCGTCGGGTACGTACAGCGACCTCAGCGTGAGATACAACAGCACCGAGAACAACCCGTATCCCGGGGGCCGGTTCTATTTTGTGGGCTCGTCCTACGACCCATCAATTCCGGCGTTCGCGCTCAGGGAATTGGCGTTCAACGTCACGCCAAGCGCCAGGGCCACCAAGGTGCGCATGGACTTCGACGGCGACGGCAGGTCGGACGTCCTTTGGAGGAGCACGAGCACCGGGCAAAACTACATGTACTTCCTGGCCGGCACGACGATCCTCCCGGCCGAAGGTTATCTGCGCACCGTGACGGATCTGAATTGGATCGTTGCCGGGATCGGCGACTTCGACGGCGATGGCAAGGCCGACGTCCTGTGGAGGAACACGAGCACCGGCGATAACTATCTCTACTTCATGGATGGCACGACGATCAAGCCGACCGAGGGATACATCAGGGGTGTCCCGGACCAGAACTGGCAGATCGCGGGTGTCGGCGACTTCGACGGCGACGGCAAGGACGACGTCCTCTGGCGCAACCGCGTCACCGGCGAGAACTACGTGTATTTCATGGATGGCGCTGCGATCAAGCCGACGGAAGGCTACCTCAGGACAGTGGCCGATACGACCTGGCAGATCGTTGGAGTGGGCGACTTCAACGGCGACGGCAAAGCGGACATCCTGTGGAGGAACATCGCCTCCGGGCTGAACTATCTGTACCCGATGGATGGCGCGAGCATCAAGGCCGCGGAGGGATACCTCAGGACGGTGGACCTCGCTTGGGGAATCGCGGCGGTGGGCGACTTCGATGGTGACGGCAAGGCCGACATCGTCTGGCGCAATTCCATCAATGGCCAGAATTACCTCTATTTGATGGACGGCACGGCGATCTCGAACGAGGGTTACCTGAGAACCGTTGCCGACCTGGCTTGGCAGATCCTGGCGGTGGGCGACTTCGACGGCGATGGCAAGAGCGACCTGATGTGGTGGAACTCATCGAGCGGGCAAACCTACCTGTATGGCATGAACGGCACGGCGATCGCGACGGAAGGCTTCCTGCGCACCGTGCCGCTGAACTGGCAGATCCAGGGCCAGGGTGCGTCGCTCCTGCCGCCGGCCGCAGCGGCTGACCGCTATGTCGAGGCATGGTCGAGCGCAGATACCAGTATCGGCTACGACCTCGCAGTGGTAGACCCCGATTCTCCAGCAACGCTCATCGCGGTTGACCAGCTGCCAGCGGTAACCGATTCGTTCAACCATGTGGTTCGCGTGCGCGGCGGTAGTAGTTTCAATCCGGGCGCTGCAACGGTGAGCGGCGTCGGAACACGGCACCTCCTCTACCTCAAGAGCGGCGCCATCTACAAAGTGACTCTTGACAAGGTGGCTGGCGCAACGCCCGCGCCGGTTCGGCTTTCGACCGAGACGCAGGCAAGGCCGAATTCTCTCAGCGTCGTTGCGCAAAGCGCGACTGGCGACGATGCGCTGATCCACTACACGAACGCCTCGTTTCAGTCTCGCTACGTGCGCTTGTCGACCGCGTCCACGAGCGCGCCGATTACCGCGTTGGCGTCATTCCAGTTCCCCGGCGATTCGGGACCACCGTCCTTGACAAGCTGGATCACGGACCCGGCCACCGGCGCTATCTCCGGATATCTCTTCAGGACCTTCCTGGTCGGTGGCGGCGCGCGGCTGTCCCGCACAGACGCGAACTTCGGCAATCCGACTAGCATCATGACCTTCTCCTCGTTCCAGTCACTCAATGCTGTCATTCTCATGGGCAGCAGGATGCGCAATGGGTACTTTTTCTTGGCCGACGGCGCACTACGGCGCTACGACTTCGCTACGGGCGAAGTGCGGGTCGTTCATCCGGTCCCGAACGCGGCGGACTTCGGTGCCTTTGTTTCGGATGACGACAATATCTACTTTCGGGTTCAGACCGGCGGTGGACCGCAACTGATCAAGGCTGCCGATAGCGCCACCAGTACTGGAGTCGTGCTGGTGAATGGAACCCTCGGCGTGAACACCGATCCTGCTCCGCTTCGTCAGACCCGGGATTACCTCATCTACCATCCCGACACCTTCGCGGGCGACGCCATTTCTGTGCGCAAGTCGGATGGATTCCAGACTGTGCTGGCGGCGCAGCCGGGCTTGGTCTTCAGTTGGTCGCCGAGCTTCGGGGCAGCTTCCGGCAATCGCGTTTTTTTCCATCGCCTCGATCTATCCGTAGGCCTATACAACATCGTTGGCAGCATGAATGCCGATGGATCTGATCTCAAAGAAACCGTTGGACTCCCTACGATTGTCTATGCCGAGACGGCTACCGTCCCGTATCACCGCGTCCACTCGTGGTACTACGATCGCCCGTTCGATCGCCTTCTCATTCGTACTTGGCCAGCGCTCCAATACCCGCCATGGACCGGCGCCAATACATTGGCATGGATGAACGCGAGCACCGGTGAGATCGACGTTGCGGCTGGTGCGCTGCCGGGCAGCCTCTTCAACCCGGGCGCAGGTGACTTTGGCAGCCCGCACCCGCCCTATACGACCCAGTTCATGTCTGGTGCCGGCGCCTTCGGCTACAGCGCGCCGGTCCCGCACACCCCTACACGCCGATTGGATGCGATCTTCATGAGCGGTGAGCCCAACAGCCTGCTGCGGTTGACCAACAACAATCCGTGAGCTTGCGGACAGTTCGCGTCCAACAGGACGGCGCCTCCATCAAGGTAATCGCGGGCTACCCGAGATCCGTCCCTGATGATTGTCGGCAGACGAATCTGCCTTGGATTCGTCGCCGCGTAGGGGTGCATGGGATACCCAGAACGCAGGCTTTCGCGTATCTTTTCATCCAGGGGGTTCCATAGAAGTTCTGCCATCGCTCGGGGAGGGGCGCTTGCGCAGGGTAATACCGCAATCGATCTCGAGAGGGCATCGGGAAGTCCGGCGCCGTGCTCTTTTCGCGCAGCATCACGAAGCCCTGAGAGGCGACCTGCTGACATGCGGCCACTGAGTTTTCTGCTTGCTGGGTTTGCCGCGAGCGCCTTCGCGAGCACGCCGCTCGAATTCCAGACCGGGCCGTTCGCCACAGGCAACGCCGGCGCGGTAGCGCTGGCCGACTTCAACGGCGACGGCAAGATGGACGTGGTGCACGCCAACGCGCAGAGCGCCGTCGTGCGGCTGGGCGACGGCACGGGCGGCCTCGGCGCGGCGGTATTCACGACAAACCTGCCGACGGGCGGCAGCGCGCCGGTCGCGGCGGGCGATCTCAACGGCGACGGCATCCCGGATTTCGCGGTGGGCTACGGCACCTTCGCCAACACCAGCCCGCGCGTCGCGGTGTTCTTCTCCAACGGCGCCGGCGGCTTCACCGCGGGCCCGGCGCTCGCCGTCGCCGAATGGCCGGGCAGCATCGCGATCGGCGATCTGGACGGCGACGCCGTGGCGGACCTGGTGGTGGGCAGCAACGTCGGGAGCAACATCTCGGTGGTGCGCGGCACCGGCGGCGGCGCCTTCGCCGGCGCATCCTTCCACGCCGCGGGCTCGACGCCGCGAAGCGTGGCGATCGGCGACTTCAACCACGACGGCAAGGCGGACGTCGTGGCACTGGGCGGAGACGGGGCCAACGTACTGCTGGGAAACGGCAACGGAACCTTCGCTGCCGCGACCCCGTACGCCGCCGGAAGCTTCCCGGTCGCGCTCGCGGTCGCGGACATCGACGGCGACGGCCACCTGGATCTTGCGGTGGCCAACGACGGCACCGACGGCGTCAGCCTGCTCTTCGGCGACGGCCTCGGCGCTTTCTCCGAGCCGCAGGCGGTCGCCGTCGCGCGGTTCCCGGTCGGAGTGCTGCTGCGCGACCTGAACGGCGACGGCAAGCCCGACCTCGTCGTGTCGACCCAGTTCAACGGCGGCCAAGGCAGCAACGCGGTCCGTCTCCTGCGCAATCTCGGCAACCGCACGTTCGAGCTGCAATCGCCGCTGTTCGTTCCGGCGCAGGGGCAGATAGCGCCGCCCCGTCTCGCTGCGGGCGACATGGACGGCGACCGGCGCGGCGACCTGGTGATCGGCGACATTACTTCCTCGTTCGACGGCGGCGACCGCACCCGGGTGTTCCGGAACTCGACGATGTTCCCGGCGCGGCGCGCGGATTTCAACGGCGACCGCCGCTCGGACATCCTGTGGCGCTACCGGGTCAGCGGCGAGAACTACGTGTACCTGATGGACGAGAAGAACATCGCCGGCGAGGGCTACCTGCGCACGGTGGAAGACCAGGCCTGGAAGGTCGCGGGCGTCGGCGACTTCGACGGCAACGGCAAGGCCGACGTCCTGTGGCGCAACGCCGCGACCGGCGAGAACTACGTGTACTTCATGGACGGCGCTTCGATCGTGAACGAAGGCTACCTGCGCACCGTGGCCGATCTGAACTGGCGGATCGCCGGCATCGGCGACTTCGACGGCGACGGCAAGGACGACATCCTCTGGCGCAACTCGAGCAGCGGCGAGAACTACGCCTACTTCATGAACGGCCTGTCGATCGTGAACGAGGGCTACCTGCGTACCGTCGCCAACCAGGCCTGGGAAATCGCGGGCGTCGGCGACTTCGACGGCGACGAGAAGGCCGACATCCTGTGGCGCCATGCGACGAGCGGCGAGAACTACCTGTACCTGATGAGCGGCCTCTCGATCGCGAACGAAGGCTACCTGCGCGCGGTGGCCGATACCGACTGGCGCGTCGCCGCCGTGGCGGACTTCGACGGCGACGGCCAAGCCGACATTCTCTGGCGCAACTCGAGCACCGGCGCGAACTACCTGTACTTCATGCACGGCACGGCGATCAAGCCGGGCGAAGGCTACCTGCGCACCGTGGCCGATCCGGCGTGGCGCATCGTCGCGACGGGCGACTACGACGGCGACGGGCGCGCCGACATCCTCTGGCGCAATTCGACCAGCGGCGAGAACTACGTCTACTTCATGGACGGGCTCGCGATCAAGCCCAACGAGGGCTACCTCCGCGCCGTGGCCGACGCGAGCTGGCGCGTGGTTTCTGGCCCGCCGCTCGCGCGCCAGCTCGCCGACGTGGTGATCGCGGTGGACACCTCCGGCAGCATGAGCTTGGAAGCCGGCTTAGTGCAGGCGCAACTCAACAGCTTCGCCGCCAGTCTCCGCGCGAACGGTATCGAGCCGAACATCGTGCTGATCGCCGCTTCGGGCGGCATCTGCGCCCCCGCGCCGCTCGGCAGCGGCGCCTGCCCGGCGGACCAGAACCTGCCGGGCTACCGGCACGTCGCACAATCGGTCCAGAGCAACGACGCGTTCCAGCAGATCCTGAACACGTACCCGCAATGGAGCGCCTCGCTGCGCCCCGGCTCGCGCCGGGCGCTTGTGGTCGTATCCGACGACGAGTCGGATATGGCGGCGTCGACGTTTAGCAGCCAGCTCCTCGCGCTCGACCCGGCGCTCGCCGGCTATCGCTTCCACGCCATCGTTGCGACCATCGATCCTCTTCCCTTTCCTTCGCCCAACGTATGCAGCTTCATCGCCGCCGCGCGCGGCGACCAGTACATCGAGCTTGCGAACCAGACCGGCGGCGTGGTCGCGAACCTGTGCCTGCAGAACTTCCAGCCGGCGTTCGACGCCATCGCAGCCGCGATCGCGGCGAGCTTTCCGTGATGCGCCTGGATTGCGGCTTCTGAGGGAATAAAGGCTGGGCGATATCTGTAACCCGGGCCGCAGCCGCGCCCCGGCATTCAAGTCCTGACGGAAATTAACGTAGTAAGAATTACCCAGTCGGCGGCGTGCGGCGCCGCGATGCGGCGCCGCGATGCGCCCAGGTCCCGTCTCAGCCGCTAAAATGCGGTCCAAGAAAGTGGTCTCGGGGGGATCTGCAATGTTCGGTCGCTGGTACCTGGCGTGCGCAATTCTCGCGTTCGCTCTTTTTCCTTTCGCGTCGCAGGCGCAGCGCAACGCGCCGCCCGATGTCCCCACCGACCGGCTGATCGTCAAGTGGAAGAAGAACGCGCAGGCGGATAGGCGCGTCGAGCGCCTGTCGCAGCGCGCCGGCGTGCGCCTCGCGCAGCACCGCGCAATGTCGGGCGGGGCGGAGGTCCTCAAGCTCGACCGCCGGCATAACCGCGGCGAGATCCGCGCGATCGCCGCGCGCCTCGCGCAGGACCCGGAGGTCGAGTATGCGGTTCCCGACCAGAAGCGCTTTCCCTTCGCGACGCCGAACGACGGCTACTTCCGGGGCGGGCTGCAGTCGAACCTCACCTCGATGAACGTGCAGTTCGCCTGGGACGTCACCACGGGCGCGCCGAACCTCGTGGTCGCGGTGATCGACACCGGAATCCTGGCGCAGCACCCGGACCTCGATCCGGCTCGCATCCTCGCCGGCCGCGATTTCGTCAGCGAGTCCTACGCCGCGAACGACGGCGATACTCGAGACGCGAGCGCCGCCGATCCCGGCGACTGGGTGAGCTGGGCGGATGTGCAGGATCCGGCGTCGCCTTTCGATTCGGCGTGCCTGTATGGCGGCGTGTACGACACCTACTCGAGCTGGCACGGCACGCACATGGCCGGCATCATCGGCGCGGCCACCAACAACAACAACGGCAACGGCATCGCCGGCATCAACTGGAATTCCAGGATCCTGCCGGTGCGCGTGCTCGGCAAGTGCGGCGGCTACGACTCCGACATCATCGACGGCGTGCGCTGGGCGGCCGGCCTTCCGGTGCCCGGCGCGCCGCTGAATCCGACGCCGGCGAAAGTGCTGAACCTGAGCCTCGGCGGCCCGGGCGCCTGCAATGCCGCCTGGCAATCGGCGATCGACCAGGTCACCGCGCTGAACAGGGTGGTCGTGGTCGCGGCGGGCAACGAAGGCGTCGACTTCGCCGGCGTCTCGCCCGCGAGCTGCCAGGGCGTGATCGCGGTCGCGGCGCACAACGCCGGGAACCAGCGCTCGTTCTACAGCAACTTCGCCACCGTCCCGGCGCCGAACCTGTTCTCCGCGCCCGGCGACAACATCTACTCCACCTCCGACGGCGGCATCCAGGCTCCGCTCAACGACGGGATGCTGTACCCCGAGTACGGCACGAGCGGCGCCGCGGCGCAGGTGTCGGGCATCGTCTCGCTCATGCTGTCGGCGAATCCGGCGCTCACCAACGCCGAGGTGCTGCAGCAGCTGCAAGATTCCGCCACGCCGCTCGGCCTGTGGGCGGGCTCGGGCAAGATCGACGCGCTCCAGGCGGTGGGCAACTCGCTCGCGTTCCACGGCGCCGCGCCGGTGCCGGTGAGCATGACCATCAACGGCGAGTCCGAGGTGTTCGAGAACACCGGCGGGCGCTTCTACACCGCGACCGTGACCTGGAGCGATGCCGCCGTCACCCAGGTTTATCCGCGCTGGAGCCTGACCGCTCCCTTTGCGCCGTTCTCGAACATGACCAGCGCGGGCCAGGCGCCGGACTTCTCGGTCAATGCGGACGGTACCGCGACCGTGCACGCGAGTTTCACCGCCAACGGCGTCACCGTCACCGCCGACAAGGACGTCCTGGTGAAGGACAACTACGTCACCTCGATCGTCGCCTCCGGACCGGCGACGGTGTATTTCAGCAACCCGGCGCCGACCAAGTTCTCCGCCACGGCGACCTGGCGCGACGGGCGCGTGCTCGGCGCCGACGCGACCTGGAGCGTGTTCTCGGGCACCGGCAAGATCTCCGGCGCGGGCCTGTTCTTCGCCGGCGCGCTCGGTGCGGTGACGGTGCGAGCGACGGTCGGTGCGCTGACCTCCGACGTGGCGACCGAGGTGGTCGACGGCGCCCCGGTTCCGGGTGCGATCACGCTGAACTGCCCGGCGGAATCGGTGGCCGGGTTCGCCCTCGACCAGCTCAACTTCGTGGAGGTCGGCGGAAGCGCCGACATCATCCCGTTGTGCAACGGCAAGGTGGTGGTCGCCGATCGGAACGCGCAACGCGTCGACGTCATCGACGTCGCCACCGGCGGCGTGGCGCGCAGCTGGAGCATCGTGCCGCCCGCGCCACATGCAAGCGCCGTGATCAACCGGATGGAGCTCGCCGCCGGCTCGACGAAGATCTTCATGACGTTTTTCAGCCAGGGTGCGGGCCTCGCGAGCATCGATCTCGCGAACCCCGACAATCCGCCGCAGTACATCCAGCTTCCGGCTCCGTTCACCAACTCGGACTACGCCGGCCCGCTCGTCAGCGGCGACGACGGTCAGATCTGGGTACTGCACTCATCGCATTCGTTGTTCGCCGGCTCGGTCAAGGTTTCGCGCTACGACATAGCTACCGTCGCCCCGCTCGGCGCCCCCATCAACCTCCTGCGCGGCGCGGATCAGATGCAGTACTCCAGGTCCAGCCGCATCCTGCTGACCGCCCTCACCCTCTCCGGCGGCGGCCGTACCGCCTATGACGTCTCTCCTGCGTATGCCCTGACCGAGCGCCATCACATCTCGGGGGGCGGAATACTCCGCGCCCTTTCGCCCGACGGTACGCGCCTGGTCCTCCGGGAGAAGGATATGGACGTCGCGGACCTCGCTTCGCATCGCGGCACGTGGAGCGGCGCCGAAGCGGTGGGCTTCAGCCCCGACGGCAAGCTTCTCGCGGGCAACGATTTCCGCGCCCCGGGCGGGGCGGCGTTCACGATCTACAGCACCGAGCGCCACCAGAAGCTGCGGAGCTACGCGCGCGAGGGCGCCTGCGTCCAGGTTGGAACGCGGTTTTCGCCGAGCGGCGCGTTTGTCTACGGCATCGCGCTGTGCGGCATCGATCAGACCGGATCGCTGTTCTGGGTGGCGCTCGGCGAGCTGCCGACGCCTGACCCGATCGTATTCCAGGAGCAGACCGGCGTATCGCCGGGCGCGTTCGTCGAGTCCAACGCGGTTGTGTTGGAAGGGTTTGCCGGCACCGCGATCATCAGTGTTAGCGGCGGCGAGTACAACATTGGAGATGGATTCACCTCGGAGCCCGCCACCGTGATCGCAGGCCAGAGCGTCGTGGTACGGACGCAGGCACCGGCTCAAGCGTACGCCACCGTGGCGGCGACGCTCCAGGTCGGCAACACCCCGGCGGAGTTCCGCGTGACGACCGGCACGGCGCTACCGGCGCAGTGGTGGAACGCGGCATGCCCGTCCGAGGAAGCGGATCTCGGCTCGGCGGCGATGGCTTTCGCCGACATCAATCCGGCCTGGGACGTGATCGCGCTTTGCGACGGACGCGTGCTGGTCGGCAACCGCCAGCTCAACCGCGTCGAGCTCTACGACGTGCGCGCGCGCGCGGCGGTCAAGACCTGGCTGCTGAACGCCACACCCGAAGTGCTGCGCCCCGTTCCGGGCACCTCCACGCTGCTGGTCGTTACGGATGCGTCGAACGTGGCCAAGGTGGATCTCGACTCCGGGGCAATCGAGTACATCGCCGTCGGCGGCCGTCCCTGGGACGTCTTCCCGGGCGAGCCGGGACAGATGATCGCGGTGCGCGATTCCTTCCCGACCCCCGATACGCGCAACGGCGACCGCATGTCGTTCCACGACCTCGCCACCGGCAGTCTCCTTTCCGCGACTTTCCTACCGGTGCACGCGTACGCGTCGCACGTGCGCTACGACTCGACGACCAACACCATCTGGACCGGCGACAAGTGGCACTCGCCGGCGCGGATTGCCCGGTACAGCTACAACCCCGCGACGCATGCAATCACGGAAGTGGCGATCCAGCCGCACGAGGGGTGGGCCCCTTCATACATGGCCGAGCTCGTGCTGTCGCCCGACCGCACGCTCATCGCGAATCCCTACTACGAGCTGTTCCTGGGCAATACCACCGACACGATGGGCTACGCCGCCTCCGGCGATCTCGGGCTTGCCAAGCGCTTCCCGTCCGGGCCGAACCCGCGCGCCGCCGATTTCCGCGCCGACAGCGCGAAGATCGTGATCGCCAACCGCCCTGCGGCGGTGGGAGTTTCGGCCGTTGCCATCTACGATGTCGCGACGCTCGCTCTCGAGCGCAACTGGATCGTCCCGCACTGCCCGAACACCTTCCGCAACATGCGGCGCGTGCGCTATTCGCCTTCGGGCAAATACGTTTACGCGCTCGAGACCTGCGGCGCGGGCGACGGTGACAGCGCACGGCTCCTGTGGGTGCCGGTCGCTGCGGCGAGCACCGTGCCGGTGCCCGATCCGGTGGCGTTCGCGCCAAAGACGGCGGCCCTCAACGCGGAGGCGTTCTCGAACCAGATACTCATCACCGGCCTCCAGGGCCAGACGCTGCCGGTCACCGTGACGAACGGCCAATATGGGGTCCTGCGCGGGCCCGGCAACCCCGACGGCCCGGTCGTCAGCGACGGGGACCGCTTGTTTGCGGTTGCGCAGGCCTGGTTCGAGCCCGGCGTGACCGTTACGGCAACCCTCAACGTCGGCGGCACGCTCTATGATTTCAAGCTCACCGCGGGCGGCGGCGCGGCGGGCGCCGATACCATGCCCGATCCGTTCCGGCTGTTCGTGCTCAAGAACCGGCCGCTCGACACCGAGTTCATCTCGAACACCGTGATCATCACCGGCATCGACGCGCCGGCGCCGATCAGCGTAGTGGGCGGAGCCTACAGCATCGACGAGGGCCCGTTCACCACTACCCCCGGCACGATCAGCAACGGCCAGCTCGTGACCGTGAAGCTGACGAGCGCCAACGCCATCAACACCAACAGCGCGGCGATCCTCACCGTCGGCGGCTACTCGACGAGCCTCAGCGTCACGACCGGCGATACCGATACGACGCCCGATACGTTTGCGTTCGTGCCGCGCGC
>Ga0208454_1000274_pt1 | contig 34379 bp, 60 predicted proteins | sample EasRivMeERMZT100_FD_187530 | JGI IMG/M metagenome (GOLD analysis project Ga0208454, IMG submission 187530) | Soil microbial communities from meander-bound floodplain in the East River, Colorado, USA - East River MetaG ERMZT100 (SPAdes) (version 2) | ecosystem: Environmental > Terrestrial > Soil...
CATCGGCCGAGCGGGCATCATCATTTCCTGCGATTGCATGCCACCGGGTTGAGGACCACCTGCCATCGGCATCGCTGCCGCTTGTCCTGCTGCCTGCTTCATCGCGGCCTGCTTCATCATCTCCATCTGCGGACCAGCGGGTGCCGCACCCATCGCAGCGGGCGGCATCGGACGTGCACCTGCCGCGCCCATCGCAGCCGGAGGCAGTCCTGCTGATGGCGCCATCGGCCGTGCAGCGGCGCCCGCCGCAGGAGCAGCCATCCGAGCTGCCGGAGGCGCTGCGCGCCCAACGGGTGCTTGCGGTTGAGGTTTCCTGAGTGCCATGTCACACCACCTTTCCGCGAGTCTTGCCCTTCTTGGCGCAGCCGTCGATGCTGCCGCCGCCGGCATAGCGAGGGGCGCCCATCGGCGTCCGGTTGTAGGCCGAACGCACCGGAGGCTTCTCGGGCTCGGGCTCCGTGGCCGCGATCCGCTTCGCCGACTCCGCACGCGCGGCCCGCTGCGCGAGCTGCGCGCGGCCGGGCGGTGCCGAAAGGCTGGACGAAAGGCCAGAACCCAACGCCTTGAGGGCCGTCTCCGCGAAACCGGTCGTGTCGCGGGGCTTCGCCGCTGCCGATGCCGCCTTGCCCTTGCCTTCGTTGCTGTAGATCGTCGTGGTCTTCTGTTCGAGCACGGGCTTGGGTGCCGCAGCAGCGGCCGCAGGAGCCCGACGGCGGGCCGGAACCGCAGCCGGTGAGGCTTCGGCCGCACTCGCATCGCCAGCGCCTTCAGCGTCCTGCTGTGCCCGCCGCTTCTCGACCCACGCCATCGCACGCGAGCGCGTGTCGTCGTCGATCGATCCGCCCTCGGCGAACGGCTTGGCCTTCGCCTTGCCCTTGCCGAAGTTGAACGCGCCGTGGCCGACGAAGCGGCTCTTGCCGGCAGTGCCGGCTGAGCCACCACCCGATGAGCCGCCACCTGCAAGACCGTGCTCCTTCTTCTCGGCAGCGATCATTGACTTGGGCGCACCCTTGTCCTTCATGAACTTCAGCTCTTTGGCGACCTCGCCGCCCTTCGCGAAGGCCGGGCCGAGCTGATCGAATTTCTTGCGCATGGTTGTCTCCTAGCCGACGAACATCGTGACACCGCTGATGGTGCCCGTGATCACGACGTAGATGCCTGCCGGGAACAGGATGCCGCCGCCGGGGATGACCACGTTCGACCCGCCGGCAGCCGCCGCATCGAGCATCAGCAGCAACGTGCCGCCGACAAGACCGTTGCGGAACTCGACGCTGCCGACACCGCCCGCGGCCATGTAGACGCCGCGCAGCCGCACGCGGTTCGTGGTTGCTGCCCCCGAGGCTGCGACCCGGAGAAACGAGACATCGGAGTCCATGTCGGACTCCTTATGTCAGCGCTGCGCCGATGGCCGTGACCCACGCCGCTCCGGTACTGATCACGAGGCAGAACTCGTTGTTGCCAGCGCCGTTGTCGTTGACCACTGCGACGGCGCCAGCGTTGGCCGGAGCCGCTGCGGGCAGCGACGCAGTAGAGATCGGGGTGAAGATGGCGCCGTAGCCGACGGCAACCGGGGGAACGAGGACGCCGATGAATCCGTTCTCGGAAACGACCGGACCATTGAACGTGGTGCGTGCCATAGAGCCTCACATGCGAGTGATGCGCGCTGAGTCTGCATGTCGTCAGCCGGGCCTGTCGCAGCGCGAGTGGGGTTGAATTCCCGGGGGCAGTCGTAGTCTGCCATGAAAAGAGGCCCCGCGGGGCCTCTTTTTCGTGCAGCTTCGGACGCAGCTCAGGTCGCGCCGGCCGAGCCCCACATGCCGAGCGCATCGCTCCACCCGAACGAGTAGCGCTCGCGGGCCTTGTACCGGCAGTTGCCGGTGTCGAAGTCCTCGTCCATGCCGGTCTTGAGAGCGACACGGTTGAAGTGCTTCAGGCCGTTCGGCACGTCGGTCTTGATGAACCAAGCGTTCGTGTCGGTGAGGTAGTGATTCACCGTGTAGCCGCCCGGGATCGCCGACATGTTGCGGATCGCGTTGATGTCGTTGTCGGCAGTCGCGGTGCGACCCTCCGACTGCAGCAGACGCACCGCAACGAACTGGTACGACGGCGGCACGACGAGCTTGCGAGCTTGCGCCGCGATCAGCAGGCCGCGCTCGTCGGTCCACGCCGCGATCTGGATGATCGCCGCCTCCAGCGATGTCTCGTTCATGTCCACGCCCGTGGGCGGAGAGTTGAAGTTGACGCCGCCGCCGACCAGCGGGTGTCCGACGCGGGCTGCCGCGGCATTGACGCCGAACAGCGACACGCCGTCACCGCCGAGGAAGGCGCCGTTGAAGCCGTTATTGAGGATCGCCGCACCCTTCACCTGCTTGGTGTACGCCATCGCACGGGCGAGCGCCTTGGTGTAGCGCGCCGAGAGCGAGTCGTAGAGGTTGTCCTCGACGGCTTCCTCGGTGACGCTGAACCCGAGCGCGATCGTCTCGTGGATGTAGCGCGAGGTGAACGCTTCCTGTGCGTTGTCGTAGCTGAGCGCGTCGCCTTCGGCCTTGACCGGTGCGGCGCCGAAGCCCGAGAGCTTCACCTCTTCCTCGAACGAGCGCTCGGAGTTCTCCGTCTCGAAGATGTCCTTGTGCTCTTCCGGGTACTGCTTGTATTCCAGACCGAACAGTGCGTTCAGCCCGGGAAGCAGCTCCTTCATCAGTTGTGCGCGTGAGATGGCCATTTCGTTTGCTCCTTGTTGCTGACGGCTGGGTCAGATACCGACAGCGTTGAGGTAGCTGTGATGACCCGGGTTGAACTTCACGAGCACGTCGGCGAACAGGTCGCCGACGGGCGAGACGAGCGCCACGACGCGAAGGGCTGCGTTCGTCGCGACCACCGTCGATTCCAACGCCGACGTGGAGTTGCCCGTCGTCGTGCTGCCGGTGCTGGTGGACTGCACCGCCGCGAGGAAGGTGTTCGCACCGATCATCGCCTGCAGCGCCGCGCCATCCATCTGCCCTTGGAAGAGCACGTCGGGATCGCAGACCACCTTGGCCTTGATCTTCGTGCCCGTGGGGGCGACGTAGCTGGCCGGGTAGTACTGCGAGAAGATGAGCTGGCCCTGCGCATTGACGAACTCGCAGCCGACGAAGACACCGATGGTGCCCGCCGGGAACGCATTCGTGGTGCCGTCGGCGCCAGTGGCCGTCATCAGGATGATGTAGCCGTTGGTGTCGAGCGTGACGATCGAACCGTTGTAGATGTTCGTCGCGATGCCTGCGGGGTTGATCTGAAACTCGCTGACGGCGCCCGCATAGGGCAGGCCGTCCATACGCTTGACGGGGCGGAGCCCGTACGGGGTTGCCGTTGCTGACATGGTTGTTCCTTAAGTTCCGTTGCCGAAAGACTGGCCGCGGGTCGTCTTGCTCTTGCGTTGGACGAACAGCGGCATCCGGGGATCGTTGTTGCGCATGAGAGCCGCGTCCACCGACTGCATCTGCTTGCGGGCCTGCTCGGCGAAGTACGCTTGACGCGCAACCACCTTGGCCGTGGGCATCTTGCAGAGCATCAGACCACCGATCTCGACGTTGCCCGCGGCGTTGCCCGGCAGTTCGAGTTCGGGGTGATCCACCGCCTTGACCGGAACCCAGCCCTCGCGAAGCCTCTTGCTCACGTTGGTCGGATCGGCCACCCCCAGAACGTGCGTGGCCACCCAGTGAAAGGTGAACCCCGCCTCGGGATTGGGGACAGGCAGCGTGCTCGGGGGCACGTAGGACTCTTCACGAACTTCTTCAGCGCGCGTCTCGGTTTCGCGCGGTTGACGAGGTGTTGCGGTTGCGGGTGTGGACGGGTTGCTCATTTCTGCTCCAGACGCACAACTTCCTGTGCGTATTGCTGCGGGGTGAGGCCGAACTTCTTCGCCAACGCGAGCTGCGTCTGCGTGAGCTTGACCTTGGTGACGCCTGCGACGGTGCGCGTAGCCGGAGCTACGGGACTCGTGCGCTGCGTTGTGCGCTGCGTGGAGCGTTTGTCGTCGTCACCGGTGGGTGCGGCCCCGAAGAAATCGGGAAACACCTCGCGAAGCCGGCCATCGACCTTTTCGTAGTACTCGTCCGAGCGAGGATCAACGCCCGACTTCACCAGCTTCTGGTGGAAGCCCAGCGCGAAGCTGGTCATGTCCTCGTTCCCCTCCGAACCGAACCACTGGTTTCGTGCCTGCCAGCGCAGTGTCTTCTGGTCTACCGGTTCGTCGGGGTTGCTTACTGCCGGCAGTTGTACCTCAGTTTCTGGTGCCTGTACAGCCCGCGGCCGGTACCGCTCGATTTCCCTGAGTTGAATCTTCGCTTCGAGCAGCTTCTCGTTCGCCGCCATCTCAGCGTCGGGATCGAACGCCTCCTTGGCCGCTTTCAGCTCGATGCGCGCGGCCGCGAGCGCCGCCTCGGCGTTGGCCTTCGACGCGGCGACGAGGTGCGTCTCGCCATCGACCGTGCGCTTCTGCAGCTCGCGGTTCTGGTTGAGGAGCGCCTGCGCTGCGCGTGTCGCCTCGTCGCGCTCGCGCTCTGCCTTCTCGCGCGAGCGACGCTCATCGTGCCGCGCGTGCGTCAGCTCCGAGAACCGAGCCTTGACGCCAGCCGAGTAGGTGGCCAGCTCGTCATCGGTCGGGTCCTTGACCTCGCGGCCGAGCGGCTTGCGACCGCGGTCCTTCTCGGGCGTGTCATCGACGATCTCGATGTCGTCGAGGTCGGGGTCCTTGTCGTGGCCGTTGGCCTTCGACTCGATCTTGCCGCCATCGGCGGCGCCGTCGAGCGTCACTTCTTCATCATCGGGGTCTGCCATGTTCATCTCCTCAGGCTTGCACGCGGAGAATGCCGCGAGGGTCATCGACGACAGCTTCCACTTGGTCGTCGTTCAAGATGCGGAACTCCTGCCCAAAAATCTTGAAGCGGGTTCCGGCATAGGTTCTCACCACGATGAAGTCGCCCTTCTTACACCACGGCCCGCTCGGGAAGCGCGCCTTGTCGCTGTAGGCATCGGGGCCGAGGTCGAGCACGAAGAGGATGGTCGTTGCCGCCTCCTCGTCCGCCATCGTCTTCGCGGCCTTCACGAGGATCGACTCCTCGAACGACTCCTTGGCCTTCGGGATCGCGCAGAGGATGTGGTAGCCCGCAGGCTTGGGCAGCATTCGCGATGCGGGCTCAGGCGTCTCGCCTGCAAGGTGTTTCGGCAGTACCAATCCGGGGTCAGGTGTCAGAATCGTCGCGGTCATCGAGGTGGTCCAGCAGGGCTTTGATGCGTTGCTCGGCGATGCGCAGCCCAGAGAGCACACCGACGAGGTTTTGATAAGCGGGATAGTCCACGGGTGCTCCGCGCACAAGCGCATCGACACGACCGTTCAGCTCCATCTGAACCTGCTTCAGCAGGTCATCGACATCCCGAGGAGCGTCGCCTTTCATTGCGGCATGCCCTCGTCAGGCACGAGCGGCTGCGCCTCGGGCACTGCGGGCTGCGGCTCCGGCTCGGGCACCTGCGGTGCCGGACCCGCTGCCTCTGCCTGATCGTCCGAGGGGTCCTCGGTCTTGCTCAAGCCGATCTCGTTGCTGTCGTGCTCCGCTGCAAGCCGATCCACGTCGGCCTGCGCGTTCGCGCGGTCCTGCGCCAGCAGCTCCTGATCCTGCGCGCGGCCCATCATGCCGACCTGCAGCGCCTTGACCTCGATCTGCTGCTCGCCCAGCTCGCCGGCCTGCACCACCTTGTCGCGGGCGAGGTCGATCTTGTCGGCCTTGTCGGCAGCCTCGATGCTGACCTTCTTCTCGGCCAGCGCGCTCTTGTCCTCCAAGTCCGCGGCCTTCACCTTCAGCTCGTTCTCCTTGAGCGTCAGCTCGCGATCGCGCTGCTCCAGCGCACGCTGTGCGAGCTGCATCTGCGGGTCCTGCGCGGCCTGCTGCGCGGCTTGGGCGGCGGCTTGCTGCGCGTGCTCCTGCGCGACCTGTTGACCGGCGGTGGCCATCGCCTGCGCGAGCGCCTGCGACTGCGCCTCGTCCATCGGTGCGGCCGGGTCCGGCAGCGGCTGGCCCATCGCCGTCTGCATCTGCGCACGGTACTGGTAGGCCATGTGCTCGGCGATGTGCGCCTGCATCGCGCCCATCATCATGGGCGCCTGCGGATTCTGACCAAGGCTCTGCATCACGATCGGGTCCTGCATGAAGGCTTGGTGGACCTTCAGGTGCGCGTCGTGATCCTGCTGCACGAACGCCTTGATGGGCTTGGCCATCAGCACGTTCATGTTCTCGGTCACGGGGTCGGCGGGGACCGCCTCGGGCTTCAGCGGCACGAGCTTCGCGGCGTTCTTGATGCCGAGCACTTCGAGCATGCCCCGATGCAGCTCCGCGAGGTCGTAGACCTGCGGAGCGGTCGAGGAGAGCTGGATCGCGGCTTGGTACTGCACCACGCGCTGGCTCATCGTCGCAGCGCTCGGATCGCTGACCGGGATGATGTCCACCATCGCGAAGTCGGCCTGCTTCGACCCCGGCTGGTTGTCGGTGGTCTGGTAGCTGTAGTTGTCGTCACCCGAGTCACGGATGACCTCCTTCAACAGCTTGAACTCGTGCTTGAGAGAGTTGTGGGTCCGCGCCTGCACCGCGCTCATGACCTTGAGCTGCCGTTCGAGGAGAGCGAGCGTGGTCCCGACCGGCGCCTGCGCGCTCATGTCGCTGATCTTCATGTCGGCCGTGCCGGGTATGCGCCGGCCGTCCTCGATGATCTTGTCGAGCAGGGCTGCCAGCGTGGCATCCGCGCCCTTGTACGGCAGCGGCAGGAGGTTGTCGCGCAGCGTACCCGAGAGCACGTCCACGTCGCGCCATTCGCCGGGGCTGATGGGCGTGTCGTCGCCCTTGATGCGCAGCCCCTTCGACTTCAGGCCACCCGGCAGGTTCGCGAGCGTGCCCGCGTCGATGAGCATGCGAATGATGGAGGTTGCACTCTTCGCGTACCCGCCGATCAGGTGGAAGAGGCCGTAGCCATAGGGTCCGAACCCCGGCACGTAGTCGTACTGGACGAAGTGCTGGCGCCGCATGTACAGCGGGTCGTCCTCGTTCCAGTTCCGCCGGATCGACAGCATGTCGCCGCCGCGCAGCTTGGTCACGACGTAGGGGCGGAAGGTGTCGTCGCCCTCCATCGCCGGGAACGAGAGGCTGACCTGCACCTCGTAGAGCATGAACGACTCGTCGGTGATGTCGCTGAAGCCAGTCTGGTCGTCCTTTGCCTCTTTTATTTCATCCTTGATCTTGTAGGGTGTGCCGAGCTGCACCTCGGCGTAGAAGCCCGCGGCCATCAACGCCTCAAGCTCCTGCTCCGTCTTCCGCATGACGTGCGTCACACGCTCGGCGGAGTAGATGTTCGATGCGCTATACGGCATCACGATGTCCTCGGCCGGCACGAAGATCGATGCCTGCCGCTTCCACCGCGGGTCCTCGTAGACCTTCTTGAACGCGCAGCCGACCGGAGAGAGGTTCCACAGCATCTTCTCGTGCTCGCTGCGGTACTCGATCATCTTCTCGGTGAGCTGGTAGTTCATCTCGGCCTTCACCCGGGCCGCTGCGTCCTTCTTCGGTTGTGTCTCCTCGCCGATGATCTTGGTGTTGACGGGCCCGGCTGCCGGGAACGTCTCCATGATCGTCTCGGACTGGAAGCGGACCACCGCCTCGGTGATCATGGGGTGCGTCACCCCGCAGGCGCCCGACCACGGCTCGGTGCGCTCCTCGTACTTGAGCCCGAGGAGCTTCAGCCCTTCCCGGTACGTCTGCTCCCAGTCGTCACGCGAGCGGCGGTCCTCGTCCACCCAGTGGTCGATGTCGTGGGAGAGGGTGGAGAGCACGCGCTCGTCGGCCACGTCGAGCAGGTTGTCGCCGAAGGCGAGCGGTACCGCGGCCGCAGCGGCTGCAAGGGCGTCGTCGTTCGGGTCATCGCTCTCTCCGTCGGGAACGATCTCGATCTCGATGTCGCCGAGCGGATCGTTCGCCGCGCCGGCAGGAGCGAGCGCGCCGAGCCCCATCGGAGCCGGTGCAAGGGTCTTGGCAACGGGCATGGCAGCCTCCTATGGGGTCAGTAGTATGCGCGACGGGGCCGGCGGCGGGCGATTTCTTCCTCCTCCGGGTCCGTCTGCACGTCGGTCTTCAGCGACAGGAAGCCGCCGCGCCGGAAGCGATCGAGGGCCAGTTGAACGCAGTCCACGAAGTCATCGTGCTCGCCGTTGGGGTAGTCCGCGCACTCATCGACGACCTCGTACGCCCACCTCCGGTCGGGGTGCCACACGACACCGCCCTGCAGGACTGGAGCGACCGCGTTGACGCGGGCCCTCTTGTCCTTCGACACCCCGACCTTGCCCCTTGAGGGCGACACCTCTGCAATCAGGAGTCCTGACTGGCGCAGCTCTTGGATCAGCGGAGCGCCGGCTGCCTTCTTCTCGATGATCACGTCGTCGGGCTCCCAGTCCTTGTACAACTGGAACGCCTTCTCCTTGAGCTGCGGGAACTCCCAGCGGCCGCGCAGCGCATTCAGCATGATGATGTGGTGTTTCTCGTCGTCCTCGTCGAACCACACGCCCCATGTGATGCACGCCGAGTAGTCGTTGTGGCTCTTCGTGTCGTGCGCGGTGTCCCAGACTTGCAGGATGTACTCGCAGGTTGGTGGCGTGTCCTTCGGCCATACACGCCACCATTCGCGCTTCAGGAGCTGCCCCGCGGCGCTCGATGGCTCCTGCTGGTACTGCGCGGCCCAGTATTGAGGAAGCATGCCGGCCTGCTTCGCTTCGAGCTGCTCCAGCGGCCACTGCTCGGGCCACAGCGACTTGCCGCTGGGCATGATCGCGGGGAAGCGCACCTCGTTCCAAGGGATCGATGAGGGGTTCTCCAAGGCCCATGCAAGCGCCCGGCCGATCGGGTCCTTCTTCCCCCACCGCGTGCCGATCTGAATGATCCTGCCGCCCGGCATGAGGCGCTGCAGCGGCCCCACCTGCATGTAGGTCCACGCCGTCTCGAACGCGACATCAGGATTCGCGAGCACCGCCTGCTCGGACACCAAGTCGTCGGCCAGCAGCAGGTGCGCGCCATAGCCGGCGACGCTGCCGCCGACGCCGACGGCCAGATATTTCCCGCCGACCGTGGTCGTCCAGTCGTCGGCTGCGCTCTTGTCCTTCGACACGACCGTCTCGGGAAAGATCGCGCGGTAGTCCGGCGTCGCCAGCATGTTGCGGACCAGCCGGCCGAAGCTACTCGACAGGTCCGCGGTGTGCGTGACCATGATGATGTGGTGCTCGGGGTGGTGCCCGAGATACCACGCCACGAACAGGTAGGCGATCGTCACGCTTTTCCCGAATCGGGGCGGGAGAGAGACGGTCAGCCGGAGTTCAAGGCCGATGCACACGTTGTGGAGCAACGGCTCCAGAAACCGATGATGAGGTCCCTCCTTGAAGCCCGGGTACATGCGGGCGCAGAAGTGCAGGAAGCTGACGCGGCAGCGCTCCAGCATGAGGCTCTCTTCAAGGGCCGTCAGATCGGCCATGAGCTGCTCGGACTGCTTCGCCGGCAGCGTCGGGAGAGTCGCCTCGATGCGCTCGATTTCCTCTTCGGAGAGGGGTGAGAGCGCGGTTGCGTCCGCGAAGGAGAGGAGTTTCACGCTTCAGGCGAGGCGTCGCCGGGCTCGGCCCGCTCCACGAAGGGAATGTCCTGCGGTGCTTCGAGTTCAGCGCGTGTCTGCGGCCGCAACCCGTTGAGCTTCTGGCGAATCGCGTCCGCGAGCGCGTGAGGCGTCGCTTCAGCCGGCGGGCGGTGGATTTCCACGCGTTCCGTGTACGCGCCGATCTCGGTCACGGTCCCAAGGGTCCTCAAGGCTTGCAGAGACACCTTGGGGTCCGCGTTTTTCGCGTGCTCGACGAGGCGCGCGACGATGTAGCCCCTGATTTCCTTCGCTTGCTTGACGTACTCCCAGTCGTACTCGCTCAGCATGCCTGCCAAGTGCCTGACTGCCAGCGGAGTTGAGAGCGCCATGAGGCGGCTCTTCTGCGTCAGCGGGTCCACGTAGGGGTTCGTCGTGGCCGCGAAGGCGTCTCTGACCCCCTGTTTTTGCTCTTCGGAGAGCTGTGGAGGGCCCTCTTCGCCCGTGTATGCCCCGATTTCTTCGAGCCAGTGGGCCGTGCGCGCTTGGGCGCTCAGCAGCTCCGTCGTCGTCGCCTCTTCGAGCGTTTTCAGGTCTTTTTCGTCGGAAACGGAGAGTTCACGAGCCGGCGCAGCCCTCTCCACCGCCTCTGGTGGCTCGTCATCGAGTTCCAATGCAATCAAGTCATCGAACATCGTGTTATCTTAGCGTTTCAGGCGTTGGTGCTCGGCCCGGTCGCTGCTGGAGGCAGTCCGGGCCATTTTTTTGCCCAAAATCGCCCTGTTTCCGGTGTTTTTATCAACTTTTTAGCAATTTTTAGAATTTTGATAGGGATAAGAGACAAACACTGTTCATAAAGGTCGCCGGAGTCCCATCCAGCCATTGGGGGTACCCACACCGTACCCTCGACACACCCCGGTTGACACCGGTAAACCCCCCGTTGACAGAGGTTGACTACAATAGAGTCAGCGGTTAGGGAAGTCCTACCCGCATTCACCCTGTACTTGAAAGGTACATCATGTCTAAGTCAGTTCCGTTCTCCGTCTCTTCCCTCTTCGTCGCCACGATGCAGGCTGTGCACACCGACAACGCGGATGCCGTCGCGGCGCAGGCTGCGGGTGCGAGCGTGCTCGATCGAGCGACCCTCGCCGACTGCGTGGAAGCGTTCATCACTGGCGACACGTCCGAGCGCGCGTCCCGCGCCGGCAAGGGCGCCGCGGTGGCGAAGGCCGCTGCGCTGCTCGACGCGAAGGGCATCGACACGTCCGACGTGGACGCGGTGCGCGACGTGCTCTGGCCGATCTACTGGCTCAAGGCCGGCGGCACGGGCAAGCCGGCGAAGGGTGACACGGATGCCTCGTTGGCATTCTTCAACCGTCACTACCAAGCCGCGCGCCGCATGGCGCAGGCCGTTGCGGGTGTGAACGCACCCGAGGCGGCGACCGTGCGCGTCCCGCGCGAGGCGCAAGACCTCGCCAACCTGCTCGCGGTGTTCGACGCGAAGGTGTGCGCCGAGGCGCTGAAGCGCGCTCGCAAGGCGGCGAAGAAGGCGAAGTGATCGCTGGTTGACAACTGTCAACCGAATGTTCAGCCCACGTTGTAATGACGTGGGCTTTTTCTTGCGCGACTGGTGTGAACCGAGGGGTGGAAACCCGGTTCGGTCACGCTCGTCCGCGAGACAAAGCCCATCAACCTTAGGAGATCACATGTACATCACCACTGTCCCCGAAGCGCTGGCCTATGCGCTCGGCGGCTGCATCGGCTTCGTGCTCGGCGTGCTGAGCGGCATCGTCGAGATGATGCACGACCCGCTCGGTCGCATGCTCTGCATCGCCGCCGTCGGCATCGTCTACCTCGTCATCCACGTCCGTCGCACCTTCAAGGAGTAGCCATGCCCATCCGCATCATCGTTCGCAGCTACGGCTCGGTCTTCTACTACTCGGCCGAGACACGCGCCGCTGCCGAGCTGCTCCGCTCGTGCGTCACGTCGGCGTGCCCGAGCGCCATCGTGGAGGTCTATCGAGGGGACACCCTGCTCGTCTGACCCCTGAGTCCAGCGGCATGCGCGCGAGCGCATGCCAGTGAGGCTTAGCCCCACTCCGGTTGACAGTTGTCAACCGGTCCTTCTCTTGGAGATGTTCATGCTGTCCGTCACTCACCCCCACCTGCGCCCCGCGCTCGATCGCTTCTTCAAGGACAAGGATGCGCTCGTCAACGCACGCGCCTATCTGGCCGCACGCAACGGCGATGCCAAAGCTCTGTGTGCCGAGCTGAAGTTCGTCCCGACCCTGCACGGCACGATGGTGTGCACGCCCCCGCACATCGGGCACCGCATCCACCTGTCCATCGTCGAGGGCGGCGTGCGCCCCGGTGCGCCCGTCGGCACGGGGGACTTCTACCCCAAGGACGCGTCCGTCCCGCTGCTGTTCGAGCACCTCGCCCAGCCGCTGGCCTACATCCTCGAAGTCAACTGGTAAGGAGAACCTATGAACACGAAGAACACGGTTGACACCTGTCAACCCGATGAACGGCGTGAACGAACGATCGCACGAGTCAACCTCGTGCACGCGTACAACACGCTGATCGACACGCTCGGCCGGCTCGGCGCATCGGGCAGCGAGGAAGCATCGATGCTCTGGGACATGCTGCCCAACGCTGCGCCCGTGGGTGCGCCGACCACGCTGCGAAGGGCGTGGCTCGTCTCGCAGAACGTGCGCGTGATCAACGATGCCATGCCCGAGTGGCTCGCCTACGCCGCTGCACTGGAGGAGTTCCGCCGCACCCCGCTGTTCGGCCCCGCGCCGATGCCGTGCCCGCCGGGCGCGCTCGCAGCACTCGACAACGGTGAGGTGTGGCTCTTCAAGAAGGGAGGCGGTTGACAGCGGTCAACCCTGAGGGATTGTCGTCGCGCATAGGGGGGCGGCTGACACTTGCCATCCGACGCGACACACCCTATCCGCGACCACGCGGGGTCGAGGCGCGCGTAAGTCATTGATTCTTCGTGCGCGGCCCCGCTGCTCGACCTCTTCTCTCTTATCTATATCTATATAAATAGATACATGTGAGAGAGAATTCTTCTCAGGGGTGTATCCCCCGTCGTAATTTATACCCCTCCCTAGGTATGCTTGTTTTTTTGGCTGCGTCGGCCGTGCATACGACAGCAGCACCCCCTCACCCCCGTGAAATCAAGGAGTTAGCTCGATGAAACCCCTCGATGACAAACCGCCCGGCTTCAACATGACCCGGCAGCAGTTCGACGCCTGTCTGAAACGCGTTGCCACCAGACTGCCACCCCTCGAAGCCCACCACCGGACCGAGCTGTGGCGCTCCTTCAACGGCATCCCGCTGGAGCCCACGCTGCCGGTCCCGCGCTTCGATCACTGGACCCGCGAGGCGCTGGCGCTGCTCGAACCCCTGCGCGTCGAGATCGAGACGTGCAAGGCAGCCGACCGCAGGGGCACGATCGAGCGCCGCTACCAAGGCATCTCCGTGACCGTGCCCGGCGGCGGGCGCGGCCGTGCGCCGATCGAAGTCGATGTCCTCGACCTCTTCGACATCTACCGCGCCGAGCTGGAGCGCATCCAGACCGAGATGGAGGACGCGCTGCGCGAAGGCAATCATCGTCGCTACGCCAAGGTGCAGGACCAGCCCATGCCTGAGTCGATCGCCATCATCGTCGAGAACGAGCGAACTGCACACACCGCTGCGCATCCACGGTACGCCGGCACGCTGCATTGGACCCAGTGGGCACGGCCCGGCCTCGTGAAGCGCATCACCCTCATCTTCGAGCAGGCCCGTGCGATGACACCGACGCGCGGCCGCTGCTGGATTCCCTTCCCCACCCCTGCCACTCTCAAGGAGCAACCATGACCGCCAAGAAACACCCGCCGCTGAAGGAGATGTTCGCCTCGCTCCCTGAGGGCACGCTCGTGTCAGGAGATAACACGATCTTGAGCGCGCTCTCCAATGCCATGAAGGTGTTGCGCGAGCCCGGCCACGACACGAACGTCTTCTCCATCGAGATGCGCGGCATGCTGCTCACGCGTTTGAAGGCGTCCGTCGCTGAAGTCCTTGAACCGCACACCCCTCGTGCACCCGGACGCCCTCGTGCGCCCTTGAAGAGCGAGATCGAGGCGTTCAAGTCCGCGTTCGAGTTCCTTGCGCTCGTGGTCAATGACTCGTGGCACCTGCCGGGGGACGAGCGCCCGCATGCCCAACCGCGAGCAGCACTCGACAACGCCTACGCCGCGCTCCTCAAGAAGGCCGACGACCTGAAGCTCGACACCAAGCCCTTGAGCGATACGTGGTCCCGCTTGTCCGAGGGCTTCGACGCCTGCGCCACGCGCACATTCAGCGAGGCGCCGACGTACATGACCAAGAGCACAGCCGGTGCGCAGATGCACCTCGTGCTGAAGATTCTCCTGCGCGACGCCGCCGGCAAGCGCTAACCCCCGGTTGACACCTGTCAACCCAACTCTGAAAGGCAACCATGAAAGACTTCAACGCATCACGCTGCCCGCTCGACCCGGACAACTACTGGGTCGATGAGGACACGGGCGAGCGCGTCTATGCCCCCAACGGCGAGCGCACGGTGGCGCCGGTCTATGTCGCCATGCTCTGCTCCGCGCTCATGGAGCAGGAGGAGCGCGTCGAACGCATCGAGCGCATCACCACGCTCGAAGAGGCTGCGGCCTACGTCAAGGCGCAGGTGCGCGATCAGACCGAGGTGATGAACGAGCCCGCGCACATCCCGCACCCGCCCGTGTCGAACTACGACGACGAGGCCGAGCCGAGCGGCGAGCGCGCTGGGCGCATGGCGTACATCTCCAACCTCGCGCGGCAGGAAGCGCTGGCTCGTCCCAAGAAGGGCTCGTGGGAGGACGTGTTCGGCCATCTCGGCACGCCCGAGGAGGTCGGCAACATGTGGCACGCACTGACCGAGCGCGTCGATCGCGTCGAGGCCATGCGCCACGCGATCTACCACGCCGAGGCCGAGATCAAGCTGATGGACGACGGCATCTACGGCAACTACGAGGTCATCCTCTGGCGCCTGCGCGGCGTGCCGAAGACCTTCTACCCCACCAAGATGGCCGCGGAGGTGGCCGCGCGTGCGCACTTCCCGCACGACAACGCCACGGTGCGCTACTCGCGCGTCTCGTTCATCACCGTGCCCATCGACAGCGACAACTTCGAGAGCGACTGATGCGCACCCTCTGGCTGATCGCGAAGGCGGTCTTCTTCCTCATCGTCGGGCTCGTGTGCACGGTCATGGTCGGGTACGCCCTCGTTGACCTGTACGTAAGCCTCTCCACCGTCATCTGGGTCAACAACTGGAGGTAGCAATGCGAACGTATTACCGAGCGAGCGGCGGTGTCGATGGAGCGATCCAGACCCTGCTCTTCTGGGCCGTGATCCTCACCGCTCCCATCTGGGTGCCCGTGATCGGTCTGATCGTCCTCTACGAAGCGCTGTTCCCGAAGAAGTACGAGCAGATACCGGTGCCCAAGCCGGCCATCGTGCGGACCTACACCGCTGCGCCTGCTTACGTCCCGCTGCCGAGGCCGGTGGCATCGGCGCCCGTTGCCTCTGCACCGGTCAAGCGTGCCAGCGTCAAGCCTATCGAGCCCATCGAGTCGGCGCTCTGTCGTGCGTATCGCAAGCTGGAGGAGAAGGGAATCGCCGACGTAGCGCGCGGCTACCCCGGCATGGGCAGCTACAACATCAAGGAGGCCCGAGCCAAGCTCATCGAACACAACTGCAACTGAAAGGAGAACCTTTGGAATTCCTCATCGTCCTCGCGATCGCCATCGTGGTGGTCGCTGCCTTCTTCATCTTCTGGGAGTAATCATGAGAACCATCCACTGTCGAACGGGCGTTCGCGTGCACTACCTGCACGCGAGCGACACCAAGCCCGGCCGCTACAGCGTGCACATCGACGCGTTCCCCAATCGCATCTACTCCGAGCACCTCGCGCCGGACACGATGGACTACACGGCGAAGCCCCAGTTCTTCGCGCAGCGCCGGCTCGACGAGCTGAACCTCGGCTGGCAACTCGCGGGCGCCTGCTACATGCAGGGCACGGGCTTCGTCTTCACCACGAAATGAACGTGCTGCTCACGCGAGAGCGGCGCCTCGTCAACACCGATCCGCAACGCCGTTGCTACAACGGCTGCCACTTCAGCGAGGAGCTGCAGTGGACGCCGTGGGTCGTGCTCGATCGGTTCCCTGCCGAGAAGAGCGAGGCCCGTCTGAAGTTCTGGACCGAGCTGAACGACTACGCCGTGAGTCAACGCGGCGAAGGCGCGAAGCGCGAATTCAAGATCAAGGAGAACCCGTGAACCCGCAACCCTACCGACCGCATGTCGTGGTCGTCAACGTCTCCAGCAAGGGCCGCACGCCCGAGTCGAGGACGATGGCGAAGCACGTCACGCGTGCGATCCCGAAGTCAGCCGAGAAGCTCTCGCCTACCGTCTGGTACATGGCGAAGGGCAGCGGCACTGCGCCTTATGCGCAGGTCTTCACGCGTCACCTCGACTGGGCCTACTTCATGCCCGCCGAGCGCTGGAACGCCAACAACCTGATCCAACCCACCATCGAGGTGCTCGCATGAACTACACCGACCAAGACAACCTCATCCATCACCGCTTCGCGCGGCGGCTGGGCGAGCTGCACCCGGACGCCACGTACGCGTGCCCGCTCGAAGGCCCGCGGCCCTCGCGTTTGAGCAAGCGAGCACTCGTCATCGTGCTCGTCGTCGCCATCCTCGCAACTCTAGGAGTCCTCTCGTGAAAGAAACCATCCTCAACGAACTGCTCGACGAGAACCTCGTCGCTCGCATCAACGCGTACCTCGACCAGCGCAGCGACAACGAGAAGGTGACGCTGCGTGCCAGCGTCACGATCAACGTGCCCGTGCGCCTGCCGGTCTACAAGGACGGCGCCTACTCCGGCTCGAACATCTACGAGGACATGCTCGACTGCGCGGCCGAGAACCTCGAAGGCGCCAGCCTGCGCCGCATCACGAGCGGCATCCTCGTCCACGCGATCGAGACGGAGACGCTGCCGATCGATGCGCCGGTGCCCGAGGAGTTCGCATCCATCAGCACCACGATGGCGTTCCTCAATCTCAGCAGCGCGGAGTGGGACGCCACGCTTCCTAGTGTGCAGCACAAGCTGCGCAAGTACGTCTACACGCAACTCGTGCAGGAGGTGAACAAGAACTAGCAACAAGTTGACCGTTGTCAACCCATCAACTTCAAGGAACCAACATGACTATCGTCACTGTGTTCGACATCAACAACGCAGCCGTGCGGCTGCGGGAGGGACGAGAATGGCTCGCCTGCCTGCAGTCCTGCTTCGAGCTGCACCCCGCTGTCATCAGCGCCATCCGCATCGTCGGCGAGATCGACGACAAGGTGCTCTTGCAATGGCCGCATCGCTCGGTCGAGGACAAGAAGATGCTGGCGTACACGCGCAGCGAAGAGCACGGCGAGGCCGACCGACAGACGCGGACCACGACGGGCAAGTACCTGCGCGCTGCCTTCCCCACCATGAAGGACAACGTGATCCGCGATCTCGTCTACGAGGTGGACGTTGCTGTGTCCGAGGGCTTTCGCTTCGTCGAGACGAGCGACGAGATGGTCAACGCCGTGCAGGAGGGGCCCTACTCCTGCATGCAGTGGGACGACGCCGACCCTCACCCGTATCAGTGCTACGCGCCGCGCTTCGGCTGGAGCATGGCGATTCGAGAACGAGACGGCAACATCCTGTCCCGTGCCCTCGTCTATGCCGGCGACGCGTGCAGCTACGACAAGGGCTGCTACGTGCGCACCTACGGTGACAACGGTGAGGCCGATCTACTCACCGCGTGGCTGAACGAGCAGGGCATCGAGAAGGAATCCTCGTGGCCACGCGGTGCCAAGCTGGCGTACGTTCGCAACGGACGCGAGCCCCTCTTTCCGTATATCGATGGGAATCGAGATCGGGTGGACATCGTGAGCGACACGCTCGTGCTTCGCGACAACGGCGATTACTGCTGCAACAACAGTGACGGCACGGCGGAGCACAACGACTACGAGCAGTGTGAGAACTGCGACGACGACATGTCCGAGGACGATACGAACCACGTCGGGCCCGAGGGCGACACGGTGATCTGCGACCACTGCCGTGACAACTACTTCACGCTGGTCACGGGCACGAGGCGGCGCGAGTACTACGTGCACGAGGAGCACGCCATCGAGGTGGACGGCGAGTACTACGACGCCAACAACCCGCCGAAGGAGATCGTCTGCACGCGTGATGGGGAGAACGCGTGGGCGGAGGACTGCACGGAGCTGGACGGTGACTGGTACCGCTGCGACGATCCGCGCGTCTGCTTCTCGCGGTCCGAGCAGGAGTACCTGCTGTGCGCCGATGCGTGGCAGTGCGCGGCCACGCAGCAGTGGTACCCGGATCACGTCGATCGTGTCGAGATCGACGGCGACTACTACCACCCCGACGACGTGCCCGAGGGCTACGAGGTGCCCGACATCGAGAGCCGCTTCGCCGGCCGGCCCGACGGCTACGGCACCGAGGGCAGCCTGTCCAACGACAACCAAGAGGAGCTGAGCCTGTGAAGCTGGACCTGTTCGAGCGTGCCATCAGCATCAAGCGTGATGGCGGTACGCCCAGCGAGATGCGCTTCGTTGCGTACCTCGCCGAGCGCTTTCAACCCACCATGATCGACGAGGCGGGCAACCTGCACTTCGATCGGCGTGGCCACAACTGCGGCACGCTGTTCGTCGCCCACACGGACACGATCGTGCACAAGGCGGGCAGCGTCAACCTCTGGGAGAAGGACAAGGACGGGTTCTACAAGGCGAAGGGGGACACGCTGGGCGCCGACGATGGTGCCGGCATCTGCATCCTCGGCCACCTCATGGACATGGGTGTCCCGGGGTACTACATCTTCTTCCGGGGAGAGGAGGCAGGTGGTACCGGTTCGCGCTACCTCGCCGAGCGCCACGAGGACTTGTGCGCCGAGTTCGATCGTGCCATCGCGTTCGACCGGCGCGGCTACTCGGACGTGATCACGCATCAGGCAGGAGGGCGCTGCGCCAGCGATGCGTTCGCCGAGGCGCTGAGTGACGAGCTGAACTCGGAGGGGCTGCTGTACATGCCCTGCGATGGCGGCATCTTCACCGACACGGCGAACCTCATGGACCTGATCCCCGAGTGCACGAACGTCAGCGTCGGCTACGACTGGGAGCACAGCGCCAAGGAGGAGCAAGACGGCAACTACCTGATGCTGCTCGGTGCTGCGTGCGCACGCGTGGACTGGGAGAACCTGCCGACCGAGCGCGACCCTGCCGCGATCGAGGACGACGTGACCTTCAAGCTGTACGGCAAGGAGATCAAGGACGAAGGCACCGTGCCGCCCACGCGTAACGCCGAGGACGACCGCATCTGCGAGGCGTGGGAAGCAGCACTCGACAGGCAGCCGGGCCCGCTGATGACGCTCGTGGCCAAGTACCTCAAGACGGATCGCAACCGGCTCGACGAGGAGGTGTTCAGCCCGGCCGAGGTCTACGCGGTGGCGCTCGGCGCCGGGGACTGGCTGCAGGTGATCGAGGAGATCGCCGAGCTGTGCGAGTTGCAGATGCCGCACTAGCTAGTTAGCGTCTATTTAGACGCTATTCAGATTGACCAACCCGGGTTGACAGGTGTCAACCCTTTTCAAGGAGAGAGTAGATGACGATCATGACCAAGGTGGCGAAGCTGAAGCAGATCGCCGAGGAGAACGGCTGGGACTTCCGCGACGACTACAGCGGGCGCGGGATGTTCGGCGCCTCGTGCGTCGGCATCGACGGCGACTACGCCACGCCCATCATCGAGGCGGCTGCGGCCGCGGGCATCACGGGCGCGCGGCAGGACTCGATGGGCAAGGGCGTCATCGTGTACTGGCCGAGCATCCAGACGAAGGAGGGGAGGTACTGAAGTGAAGCGCACGTTCATCCTGAGCACGGAGAAGAGCTGCAAGGTGCTCCGTGTCAAGGAGGTGTTCACCGAAGAGGTGACGGTGCTCTACGTGCCGAAGGAGGCCGAGGTCTTCGTCGGCTGGCCACACCGCACGATGGCCGAGGCCGGCTGGCCTCAACAACTGCAGAAGGAGGTGGACAACCATTTCGATACCGTGTTCTCGATGGTGCACGAGCGGTGGAAGCCGGCGACCCACAGGGATACGCGGTCCCCGCGAGAGTGGTACCTCGCACAACGACCGTCATGGACGGTCATCACCAACGAAGGAGAAAACTAATGCCACACGCTGAATTCAAGCTCGACGCGAGCGCGCTCACGGCGCTGTTCCCCGAGGGCACCGAGGCCCGTCTCAAGCTGCAAGAGACGGTGATGAACGAGATCGTTCGCAAGATCGTCGATCGCAACGTCACGAGCATGAAGGCGCAGATCGAAGCCGCGGTCAAGCTGGAGTTCGAGGCGCGGCTCGGCGCCGAGGGCGTCAAGATCACGGGTCAGCGGCTCACGCTGTCGGACCCGGCGCGCAAGCTGATCGCGGAGCAGGCTGCGGTCGCTTACAACGCGGCTGTGTTCGCGGCAGTCAACGCCGTGGCCGAGCCCGAGCTGGAGTCCATCCGGCGCAAGCTCAACGTCGCCCTCGACACCGGGCTGCGCGGCGCGATCATCGAGCAGGCCAAGATCGCGCTGCGGGGGGTGCTGGGATGAACAAGGAGCAGCGAGACGCCTTCGTCAAGAAGGTCGAGGCGGCGTGGTTCACTCGCGCCAAGGCGCAGGAGCTGGACAACCCCAAGCACATGAAGTACCTGCGCGCCGAGCTGGAGTTCTTCATGGGCGTCATCACGGCGTTGAACATCCTCGACGAGACGCCGCGCGACCCGGAGACGCTGAGCCACGACGTGCCGGTGATCTGGATCATCAACGCGATGTCGGGCCAGAGCATCGCCCGCATCGAGAAGGAGAAGAAGGCATGAAACCCACGCACATCCACATCCCCACCGGCAAGCTCTGCCGGATCGTGAGCGAGCACGCCAATGGCATGGTGCTGCAGCTCGACATGGGCGACTACCCCAACCCGTACCCGCGCGTCGATGCGTGCGACGTGAAGCTGATCGCGAGCGACGAGGCGATCCTCGCGCAGGCGCAGGCGCTCGACGAGGCGTACGCATCCGAGACGGGCCCGGCCGAGCAGTTCAACAAGGAGCTGGTGGCGGTAGTGCACGCGGCGCGTGCGCTCGTGAACTACTGCCGGCGAGCGAACATCGTCATCGGCGAGCATGGCAACGACCACACCAAGGCGCTCGACGAGGCGCTCGACAACTTCGAGCCGTGGCTGGAGGAGGACAACGACCCGGCGTCGATGGGCTGGGTCGGGAAGGACGGTCGGCCATGAAGATCGAGATCATCGGCACGCCTGCGGGCGAGGAGCAGGCGTTCGTTGCCTGCATGCAGCGCATCTACCGCTGGGGCGATTCGGAGATCGACGTGAAGGTCTACACGCGGCCGCGCACGTCGGCGGGCTGGCTCGAATGGATCATCGACATCCACAGCGAGAACGGCAAGCAGGTGATCGTCATCGGCATGATCCAGCGGGAGCCGGGAAAGGAGTGGGAGTTTCACTCGTAGTACACTGTTGTCCGGGTTGACAACCGTCAACTACAACCTTAGGAGAACGTGTACATGGCAACAGCAATCAAGATCGACAAGAACGTACCGCTGCCGGAGTCACAGGGAAAGGGATTCTCGGCGGCGTTGCGCAAGATGAAGGTCGGCGAGAGCATCGTGATCCCGATCGATGCGCGATCGTCGATCCGCACCCTCGCCACGCGGATGAGCAAGCGCATCTCGATCCGCGCGATGGAGAACGGCACGCACATCCGTGTGTGGCTGGTGAAGTAAACCCGCGGGGCCGCAAGGCCCCGCATCAAGGAGAAGGAAATGCTCAAACGAATCACGGACCTTGCGATCACGCATGCGAACGTCTTCGAGCTGGTCGGTAACGCGAACAGCTTGCAGAAGACGCACGGCTTCGTGCAGATCAACAACCTGCACGGCGGCGCCATCATCCTGATGTGGGAGCCGGACATGGAGCTGCCCGGTCACAGCGACCTCTACCTCATGCTCCACGCGGACGGGACGTGGAACGCCAACCTGTCGCTGCCCACCACTCCGCCGGAGGGCAAGTGATGGCCTATTCCATTCACAAGTGCGAAGGCAGCGGCGCCACGATGGACGACTTCCGCTTCCGACCGACGTTCTGGTTCGAGCTGCGCCACGACGACGGCAAAGTGGCAGCCCAGACCGGCCACTACTTCACGGGGTACCTCACGCCCCGTCAGGTCAACGGCTATCGACTGCAGATGGCCAAGCTCTTGCCGCGCTACGAGGCGTACCTCGCCAAGACGGGCAAGCGCTGGGAGGTCGAGGCCGAGGAGAAGCGCATCGCCGAGCGCGCGGTCAAGCAGAAGCGGGACCGCATCGCGTGGCTGACCAAGCACATCCCGCTCTACACCGCCGAGCTGGAGGAGCTGACGCGCACGAAGGAGCTGACGCTGTGAACGCACACACGCTCTACGTCACCGACGAATCCGGCGCCGACACCGAGCAGGTGCTGGCCGAGGTCAAGCCTGCGCCGCAAGCGCTCGTGGACAAGGTGCTCGCTGCGCCGACCACGGGCCACGACGGGCGCAGCGAGTGGGTGTTCGTCCGTCTGCAGAACGGCGACCTGATCCTTGGCGTGTTCCCGCAGGGCGACACCTACTGCGAGTGCGAGGGAGAAGCACCGTGAAGATCAAGACCGCGGAACTCGAAGGCATCGCCCTCGACTGGCTCGTGTGGTGCTGCGCAGGCGGCGCCGTTGCGTATCCGGCGCTGCAAGGTGCCAAGTTCGTGCGTGCGTGGCGTGGCAACAGTGCCAAGTACGTGCACCCGTCAACCGAGTGGGACCAAGGCGGGCCGATGATCGATCGCTTCGGCATCAGCGTGCAGAAGTTCGACGGCTCGGGCCCGCCCGAGCGGATGTGGAACGCGTACATGCACGAGCCACCGCTGCGCGGCGAGGACGAGATCGTCGGCCCCACCCCGCTCGTCGCAGTGTGCCGCTGCTACGTGGCAGACATGCTCGGCCACGAGGTCGAGGTACCGGAGGACATCCTGTCATGAACGTCGCAACACCCGAGGGCATGGCGTTCGCCATTGCGTGGACGAAGGCGCATCTCGCGCGCATCAACGAAGGAGGTATCTGGTTCGTGCCCCGGGTGTGCTCGGAGTACGAGATCAGTCACAAGAACAAGACTGCAACCCGGCGCGGACTCATGTCCGATCCGGCCATCACCAAGGTCCTGACTGCAATGGGCTGGACCGTCATCGAGAAGGAGAACCCTTGAGAACGATCGACATCAACGACACGCACGATCTCGCGCTCGTGCAGGACGCCGACGGCAGGCACACGCGCTACGTGCCGATGGACGAAGCGCCACCTGACCTCGCGCCCGACACGACCAAGCAGGTCTACCTCGGCCAGCTCCACTACGTGGCGTCGCACACCGTCGTCGGCCTCGCCGTGCACGACCGCATCATCAACGGCAAGCGCTGCCCGAAGGACGGCTGGCTGCGGTGGCGCCCGGTGTGACATGGCCATCTGCAAGTTCTGCAACGTCCTCTTCAGTTGGGGGCAGACCACCGACGGGCGTTTCGTTCCGCTCATCCCCGTCGGTGACGAGGGCGAGGTCGATCGCGACTATCAGGACTCCGACGGGGTGCTGCGGTCAACGCATCGGCAGGTGTGCACCAACAAGTCCGGCCCGCTGGTGCGCGTCTACAAGCTGGAGCGCAACGTCAAGGCGAAGGACGTGCTGCCACGCAAGGAGGTCGTGGTGGCACCCGAGACGCCATTGCCCACGCTCGATGAGCACGTCGCGCAGATTCTGGCCAAGAAGGCAGCGCGTCGGCATCGCAAGCCGCGAGCGAAAGCATGATCAAGTTCTACTTCAAGAAAGGAAGGTGGCACGTTACCAGTAGCAAGCGAGCAGTACCCGCCCAGCAGTGGTGGGATGCAATCAATCAGGTCAAGTGCCTGAATCATCAACTGAGAATGAAAGAGAGAACGCAACATGGCACGAGCACACACCGCTAAGGCGGCGAAGGACTACCCCGAGCACGGCATCAAGAAGGGCGACACGTACTACTACTGGGCGCACTTCCGCGGCCCGAAGCAGATGAGCAAGACGCCGCCGCGCCAGTCGCAGCTCACCGGCAGCTCGAAGCTGTCGAACGTGTACGCCGCGGACGAAGCGCTCAGCGACGCGCTCGGCGACGCCACCTGCCCGCAGGACGTGGCGACGGCGCTCGAAGAGGCGGCACAGGCCGTCGAGGAGTGCATCAGCGAGTACGACGAGGCTGTCTCCAATCTGGAGGAGGGCTTCCCGAACGGCTGCCCTCAGATCGACGAGACGACCGAGGCGCGGGACAACCTCGAATCGTGGAAGGACGAGCTGGAGTCGGCGCAGTCGGATGTCGAGAACCTCGATCCCACCGACTTCGTGGACGAGGGCGCCGAGCCCGCCGAGGGCGACGACAAGCGCGAGAAGGCGCCTGAGTCGTTCGACGATCTCTACCCGTCGGAGCAGGAAGCGATGATGGAGGAGGCGCAGGGCATCGCGTCCGGCGTGAGCTGCCCGCTCTGACCCGTGGCCATCTACGTCACCCAGTACGGTGCGTGGTGGAAGCTGACCCCCGCTCAGTGGCGCGATGTCTGCACGACAGGCGCCGCGGGCGAGGGGTACGTGTTGCCCAACAGCGCGCAACTGCGCTGGCGCCCCGGTGCCTGCATCGGCATCGAGCGCTGGGACAAGCGCGACAGCTACTGGGTCCGCGAACCGTCCAAGCACCAACTCTTCGAGCCCCTCGATTGGGAGCCTCACGAGTTCAAGGAGCATCTGAAATGAAGGAGAGAACCCCGCGCTCGCTACGCGACGCATTCCCCGAGGACTACGAGCCCGTGCTCAGCACAACAAAGGACCGCATCTTCACTGCGCTGATCAGCGTGGTGATCGTCGTGGTCATCGGGCTCGTGGTCGGATTCACCATCTACCTGAGGAACTGACATGGCAAGAGCAAAGCTCAAGCTGTTCCAAGTCGATCTCAAGATCGCAGCCACCGCCTACGTCAAGGCGTACACCAAGAAGGAGGCCGGACGCCTGATCGATGAGTTCATCGAAGACGGCAGCGCACTCGAAGTCGAAGGCCCTGAAATCTTCGGCGAGTCCTACCACCACCCGCGCATGCCCATCGTGAGCCTGTCGCCGGCCATGACCATCCACGGTCGCCTGCCCGGCAGCAAGCTCGTGCACATGGAGGACTTGGGATGACGACCGGCAACGAGTTCCTCGCTGCCGTGCGAGGCATCCCGACCCACCACGTTGCGATGGCGCTGAACGAGTTCACGTTCGGCGTGTCGTGGGCCAAGTGCAGCAAGAAGTACATGGCCAAGGAGTTCGATCGACTGAGCCACAAGACGCTGCAGCGCGTCGAGCTGGCGCACCTCGCTGTCATGGCGCGGGCGCGGGCCGACGGCTGCACCCACTGGTGGGACCTGAACCACGCCACGAAGCACGTTGTCGAGAAGGCGGCGCGCAACGGCGTGAACATCGACCCGGTGCACAGCGCGCTCGGCGTGCTGATCCTGACGCCGCACATCCGCAAGTACCTCGCAGAGAACGACCCGAAGGCCCTTGAGCAGGCCGAGACGGCGTTCGCAAGGAGCAAGCCATGAAGGCGTTCAACAAGACGCCGCGAGCCGTGCCCGTGGGCAAGGAGTACGTGCGCCCGTTCCAGACTGACTACTCCGGCTGTTGGTCCGGCCACTGCAAGTCGCGCGAGAGCGCGATCATCGCGGCGGCGAAGCGCATGGTGAACGACTGCGTGACACGCGCCACGATCACCGACATGACGACGGGCTATGACATCGCCCGCCTCACCCTGTCGGCCGACAAGAAGAAGGCGACCATCCAAGTCATCGAGCCCTTCAAGCCCATCAACATCCCGGGCACGCGCCCGCTCTTGCGGAGGGTCAAGTAGCAATGCCCCGGCGGGGGGCTTCCCCGCCATCACACCAACCCTGAACGAAAGAAGATATGAAGCTCACACTCAACCACAAGCAGATCGCAGAACTCATCAAGGCCGTCGGCGCCGATCGAACGGTGCTCGTGCAAGGCGAGGCCGGCACGGGCAAGACCACGCTGCTGTACGCGTTGGCGAAAGACCCGCACTTCGCCAACTACCACGTCGTTGCGCCGATCGACTGCACGCAGTTGTCGGACGGCTCGATCTGGGTGCCGGACATCGACCGTGAGGCCGGCGTCTCGCGCGAGCTGCCGAACGAGCGCTTCGGCATCAGCAAGGGCAACCACCACGGGGTTGACGGGAGTCAACCCATCCTGCTGTGCTTCGACGAGATCGCGAAGGCGCGTCAGTACATCAAGGACGCGATCGCGCCGCTGCTGTACGAGCACCGCAGCGGCGACTACCGCATGCCCAAGGGCAGCGTGGTGTTCGCGTGCACGAACCTCGGCGCCGAAGGGCTGGGCGACACAATGCAGGGACACCTGCGCGACCGCATCATCGACGTGACGCTGCGCAAGCCGACCGCCGAGGAGTGGACGGAGAACTTCGCGATGCACCACGACCTGCACCCGGCGATCCTCGCCTGCGTGCAGGAGTACCCGCAGGTGTTCGAGTCGTTCACCGACTACGAGGCCGACGGTCCGAAGGCCGGGCGCGATCTGGCGCGCGACAACCCGTACATCTTCAACCCGAGGGCGACGCAGGACAAATGGGCAACACCCCGGAGCCTCCATGCGGCGAGCGACATCCTCCACAAGGGAGGAGCACTCGACAACGACACGATCACGGCGGCGCTCAACGGCACCATCGGCCGCGCATACACCGCGCTGCTGATGGCATACGTGCGCTTCGGCCAGTCGCTGCCGGCGTTCAGCGTGATCCTCGCTGACCCGGCGGGCACGCCCGTGCCGGTCAATCCCGGCGCCAAGGTGATGCTGGCCTTCCGCCTGATCCAGCAGGTGAAGGAGCGGCAGGAAGCCGAGGCGGTGAGCCAGTACATGGCGCGCTTCCCCGGCGAGATGAAGCTGCTGTTCGCGAGCAACGTGTCCAACAACACCAAGAAGATGGGCCTGTTCTCGCGGTCGGCGACCTTCACCAAGGAGCTGGCCAAGAGCCTCAAGGTTCTCAACGCTTAAGGAGTCTTCATGACCACCAACTACGACGGGCTCAATGCGCGGGAGCGCATCGCCCGCATTCACATCGACCTGATGCAGGACCCCGAGTTCTCGCGCATCGGGCCGGTGACGCAGATCGGCGACGTGCACATCAAAGACATCCCTACCGCACAGACGAACGGGCTTGATGTGTGGTACAGCGAGGCGTGGACGCTGAAGCTCAGTCGGGGCCAACTCCGCTACGTTGTGGCGCACGAGCAGTTGCACAAGCTGCTCATGCACTGCACGCTGTACAACGCCGCGTTCAAGAAGCACCCGCAGGAATCCGCGCAAGCGGTGGACTACGTGGTCAACCTCGTCGTCGAGGACATGGACAAGAAGCGGGGCTTCGTCGAACGACCGACGGACTTCCCGCCGCTGATCGACGAGAAGTACCGGGACTGGTCCTGCATGGAGGTGTTGCAGGACTTGATCAACAACGGCGACGACGGCACGGGCGGCGGTGGCAAGGGCACCGGCAAGGGCGGCACCGCACCTCCGATGGACGAGCACATCCAGCGCGAGCCCGGCGACGGCGACGCCGCGAAGGCGAAGGAGGAAGAGCAGGCGCTGGAGGACGCGCATGTGCAGGGCGAGATCACCAGTGCCCGGCTGCGTGGCACGAGCGCAGGCGGCGCATCGCTCAAGGGCTTCGAGAAGACCCAGACCGAGTGGCGCGATCCGCTGCGCCAGTTCATGGTCGAGGCGATGGAGGGCGACGAGATGTCGCGCTGGTGCCCGCCCAACAAGCTGTTCCGTCCGCTGGGCATCATGCTGCCCTCGCACTTCGCGGAGGCAGCGGGCGGGCTCGTGGTGGCGTGCGACACGTCGGGCTCGATGCGGGCGTACTACGCCCGCGTGTTCGGCGAGATCGGGCGCGTGGCCGAGCAGGTGCAGCCGCAGTGGATCATCGTGATCTGGTGGGACAGCAAGGTGCAGTCGGTGCAACAGTTCGTACCGGCTGACTATCCGACGCTGGCCACGAAGCTCAATGCCAAGGGCGGCGGGGGCACCATCGTGTCGTGCGTGGCGCAGTACATGGCCAAGGCCAAGCTCAAGCCGAAGGCCACGATCATCCTCACGGACGGCGAGATCGAGTCGCAGTACGAGTGCCCGCCCGGCCCGCTGCTGTGGGGCGTGGTCGGCAACGCGCGGTTCCGTCCGCTGAAAGGCAAGCTGCTGCGCATCGGAAAGGAGACGCTGTGACCCAGCTCGATGCGCGTGGTGCACGGACGGTGGCGGCGATGCACCCGCTCATGCCCGTGCACCACGCCAACGGTGAGTTGCTTGAGGGTACGTGGGTCGGTCACGCGCTGGACGAGTACCGCGTCGTCAACGGCACGTTCTGTGGCCCGCACTACCTGATCCAGCTCGGCTCCATCCTCGACCCGGGCGACCCGCAGGCGCGTGTGTTCCGCGTGAAATTCATCATGCACTACCCGCTGGAGAAGATGACCGGTAGCACCGAGGAGCTGGAGCAGGCCAACCGTGCGGCACGCGCCATGATCGGCATGCTCAACCTGAGACGAAAGGAGTTCGCATGAGCGACAAGAAGCTGACCGCCACGCAGGTCATGGATCAGAAGCGAGCGACTGAGCTGGCGCTGCGCAGCAACCAGCAGGGTGTCATTCCGCCAAAGGCAATGCGCGCGGCGCAACTTCCGCGCATGGCGCAGCCGCTGTCGTCGGAAGCGATCGCTGATCAGCAGCGACAGGACTTCCGCGAGGCGCAGCCGCACGTCGTCGGCAGCGTCACGGAGCTGAAGCACCTCATCCCGATACGCGTGGCCACGCAGCGCGTGCTCGACGGCAAGTGGTCGGGCCGTGCGCTGCACGCGCATCGGGTGCTGCCCAGCGTGTTCGGCGGCAAGCACTACATCCTGCAGCTCGGGTACATGGAGGAGATCGGCATGCAGGATGACGCCGAGAAGATCGCCACGTTCCGCCTCGTCTTCGTCGTCAACCTGCCCGTGGATGCGAAGGCCGATCTCGACGACATGCTTCTGAAAGCGGACGCCTCGAACACGGCGGAAGCCATGATGCACATGCTCAACCTGAGGAGGATTCCCTGACCCAGACTGATGTATAATTCCACACTCCCACCTACCAACCTGAAAGATGTTATGAACAACCATCTAAACCTGAATTCCTGCGGCATCCTCGTGACGCTCGCCATCTCCCAGTGGACCGCGCGCAAGCTGGACCGCGGCGTGTCCGATGAGGTCGAGCAGAGCAAGGGCGCTAAGTCCAAGGGCGCCGCCCGCGTCAACAAGAACCTGCTCGCCGGCCGGCCCGAGCTGGAAGAGATCGCGCAGATCGCGACGAAGGCCCGCAACTACGTGTACGACAACACCTTCCCGTGGACCGACAGCGGGCAACGACTGCTGCCCACGCTCAAGCTGGTCGAGTTCGACAAGACTGTGCGTGGGTACATGGCCGAGTTCAACGCCAAGGTGGACGGCTTCATCAGCATCTACCCTTCGCTGATCACGGCGCAGGCGATGGCCCTCGGCGACATGTTCAAGCGCGACGACTTCCCGTCGGCCTCCGAGATCGCCGGCAAGTTCTCCATCGGCATGGACATCGAGCCGGTGCCGACGGCCGGCGACTTCCGCGTGGACGTGGGCAACGAGGCGCTGGAGGAGCTGCAGAAGAGCCTCTCCAACACCAATGCGAAGCGGGAGGCGGCGATGCTGGCCGACATCAGCAAGCGCTTCGGCGAGCATCTGGCGCGCATGTCCGACCGGCTGACCTCCGAGACGGACGCCAAGACGGGGGACCCCAAGCAGAAGCGCTTCCATGACACGCTGGTGTCGAGCGCCTTCGAGCTGTGCTCGCTGGTGAAATCCCTGCCGGCGTTGGCCGGGCACGACATCGACAGGCTGGCCACGGCGCTGGAGAAGGCGCTGGACGGCACCACGGCGCAGGTCTTGCGTGACGACTTCAGCAAGCGGGAGGACGTGCGCAAGGCGGTGAACAAGCTGCGCGACCAGTTCGACTTGTCAGCCTGACGGGCGAGGTGCACCATGCAGAAGTGGCACCGAGAGCTGGTGCACCGCCTTCGGGCGGTCGGCATCAGCGTCTCCGAGGTGAAGCAGGGCAGCAAGTCCACCCGGATACGTTGCAGCAAGGACGGAAATGAAACACTGTACTTTGCGTCCACCAGTGCCTCAGACTATCGGGCGATGGAGAACGCCGTGAAGGACATCACACGCGACCTAAGGCAGAAGGAGGAACATGGAACGCACCATTGAAACCCCGGTGAAGGAGCAGATCAGGAACGCACTCAATGGCCGGGGGGTGTACTTCAGGATGCCTCCTGCCAACGGCTACGGCAAGGCAGGCGACTTCGACTTCGTGTGCTGCGTCCGTGGCCAGTTTCTCGGTATCGAAGCGAAGCGTGACGACAAGGAGGAACCGACGACGCTTCAGCATGACAACGCAGACAAGGCACGGCTGGCTGGTGCCGTGGTGCTGCTGATCCACAAGGGCAACGTAGGGCTCGTGACGCAGACGGTGGACGCCCTGCACGCGCGCATCAAGCCGCCTAGCTACTGGCCCGAGCGGCGGCTGCTCGTGCCGGAGGACATCACCCCGCCGCTGCTGCGGCGGAAGCGAAGGGACAACCTATGAACGAGATGAACGAACAGGAGCAAGCGGAGTTCGACGACTTCACAGCACGCACCAAGCACTTCACCGACTCACAGCGGTACGCGTTGCGCAACTTCATCAGCATCGCCATCGGCATCGTCGATGCGCCGGACAAGCCCGCCGTGCTGCTGCGCGCGGTCGAGGGCGACGACGGCATGCGGCGCGTGATGGTGCACTGCCTGACGCCGGACCACGACGAGGCGTCGATCATGTTGCAGTACTACATGGAGGCACGCGCATCGGTCATCAGCGCCGCGATGCAGAGCAACGAACAGAGGCATTGATCACTGAGGTCCAGCCCGAGCACCTCCAGAAAGCTCGGGCATTTTCAGGAGCTTGAAATGAAGAAACTTTTCCTTGCGGCAGCAGCAGCGCTGGCGTTCTTCGCCGGACCTGCGAGCGCGGTCGTCGTCTGCGACAACTGCGTCTACATCACGGGCCAGCCGGCGACGAACTTGGGCGAGCACGACCCGTCCATGTTCGACAACAGCACCTTCGGCAACGCCACCACGGGGCAGAACGGGAACTTCAGCAATACGTGGGTCTTCGACATCAACCCGGCCGGCAACGCAGCGCTCGACGTGATCTTCCTGCCGATCGCGAACATCAGCAACTTCACGGTGCGGCTGTTCGATGTGGTCAGCTCGACGTGCGGCGGCACGGGCGCTGCCTGCACGGCGCTGACGTTGGGCGGTCTGCTGGCAACGAGCAACACGATCCCCAACTACGCCTCGGTGCTGGACTTCACCGGGCCGCTCGACGGGACCTACGCCTTCGAGGTCAGCGGCACGATCAGCGGCTTGCTCGCCGGTCAGCCCGCGTCCTACGTCGGCAACCTGCAGACCGTGGCGGCGATCCCCGAGCCGGAGACGTACGCGCTGTTCGGCGCCGGCCTCGCCGCGCTGGCGTTCCTGCGCCGCAAGAAGAAGGGGGGTGCGCAAGCCTGAGCCTTGCACCTCGCCACTTCACCGCCGCCGAGGGCGGCGGTTTTCTACTCTTACAGGAATCAACGTCATGAAGAAATTCTTCCTCGCGATCGCCACGGCGCTCGCACTCATCCATATACCCGCGCAAGCGGTGGACATCGGCTTCACCAACGAGTTCAGCGGTGGCACCGACTGCGCCGTTGCGGCCACGGGGTGCTCGACCCTCACGGTGACTTCGTTCGTTGGCGGGGTCCACTTCGAGCTGCAAGGCACGATGGTTCCGGGCGAGTTCGTCCGCGAGCTGTCGGGCAACTACAACGGCGGTCCGCTCACCATCTCCAACGTGACGGGCAACACGGAGACGTTCCTGGGCTTCGAGTTCGCCAGCAACGCCTTCAAGGCAGACGGTGATGGGTTCTTCGACTGGATCATCCATCTGGACAACGCCCCGCCCGGCAACCGGTTCAACGGCACGGACACGCTGTCGTGGGACTTCCTCGGCGCCACGTTGTCGCAGTTCAACAGCCTGAGCGTGAACGGACCGGAAGGCAAGAACGGCTTCCTGTTCGCCACTCACGCGCAAGGGCTGGCCAACGGCGGCAGCGGCTGGTTCAACGGCACGGTCCCGCCCGGAGGCACCCCCTTCGACGTGACGCCGGTCCCTGAGCCCGAGACGTACGCGCTGTTCGCAGCCGGCCTTGCCGCGCTGGCCTACATGCAGCGTCGTCGCAAGAAGCAAGAGCAAGCCTAAGACTTGCCCCGCCCCCGGCGCAACGCCGGGGGCCCCTTTCGGGAGCACCAATGCCACGTCCCTTTGACCGCATCATGGTCATCGACTTCGAGTCTGCGTGGGGCCGCGCAGTCCAACTCGGTTTCTCTTGTCAGACTATGGAGGAGTACCTCCGCGATCCACGCTTCAAGGCGTGGGGCCTATCGTGGTCATTCATCGACCTGAAGACCAACGCATGCCAGCCCGTGTGGGTGCGACGCTCCGGGCTCAAGACATTCTTCGCCGCGTTCGACTGGACGCGCATCGCAGTGGTCGCACAGAACGCAGCGTTCGATGTGTCGATCATGTTCTGGCACTACGGTGTCCACCCCGCATTCATCCTCGATACCTTGTCGATGGGGCGTGCCCTCCACGGCGTCGAGGCAGGCAACAGTCTCAAGACGCTGGCCGAGCGCTACGAGCTGCCGCGCAAGATGGACGGGCTCGCGTCGTCCGAGAACATCCTCGACGAGCTGCCCTTCCTCGTGGAGCAGGAGCTGTCCACGTACTGCAAGCACGATAGCTGGCTGTGTGCCGAGCTGCTGATCCGTATGCTGCCCTCGTTCCCGATCTCCGAGCTGCAGCTCATCGACATGACGGTGAAGATGTACACCAGACCCGTCCTCGAATTCGACACGCCGATGCTGGAGACGGCGCTGAAGGAGGACGAGGACGCCCTTGCCAAGGCGCTAGGGCGCGTCAATCGCACCGAGTCAGAGCTGGCCAGCAACGACACGTTCGCCGACGTGCTGCGCCTGCTGGGCGTCGATCCGCCGATGAAACCCTCGCCGTCGGGCAAGGGCAAGGCCGAGGGCAAGATGATCTACGCCTTCGCCAAGAGCGACGCGCTCTTCCAGCAGATGCAGAACGGCGACAACGAAGACGTTGCCCTGCTCTGCGAGGCACGTCTCCGTGTGAAGTCCACGCAAGCCCGCACGCGTGCCCAGCGGTTCATCGACATCTCGCACCGCGGCCCGCTGCCGGTGCCGCTCAACTACTGGGGCGCAGGGCCGGGCCGCTGGCAGGCATCGAAGGGCAGCAACGTCAACCTGCAGAACATGAAGCGCGGCAGCGCGCTGCGCAAGTCGATCAAGGCGCCCAACGGCTACGTGGTGGTCGTCGGCGACCTGATGCAGATCGAGCCGCGGGTGCTGGCCGAGCTGAGCGGCTACACGGACTTGCAAGGCATCTTCCGCTCCGGGCAGGACGCGTACGCGCAGTTCGGCGCCGGCATGTTCGGCGTGCCGGGCATGACGAAAGATACCCATCCTGTCCTTCGGCAATCGGCCAAGAGCGCGCTGCTGGGCGCTGGGTACATGCTAGGCTGGCCGAGCTTCGCCGGGCAGCTTCTTGCCGGCTTCCTCGGCGCTCCACCGAAGCGCTACACGGTGGCCGACGCCAAGCAGATGGGCATCACTGCGCAGCAGGTGATGAAGTTCACAGGCGACAAGTGGTGCATGGAGCGTGCTGCGCTCGTGCCGCACGCGTGCACCGACGATGAGCTGCTGATCCACTGCATCGTGGCGAAGGAGATCATCGATCGCTACCGCGCGACGGCCGAGCCCGTGGTGAAGTTCTGGGGCTTCCTCAAGCAGATGCTGGAGGAGTGCCTGCATGGTGGCGCAACGCACACCTACAAGTGCCTGACGTTCGAGAAGGGCGCGATCCTCATGCCCAACGGCATGCGCATCCTGTACCCCGAGCTGGCGAAGGGACGCGACGAGCGCGGCCGCACTGCGTACACCTATCGCAAGGGCAAGAAGATCGAGTACATCCACCCCGGCACGCTGTGCAACAACGTGACGCAGGGGCTGGCTCGCATCGTGATGAGTGATGGAATGCTTCGCGTCGCGAAGCGGCTGCCCGTGGTCCTCACGGTGCACGATGAACTGGCGGCACTCGCACGCCAGCAAGACGCTGCGAAGGCGAAGGTCTGGGTTCGCCAGCAGATGATCGTGGACCCGGTGTACCTGCCGGGCATCCCGCTAGACGCCGATGTCGGCGCACACCAACGCTATGGAGAAGCAAAACAATGACACATCCGATACCAACCTCGTTCCGCTTGCGCCGCCGCAAGTGGACTGTCCGGCGGCTGACCAGCAGCGTGAGTGGCA
>Ga0208454_1000277_pt1 | contig 34110 bp, 34 predicted proteins | sample EasRivMeERMZT100_FD_187530 | JGI IMG/M metagenome (GOLD analysis project Ga0208454, IMG submission 187530) | Soil microbial communities from meander-bound floodplain in the East River, Colorado, USA - East River MetaG ERMZT100 (SPAdes) (version 2) | ecosystem: Environmental > Terrestrial > Soil...
CATCGATTTGGGCTACCCCGGCGTGTTGCCCGTGTTGAACGGCGAAGCCGTGACGATGGCCGTCAAGTTCGGCCTTGCCACCGGCTGCACGATCGCGCAGCGCTCGGTGTTCGCGCGCAAGAACTACTTCTACCCCGACCTGCCGAAGGGCTACCAGATCAGCCAGTACGAGCTGCCGATCGTGCATGGCGGCCGCACCGACGTCGTGCTCGACGACGGCAGCACGCGCAGCGTCGGCATCGTTCGCGCCCATCTCGAGGAAGACGCCGGCAAGTCGTTGCACGAGGACTTTGCGGGCATGTCGGGTATCGATCTGAACCGCGCCGGCACGGCCTTGCTCGAGATCGTCTCCGCTCCCGACCTGCGCTCGGCGGCCGAAGCCGGGGCGTACATGCGCAAGATCCACGCCCTCGTGCGCTATCTCGAAATCTGCGACGGCAACATGCAGGAAGGCTCGTTCCGCTGCGACGCCAACGTGTCGGTGCGCCGGCAAGGCGACGCCAAGCTCGGCACGCGCTGCGAGCTCAAGAACTTGAACTCGTTCCGCTTCGTCGAGAAGGCCATCGAGATCGAAGCCGCGCGCCAGATCGAGCTCATCGAAGGCGGCGGCAAGGTCACGCAGGAAACCCGCCTCTACGATCCCGACCGCGACGAAACGCGGCCGATGCGCAGCAAGGAAGAAGCCAACGACTACCGCTACTTCCCCGACCCGGACCTCTTGCCGATCGTCGTCGACCCGCAGCTCATCGACGCGATCCGCGCCGCGCTACCGGAGTTGCCCGACGCCAAACACGCGCGCTTCATGCACGACTACGACCTGCCCGCCTACGACGCGGGCGTGCTCACGGCGGAGCGACGCCTGGCGGACTATTTCGAAGCGGTCGCTAGTGGCACGCGTGCCACGCCGAAGGTGGCCGCCAACTGGGTGATGGGCGAGCTCACGGCAGCGCTCAATCGTGCCAGCCTCGAGATCGACGCCACGCATGTGCCGCCCGCAGCGCTTGCCGCGCTGCTCGACAAGATCGAGGCCGGAACGATCTCGGGCAAGATCGCCAAGGAAGTGTTCGAGGCCCTGTGGAATGGCGAAGGCAGCGTGGATGCGATCATCGAGAAGCGCGGCCTCGTGCAGATCTCCGACGCGGCGAGCATCGACAAGCTCGTGGCCGACGTCATAGCAGCTAATCCGGCGCAGGTCGAGCAGTTCCGCGCCGGCAAAGATCAGGTGCTCGGTTTCCTCGTGGGCCAAGTCATGAAGGCTTCTCGCGGCAAGGCCAATCCGCAGCAAGTCAACGAGGCGCTACGCAAGCAACTCGTGCCATGAACGAGGTACAGGGTTTCATCCTCGAGAACTGCGGCATCCGCGGCTCACTCGTGCGGCTCGAAGAAACCTGGCGACAGGTCATGGCCGCGCACGACTACACACCAGCCGTGCGCGCGCTGCTCGGCGAAGGCGTAGCGGCCGCCGTGCTGCTCGCGAATGGCCTTAAGGCTGCGCCAAGCGTATCGCTGCAACTGCAGAGTGAAGGGCCGCTCAAGCTGCTGCTCATTCAATGTACGGATGGCTTGCGCGTCCGCGGCATGGCGTCGTTCAGACCCGCGCCGCTAGCCGTGCCGCTGCTTGGCAGCGGCCGGCTGGTGGTCAACGTCGACACCGGCAAGCCCAACGGCTTTTTCCAGGGCATCGTGCCCCTTACCAGCTCGAAGCTCGACGAGTGCCTCGAAGCGTACTTCGCACAGTCGGAGCAACTCGAAACGCGCTTGATCTTGAAGAGCAACGAACAGCGTGTGGCAGGGTTATTGCTCCAAGTGCTGCCCGGCCACGGCGAGGAGCGAGCTGTCGCGGAGTTCGAAGCCGCAGCGGCGTGTGCCGCGACGGTGACGGCCGAAGAGCTCACGGGTCTTGCCGCCGAAGAGCTGCTACCGAAGCTGTTCGTCGGTCATGCGATTCGGCTCTTCGGCGCGAAGTCCGTCGCCCACGACTGCCGCTGTACGCCTGAGCGCTTGGCCGGCGTCGTGCGCATGCTCGGCGAAGATGAGCTCAAGACCTTGCTCGCCGAGCAAGGCCACGTGGAGCTGACCTGTGAATTCTGCAACCGTGCGTTTCGTTATGACGACGCGCAGGTGCAAGCCATCCTACGAGGCACACCGCAGAGCTCGTCGGCGGTGCACTAACGCCGCGAGCCGCACACCTCGCAGTCGGGGTCGCGACGCAGCGCCACGTTCTGCCACTCGCCGCGCTTCGCGTCCCAGAGCAGCAGCCGATTGTGCAGGGCGGACTCCCAGCCGAGCACCAGCTTGAGCGCCTCCTCTGCCATCAACGTACCGATGACGCCAGGCACCGGCGCAAGAACCCCGTTGCCCTGACAGTCGCCGAGCCACTCGTCCTCGTCGTTGTAGAGGCACGCATAGCACGGCCCGTCACCGCTATTCGGGAACACGGCGATCTGGCCTTCGATCCGCACGGCCGCACCCGAGACGAGCGGCTTGCGGTGCGCGACGCACGCACGATTCACGGCGAAACGCGTCGTGAAGTTGTCACTACCATCGAGCACGATGTCCACGGACGCCACCGCCGCTTCGAGCGCTGCGGGCTCGAGGCGCTCGGCAACGCAGCTGATCTGCACCTCGGGATTCAGCGCCAGAAGACGCGCCTTGGCCGCCTCGACTTTGAGCGCGCCCACGTCGGTCGGGCCATAGAGGATCTGCCGCGGCAGATTGGTTTCATCGACCCGGTCGAAATCGTTGAGCACGAGCCGACCCATTCCGCTCGTCGCGAGGAATAGCGCGGCGGGACAGCCGAGCCCACCCAAGCCCACGACGAGCACGCTCGCTCGACCGAGTCGGGCTTGACCTTCGGCACCCACATCCGCGAGCGCGATCTGCCGAGCGTAACGCTTGGTCACGGCGCCGTGCTCCGCGTCAGCACCATCACGCGCTCCCGCGCCGCGAGGTCGTCACGAACACCGGCGACGCGCCAACCGCCGGCCTTCGCCAACGCCGCGAGTGTCGCACGCTGCGCATGCCCGTGCTCGAGCAGCAGTGCGCCGTCGGGCGCAAGGTGCGCCGGCGCCGCAGAGAGGATCTCGCGATACGCCGCGTAGCCATCGCCGCCGCCGTCGAGCGCTAACCGCGGCTCGAAAGCTAGTGGGCCCACCACGTCGGCACTGGCCACGTACGGTGGATTGCTCACGATGACGTCGAACCGCTCGTCGGCCAGCGCTTCGAACCAAGAAGACCGCAACCAGCGCACGTCGAGCTTAAGACCAGCAGCATTGGCACGTGCCACGGCGAGTGCGCTTTCGCTCACGTCGAGCCCCGTGACGGTGGCTGCGGACCGCTCGTGTTTCACGGCGAGCGCGATCGCGCCGCTGCCCGTGCCGACGTCGAGCACGGCCGGCCGCGGCAGTCCGGCACAGCGCGCCAGCGCTTCCTCCACGAGCAACTCCGTCTCGGCCCGCGGAATCAACACCGCGGGAGTCACGGCCAGGGCGAGGGAGAAGAACTCGCGGGCGCCGGTTAGATAAGCGACCGGCTCCCCGGCCGCGCGGCGCGCCGCCAGCCCGGCAAGGCGCTGCGCCTCGACCGCGGTCAAGGGCCGCTCCGGGAATGCCAGCAGCGAGCTACGCGCACGCCCCGTGACGAACGCCAGCAGCACCTCGGCGTCGAGCTGCGGCGTGTCGCTCGCGCTCGCGATCACGCCCGCGGTCGAGGCAAGGAGCGCCGCGGTCGACTCTGCGTGCACGGACACCGTGGAATCGCCGGACCAGCGGTGCGCGCTCATCGGCGTCAACCCAAGCCGAGCGCCCCGAGCTGGTCGGCGCGGTATTCGTTCGCGAGCGGCCCGATCACGTCATCGAGATCGCCATTGACGATGTCTTCGACTTTGTAGAGCGTGAGATTGATACGGTGATCGGTGAGCCGACCCTGCGGAAAATTGTAGGTTCTGATGCGCTCCGAACGGTCGCCCGTGCCGACGAGACCACGACGCTTCTCGGCCGTCTCCGCATGCCGCTTCTCTTCCTCGGCGCTACGCAGCCGCGCCGCCAGCAACGACATCGCCCGCGCGCGGTTCTTGTGCTGCGAACGCTCGTCTTGGCACTCGACGACAAGGCCCGTGGGCAAGTGCGTGATGCGGATGGCCGAATCGGTTTTGTTGACGTGCTGACCGCCGGCGCCCGACGCGCGATAGGTGTCGACTTTCAGGTCCGCCTTGTTGATCGCGATCTCTTCCAGCTCTTCGGGCTCGGGGAACACGGCCACGGTGCAAGTCGAGGTATGGATGCGTCCCTGCGCCTCGGTTTCCGGCACGCGCTGCACGCGGTGCACACCGGATTCAAACTTGAGCTTCGAATACGCACCCTTGCCCGCGACGCGCGAGATTACTTCCCGATAACCACCGTGCTCGCCGGGATTCGCGCTCAAGATCTCCACGCTCCAACGCTGACGCTCGGCATAACGACTGTACATTCTGAATAAGTCGCCGGCGAAGATCGCCGCCTCGTCGCCCCCCGTGCCGGCTCGAACTTCGAGGAACAGATTCGCGTCGTCATCGGGGTCTTTTGGCACGAGGTGCAGCAACAGTTGCCGCTCGAGCTCAACCCGCCGCCCCACGAGCTCGCGCAGCTCATCGTCGGCGAGCGTGCGCAGCTCCGGATCGTCGCTCGAACGCAACTCCTCGGCCGCCTCTATGTCTCGCTCGAGCTGTTGATGCGCATTGAAGTCGTGCGCCACCTCGCCAAGCCGCGCGTACTCCTTCGATAACGCACGGAAGCGCTCTTTGTCGGAGATCGTAGCGGCATCGCTGAGCAGCCGAGCGACTTCTTCGTAGCGCTCGACTAGCTCAAGGAGCTTAGTGCGCAGCGACTCCTTCACTTGCTTGCCGGCAACGGGGCGTGTTGCAGCGCTCGCTGCTCGGCGGGAATCGACAGACCGTGCTTATCGAGCGCCCGCTTGATGCGCTCGAGCAGATCGCCGCGCACGTTGCCATAGTCGCCAGTGGTGACCCACACGCGGACCGCAAGCGTCACGGCGGTTTGCAGAATGTCCTGCACGGCGACTTCCGGCGCGGGCTCCTTAGCGATACGCGCTTCGGCGGCCACGATGGCCACGATCAGCGATTTCGCTTGCGGGATGTCCGCGTCGTAACCGATCGCCACCGTTAGATCGATTCGGCGCGTAGCCTCGGAGTTGTAGTTGATGAGGGTACCGCCGTAGATCAAGCTGTTCGGCACCGTGATCACACGATTATCGGGTGTCTTCAGAATGACGTTGAAGATGCCGATGCTCTCGACCACACCACCCACGCCCGCCGCGTCGATGTGGTCGCCGACCTTGAACGGCCGAAAGAATACGAGCATCACGCCCGACGAAAAATTACTGAGCGAATCCTTGAGAGCCAAACCGATCGCGAGTCCGGCTGCACCGACGATGGCGAGGAAGTTCGTGGTCGGAACGCCGAGCGTCGCGATCGCCGTGAGCAGGACGAACACGACCAAGACCATATAAATGAGATTGCCGAAGAAGCGTGTCAGCGTCTCGTCCAAGCCGAGGCGCTGCATGGCGTGACCGAAAGCGCGAGTGAGCATCCGAGCAATGATGCGACCGACGATGAAGATGGCGAGCGCGGCGAACAGACGGCCGCCCCAGGCGATGAGAACCTCGCCCACGAGCTGGGGGTCCAGCCATGCCGAAATCGTCGTACGTAGTTCATCCATCGGCAAATTGTCGGAGAATCCCCGAACATGCACAAGCAAGGTTTGCGGTATATTGACCCCATGAAGCGCGTTTCCTTGTTGTTGCTCGCGATGTGGCTTGCGGCATGTGCGACGACACCCACCAGCGGCGGCGCCGATCGGCAAATCGAGGTCGACTCGCACTCGTTGCTCGGTGAGATCGCGATCGAGCGGCAGGAATTCCCCGCGGCGGCCAGCGAGTTCCTCGAAGCCGCGCGCCTCTCGGACGACCCCGCGCTGGCGGAGCGAGCGACGCGCATCGCCCACCAGCTCGAGCTCACGGACGCCGGGCTCGAGGCCACGTCCCGCTGGCGCGAGCTAGCACCGGAGGACGAACGGCCTGCATGGTTCGCCGGTGTCTTCGAGACGCGCTCCAACCGACTGCCGCGCGCCGTCGCCGAGTTCGAGAAATTCATTCGCGCCGTCGGCGACGAGTCCACGGGCTTTGCTCTGGTGCTCGAAGCGCTCGCCGAGGAGCCTTACGCGACCGCAGCCACGGCCATCATGCGGGCCTTGAACAACACCTTTCCCAACGTTCCGGCCGGCCAATACGCGCTGGCCCGGCTCGCGTTGCGCTCGGGCGAGTTCGACCTCGCACTGACCAACGCGGCCGCTGCCAGCGAGTCCGACCCCGATTGGCTCGAAGCGCAGCTGCTGTATGCACGTACGTTGCTCGTCGCCGGCCGCTCCGAAGAGAGTCTCGCGATAGCCGCGCGCCTCGCCGAGCAACACACAGAAGTCGAGGTGCAGCTGCAGTACGCTGAGTTGCTGCTCTCGGCTGGCAAACCGCGCGAGGCGGAAACGCGCCTCAACGACATACTGGCCGATAACCCGGGGCTGCCGGAGGCCACGCGCGCACTCGCGTTCCTGGCCATGACCGAGCAGCGGGTCGACGACGCCAAGCGTTACTTCAACGACCTGCGCGGCGACTCGCGGTACCGCAGTGAAGCGTTTTACTACCTGGGCCGCCTCGCCGAAACCGAACGCGACCTGCTACAAGCCACACGTTCCTACGCGCGCGTAACCGAAGGCACGCATGCAGTGGAAGCGCAACTGCGCACTGCGCGCATCATGTTCGAGCAAGAAAATCGCGAGGGCGCCGTGCGTCACTTGCGTGATTTTGGCGAAGCGAATCCGCGTTTCGCCTCGGACATGCTCGTCGCACAGAGCCAGCTACTGCTGCAGATGCAGCAACCGGACGAGGCCATGCGCCTATTCGACGAAGCGCTCGCGGCCACACCGGACGACCCTGCGCTGCATAACGCACACGTCCAGCTTTACGTGATCCTCGCGGAAGACGCCGTGAATCGGGGCGCGCTCGACGACGCGGAAGCGCTGCTCAACGAAGGGCTCGAGCGCTATACGGACAACAGAGCGTTGCGCTACTCGTTGGCGCTGCTCTACGAGGACACCGACCGCAACCGGAAAGCAGTGCAAGTGCTCGAAGGCCTGGTAGACGACTACCCGGACGATCCTGCATTTCTCAACGCCTTAGGCTATCTACTGACCGATCAGTTCGACCGCCATGAAGAAGCGCGCGACTACATTCAACGCGCGCTCGCCATGAATCCCGACAGCGCCGCGATCATCGACAGCATGGGCTGGGTGCTTTTCAAGCTCGGCGAGTACGCCCAGGCGCTCGACTATCTGGAACGTGCGTACCGCCTCGAACCGGAACCTGAGATCGCCTCGCACGTGGTCGAAGTTCGCTGGCAACTCGGCGAACGGGAGAGCGCCCTCGAGCTGCTACGCACGTCCCTCGAGCAGAATCCCGACAGCCGCCACTTGCAGGACGTGAGCGAGCGGCTCGATCGATGATACGTTGGCTCTGGCCCGCCATCGCGGTGCTGATGTTGCCCGCATGCGCCCACCTGCCCGTGGGCACGGACGGACTCAGCTATGAGGAGCGCCGCAGCGCAATCGAGAGGGTCGCCGCGTGGGAGATCCGCGGTCGACTCGCAGTCGATACCGGCGATCGCGGTTTTCAAGGCAGCTTCAACTGGCGCCAGGACGACGACGTGCTCGATCTCGCGGTGCGTGGACCGCTCGGCGCCGGCGTGTTGCAGGTGACCGGGACTGCGACCGCCCTCACGTACACGGCCCGCGGCGAGACGCGTACGCTGACCGACCCAGAAACGGAGCTCTCCGCACTGCTCGGCTGGTGGCTGCCGGTTGGCAGCTTGCACTCCTGGCTGCTCGGCTTGCCCGACCAAACCTTCCGTGCCGACACGGAAGTCGGTTTGGACGGCACGCTCGCGGCGTTCGAACAGCGGCTCTGGCGCATCGCTTACCCGACGTATCAGCTCGCGCCACTCCCCGGCACCGCGAACGGTTTGCTCGTGCCGCGCAGAATCGACCTCGCGCACGGCGAGCTGAAGTTGCGGCTCACGATAGACGACTGGCGCACCGCAGTCGTCACTCCTGCTCCTTGAACCGACTGCCTTCGCCCCAGCACAATACAGGCTGGGGCGTAGCCAAGCGGTAAGGCAACGGGTTTTGATCCCGTCATACGTAGGTTCGATCCCTACCGCCCCAGCCACTCGCGCCATTCACTAGGAGCGGCCCGCCTTGGACCAGATCTCGACGACCGTTTTCTCCGGCAACGCTCACCCAGCCCTGGCGCGAGACATCGCATACCATCTCGGACTATCGCTCGGCCGCATCACCGTCGGTCGATTCAGCGATGGCGAGATCAGCGTCGAAATCATGGAGAACGTCCGCGGCCGCGACGTCTTCATCGTGCAGCCCACCTGCCCGCCAGTGAACGAGAACCTCATGGAGCTTCTGATCATGGCGGACGCCTGCCAGCGCGCCTCGGTGGCTCGCGTCACGGCCGTGATCCCCTACTTCGGCTACGGTCGCCAAGACCGCCGCCGTCGGGCGGCGCGAGTGCCAATCACCGCTAAGCTCGCCGCCAATCTCATCGCCACGGCCGGCATCGACCGCGTGCTGTTCGTCGACGTCCATGCCGACCAGATCCAGGGGTTTTTCGATATCCCCGTCGACAACGTCTACGCCTCCCCTGTGCTGCTCGGCGACGCCTGGAAGCAAAAGTACCGCGACATGGTCGTGGTATCGCCCGACGTAGGTGGCGTGGAGCGAGCCCGGGCTCTCGCCAAACGGCTCGACGATGCCGGCCTCGCGATCATCGACAAGCGGCGGCCGCAACCGAACCAAGCCGAGGTCATGAACGTCATCGGCGAGGTGGCCGACAAGACCTGCGTGCTGATCGACGACATGGTCGACACGGCCGGCACGCTCTGCCAAGCCGCCTCGGTCTTGAAGCAGCGCGGCGCCATCAAGGTCGTGGCCTACATCACCCACCCCGTGCTCTCCGGTCCTGCGGTCGAGCGGATCAAGGTCTCGGAGCTCGATGAGATCGTGGTGACCGACACGATCCCCTTGAACGAGGCCGCCAAGGCCTGTCCGAAGATCCGCCAGTTGAGCGTGGCCGAGCTCCTGGCCGAGACCCTGAGGCGGATCAATGAATCGGACTCCGTCAGCTCACTGTACCTCGACTAGCCGCCCCTGCTATGATTCGCGGCTTCCTTGGAGGTACTAATCCGTGAAAGCCGCATTCGAACTGGCCGGAGAGCCGCGCGCGCAGCTCGGCCGCACCGATAGCCGCCGCCTGCGTCGGGCCGGCAAAGTCCCCGCCATCATGTACGGCGGCGGTGAAGCCCCCGAATCCCTGGTGCTCGACCACAACACGCTCAGAAACCAAATGGGCCGCGAAGCGTTCTACACGAGCATCCTCACGCTGAAGATCGGAAAGAAGTCCCAGCAGGTCATCGTCAAAGCGGTGGAACGTCACCCCGCGAAGCCGCTGATCATGCACATGGACTTCTTGCGCATCCGCGAGGACGTCGAAATCACGTTGAACGTGCCGATTCACTTCCTCAACGAAGCCAGCGCGAAGGGCGTCAAAGACCAAGGCGGCGTGGTCGAGCACATGCTCACCGACGTCGAAGTGCGCTGCTTGCCGCGCTACTTGCCGGAGTACCTCGAGCTCGACGTCACACCCCTCGAGCTCAACCAGATTTTCCACTTGTCCGACATCAAGCTGCCCGAGGGCGTGTCGCTCGTGGCGCTGGCGCATGGCCACGACCACCCAGTCGTTGCGGTCAACCCGCCGCGCGCCGAGGAAATCGACATCCCGGTCGAGACCGCCGCGGCGCCGGGCGAAGTGCCTGCCACCGCTCAGGCGGAGCCGGCGAAGGCCGAGGGCGAAGCCGGCGGCGAAGCCAAAGGCGAGCCGGCCAAGGGCGAGGCCAAGGGCAAAGGCAAATAGGCTGAGCGCCAACGGTTTAGGCGCATGCAAGGCCGCCGCTTCGGCGGCCTTTGCATTCTGGGACTACGGCAATGGGCACGCAGATCGATTTGATCGTCGGCCTCGGCAACCCCGGAGCCGAATACGCAACCACCCGCCACAACGCGGGGTTCTGGTTCGTCGACTTGCTCGCGAGTGAGCATGGCGGCAACTTCTCTCGCGACCGCAAGCTGCAGGGCGAGAGCGCCGAGATCAAGATCGCCGGGCACCGCATCCGCTTGTTGAAGCCGACCACCTACATGAACTTGAGCGGGCAGTCGGTGAGCGCCGCGATCAGCTACTACAAGATTCCGTCCGAAAACGTGCTCGTGGCGTACGACGAGCTCGATCTGCCGGTGGGGCGCGCGCAACTGAGGTTCGACGGCAGCGGCGCGGGCCACAACGGTGTCGGCAGCATCATCGAGCACGTCGGTACCAAGTTCTGGCGGCTGCGCTTCGGCGTGGGCCACCCGCGCGATGAGGAACGCGCTGCGAGCGGGCGTAGAGATGTGATCGACCACGTATTGAAACGCGCCAGCACGGCGGATGAAGCGGCCATTCGCGACAAGCTGCGCGACGCGGCCGACGCGTTACCGGTCATGCTCGAGCACGGTGCCGAGCGGGCCAAGAACAAATTGCATATGCGCAAACCCGCAGCCACTCCGGCCGCGGACCCGCAGGAGACCGAGTAACTTCATGGGCATCAAGTGCGGCATCGTCGGCCTACCGAACGTCGGCAAGTCGACCCTCTTCAATGCGCTGACCGCGTCGGCGATCCCGGCCGAGAACTATCCGTTCTGCACGATCGACCCCAACGTCGGCGTGGTCACGGTGCCCGATCCGAAGCTCGACGCGATCGCGGCCATCGTCAAACCCGAGAAGGTCATCCCGACCGTCATGGAGTTCGTCGACATCGCGGGGCTCGTGGAAGGCGCGTCGCAGGGCCAGGGCCTAGGCAACCAATTCCTCGCGCACATTCGCGAGACACACGCCATCGCTCATCTCGTGCGCTGTTTCGTGAACGACGATGTCGTGCACGTCGCGGGCAAAGTGAATCCGCTGCACGACATCGAGATCATCGATACCGAGCTCATGCTGGCCGACCTCGATACGGTGCAGAAGAGCTTCCAGCGCGCCGAGCGCGCCGCGAAAACCAATGAGAAGGTCGCCGTCGCCCGCCGCGATGCGCTGCAAAAACTCCTCACCGCGCTCGAGAACGGCAAGCCCGTTCGCAGCGTGGTGCTCGACGAGCGCGACGAGGAGGCGCTCAAGGATCTACAGCTGATCACGGCCAAACCCGTGATGTACATCGCCAACGTGGCCGAGGATTCGCCCGCGGAGAACCCGCTCGTCGAACAGGTGCGTGCCCACGCCGCCGCGCAAGGCGCCGAGATCGTGGTGATCTCCGCCGCACTCGAGGCCGAGCTCGCACAGCTCGATGAAGCGGAACGCGCCGAGTTCCTGAGCAGCCTAGGCCTAACGGAGCCCGGACTGCACCGCGTGATTCGTGCCGCCTACCGCCTGCTCGGCCTCAAGACGTACTACACGGCGGGCCCCAAAGAAGCGCGCGCCTGGACCGTCAAGCGCGACGCCACGGCGCCGCAAGCGGCCGGCGTCATTCATACGGATTTCGAGCGCGGCTTCATCCGCGCCGAGGTGATCGGCTACGACCAGTTCATCGCGCGACGCGGCGAGCACGGCGCGCGCGAAGCGGGCGAGCTACGCCTCGAAGGCAAGACCTACGTCGTGCAAGAAGGCGACGTCATCCACTTCCGCTTCAACGTCTGAGGTTCGCCCTCGCCCCGCAGGGAGTAGACTGAGCCGATCGAGTCGTCCGCCGCGAGGACAGCCATGATCGAGCTGACGTTGAACGGCAAGCCAGTGCGCCTCGACGTGACGCCCGAGACGCCGTTGCTGTGGGCCATTCGCGAGCAAACCGGCCTCACGGGCACGAAATTCGGCTGTGGCATCGGCGCCTGCGGCGCCTGCACGGTGCACATCGACGGCGTGGCCCTGCGAGCCTGCGTGGTACCCGCCGGCGGCGTCGCGGGACGGTCGGTAACCACGATCGAAGGGCTCGCGTCCCCGGCTCACCTGCACGCCATCCAAGCCGCGTGGATCGAGCACCAAGTTCCGCAGTGCGGCTACTGCCAGTCCGGAATGATCATGGCCGTCGCCGCCCTCCTCGCCGGCAACCCCACGCCGAGCGATGCGGATATCGACGCCTCGATTACGAACATCTGCCGCTGTGGCACGTACGAGCGAATCCGCCGCGCCATTCACTCGCTCGCCGCCAAGCACACGGAGGGGGCGCAACATGGGTAAGTGGACGCGACGAGTGTTCATCGGTGCGGGCGGCCTGGTCGGCGGCGGCTTACTGCTCGGTGTCGGCGCCGTCGCGCTCGCGCCGAATCGCTTGCGCATCATGCCCGCGCGTAGCGACGCGGAACCGCGCTTGACGACTTGGATCAGGATCACGCAGGCCAACGAGGTCATCGCCGTAATCCCGCATTGCGAGATGGGCCAGGGTGCGCTCACCGGCGTCGCGATGATGCTCGCCGAGGAGCTCGATGCCGATTGGAGCCGCGTACGGATCGAGGAGGCGCCAGCCGAAGACAGCTACGCCAACGGCTACATGCTGCGCGGTTTCGCCACCGAGGCGGGCTTGGCAGTTCCGAGCTGGCTCGAACGCGCAGTCGACTACGGCAGCTATCGCGTGGCCGATCTCGCCGGTCTGCAGATCACCGGCGGCAGCTCGAGCACACGCGCCACGGGGCAGTTCGGCATGCGCGTGGCGGGCGCCACCGCCAAAGCCATGCTGCTCGAAGCCGCGGCGCGGCGCTTCAGCGTGCCCGTAAATGAGCTGGCGGCGCACGACTCGCAGATCGTGCATGCGGCATCCGGAGTGAGCGCCACCTACGGCGAGCTCGCGAGCGACGCCGCAACACTCAGCATCCCAGAGCACCCGGCGCTCAAAACGCGCGATCAATACAAGCTCGTCGGGACCCCACGCCCACGCCACGATATTCCGAGCAAGGTCGACGGCACGGCGAGCTACGGGATCGACGTTAAGCTACCCGAAATGCTGTACGCGGCGATCGCGGCCGCACCGATCCCGGGCGGCAAGTTACTGGCGGTCGATGCCGCACCCGCCAAGGCACTCGCTGGTGTGCGCGAAGTCGTGTCCCTGGACGATGCCGTCGCCGTCATTGCCGACGGCTACTGGCAGGCCGCCCAAGCACTGCGTGCGCTCACGCCCGAGTTCTCCGACCCGGGATTCGCAACCGCCACGAGTGAGCAAATCTTCGCCGCGCACGTGGCCGCACTCGACGGCGCCGACGAGCGCGCGGAGCCACCAACGGGCTCAGGGGCAATCACCGCCGAATACCGCGTCCCCTATCTGGCACATGCCACGATGGAGCCGATGTGCGCGACGGCGCGTTTCGTCGGCGGCCGCTGCGAAGTTTGGGCCGGCACCCAAGACCCGCTCAACGCACGCAGAACCGCGGCGGCTGCGCTCGACATCGACGCTGAGGACGTCGTCATGCACAACTTGCAGCTCGGCGGCGGCTTCGGGCGCCGACTGCCAGGCGCGTTCGATTACATCGAGCAAGCCGTGCGCATCGCGCAAGCCACCTCACCGCGACCGGTGAAGCTGATCTGGAGTCGCGAGGAGGACATGGCCCACGACTACTACCGCCCCGCAGTGCTGGCGCGCATGCACAGCGTGGTCGACACCGAAGGACTGCCGCGGTCGTGGGCGAGCCACTTCACGGGGGCGCCATTCCTCGATGCGCTCGCCGCCACGCCAATCTATTCGATCGAAGCGCCCGACATCCGCGTCGAGGCCGCGCCCGTGCACTTGCGCACCGGTTCGTGGCGCTCGGTCGCGTCGTCACAGCATGGCTTCTTCATGGAATCGTTCGTCGACGAGCTCGCGCATGCGGCGCGCCGGAACCCGCTCGAGTACCGCAGCGCGCTGTTGCGCGACAAGCCGCGCCACCTCGCGACTCTGCAACGCGCGGCGGCCATGGCGGGCTGGGACACGCCGCCGCCGGCGGGCCGCGCCCGCGGTATCGCAATCGTCGAAGCCTTCGGCACCATCTGTGCGCAGGTCGCGGAAGTCGGCCTCGACGCGGCCGGCACGATCCGCGTGTATCGCGTCGACGCCGCAGTCGACTGCGGGCTCGTGGTGAATCCCGACCAGGCGCTGGCTCAAGTGCAAGGCGCAATCATCTTTGGTCTGTCGGCTGCTCTGTTGCAAGAAATCACCGTGCGCGACGGCGCCGTCGTGCAGCGCAGCTTTCCGGACTACGACGTGATTCGGCTCGCGACCGCGCCGCGCTTGAACGTCGAGTTCCTGCGCTCCGACGCCCCGATGGGCGGCCTCGGTGAGCCCGGCGTGCCGCCCATCGCGCCGGCCGTCGCGAACGCGGTGTTCGCGTTGACCGGCCAACGTTTGCGAAGCCTACCCCTGCGTCTCGCCTGAGCGCTCCGCGGCGACGGTCGCGCCCTACTCCACGACCACGGCTTGCTCGATCATCGTGGGTTTGACCGGCAGGGATTCGAGGTACGCGCCGCCATCGGCCCAGAGCCGCCCCTGATCGAGGCCACCGCTCGGGTCGCCGACCTGCTCGAAGCGATCGACGACGTCCATGCCGGTCACGACCTTGCCGAACACCGTGAAGTTGTACTGCGGTGCGGCCAGCTGATTGTTCTCTCTATAGTTGATGAACACCTGCGTCGAGTTGGTGTTCGCGCCCGCCTTGGCAAACGCCAGCGTGCCGCGCTCGAGCGAGAACAACGTGGGGTCGTCGTTGAACAATCGGTTCTCCCACGCCTTGTGCGGCTCGCGCCAATTGATGCCGAACTGCGCAACGAACCCCGGTACGACTCGTGAGATCGGCGTGTCGTCGAAGAAGCCGGACTGCGCGAGCTCGACGAAGCGTTGTGCGGCGTTTGGCGCTGCGTCGGGGTAGACCTCGATCGTCAGCTCGCCGGACGAGGTTTGCATGCGGATCGTAGTCGTGCGCGTCAGCTGCGGAACCGCATTCTCCTTTCCCGGTAACGGCGCGAGCCGGCCGGCTGCCGCGGCAGCGGCCACGGGCGCCTGGGCCGGTGCGTCGGACGCGGTTGCATCTTCATTGCTCGCGGGCTGACACGCGGCCAACAGGACGCAGAGCAGCGTCGCGAGCGAGCGCGACAAAGACACGGTGCTCATGATCTCTCCATGGACGTACTCGGTAGCAAATAATACTGCAGGCGGCTTCAAGGCCTCATCGTAAGATACGGCTCGAGGCCGTCCCAGTCGCGCGCCCGGATCTTGTGAGCGATGTCCTGACCGGCCGTATAGCTCCTGGCGAAAGCCGGTGCTCCCTGGATCATGTCGGAGACGGACGGCGCGGCGGGGCCTGGCTCGACTCAGCACACACTTCGATCAAACCAGGCACCGGTTGGAAGCAGTCATAGCTGAGCTCGCACGCGGCCACGAACCAGGCCACGGACTGAAACGCGGGGCCGCTCGACAGGGTCGGCGACATATACAGCCCCGCGACCGAGAGAATGACCTCCGGCTCCTGCGACGCGACTGCGACGCGAATGTCTGCGAGGATCTGTCGATGCAAATTGGCTTTGGTCAGTGACCTTCCCGGAGACGGTGCTTGATCGGGTAGACTGTCGCGCCAAGGTGCTCGATATCGGTACCCGGCTGGGGCCCTACGAGATCACCGGTAGGCTCGGTGCCGGCGGGATGGGGCAAGTCTTCAAGGCGCGCGACACGCGCTTGAACCGCACCGTCGCGATCAAGGTAGCGAACGCAGCGTTCACGGCCTGGTTCGAGCGCGAGGCACGCGCGGTCGCGGCGCTCAATCATCCGAATATCTGCCAGCTCCACGACGTGGGCCCGAACTACCTCGTGCTCGAGCACATCGCGGGCGCTCCGGTCCTGCCTACCGACAACGTGCGCAAGTTGCTCGACATCGCCGTGCAGATCGCCGACAGCATGGCGGCGGCGCACGAGGCAGGGTTCGTCCACCGCGACTTGAAGCCGAGCAACCTGCTCGTCACGGCCGAGGGTCGCGTGAAGATTCTCGACTTCGGGCTCGTCAAGAGCGTTGCACCCGAACCGGGTCCGGACGGCGGGCCGGCGCTCACGGTGACGGCACACGGTCTCGTGGCCGGCACGACCGCGTACATGAGCCCCGAACAGGCACGCGGCGAAGCAACGCTCGACGCGCGCTCGGATCAGTTTTCCTACGGCCTCGTGCTGTATGAGCTGGCGACCGGGAACCGGCCGTTCGACCGCGCGACGGGCATCGAGACACTGGCCGCGATCGTGCGCGATGACCCCGACCCGCTGCCGCCGAAAATTCCTGCGCCGCTGCGCTGGATCATCGGGCGCTGCCTGGCGAAGGAGCCGCGGGATCGGTATGCCTCGAGTCGCGATCTGTATCTCGAGCTGAAGAGCGTGCAGGCCCACTTCGCGGATGCGTCCGCGACCGACGGGCAGGCCGCGCTGACGGGTGCGCCGGCGCGGCGCAGGCGATGGCGGGGCGCGGCCACGTTTGCGGGCGGCGTCGCGCTAACCGTGGTGGTCGCGTGGGCGCTCGGAGTGCGTGCACCGCGCGAAGGCCCGGACCTGCGCGTCACCCCGTTTTCGTCCGAGGCGGCGGACAAAAAGCCGCCGTGTGGTCGCCCGACGGCCGGTCGGTGGCGTACGCCGCGCGGAAACTGCAGACCGAGCCCTACCAGGTGTATGTTCGCGATCTCGACTCGCACCTGCCGCGGCAAATCACGAACGCGAAGAATGATGCTGTTCCGATCCAGTGGACCACCGCCGGGCACATCATTCTCAGGTCGGCCGGAGAGCTCTCGTCGATCCTACCGGTCGGAGGCGAGCCTGAACCCCTTCTGGAGCTTCGCGCTCCCGCTGTCGCTGTATCGCGCGACGGCTTGTCCGTCGCTTACTACGAGGCCGACGAGCAGGGCGTGTGGGGAATACACGTGCGCTCGCCGCTCACAGCGGAACCACAACGGTACGAGCCGGCACCGTTCGCAACGACAACGCCAGGCTGGCTTCCGCAACTGGCATTCTCTCCCGACGGCAAGCAACTGCTGCTGATGGCGAATTCGGGCTGGCTCATGCCGCACCCGGCCCATCCCGAGGTTCCGCCGCGGCGAATTCTCGAGTCACTCGGGGTGCCGGCCTCCCCATTTCGCATCGATTCTCGTGGCTCGACAATCGTCACGTTATGGTGCAGTCGACGAGCCGCGGGTCAACGGCGTCGGCGGACCTATTCGTCGCCGATACGCGTTCCGGAAAGGTGCGCGCGGTGCGCCCGCCCGGCATCACTTCGCTAACCGAGCTGGCCGCTTCGCCTGACGGCAGCAAGGTCGTTTTTCAGGCTCGCATCGTCGATCACGACATCGTGAACCTGAGCCTCGAGGACGCGACGGTCACGCCGATGGTTGCCACCGCGCGCAATGAAGAGGTCCCTGCCTGGGCCGCGCGCGAACCGGCAATGGTGTACGTCACCGATCGCAGCGGCTCAGCCGAGATTTGGTTGCACGAGAAGTGCAAAGAGGACCGCCCGATCGTGACTGCCGCCGATTTTACTGGCGCGCCGCGACTGTTCGGCGCGCCTTCGCTCGCGTTTGACCTGACCCGCGTCATCTACTTCAGCGCCGCCCTTGACGCCTCATCCGGCTCACTCGCCTCACGGGCAGGGCTTTACATCTCTGCCGTCGCGGGGGGTTCGCCGGTACTGCTCGCCGCGGCCACGGCATCCATCGGCGGCGGAAGGATCCGGAAGCGGACCGCCGACGCTCAAGAAGGTGCGGACGTCAGCCAGCGCCCAGCCGGAGACCTTGCGCACACTCAGCGTGCAAAGCGGGATCGCGCCGACGTGGTCGCCCCAGGGCGACTGGATCCTGTACGGCGATAACGGCCTGAAGTTGATCGCGGAGGATGGCCGGAATGTCCGCGATTTGCGTCTTAGGGCGTTGTGTGCGTTTGCGTCGGACGGCGACCACCTGTATTGCCTGAACGCCCCCGAATCCGATGGGTCGCGGCGTCTGCGCGATCTCGACCTCGAGGGCAACCTCATCCGGGAAATCGGTTCAGTCGCGAACGAGGACGCTCCTGCCTCGTCGTTCGGAGTGGGGTTAAGCCTCTCAATAACACCCGACGGCATGAACGTCACCTACGCCGTGCAAAGGTCATCGGCGAACCTCTCGATGCTCGAGGGGCTGGATACGGTCCCGCTGCCATAGCCCCCAGAAACGACTACGGCGACGCGCGACGCGGTGATGCGCGGTAGGCGGCCGATTCGGCCGGACGGCTTGGGGTGGAATCATGAACGTTCCGACCGCCTGCCGCGCCTGCCGCACTACCGCGCGAGACAACACGAGCTCCGAGCCTAACGCGAGGCCACGGCTTCGTCGTAGCGATCGAGACCCGCGAGCTGCTCGATGTTCAGCCCGGTCGTGGCGCTGACCTTCGCCAGCGCATCGTTCACAGAACCATCGAAGCAGCGGCGTGCCTCGGTCTCCTGCGTCCTGAGCCACACCACGCCGCCGTGCCGCTCCACGGAGTTCCAGCACACCGCCTTGGCCGCCGAGACGATCCTGCGGTACAACCAGCGCGCCCCCTGCGTAGTCGACAAGTCAACGTCCTGGACATTGATCGCCGTGCCGATCACATCGACTCTGCCGGGTCGCTCACCCTCCTCAGGGAAAGCGGTCTGGGATGCGAGTAACAGCACGCCCGAAAGCGCCAGAGTGCCAAGGCGTGTCGTCTGTCTTAGTTTGTTCATCGTCATGTCTCCCCGAGAAAATGTCGGTTTGCTGCGCCTGCTCCATCTGGATTTGCGGAGCACGGACACCACGGTAGAAGAGGCACGCCGCGACTGCATGAGAGCCGGCCAAGCGATGGCTGACAATGGACCAAAAAATCGCCAAAATCGGTAACACGAGGACGCCGGCGGGCGCGCCACGTCGTGAGGCCGCACAGTGACATCAGCTCCGAAATCTCCACCACGGCGGTATCGATTCGCGGACCTCACGCTCGACACCGGCCAACGTCGCCTTTGGCGCGACCACGAGGAAATCCGACTCAGTAAGCTCTCGTTCGACTTCCTGCGCGCGCTCGTCGAGGCGGCGCCGAATTTGTTGACGCCCGATCAGCTGGCCGAGACAGTTTGGGGCCCGCGGCGCGTCATCACGCCCGAGAATCTTTCGCAGCGCTTGATGACGCTGCGTCACGCGATCGGCGAGGAAGCCGAGCGGCCGCGATACGTCGAAGCCGTGCGCAGCCAGGGCTACCGACTCATCCCTGACGTTGAAACCGCCACGACGGAAACCGTGCCGCCTGACGAGACGCCGCACCGAACGCTCCTGGGGGAAGAGCGGAAGCTCGCGCGCAAGACATTGTGGCTGATCTACGAACAGCATCAGACGCCGTTGGTAGAGGGCGCGAACACGATCGGGCGCGCGCCGGATGCGAGAGTCCAGATCGACTTTCCGGGTGTGTCGCGCTATCACGCGCGCGTCGCGGTCACTCGCAAGGAAGCCATGATCGAGGACCTCGGCAGCAAGAACGGGACGCTCTTGAACCGACAACGCGTCTCGACGCCCCGTCCGCTTGCCGACGGCGACGAGATTCTCGTCGGTGGCGTAGTTCTAACGTTCCGAATCGCTTCAGCTTCGAGCCCCACCGCGACCATCGTCGCCGACAACGAGCCTTAGGCCCGGCAGCGAAGCCGCGCGTATGTCTCGAATCACAACAGCCCGGCTGCGCCCGACGTGTCCCTGGGCGTCATCACGATCGTCACGGATCCGCTGTATCTGGAGGCTCCTGACGGACCTCTGGACGCGCGCCATTTCTTAGGCCGCGTTTCGCCCCAGCTTGCCCACCTTCGCCAGCCAAGCGTTGCGTTTGGCGTCGCTCATGCCCTCGACCACGCCGATCAGCGTCGTGTGGATCGGCGCGATACCGACGAACCCCAAAATGTTCCGCTCGAGGTTCTTCACACTGTGGGCGCGAAAGTAGAAGCGATACACGAGCGCCGGCATGCCCATGGTCACGACGACACGAGCCGAGCGCCCGGTGAGCCCCTTGGCCGCGAACGGGTTGGTCGCGTCGCGCCGAAATGCGAAGCCTGGCCGAGCCACCTGCTCCAGGAACCCCTTGAGCAACGCCGGCATGTCGCCGAGCCAGAGCGGGAAGAACAGCACGAGATGCTCGGCCCACGCGATGTCCGCCTGAGCTTGACGCAGCGCAGCGGGCAGCTCGCCTGCTTCCCACTCCTGCGCGCTGCGCAGCAACGGAAACTCGAGCGCCGCCGGCGTCACGGTGCGCACCTCGTGCCCGGCGCTCGCGGCCCCCTCGGCGTAGGCCTGGGCCAGACCCAAGCCGAGATGGGGCCTCCCGGCGTCGGGGTGCCCTTGGATGATCAGTATTCGCCGCTTCGGGCTTGGCATGGAACGCCCTCTTCTCGCTCCAGTGACATGGTTCGGCAATGCTAAACTGCGCGCACCACGCCACATGACGGGGTCAATGGTTACACAATCTTTCAGCGAGACGCTGGTGCTGCCCACACGCGGAACCACGCTATTCCACGTCATCGACCCGCGCGTGTTCGAGCGGCCGTTGCTCGATGAGCTTTGCGATCTCGGCACGCGCGTCCGCCTGTTGGCAAAGACCGAGGAAGGCTCCCGGTCGTTGCGTGACCTGCTGCCGACCCGCCGGGCCATGTTGTATTTCACGCAGCCCTCGACGAGGACCTTCCTCTCGTTCAACAACGCGTGCCACATCCTCGGCATGCGGACCAGCGAGATCCGCGACCCTTCCACTTCTTCCGAGGTGAAAGGCGAGAGCTTCGACGACTCGATCCGCACGTTCAGCTCCTACGTCGACGTGATCGTTATGCGCACCAAGGAGTCGGGCCGCGCCGCCCAAGCCGCCCAGCTCATGGACGGCATTCCGCGGCCCGTGCCAGTCATCAACGCGGGCAGCGGCAGCGATCAGCACCCGACCCAGGCGCTGCTCGACATCTACACGCTGGCGCGCAGCTTCGCCGACCGAGGCGGCATCGACGGCAAGGTCATCGGCATGATGGGTGACTTAAGACGCGGCCGCACAGTGCGCTCGCTGTGTTATTTGATGCGCAACTACCGCGGCGTGCACATCGTGTTCATTGCCCCGGAGCAGTTCGCGATGCAAGCCGACGTCAAGGCCTACCTCGACCAGCACGGTATCGCCTACACCGAAACCACGAAGCTGCACGACGTGCTGCCGACGCTCGATGCGTTGTACGTCACACGCATGCAGACCGAGTGGGACACCGACGGCGAGTCGCGCGCCGTGGATCTCGCGCAATTCAGCGTGCACGCGCGCGAGCTCACCTTGATGAAGAGTGAGTCCATCATCATGCACCCGCTGCCGCGCGGCACGGAAATCGATCCCGCGGTGGATCAGGACCCGCGCGCGATGTACTGGCGCCAGGAACGCAACGGCATGTGGATGCGCGTGGCGGTGCTCACCAAGATCTTCGGTGTCGAGAACCGCATTCCGCCGCTCGAAGCACTCTGATCCTGCGATCGAAGGGACTCACCATGAATATCGCAAGGCTCATCTTGATCACCAGCGCCGGCGCGGCTCTCGCGGCCTGTGGCGGCTCGGAGCCCACGGGGTCGGACGCGAGCGCGCCGGCCGCCGAGGACCCGGGCATCGAGTTGCCGCCGGGCTTCACGGCCACGATCTTCGCCGACCGACTCGACCGGCCGCGGCACATCGCCGTGCGCGCCAACGGCGACGTGTATGTGGCGCTACGCAGCGGCCGGCAGCAAATCGTGCCCGAGGATAGCGAGGGCGGCGTCGTGGGGCTCCGCGACACGAACGGCGACGGCCGCGCCGACGTCACCGAGCGCTTCGGCCGCGGCGACGTCGACACGGGGCTCGCCATCTTCAACGACACGCTGTATTTCTCGTCCGCCACCGCTGTTTACGCGCTGCCGCTCGGCGGTGAGCTCAAGCCAGCCGGGGAGCCGGAGCTCGTCGTCGGCGGTTTCGCCGAATCCGGCGGCGGCCACACGGCGAAGCCGATCACGTTCGACGCCGAAGGCCACATGTACGTCCAAGCGGGCTCACCGTCGAACGCTTGTCAGGAACAGGACCGCGCCCCGGGCTCGCCGGGCAGGAACCCCTGCCCGCAGCTCGAGCGCTACGGGGGCGTGTGGCGCTTCAGCGCCACCGCACGCAATCAGGATCAAATTGGCGACGGCATTCGGTATTCCACTGGCCACCGCAACGTCGTCGCGCTCGAGTGGAATCCGCTCATCAATCAATTGTTCCTCGTCATGCACGGCCGCGATCAGCTCGACACGCTCTGGCCCGAGCATTTCACGGCTGCGCAACGCTCGGAGCTGCCGGCCGAGGAGTTTCACGCCGTCACGCAGGGTGACCACTTGGGCTGGCCGTATACGTACTACGATCAGATCCGCGGCCAGCGCATGGTGTCGCCCGAATACGGCGGCGACGGCCAAACACCGGCCGAGCCGGGCCAGTTCAAGGATCCGCTGATCGGTTTCCCCGGGCACTGGGCACCGAATGACCTGATCTTCTACGCGGGGTCGCAATTCCCGGAGCGCTATCGTGGCGGCGCGTTCATCGCCTTCCATGGCTCGTGGAATCGCGACATCCAAGACGGTTACAGCGTGGTGTTCGTACCGATGGCGGGCAACCAGCCGTCGGGGCAGTGGGAGATCTTCGCCGACGATTTCGAGGCGCCGGAGCCGATCGCGAGCCCGGCGGACGCCAAGCACCGACCCGTGGGCCTGGCGCAAGGCCCGGAGGGGTCGCTGTACATTACCGATGACGTCGGCGGCAGGATCTGGAAAGTGAGCTACAGCGGAAACTGAGCGTTCGAGTAGGCGTAAATGGAAATCTTGGACAAACTGCCACCGGTCGTGGCGCTCGTGCTCGCGTTGTTGCTCGTCGTGTGGCTGGTGTTGGCCCTGCTCGTGCCGTTCATGATCGAGAGCATTCGCGGCTCGACGCGCAAGACGCATCTCGAGCTCGCCGACCTCAACGAGAAGCTCGACCGAGTGCTCGCCGTGCTCGAAAAAAGCGCTGCGGCGCGCACGGAGCAGCCCCCCGCGGAGGAAGCGCAGCCGAAGCTGGCGCCCGCCGAAACCCCGCGCCGCGACACGCGACCGCCGCCGGCGCGCAAAGAGCCCACGATCTCGGTCTGACGAAACTGCTGGGGGCTCGCAGTGCGCTCAGTTTGGCTCTAGGATTCGGCGACACAGTCGTGCCGCGGGAGGCAGTTGCCATGACGTTTCAGGACTCGATTCGCACCTGTCTCACCAAGTACGCGGACTTCGCCGGTAACGCCTCGCGCCCGGAGTTTTGGTGGTTCGCGTTGTTCGTCCTACTGGTCAGCGCGGTATTGACGACGATCACCCCACTCCTAGGCGAAGTCTTCTCGATCGCCGTGCTGCTGCCCTATCTCGCGGTCGGCGCCCGGCGGTTGCACGACACCGGCAAGAGTGGGTGGCTGCAGCTGCTTCTACTGGTGCCCCTCGCGGGCCTGATCGTCCTCATCATCCTGTGGGCACAACCGCCGCGGTCGTGACGGGTGCGCACACCGAACCTGGCGTCGCGAGCGAGCGCTAGCCCGCTCGCGCGAGCCATTTTCCGGCACGGCTACAGTCGAGCCCTCACTCCACTTTCTTCTTCGTGATCTCGTAAACCGTGAGCGTCTGGCTGACTTCGTTGCCGACCAACAGCAACGCCTCACCGTTCGGGCTCGACTCCTGGCTGATGAACGCAACGCCCTCCGGGCCACTGTCCGTGGCACCCGTGGTCGGGCTCACGGTGAAGTCGCGCGGATTGACGTAGTCCACGAAGGTCGGCTGCAGGGGGTTGGTGACGTCGTAGACCATCACGCCGCCGATGCGCTCGAGAGTCACGAACGCGTACTGGTTCAGGCCATAGCGGCCGATGGTAACCCCCTCGGGCTCGGGACCCTTGCTGCGGCTACGCGCGTCCTTGGTGTTTACCTCATGATCGGAGTTGAACCACAGCGGCAGGCGTCTCGCGGTGATCGATTCGAGCTGATCGGCGCTATCCCACACCAATTCGAGCTGGTCGGCGCTATCCCCGCCGCTGGGAGTCCAGATCGAGAACGAACGCGCACCGGGTACGTACAGCGCTTCGTAATCGGCATCGATGTTGCCGGCGTCTTTGTTGCCGAGTTGATTCGTGATGCGCAGCCGCCCCAGCTGATTGTTGGTCTTCAAGAGCGCTTCAGTCGGGAAAATGTCGTTGTCCAGATCTACATCTACAGCAGAAACCGTCGTACGTTCGGTCCCGCCTGGGAGCCCCGGCCACTCGCGCTCATCGCCCTCGTTGGCCGTGACGAGGAAAATCTCCCCACGCGGCAGCCGCAAGGTCGCGATGCCATCCGGCTGATACATGCCGAACACCGGCCACGGCGCGATGTTGATGCCGTTGACGAAGGCGTTGCCGAACACCGCGAGATCGTTGTCGTTCGCGAGGTCGAAGCCCGAATCCGACTGATTGACGTCGAGCCCGTTCACCGCCACGCCGTCCACCGTCAAGTTGTGATTCTTGTAGCCAAAACTCTTGACGCTCAGCACTTGAGCCGAGCCTATGTCGATGACCGCCAGGGCATTGTTCTCCTGCAGCGTCACGTACGCGCGCGGACCGGCGACCGTGATGGACTCCGGCTCGAAGTCCTGGGCGGCATTCGAGCCCACGGCGGTGCCATCGACTGTGTAGTTGCCGTAGATCCGGACGCCGGCTGTGCGCAGCGCAGCCTCCTGACCGATGTAAGCGTCGAAGCCGGCGGTCGCCACGGTCGCCGCGGCCAAGCCGTTACGCAGATCGACGATGCTGACGGAGCCCTCGGGGTCGATCGTGTAACTGTCGTTGGGCTCGGCCTCGTTGGCGACGAGCAGGTAGGCGCCATCCGACGTGTACGTCACCATGTCCGGCAGGGCACCCACGGGCACCTGGCCGACGACGGCGAGCGTCGCCGCATCGAGGAACACGATCTGACCGGGGTTGGTCTTCACCGCGGCCTCCGCGGCGACCGCCACGAGACCCGCCTGAACGGCGACGCTGTTGACGCCACCGCCGAAGGATGAAAAGTCGAGGGGCAGCCCAACGCGCGTGGGGGCCGAGGGGTTGGATAAATCGATCACATCGACGCTGTTCCTGCCGGCGTTGATCGCAAAGACCCTTTTCGTGCCTGCGTCGTAGGCGGCGATTTCCATGCCCGTGCCGCCCCCGAGGCCGGCACCACTGCCGACGTAGCTCGCCACCTTATCGAGGGTGATCGTGAAGGCTGGTGGCGCTGAGGTGGCCGAACCCGAGACCAGGGCAAGAGCGCCCGTCACCGCGGCAGCGAGTCGATTCATGTTGGTATCCCCGTTGTGATCTTTCGATTAAGGAGACGCCATGCTTGCCGTCGTGAATGACGTGCGGATTACATCTGCGTTAAGGCGCGATGACCGCGCGCACCTCTTGCGGCCTGACGGAGCGCGTCTTAAGTGCAGCTCCACCACACCGGTATCGGTCACTTAGGTATGATCTCTCTTTGCGGACGATTCCCGGAGGAAAATGGCTATGGCGATCAACGTTGGCGACACCTTGCCCGACGGCAAGCTAATGGAAAGCACCGAGTTCGATCAGGGCACGATGTGCGCGATGCCCCCCAAGGAGGTGCAGGTGGCCGAGGCGGTCAAGGGTAAAAAGATTGCGATCTTCGGTCTGCCCGGCGCTTACACGCCGACCTGCTCGGCGAAGCACGTGCCGGGCTACCGGGATAGCCTGGAACTGCTCAAGAAAAAGGGCGTGAGCGAGGTCTGGTGCGTAGCGGCAAACGATGCGTTCGTCATGGCGCACTGGGCGCGCGACCAGAAGGCGCTCGGCAAGATCCGGTTCCTCGCCGACGGCAGCGCGCATTGGGCCAAGGCGCTTGGACTACAGCTCGATCTCGACGCCCGCGGCATGGGTATGCGCATGAACCGCTTTTCGATGCTCGTCGACAACGGCGTCGTGAAGCAACTGAACATCGAGGGCCCCGGCAAATTCGAGGTGTCCGACGCGGGCACGATGCTCAAGCAGCTGGGTTGACCTACTACGGCAACTACGTAGTGTCGAACCCCCGGGTTGGCGCTAGAGTCAACGCCAAAGTATTCGGCGAAAGGGGCTAGCTAAAAGCCCTTCCCCCTGCCTCAGTCGGTCTGCCCCCCCGGGCCGGCTGAGGCATTCTCACCGCGAGCCCACTCTAGCTACGGCGGCAACGCGCACTCGAAACTGGCCGCATCGTTGCTATCACCGCGGCCGCGATAACGCGCCACCTGCGGATGCGGACACAGCGGCCGCGTCATCACGACCTTCCCATCCTGCTGGCGCCGCGCCGTGATACTCGCCGGCGCTTTGCCCTGCTCGACCCACCCCGCGAGCGCCGCCACCCAGTCCGCTTGATCCGGCCCCGCGCCGCCGCGGCAATGACCGACACCCGGCAGCATGAACAACCGCAGGTACTCGTCGGTGTATGCGCGCCCGTCGCCGCCCGTGGCCTTGCCCGCGTACTCGATCACATTGTCGAAGTAATGGAGTGTTTGCCGGGGCATCACACCCGGATCGTTCCAGCCGTGATAGACGATGAGCTTGCCGCCGCCCGCTTTGAAGTCGCGCAGATCGGGATCGACGGCATTCAGCACGCCGAACAGTTTGCTATCGACGAGCTCGACGTCGGAATCGAAATCGAACGCGCGCCAATCCCACCGCGGATTCTCGAACCCCATGCCGCCGAGGACGGCGTGGTCGATCGCGAACGGTTCGCGGCCATTCATGATGAGCGCCCAACCGGGGTTGTTCGGTTGGGGCCCTTCGCCACCGGGCTCGAGACCCGCGTAGAGTTGCGCGCCCGTGCGCGGATTCACGGGGCCTTGGTAGATCAGCTTCAGCGCTTCGACCTGCGCGGCACTGAAACCCTGCAACCCGTTCGGGTCGAAGTGGCAGGTGCGCGGATCGGTCAGAATGCCGTCCTTGACACCGTCGTTGGCATCGCACTGCGCGAGCGCTGCACTGCTCACTTTCGCGAGATCGTCGCTGGTCAGCACGGCGCCCGGCTTCTTCAGCGTGGCGTGGGCGGTCCAAAGCTGCGCCATGTGCAGGTGGGTAAACCGATTGACGGGCGCACCCGAGATGATGCCGTCGTAGTCATCGGGATAGCGCTGCGCGGTCATGAGGCCCTGCCGACCACCGGTCGAGCAGCCGTTGAAGTACGAGTACTGAGGCGATGTACCGTAGTGCGCTTCGATCACGGCTTTCGCCTTCAGCGTCATCTCGTGGATGGCGCGATAGCCGTAGTCGATGACGCGCTGCCGGTCCGACAGCCAAGCCGAGTCCGTCGCCTCATGCCCCGTGTCCGTCGACGACGATGCATAACCGCCACGCACGGCCTCCGCCATCGCAGGGTAACTGATGATGCCGGCGAGACCGCCGCCGCCGACCGCCTGGAAGCGGCCGTTCCAGCCGCTCGCCTCGGGTAACCAGACCTCGAACTTGATGGCGGGTGAGACCACGCCCGCGACCCGGCAGATCGCCGGCACCTTGAGCGGCTGATTCACGCCGGGCGCGCTGAAGTCGCCGGCGGGGACTCTCTCCGCGAGCGTAATGCGGGTGTCCGGCAGCGCGAGCTTCGCCAAGTCGGCGCACGCCGTGGCGGCGTTCGCCGCAGCGCTGCCCAGCAGCGAAGCCAGTGCCGTCGCCGCGCCGACGGCAGCATAGAGATGAGTCGGTCTCTTCATCGTTGGTCCCCCGAGGTTGTGACTGCCCGGCGGTCATTGCTGCGCCGAGTCGCTGGCGCAACAGCATAGGAGACTTCGCGCAGTCGTTCCACGGCCTTGAGCTTTCTCCCGCTGCATTCACGATCCCGCACCGTAGCCGCTGCGCTACCATGACGGCGCTTGCGCATCATTTTGGGGGGAGTGCGATGACGATCAGGGCCAAGGCTTCGGCAGTGCTGCTCGGTACGGCATTGATTCTCGGCAACGCTTGGCCGCCGACGGCGCGCGCGGGCTTGGTGCCGACGGCCGCACCCGAGGAAGTCGGGTTATCGACGGAGCGCCTGGAACGTGTGAGCGCCGCGATGCAGAGGCACATCGCCGCGGGCGACATCGCGGGCGTCGTGACGCTCGTCGCGAGGCACGGCCGTATCGCGCGCTTGCAGGCCCAAGGCTTTGCCGACGTTGCGAAGCGCACGCCGATGCGAACCGATCACATCTTCGGTCTCGCTTCGATGTCGAAGCCGATCACGACGGTCGCGATCATGATGCTCGTCGAAAGCGGCGACATTCGTTTGTCGGATCCCGTGTCGCGCTTCATCCCCGAGTTCACGGAAGCCGCACAGGTAGCCGTACCACGACCGAGTGGCGCGGAAGGCGCCTACGATCTCGTCGCAGCGACGCGGCCGATCACGGTCGGCGACCTGCTCAAGCATGGGTCGGGCCTCGTGAGCGGGGGCTTGGGCGCCCGCGCCGCCAACGAAATCGCGCCGCGTACCCCCAGCGACTCCCTCGCCGTCTACATTCCGAAGCTCGCGAAGGTGCCGCTCGATTTTCAGCCCGGCACGTTGTGGCGCTATAGCGGTCTTGCCGGTTTCGACGTCTTAAGCCGCATCGTCGAAGTCGTGTCGAAGCAGACGTTCGACGAGTTCCTCAGGGAACGCTTGTTCGACCCTCTCGGCATGCCCGACACGGCGTTTCACTTCCCCGATGCCGCGCGTGCCGCGCGTCTCGCGTCGATGCACGCACGGCGCGATGGCAAGCTCGAGGTCACGCCGCGCGAGTTGAGCTCGGTGTATTTCTCCGGCGCGGGTGGTCTCTCGAGCACGGCCGAGGATTACTTGCAGTTCGCGCAAATGCTGTTGAACGGCGGCGAGCTAAACGGCCGCCGTTACCTCGGCCCGCGCACCGTAGAGCTCATGCGCTCGAATCACACTGGCGACATGGTGAATGGCCAGTTCGGCCGGCCGGCACGTGGCATGGGTTTCGGCCTCGGCATGCAGGTGATCGAAAACCCGGTGGCCGCGGAGCTTGCCGTCTCGAAGGGTGGTTACGGTTGGGCCGGGGGCACAGGCGTGAGCTTCTGGATCGAGCCGGAAGAGGACATGGTGGCGATCTTCTTCATCCAGGGCGGCGCGGCAGGCGTCGCTCGGCCGGCGTTCGAGGCCGCGGTCCGGCAGGCCATCATCGATTGAAGGTCACGCCCTCGCCGGCGCGGCGACGAGGGCGTTCTGCTCCCTGCCGCTAGGGCGCCTCGGCCAGCTTCTTCATGTTCTGCAGCGCGCCCTCGAACATCGTGCGTCGGCGCGCGATGTCGGCATCCTTCGCGGCTTGATCCGCTTTATCCGAGATGTCGTAGACGAGCGTATAGAGCATCTTCGACGTCGTGGCCGTCACCGGCTTCGCTTCCATGAAGCCGTGATAGAGATTGTAGAACTGCCCTTCTCGGGCCGGCTGGGTATAGCCGTAGGCTAAATCCGTCTGCGCCACGAGAATCTCCGTGACGCGGCCACCCGCCAGCACGCGGACCGTGCCCACACCGCCATCGCCAGAAGTGATCTTGCAGTCCACGTTGTTGAGCCACGCGCTGATGTCGCAATAGCCGCCGACCTTGGCCCAGACCGCGCCGGCTGGCTTGGCGATGTCGATCTCGAGCTTGATCGTCACGTACTCGGGCTCGGCGAGTGCCGGTGCCGCGGCCACGCAAGCGCAGAAGGCAATCAGAGCAGTCCGAAATCGTTGCATTATCGTTCTCCTTGGTAAGGCAGTGCGTCAGGGAGCGTCCGACACTACGAACTCGTGCTCGGGATGCTGGACGATCAAAACCGGGCATGGAGCGCGGCGCATAACCTTCTCGGCCACGCTGCCGGCGAATAGATGCTCGACGAAGCCGAGCCGGTGTTTGCCCATCACGATCAGCTGCACGCCGAGCTCTTTGGCACAGGCGACGATCGCCTCACCTGGACCGCCCACACCGGCGGCGCGCAGCAGGTACTCGGCCTGCGTCTGCCGCTCCTCCTCTGCGGACAGCAAGCGTCCGAGGTCCTCCCGAGCCGCGTTCTTGGCGACATCGTCGAGGTTCAGCCAGCTCAGGCTGGGCAAGGACGACTGCTCAGGTAAAAGAGTCTCCAGCACCCGTTCGGTCTCGATCGCGGCATCGAGCTCCTTGGCCCCGAGCACGTGCAAGAGAAACAGTTTCGCGCCGAACTGGCGCGCAAACGCCACGCCATAGTTGACCGCTGCCTTCGATGGATCGCCGCGATTGCTCGGCACCAGAATACGCGTGAGTGCAAACACTCGTCGTCCCCCCGTTTGCCGCCGCACCTACCAGCGCGGCGGCGGCGATCCACCTTCGCTCGCCGCATCGAGTACTGCAACCGCAGCCGCGTCGAGTGGCAACTCGGCGGACGGCAGCAGCTCATCGAGCTGCGCGGCGCTCGTGGCGCTCGCGATCGGTGCCGTGACACCACGCGCGCGCAGCCACGCGAGCGACACTTGCGCCGGCGTGGCCCGGTAATCAGCAGCCACCTTGTCAAGCGCGGCGAGTATTCGCAAGCCGCGGTCGTTGAGCATGGTTTTCACGCGGTAAGCGCGGGCGCTGTTGGCGTAGTCCTGCTCTTTGCGGTACTTGCCGGTCAGAAAGCCGCTCGCGAGGCCGAAGTAGCTGATGACACCCAGCTGTTCCTGGCGGCATAAGTCCGCCGACGGGCCCTCGAACGCCACGCGGTCGTAGAGGTTGTACCAGGGTTGCAGCGTCTCGAAACGCGGCAGTCCGTGCGTCGCGCTGACCTCGAGCGCTGCGGCGAGACGGTCGGCTTCGTAGTTCGACGCGCCGAGAGCCCGAATCTTGCCGGCCGTCATGAGCTCAGCGAAAGCGCCGAGCGTCTCTTCGAGCGGCGTGCTTGGGTCGTCGATGTGGGCCTGGTACAAATCGATGTAATCCGTTTGGAGGCGCTGCAGCGATCGCTCGACCGCGGCGAGAATGTAGGCACGCGATAAGCCTTTTTCCGTGGGTCCCATCTCCATGCCAACCTTGGTGGCGATGACGACGTCCTCGCGTCGACCGCGACGCTGCAGCCAACGGCCGATGATCGACTCGGATTCGCCGCCTCGATGGCCGGGGATCCATTTCGAGTAGACGTCGGCCGTATCGATGAGGTTGAACCCCGCCGCAACGAAGCGGTCGAGCAGCGCGAACGACGTGGGCTCATCGACGGTCCAGCCGAAAACGTTGCCGCCGAACGCCAACGGCGCGACTTCGATGCCGGAACGGCCAAGCGGTTGCTTCCTCACTGCGGGTCACTCGGTAGATCCATCGGCCGTTCATGCTATGCCGAGCCAAGGACCATCGCCAGCCGGTGCCCCACTATGGGGCAATGGTCGTTCGCGGCTGACCCCTAAACTGGCAGGGCCCCACAACCCGCCCGCCGTCGATGAGCCGCCCTATCGAGAGCCGGCGCCAGCAAAGCGCTTGGCACGAACGTTGCTCAGGATTCCTCATCAGCCACCAACGCGCCGGCCACAGGGGACGCAACCTATGATGACCATGACTTACGACGCCGAGTTCGACCTCGATCGCTTTGTCGTCTACTTGGACAGACTGCGGGTCAATCGCCCGCGCACCGCGCTCGAGCGCCGCCTACAGGCCGAAAGCGTAGAGCAGCGTGTCGTTGTACATGACCATGCGACCGAAGTAGATGACGCCAAACCAGGCGATTAGCGATACGACGGCCACGACCTTCGCCGCCGGTTCGGCGTCGCCGCCGACCGGCACGGCCTCGGCGGCGCGCGCTACACCTAGGACGTAATACGCTAAGAGGTTTGCACCGGCTATCAGGATCAATACCATCTTGAGCTGAAACGCCGTGTTGGCGAGATAGGCCCCGGGTCCGCCAGACGGATTGCCGGCAACGAAGATGAACCCGGTGACGAAGTTGAAGACGAACCCCATGACGCCCACGGGAATGAGCTTCTCGAGACTCGCAATCGGCACGGCCTTTATGAACCCCAAGATCCGCAGATCGAGGAAACCCACGGTCCCAATCAACAGTGTCATACCGAGGAAGTGAAAGATCTCGCAGATCGGCCACACCCAGTCGTAGTCGTTCACGAACTCCGCGAGCCACCCGATCGACATCCACTCCGTTAAGGTTTCCATTCAAGTTCCTTGCGCGCGATCAAAGGCCGAAGTAGTACTCGATCAAGTACGGGTACGCGGTGAGCCGGCCGGCAATGATGGCCGCACCCCAACAACCGAGAGATGCCATCGCGAGCTTGCGCGCCGATTCGGGCACACTGCCCCCCGCTGCAAGCGATGTGTTGAAGACGTTGTTGCGCAGCAGGCGCATCACGAGCACACCGCCGACGACGAACGCGATCTTCACGTAGAACAGGGGGTTCGCGAGCATGCCCGTGGCATTCGCGGCGAGCAGACCGAGCCCCGACAGCGCGTTCACCCAAAACCCCGCGTACATGACGCGAAACAGCGGGCCGAGCGGCGCAAGTGGAACTTGCGCCGCCACGCCGAGCAGGCGCAGCGCGATGGCGGTGCTCAACCCCACGACGACCGCGAGCCCCATGGCATGCAGGGACAAGACGAGCGTGTAGGCAAACAGCGATGGCGACTCGCGAATGAATGTAGGCAGAGCGCTATTTTCGATGGCTTCGAGGAGTTGCAGCACGGTGGCGATTCCCTTTTCGCCACGGCGCCAGCGCGAGTGGCGTGGGCGTGAAGTTATTTGCGACGCACTGTGGCACGCGGTACGTGGCGACCAGAATACGTACAACCACGTACACAGCGCGGCGCGGTAGGGGCTCGCGGGCCGGACACGCACGACGCGCTCTAGCAGCTGACAACACCTTGGTTTACACGAGCCGCCGCGCGGCCTACAGTCGACCGAGACCAATCCGCTAGTGCACGCAATGGGGGGACTCATGAAGAATCCGGACGCAGGGACGGCTCTCGAGCCGGTTGCCGGCAACGGGCTGTTGCACCGACGACTGTTCTTGACGCAGAGCGCAGCGCTCGTCGGCACCGGCGCACTGACGTTGTTGTCGGCACAGCCCGCATCAGCCGAGCCGCTCGACGTGCCTGCGTGGATGAAAGCGCCCGGCGCGCACATGAGTGCCTACGGGCAACCATCGAAGCATGAAAGCGCGGTGCAACGCGTGGTCGGCGGCACACCGAACGTCGTCGGCAGCGGCGTGTCGTTCACTCCGCACCACCGACTCCACGGCACGATCACGCCCAACAGCCTCCATTTCGAGCGCCACCATAGCGGCGTGCCGGACATCGATCCCGCGAGCCACAGGCTCCTGATTCATGGCGCCGTGCGCCGACCGCTCACGTTCAGTGTCGATGCGCTGCTGCGGTATCCCACCGTCACACGCATCCAGTTTCTCGAGTGCGCCGGCAACAGCGGCCAGAATCTCGGGCCGATGCCGCCGCAAGCGCCCTGTGGGGTGATCCATGGGCTCATGTCGTGCAGCGAGTGGACCGGTGTGCCGCTCGCCATCTTGATGGACGAAGCGGGCGTCACTCCCGGCGCGGATTGGGTGCTCGCCGAAGGCGCCGACGCCGCAGCGATGAGCCGCAGCGTGCCGCTCGCGAAGATCATGGACGACGCGATCGTCGCCCTGTATCAAAACGGCGAGAGACTGCGACCCGAGAACGGCTATCCGCTGCGCCTATTCCTGCCCGGATATGAAGGCAACATGAGCGTGAAGTGGCTACGTCGTTTGAAGGTGGTGAACGAAGCGACCATGACGCGCGACGAGACGTCGCACTACACCGACGTATTGCTGAACGGCAAGGCGCTGATCCTCACCTATCCGATGGAGGTGAAATCGATCATCACCAATCCATCGACGGGTTTGGCGTTGCAAGGACCCGGTCTCTATGAGATCACCGGTCTTGCGTGGTCGGGCCTCGGCAAGGTCTCGCGCGTCGAGGTGTCGGCCGACGGC
>Ga0208454_1000279_pt1 | contig 33981 bp, 29 predicted proteins | sample EasRivMeERMZT100_FD_187530 | JGI IMG/M metagenome (GOLD analysis project Ga0208454, IMG submission 187530) | Soil microbial communities from meander-bound floodplain in the East River, Colorado, USA - East River MetaG ERMZT100 (SPAdes) (version 2) | ecosystem: Environmental > Terrestrial > Soil...
ACGTACGATTATTCAAAGAGATCCAGGAACGGAACGCAGAATTGCGCGAAGCGCTGGAGCATCAGACGGCAACATCCGAGGTGCTCGGTATCATCAGCCGATCGCCGACCGACGTGCAGCCGGTGCTTGATGCCATTGTGGAGAGTGCCGCCCGGGTTTGTGGGATTGATGACGTAGTACTGCGGCTCATTGAGGGCGACGTTACGCTTCCACGGGCTCATTTTGGTCCGATACCCATTAACGTCGTCGAGATCAGTGTTGACGAGCCACGATTTCGCTGGATGCGCGAGCACGGTACCCTACACATTCCCGACGTGCGTGCGCAAAACGATTTTCCGACGTTTGGTACCGGTGCCACTTGGCACACTCTGTTATACGTTCCCCTTCGACAAAAAGAAGAAGTCATTGGGGGACTCAGTGCGCGTCGTTCTGAAGTACAGCCCTTCACGCCAGCGCAGATCAAACTACTCGAAACTTTTGCCGACCAGGCCGTGATCGCCATCGAAAACGTGCGGCTGTTCAATGAGTTAAAAGAGTCACTCGAGCAGCAGACGGCGACGAGTGAAATCTTGGGTGTCATCGCCAGCTCGCCGACGGACATACAGCCTGTGCTAGACGCCGTTGCCGAAAACGCGGCACGCTTGTGCGAGGCGAACGATTCATTGATTCTTCGAATCGACGGCGAAGCTCTGAAGCGCGTTGCTCATTACGGACCACTGCCGACAGAACTTGGCGTAGGTCCGCGCAGTACCGACCGTGGAAGTATACCGGGTCGAGCTGTCGTCGATCGGAAGACGATACATATTCACGACCTGACAGCCGAATCAGAGATTGATCTGCCAGCTGGCGGTTCCAGGCGTGTAGGTGTACGCACTGCGCTTGCTACTCCATTGCTGCGGGAAGGCACCCCGATTGGAGCAATCTTAATCCGTCGAACCGAGGTCCGCCTCTTCACCGAGAGACAGATCAAGCTGCTCGAAACCTTCGCAGCGCAGGCGGTCATCGCCATCGAGAACGTGCGGCTGTTCAAGGAACTCGGCGAGCGCAACGCAGAATTGCGCGAGGCGCTGGAGCATCAGACAGCGACGTCCGAGGTGCTGAGCATCATCAGCCGCTCGCCCACTGATGTGCAGCCGGTCCTCGACGCCATCGTCGAGAGCGCCGCGCGAGTTTGTGGGATTGATGATGTGGTACTGCGACTCCACGAGGGGAACAGTGCGGTTACACGGGCTCATTTTGGTCCGATACCCATCGGCCGCGTTGAGATCAGTAGTGATGATCCAAGGTTTCATTGGATGCGGGAGCACGGCACACTGCACATCCCTGATGTCCTCGATCAGAACGATTTCCCAATGTTGGGTTCCTCCGGTCGCTGGCGCACCTTCTTGGCCGCTCCCCTTCGTCAGCAGGGCGAGGTCATTGGATCTCTGGGCGCGCGGCGTATTGAAGCACGTCCCTTTACCCCTGCGCAGATCAAGCTATTGGAGACGTTCGCTTCGCAGGCGGTCATCGCCCTTGAGAACGTGCGGCTGTTTCAAGAGCTCAAAGAATCGCTGGAGCAACAGACGGCGACGAGTGAAATCTTGGGTGTCATCGCTAGCTCGCCGACGGATGTGCAGCCGGTCCTCGACGCGATTGTCGAAAGCGCTGCTCGATTGTGCAGCGCGGATGACGCGATTGTTTGGCGAGTGAGCGACAGCGTTTTAGTGCTCGCTGCTCACTTCGGACCGATACCCACGGTGGTGGTTGAGGGCGGGGGCCATGTCATCGATCGTGACACCCCTGCCGGGAGGGCGGTGGTCGATGGGCAAACCATCCACGTGCACGATCTCGTGGCAGCCGCCTCTGATTTTCCACGCGCCAAGACCCGTGGAATCGCGGTGGGCGTTCGGACAGCCCTCGCGGCACCGTTGTTACGTGAAGGAAATGTCATTGGAGCGATCCACATCCGCCGCACGGAAGTTTGTCCTTTCTCCGAAAAGCAAATCAAGCTGCTCGAAACTTTCGCCGATCAAGCCGTAATCGCGATCGAGAACGTGAGATTGTTCAAAGAGCTCGGAGAGCGGAACGCAGAATTGCGCGAGGCCCTGGAGCATCAGACGGCGACGGCCGAGGTGCTTGGGATTATCAGCCGCTCTCCCACTGATGTGCAGCCGGTGCTCGATGCCATCGTCGAAAGCGCCGCGCGGGTTTGTGGGATCGATGATTTAGTGCTCCACCTTCACGAGGGAAACAGTCTGGTCTCGCGGGCTCATTTTGGTTCCATTCCCGTACCCATTGTCCGCGCCGAGATCAGCATGGATGATTCACAATATCGCTGGATGCGCGAGCATGGTACGCTCCACATTCCCGACGTCAGCGAGCGGAACGATTTCCAAGTGATAAATATCAGCGGCTGGCGCAGCTTCTTGGCCGTTCCTCTACGTCAGCAAGGGGAACTCATTGGTGGAATGACCGCGCGTCGCATCGAGGTCCGTCCCTTCACGCCGGCGCAGATCAAGCTCCTGGAAACCTTCGCCGACCAGGCCGTTATCGCGATAGAAAACGTGCGGTTGTTCCAAGAGCTGAAGGAGTCGCTGGAGCAGCAAACGGCGACGAGCGAAATACTGGGCGTCATCGCCAGTTCGCCGACCGACATTCAGCCGGTGCTCGATATCGTCGCTAAGACGGCCGCGCAACTTTGCGATGCAGGGGATGCGGCAATCTGGCGCACTGATGGCAATGAGTATTGGCTGGTCGCTTCGCATGGTTCGATTCCCGTGCCGCAGTCCGAAGTGCGGCGGCGAATGATTCGTTCTTTCCCAAGCGGCCGAGCGATGATTGACAAAGAGACCGTGCACATCCATGACGTTATGACGCCGGAATCTGGGGCGGAGTTTTTCGACAGTTTTCGCACCGGCGAAATTCGAACAATTCTGACCACGCCATTACTTCGCGAAGGGGTTGCCATCGGCGCGATTCATGTCCGCCGACCGGAAGTCCGTCCCTTTTCGGAGAAACAGATCGCACTGCTCAAAACCTTTGCCTCACAGGCGGTCATCGCAATTGAGAACGTGCGTCTATTCAAAGAGATCCAGGAGCGCAATGCGGAATTGCGCGAAGCCCTGGAGCATCAAACGGCGACGTCCGAGGTGCTTGGCATCATTAGCCGCTCGCCGACAGACGTGCAGCCGGTCCTCGACGCCATCGTCGAGAGCGCCGCGCGGGTTTGTGGGATTGATGACGTCCACCTGCGACTCCGCGAGGAGAATAAATCGGTTTTGCGGGCTCATTATGGTCCCATACCCATTGGTCCCGTCGAGATCGGTATTGACGTGCCACCGATCCGCTGGGTGCGTGAGCATGGCACGCTTCATATTCCGGACGTTCGCGCTCAGAACGATATCGAATTGCTATCTCCCGGTCCGCTGCGCACGTTTTTAAGCGTTCCTCTTCGTCAGCAGGGAGAACACATCGGGGCACTGACGGCGCGTCGTATTGAAGTGCGTCCTTTCACCCCGACACAGATCAAGCTGCTAGAAACCTTCGCGGACCAAGCCGTCATCGCCATCGAGAACGTGCGGCTGTTCCAAGAACTCAAGGAAGCGTTGGAGCAGCAGACGGCGACAAGTGAAATCTTGGGCGTCATTGCCAGCTCGCCAACAGACATTCAGCCGGTGCTCAACGCAGTGGCCGAGAGCGCCGCGCGGTTGTGCGATGCAAGCGACGCTGTAATTCATCGCATGTATGGAGACGTGCTTCGCGTGGAGGCCTCGTATGGATCCATACCTCACATTGGACGGGGGGAGGACATACCCATCAGCCGAGCCGCGGTACATGGCCGCGCCATCATCGACCGACAAACGGTGCACGTGAATGATTTGTCGTTAGAAGTCGAAAACGAGTTCCCAGAATCCAAGATGCTCCAGCAACGTATCGGTACTCGGACGATACTCGCCACGCCGTTGCTGCGCGAGGGTGTTGCCATCGGGTTGATTCTGATCCGCCGGATCGAAGTGCGGCCATTCTCGGAAAAGCAGGTCAAGCTGCTTGAAACCTTCGCTGACCAGGCGGTGATTGCGATTGAGAACGTCCGGCTGTTCAAGGAACTCGGCGAGCGCAACGCGGAATTGCGCGAGGCCCTGGAGCATCAGACGGCGACGGCCGAGGTGCTCGGCATCATCAGCCGCTCGCCCACGGACGTGCAGCCGGTCCTTGACGCCATCGTCGAGAGCGCCGCAAAGGTTTGTGGGATCGATGACGTAGTGCTGCGGCTGCGTGAGGGTGACGTTGTAGTTGCGCGGGCTCATGTTGGTCCGGTACCCATAGCCAGTGCCCGTGTTGAGGTAAATATTGACCGCCCGCAGTTTCGCTGGATGCGTGAGCATGGCACGCTCCACCTTCCCGACGCCCGCGCCGCGCAGGATGACTTCTCAGGGTTTGGTGGCGGCAGCGGCTTTCGCAGCTTCTTAGCCGCACCGCTCCGTCTACAAGGCGAATTCATTGGATCGCTAAACGCCCGTCGCACCGAAGTTCGCCCCTTCACCCCGGCCCAGATCAAACTGCTTGAGACTTTCGCTGACCAAGCCGTGATCGCCATCGAAAACGTTCGGTTGTTCAAAGAACTGCAGAAACGCAACCGCGATCTCACCGAGGCGTTGGAGCAGCAGACAGCGACGAGCGAGATACTGCGGGTCATTGCTAGCTCGCCGACCGACATCCAGCCGGTATTGAACGTAGTCGCGGAAAATGCCGCGCGGCTATGTGACGCCGTCGATGGTGTGATAGGGCTTCCTGAAGGTGACAAGCTTCGAATCGTGGCGAAATACGGGGCAATACCGTCGCCCGACACGGTACCCTTGAACCGAGACTTTCCTGCCGGCCGGGTTGTGCTCGACCGTCAGACGATCCACATCCACGATATATTAGCCAAGATCGATACGGAATATCCTGCCGCTAGAATCCCTCAGCAACTTACGGGTACTCGAACCGTGCTTAACACTCCGTTGCTCCGAGAGGATGTGGCCATTGGGTACATCGCAGTTCGTCGTACCGAAGTCCGTCCCTTTACCGACAAGCAGATCGCACTTCTTAAAACTTTCGCGGATCAAGCGGTGATCGCGATCGAGAACGTGCGGCTGTTCAAAGAATTGCAGGAACGCAACCGCGACCTCATTGAAGCTCTGGATCAGCAGACCGCTACCGCCGAGGTGTTGAAGGTGATTAGCCGTTCGACGTTCGATCTGCAGCCGGTGTTGGATACGCTCATTGAGAACGCGACGAGGCTTTGCGAGGCCGAGCATGGCTCAATTCACAGAGTGGAGGGGGACATGTTACCCCTCGCTGCTGGTTACGGTCATACGCCAGAGTTGTTCGAGTTCATCAAGCGAAATCCTCCGCACATTGGCCGAGAGTCGATCTCTGGCCGGGTCGTGCTCGAACGCTCGGTGGTTCATGTGCCCGATCTTCGCGCCGATCCGGACTATCATTATGTTGAGCAGTTGGAAGATTTCCGCGCCATCCTTGGTGTCCCATTGCTTAGAGAAGGCGTGCCGATCGGTGTCATTATTGTCTTCAGAACGGATGCCCGGCCTTTTACGACCAGACAGATCGATCTGGTAACGACCTTTGCCGATCAGGCGGTGATCGCCATCGAGAACGTCCGGTTGTTGCAAGAGTTGCAGGAGCGCACCCGCGAGCTGATCAGGTCGGTGGGAGAACTGAAAGCGCTTGGCGAGGTCGGTCAGGCGGTGAGCTCGACTTTGGATTTAGAGACCGTGCTCACTCGCATCGTGTCTCACGCGGTGCAACTGAGCGGCACCGATGGCGGAGCGATTTACGAATATGACGAGCCGTCCGAAGAGTTCTTGCTGCGCGCCACCGACCATATGGAGGATGAGTTGATATCTGCGTTAAGGGCGAATCCACCTCGTTTGGGCGATGGAGTCGTGGGCCGCGCCGCCTTCAGCCGCGAGCCGATTCAAATTACAGATATTTCGCAAGCGCACGTCTATGCGCCGCGCATGCGCGAGCTGCTGGCGCGCTATGGCTTTCGCGCGAGCTTGGCGATTCCTCTGCTGCGCGAAGAACGCATCATCGGCGCCTTGGTAGTGCGGCGAAAATCCACCGGCGAGTTTCGTCCCGAGGTGGTCGACCTGTTAAAAACCTTCGCGACGCAATCCGCACTGGCGATCCACAATGCTCGATTGTTCCGCGAGATCGAAGACAAGGGCCGGCAGATCGAGGCCGCCAACCGGCACAAGTCGGAGTTTCTCGCCAATATGTCCCATGAGCTGCGCACGCCGCTCAATGCGATCATCGGCTTTTCCGAAGTGTTGCTCGATCCCTCTCTCCAGGTTACTGAGGATGAACGGTCGCAGTTTTTAACTGACGTCCTGGGTAGCGGCAAGCATCTTCTCAACCTGATCAATGAAATCCTCGACCTCGCGAAGGTCGAATCCGGCAAAATGGAGCTGCAATTCGAGCCGGCGTTTTTGCAGGATGTTTTTGAATCGGTTCAACATACCATGCGGGCGCTCGCCACCAAGAAGTCCATCGACTTGCGCGTCGAGAACAACGAGAGTCTGGCGCAATTTCCCATGGACGGCGCGCGAGTCAAGCAGGTGCTTTTGAATTTAGTCGGGAATGCGATTAAGTTTACGCCCGAGACTGGCCGGGTTTGGGTGCGCGCGGAGCGTGAGGACGGCATCGTGCGCATCGAGGTGGGCGACACCGGGCGGGGCATACCTGCCGAGGAACAAGAGCGCATCTTCCTTGAGTTCCAGCAGGTCGAATCGAGTACGCAAGGCAAGCCAGAGGGAACCGGGTTGGGCTTGGCGCTGGCGAAAAAATTCGTCGAGATGCATGGCGGTAAGATTTGGGTGGAGAGCCAAGTGGGCAAAGGCAGCCGGTTTTTCTTTACGCTGCCGCTCGATTCGCAGTGAGGGGTGAAGAGTAAGGAGTGAGGGGTTTAAAAAATTCGAAGCACTAATATCGAAATCCGAAACAAATTCAAAGGACCCAAAGAGAAAGCACGAAATCCGAAACAAATTCAAATGACCAAAAACAAATGCAATGTTCCAAACAAATCTGATTCCGATTCCTCGTTTTTGATTTTCCGGATTTGGGATTTATTTTGGCCCCGTTTGTTTCGGATTTGGTGCTTCGGATTTCGGATTTTGTTTCGGCGGCGTCCGTTGATTTTGTCTGGGGCAGACTTGGCGCGGTAAAACATTTATGGATGAGAAGAAGATCTTGCTGGTTGAAGATAATCCGGTGAATCGGCGTTTGGCGATGTTTCTGCTTCGATCGCAGGGTTATCAGGTGCGCGAGGCAACCAGCGCGCAGGAGGCGTTCGAGATCCTTAAGACTGAGCAGTTTGATCTCATCGTGATGGATATCCAGCTGCCGGGAATGGACGGGCTCGAAGCGACGACGAAATTAAGGGGCGAACCGGCTACAGCGAGTATTCCGGTGATCGCCGTGACATCGTACGCCATGGCGGGAGACCGGGATAAGGCATTGGCCGCCGGCTGCAGTGGATACGTCACCAAGCCCATCGACAAAACGATCTTTCTCGCCGAGATCGGCCGTCATTTGAAATAAACCGCTCGGATCCGGAGATTTAACCGCACCCTTCGACGGTGCTCAGGGCGATCGGAACGCAAAGGTCGCAAGACTCGGAAGGGAATAACTCACCACGAAGGACACAAAGAGCACGAAGTTCGGAGTTTTATTAGTCAAAACCCTTCGTGTCCTTCGTGCCTTCGTGGTGAAAACATCTTCACAGTAAACAAGCAAAAGTCCAATTAACAGGTAAACACTCTGTGGATGGCGACAATCGTATCGTAGGAGCGCGCGTGCTGATCGTCGACGACGACGCTCCGGCACGCCGGCTGTTGCAGGTGCGGTTGCGGGCTTTGGGCTGCGATGTCGCGTTGGCTGGGGACGGCCAGGAAGCGTTGGTGGAGATCAAGAAGCACGAGCCGGCTTTGATGTTGTTGGATTTGCAAATGCCCAAAATGGGCGGCATCGAAGTGCTGCGCCACTTGCGCACCGCGGGGATGGCATTTCCCGTGGTCGTGATCACCGCCCATGGATCCATCGAAAGCGCGGTGGCGGCGATGAAAGAAGGAGCTTATGACTTCATCACGAAGCCCCTCGATGCCAATCACTTCGATATCGTCGTGCGCAAAGCCCTTGAGAAAGAGACTTTGCAGCGCGGCTGGGAACTGCTCTCGGAAGAAACCGACAATCGCCATCGGTTGATCATCGGCGAGAGTAAAACAATGGCAGAAGCCGTCGATACAGCGCGCAAGGCGGCAGCGAGCGGCGCCACAGTGTTGCTGTTGGGAGAAAGCGGCACGGGCAAAGAAATATTCGCTCGCGCGATTCACAACTGGAGCGAGAGAAGCAAACAGCCCTTCGTGGCGATCAATTGCGTCGGCTTATCGAAAGAATTATTGGAAAGCGAACTGTTCGGCCACGAAAAGGGCGCGTTTACCGGCGCCGATCAGCTCAAGAAAGGCAAGCTGGAGCTGGCCAACGGCGGCACGGTTTTCCTCGACGAGATCGGCGATATGTCGGCGGAGTTGCAGACCAAGCTCTTGCGCTTTCTCCAGGAACGCGAATTCGACCGGGTCGGCGGACGCGATCCGATCCGTGTCAATGTGCGAATCGTCGCCGCGACCAATCGTGATCTGGAAAGCGCCGTCAAAGAAAACCGCTTCCGCGAAGATCTCTACCATCGGCTCAATGTGATCCCGATCACACTGCCGCCATTGCGCGAAAGATCCGAAGACATTCGCCCATTGGCAGAACACTTCTTCCGACGCTTTACCGCGGAGTCGAAAAAGAATTTCACAATTCTAGCAGGCGATGCATTGGCACAACTGACAGCCTATCACTGGCCGGGAAACGTCCGTGAGCTCGCCAACGTCATCGAGCGAGCGGTGGTCTTGGGCAGCGGCTCGACGCTGACCCAGAAAGATCTGCCGAGCCGCATGGTTGCCGCGGCGCCGGTTGGCCGGAATGATGACCTCACCTACCGTGAAGCGATGGAGTCGACGCGACGCGCGTTAGTAGTGCAGGCGTTGGCGCAGTCCCATGGCAACCGTGCCGCCGCGGCGAAGGCGCTCGGCCTGCATGAAAAATATTTACTGCGGCTGATTAAAACTCTCGGAATCCGTTAGCAGGCGCTAACGCGGCTGGTTGAAATCCCTCGCCCCTTCGACGAAGTGAATATTCGTCATGCCGGCGCAGGCCGGCATCCAGACTTCGTTTCATGGATATTCTCATCATCGCCCAAGAAGCCTGGATTCCCGCGTGCGCGGGAATGACGGATGGGATGCCTATTTCGCGTCAACAAATTCTGAACTCCTCGGCGTAAAGCGGGGGGGGGGGGCCGCTTCGCACGGTGGGGATCACAACGTGCCCCAACTAATGACTCGTTTTGGCTCGACGACGATCATCGGCCGCTGGTCGATCGCCATGCCGCGATACTGTGGATACTTTCGGCGCAGGAGCTTTACGGCTCGTTGATGTTTCTCGCCGCTGAGCAGAATCCGTGCCTTGCCGAAGATCAGCGCGTAGGCGAGTCTGCGCCAATCTTCGTCGTAGCGGTCGATGACCAGCGCGACTTGCGGGTTCTCGCGGATATTTTTCAACCGCTTAAGTTTACTCGGCGCTGTGCGTTTCGGCTTCTCATCGATGGGCGAGTAGAAATGTTTGCCATCGAAGACGAAGCAGATCGGGATGACGTGGGGCTGGCCGGATTTGTCTGTCGTGGCGAGATGCGCTGTGCGAGCGGCACGAATCAGGCGTGAGACACCCGCGGACTGTTCAAACCGTTCCAGTCGTTTCAATCGTTTCAAACGCCCACTTTCTCGCCTTGCCTAGTGCCTCCTGCCTATTGCCTCTCTAGAGCTTGAACTCTCCCAGGGAGCTCGGCGCAAATACTTCTTCTACCTTCAGCGGTCTTTTCAGAAGTCCTTGCTCTGTCATGTAGCGGATCAAAGATTCGAGCACATGGCGGTTGGGCTCGATGCCATAGGGCCACCAATCAGGACCGAAGATTTCCTTGAGCTGCTCTCTTTCCCACGATAGCCACGGAAGCGTGCAGGCGTGGGCATTGGAAATATGCATAGTCGCGACGGCGCGGTCTTTGGCGTCGCAGAAAGCCTTGTATAGGCTCCGAGCAACCCATGGATGGCGCTCGTACACGTCCTTACGAACCACCAGGATGTGCATAATGGGAAAAATCCTCGTGTGCTTGTAATATTCGATTTCCACTTCCTTGTAGTTGGGAAACAAACGGCGCACTTTTCCCGAGCCATTGCCAAGGCAAGAAGGACTGCGAGCGGAAATCAGCGCGTCAATTTCTCCGCTCTCGAGCATGCCATTGAGAGTTTTATCATCTGGAATGGACTGCACATTGATTTCCGGCGGAAGGTCCAGTTTGACTCGTTCTTTTCGGCCGGGATCTGTCTGTCCGCCGAGAAACCATTTCATATCCTGCGCTCTTACACCGTAGTCATCACTAAAGAAGCCGCGAATCCAGACCCCTGCCGTCATGGCGTACTCCGGCGTGCCGACCTTTTTGCCTTTGAAGTCTTCGGGTTTCTTAATCCCCGAGTCGACATTGTAGTAGACCGAAGAATGCCTAAAGTATCGCGAAGGAAATATCGGAATGCCCACGAAAGGAGAGTTGCCTTGACCGATCATAGTGACATGGGCGGAAAGCGACATTTCCGAGACATCGAATTCTCTATAGTGTCCCATGCGCCAAAAAATCTCTTCGGACTGCATCGGAAGATAATTTAACTTGATTCCTTCCGGCTCCACCGAGCCGTCCTGGAGCGGCTTGGTTCGATCGTAGTCGCCGCAGGCGACGGTTAAGAATAATTTTTCCATTGAAGTAGTTCTCCCGTTTCTTATTGTGCCGAGACGCTAGCAAAACAAAATCCGAAATCCGAAGCACGAAAGAAGCCCCGCGGACCGAAACAAACCCAGAAAGAAATAAATCTCAAATCGGGAAAATCCAAAACACCGATTCCGAACGAAGTTTGTTTGGAATTTTATCCATTTTGGTCATTTGAAATTGTTTCGGATTTCGAGTTTCGGATTTTCGATTGTGATTTTACTTGGCGTTCTTTGCGCCTTTGCGCGACAATTTCTTTGTTATCTCACTTCGTATCCCAGCGCGAGTAGCGCTGGGCGATGGCGATTAAAATAACCGAAATCAGCGATATGACCAAACCGATGGCGGCGACCCGGCCGCGCATGCCGTCGAGATAAAGAAAATAAAGCAACGGTCCGAGCGGTTCGGCGCCGGGGCTGTAAAGAAACAACGTGGCGCTGAACTCGCGCATGAAGATGGTCACGAGAATAATCCAGCCAGCCATGACTCCCGGACGCATCATTGGGATCAAGACGCGGCGAAAGGTGGCCATGAAGCCGGCGCCGCAGACGATCGAGGCTTCTTCCAATTCCTTGTGCACCTGAATGATCGTGCTGGTTACCGCCCTGAGTCCGTACGGCAGGAAGCGCGTGACGTAGGCGATGAGTATGATCCAGATGGTCGCGTAGACCGGGATGGGAAAGTCGACGTAGGCCCAGAGCAGCCCCAGCGCCATTGCCGTGCCGGGAAACGCCCAGGGAATGAACACCAATCCCTCGATGATGCCCCGCCCCGCGATCTTCGTGCGCACCGTGATGTAGGACGCCAAGGAAGCGAGAATCATGCATGCGGTAGCGCCGACCAACGCAAGAAAAAGACTGTTCATGAAAGCTTTATGAACGCGCGGTGTGGCCCAGACATATTGGAAATGCGAGATGGTTAAGTTCTGCCAGGTTTGCCATGTCGGCACATGGTAGTAGGGGAGTATCGCGACTAACGAGAGCACTAGAATCGGCAACACGACCAAGAGAATCAGTAAAAAGAACGCCGCACCCGATGCGGCGTAACGCCACAGACCGAGATCGATCTGGTGCGGCCGAAATCCCTTGCCCGTGACCGTGGAAAACGATTCCACCCGGGAGGTGAAACGACGATAGAGATAAACGAACACCAACGCGACAGCGAGAATGCCGACGCCGTAGGCCGCGGCGAGGTTGTGATTGGTCGGAAAGGAACCGAGCGCTTCGCGCCAGATTTTTGTCGTAAAAACTTCGATGCGCGCGGGCAAGGCGATGATCGCGGGGGTGTCAAAGCTTTCAACGGCGCGGACGAAGTTAAGTGTCCCCGCGGCGAGTATCGCCGGGCGGATTAACGGAAAGGTAATGCGGCGCATGACGCTGAATTCGCCTGACCCAAGCGTCTTGGCCGATTCTTCCAGCGATGGATCCATGCTTTTCAGCGCCGCGGCGACGATCAGAAACGCCAGCGGTGTTAATATGAGCGCTTCGACGTAAATCAGACCGGCCATCGAGTAAATATTGAACGGCCCTTTCTCCAGACCAAACAATTTGACGAACAGGCCGTTGATCAGGCCGTTGCTCGGATTGAGCAGCATGACCCAGGAGATCGACACCAATATCGGCGGCAGAATATTCGGGATGATCGCGGTCAGCTCGAATAGGCGGCGGAACGGCGCATCGGTGCGAATGGTGATCCAAGCGAGCGCCAACGCAAAGACGACGGAAAGACCGGACGAGCCGATGCCGAAAATGAACGAATTCAGCATCAGCGAGTAGGCTTCCGAATCGCTGTACGCTTTGACATAGTTATCGAGGGTAAATTTTCCCGGCACGCCGAGGGGCGCGTCGGTCAAGCTGCCGTAAAAAAGAAAGTAGGTCGGATAGAGGCTTAAGAAGGCGATGATGCTGCCGACGACTAAAAAAACCCAACTGACAGGCTGGCTCAAGAACGCGCCGATGCGCGAGCGGCGCCAGACCGAAGTCAGCGGCGGTTGAACTGTCAGGGTAGTCTCGGGAGTGGACACCAAACGTTCCCGCTAGCGCAAGAAAATTTGCGTGTATTCTTTTTTCTTTTCAGCGAAGTCTTTGGTGCTCAAGTCGTCCATTTCAACAAAGCCGATCTTATCGGCGCCGGGCAACGGCGGCAACACTCCTTTGCGATTCACAAATTCGCCGAGCTTGGACATCATTTTCATGCTCTCGTCGTCGAGGAAGTAATCGATGAACGCATTGCCGGCTTTAACGTGCGGTGCTTTGCTGGCCAGCGTGATGTAGCTGGCGTCGCCGATCAATTTTGGCTCTCTGACATAATCCACCGGTGCGCCTTTCTGACCGTGGATGTAAGCGTACTTGACGTAAGTGATGGCGATGGGGAATTCGCCGCTGGCGACGCGCTCGGCAGAGGGCAAGAGCGATTCGACCCAGACCGGCTTGTTGGCGGCGAGGTCGCGCATGAATTTTTCGCTTTTTTCCTTGCCCATGATCTTATACAGACTCGCGAGCCATTGGGTCGTCGTCGTGTGCTGGGTCGGATCGGGCATGACGATCTTGCCCTTGTATTGCGGCTTGGCGAGGTCTTCCAGCGACTTTGGAAACTCAGCCGGTTTCAGCGCCGATTTGTTGTAGACCACGCCGACCACGACGTTGCGATAGCGCGGACCGAGGTTTGGGTCGATCACATCCTTGGGGAAATCGCTGTTGGTCGGCGATTCATATTTCTGAAAAAATCCTTGCTGCTGCATCAAACGCATGACGTTGTCGGCGGCGACAATGCCGTCCGCCAACGGCTTTCCGGCGCGGAACTCGCTCATGGCGCGATCCATCACCTTGGTCGCCGAAGCGCGCCAGTACTTCGCCTCAATGCCGGTCTTTTTGCGGAAACCCTGCATGATCACATCCATCGTGTCGGATTCGAGGGAGCCGTAGACGGTGACTTTGCCTTCCTTCTTGGCGGCTTCGAGCAGCGCCGCGCTTTGCCCGTAGAGCGCGCTCGTCGCGCCGCACAAGTTCACTATGAGAGATAGAAATAGAGCAGTTTTGCTAAGCATAGGCGGCTCTCTCCTCGGTTTGTTCGACTCGGTCGTGGGCTGGGGCGGAGCGATATTTTCAGATTTCCCGTGGTGAGTCAAGCTAAGTTTGATTGGCTTAACTTGCGGTTCTTCCGGGTTTACTGTGAAGATGTTTCCACCACGAAAGACATGGTTCGACAAGGCTCACCACATGCTACGAACACGAAGTTCGGAGCGTTAATTATCCGAACCCCTCGTGTCCGGAGCCCGCCCTGAGCACAGTCGAAGGGTGATCCTCGTGGTAAACGAAATCAAGGTGATAGTGCCAGGTTATCCACAAGGAACCCTGAAGAACCGCTTGATCAGGCTGTGGTTTGACTCTGCCGGGCACCGATCATATAAAAGGTTTTTCACACGAAGGGAGCATGTCAATTCATGGCCAAGGTCGATTTGTTGGTAAGAAACGGCGAGGTTTGGACGCCGGGTGGCTTTGTCGACGCCGATATCGCGGTTAGCGACGGCAAGATTGTCGCACTGGGCAAAGCGCCGGTGTTACCGGATACTGCCGACACGGTTATCGACGCCAAAGGCAAGAAAGTCATCCCGGGTTTGATCGATACGCATACGCACCATCGCGACCCGGGATTTACCCATAAAGAAGACATCACCACGGCGACCATGGCTGCGGCGGCCGGCGGCGTGACCACTTCCATCGGCATGCCGAACGTCAATCCGCCGACGACCACCGTCGAACGCTACCGCGCGCTCGTCGAACACCACGGCAAGAACGCCATCGTCGATTTCAATCACAATCCGTCCGGCACGGTGCCGGAAGAAATTCCCGCACTCGCCAAAGAAGGGCCGCTGGCGTTTAAAATCTTCATGGTCAAGGACACCGGGCGCGACTATCCGCATATGCCTGGCATCGGCATCAACAACAACGGCGAACTGTTCAAGTGTTTCGAAACCGTTGGCACTACCGGGCTGCCGTTGATGGTGCATCCCCATGATCAAGATTTGATGGACGAGATCGAAGGGCGCTACTGGAAGAAGGAAGACCGCAGTCCGCAAGCCTACGCCAAAGCTTACCGCGATTATGACGGCATCATCTGGGACACGGCGATGGCGACGCTGTTCCGCATGCAAAAAGCGCTTGGCGCGCGGCTGCACATTCTTCACATGACTACACCCGAAGGCATCGCGATGCTGCGCCGCGCGAAAGACGAGGGGCGGCCGTGCAGTTGCGAGGTTAATCCTTGGGCGATGTTTTTGGGCACTTGGGAAAACGTCGAGAAGATGGGGCCGTATTGTTTAGGCTTCTGGGTGCCGCCGGCCCATGTCAACGGGCTGTGGGAAGCGATCAACGACGGCACCATCGACATGATCGGCACCGATCACGCGCCGCATACCAAGGAAGAAAAAGACCGCGGCTGGGCCGATATGTGGAGTTGTCCGGGCGGTGAGCCGCAGATCCAAGATTATCTGAGTCTCTTTCTCGACGCGGTGAACCAGGACAAGCTTTCGCTCGATCGTTTGGTGCGAATTTCTTCTTACAACCCGGCCAAAGTTTTTAACCTCTATCCAAAGAAAGGCGTGCTCCTGCCGGGCTCCGACGCCGACATGGTGATCGTCGATATGAACAAAGAAGAAGTGATCAGGAACGAGACGACCTACACCAAAGTCGGCTGGACGCCTTACCATGACCGCAAGGTCAAAGGCGTGCCGATCCGCACGATTCTCCGCGGCAAGACGGTCATGCAAGACGGCAAGATCGTCGGCAAACCGGGGGATGGGCGGCTGGTGAAGCCGTTGGGGTAAAGTCCAAGAAGATTTGTGATTAAGAAAAAGGCCGAAGTTTCTAACGACTGAGCCTCAGATATCTCCAAGCAGCCTCGATCCTGTCGCCGGTTGCGATCCGTTAGAATTTATCTGTTCCTCCGGATCGATCTTGTTGACGATCAGACCTGAGCTTAGCTTGGGATAAAAATACGTCGATTTTTGCGGCATCTTCTCGCCGCTTGCGACAATGGCTTGAATTTCTTCCTTCTTGGTCGCGGCCAGAATAAACGCGGCTTGATAATCTTCCTTTTCTAAAGATTGCAGCACGGCTTCTTCGTCTTGCGAATAGCGGATGTTTTCGCCGTTGACTTGCTGCTCGGGCGACATGCCGAGAATATGCTCGAGAACGAGCAAATGCAGCGTGCTCACGTCAAGTTCTCTGAGCGGCGCACTGATGTCTTTGGCCAAGCGCTGCATGATGCGTTTGTTCTTTAACCGCAGGATCAGATAGCGCGGGTCGCGCTTGAAACTGGCGCCGAGGACGCGATGTTTTTTGGCGGCGGTCTTGAGCGCTTTTAGAAACGAGTTCTTGCCTTCCGGCGTCTTGGGATGTTGTTCGACGTAAAAGTAAGTTTGCAGCGCTTCTTCCAGCTCCAAAAATGGCTTGTGCGTGAAACCGCGCACCAAACGGTGCGTCGGCAAGACGACGACGTTGTCATCGTTCATATTGGCGAAGTAGGCGAGGATGTAGTTGAAGGCTTCGTTGCCGCTCCACTGACCGCGCTCGCCGCGGATATGGTCGCGGTATTTTAGCGTTGCTTCGTAGCGATGGTGGCCGTCGGCGATAAGCAGAGTTTGCTCTCTCATTTCGCGCTGTACTTTCTCGATGATTACCGGGTCGGTGATGCGCCAGAGTTTGCATGCGTCGCCGCTATCCAGCTCGAATTCGACAAACGGCGCCACGCCTTCGAGGGCGACCGTGAGCATGCGATCAATACTTTGCTTCGGGTCGCCGTAGAGCGTGAAGATCGGGCTCAGTTGCGCGTGGCATGCGAGCATGAGTTTTAGCCGGTCTTCCTTCGGCGCATCGAGGGTGTTCTCGTGGGGGCGGATGTCACCCGTCGCCGGATCTTGCAGTTCGGTGAGGGCGAAGAAGCCTCTGCGCAGCTTCTGTTCGCCGGTTTTTAATTTAAATCGGTGCGACAGAAAGTAGATCGCCGGCGTCTCGTCACGCTCGAGGATCGCTTGGCTTTGCCATTCGCTTAGCAGCTGGGCGACGGCGTCATAGGAATCCGTGTCTTGATTAAGGTCGAGACGGACGAAATTATACGGCGACTTCTTGTAGAGCTTGTCTTGCTCTTCCTTGGAAATCACATCGTAGGGCGGGGCGATCACTTTGCTCAAATCTTTGATTTTTTTCTGGCTGTAACATAATGCTCGAAAAGGCGCGATACGTATCATTACTTTTCAACCTGGGAAAAAACTTAACTTTCCTTGGCGACGCCTTGAATCATGGCGCCGATGCCTTCGATCTCGGATTTCAGAACGTCTCCGGGTTTCAACTTCTCTTGGAACTCCGGTGAATCGGGGTTGCCGGTGGTGATCAAATCGCCGGGGTACAAGGTCGTCACTTCCGAGAGAAAGCTTATCAGAGTCGGGATATCATTGATCATCGCGTCGGTTTTGGCGGACTGTTTCAACTCGCCGTTGATCCAAAGCTTCATCCAGAGATTATGCGGGTCGGCGATCTCATCCTTGGTCGTGATCCAAGGCCCGATCGGCGCGAAGCTTTCAAATCCTTTGCGCACGTTGCGCGTGCCGGAAAGGTTTTTGCTCAATCCATAGCCGCGGGCAGTGACATCGAGCATGATCGTGTAGCCGAAAACCGCGTCGAAGGCTCGCGCTTTGCTGAGATTGCGTGCTTTCTTGCCGATGACGACGCAGAGTTCTAGCTCGGGAAAAACCGAATCCGCGTGCTTCGGGATGATGATGTTATCCTCCGGGCCGGCGATCGAAGACGGCGGTTTTAGAAAAATATTTTCGAGTAGTTCTTCCGGCGAGGTCTTTGACGCGTGGCCGCGGCCGCGGGCGTCGCCCAATCCTTCTGTGCCGCGCTTGTAATTGCCGGCGGCGGCCCAAATTTTCGAGGGATTTTCCACCGGCGGCTTGAGCAACTTTGCATCGACTTTAGCGCCCGCGCCATTGGCGGCAAGATTATCCAGCTTGCCTCTGATGGTGTCGTGCTGGGCGATCACATCGAGCATGGTCGAGCCCTTGCCCATCACATCGCCCAGCGAAATCAGTATGTCATTTCGCACGATGGCGACTTCATTCGATCTAAGAGTGGCCAATTTCATCGGTGTTTTCCTCCCGTCCGTTCATTTTCAATATCTGGAAGCGGCGCTTTTCACAAGATGGCGCACCGGTCGGTAGTGGTTCAGTTTCACAAAAATATGTAGGGGCGACCCTATGTGGTCGCCCGTCCGAAAGGGCAGACACACAGGTCTGCCCCTACGTTGACGCGTCGTTGAACCCAAATTGAATCACTACCCACGGGTCATCGCGTTCTCAATTGATCGCTTGACGGTGCTGTGGCATAAGACCTTGTGCAAGAATCTTGGCTTCATCTCTCGCTCGAAATCGGCGCGGCCAAAATCGACGCGGTGGCGAACTTTCTCATGGAACAAGGCGCGCCCGGCGTCGTACTGAAACGGCATGGATTGGAAGCATACTTTCGTCGGTCGCGAAACGACGCGGCGCTCAAGCAGAGAGTCGGACGATTCGTCGACGACGTCGCGATGCTCCATCACCAGAGCGCCAGACCACGGGTCGAGTGGCGCGTCATCGTTGGTGAGAATTGGCATGACTCGTGGCGCCGTTTTATCAAGCCGCGCCGCGTCGGCAAATCTTTTTGGGTGACCCCACCATGGCTGACGCCGCCAAATTTTCGCTCGCGTCAAGTCATCACCATCGAACCCGGCTTAGCGTTCGGCACCGGCACTCACGCCACCACGCGCGGTTGCATGGAATACCTCGAGCAGGTCGCCCCTGCGCTCGGCGGCCGCGAATTCACCGCCATCGACGTCGGCACGGGCGCGGGGATTCTTGCCATCGCCATGGTCAAGTTGGGCGCCAAGCAGGTTTGGGCCATCGATAACGATGCTGTGGCGCTTAAAGTTGCCAGGGAAAATTTGCGCGCCAACGACGCATTGAAGAGAGTCCGGTTGTCGAGCGTCAAGCTCGGCGCCATTCGGCGTAGGTTTCCTTTGGTGGTTGCGAATCTGACCGCGGAAACGATTATCGAGCTTGCCGCGGCGCTGGAAAAAAGGGTGGCGGCAAAAGGGTTTCTCATCCTCTCGGGAATTCTGCGGCAGAAGGGCGGCGGGATCATTCGTCGCTTTCACGAACGGTTTCGCGTGGTACGGCAAAAACGCGGCCGCGAGTGGGCGACCCTGCTGCTACAGAGGAAGTAGTTTCCATGGCGCGTTTTTTTCTACCGAGCGGACAGATTCACGACAACCGCGGCACCATCGATGGCCAGGAGTTGGAGCATATGCGTAAGGTGTTGCGCTTGAAGCCTGGCGACCGCATCACGGTTTTCGACGATACCGGTTGGGAGCATGAAGCGGTGATTCGTTCCGTGGCTGGCGCGCAGGGTGAAATCGAAATTGTCAGATCCTACCAAGCCGAGCGGGAGTCGCCGCTGCATTTGACCTTGGCGGTGGGATTAACTAAGGGGGAAAAGATCGACTTCGTGGTGGAAAAGGCCACCGAGCTCGGCGTCCGGACGATCATTCCATTTGCATCCATCCATGCGGTGCCGAGGCTCGATGAACGAAAAATTGCGGCGCGCACCGAGCGCTGGCGAAAAATCGTGTTGAGCGCGACAAAACAGTGCGGGCGCACGCAAGCTCCGGAGATTTCGCCGCTGATGACGTTCGAAGAGTTGCTGGCCAGCAGGCAGCCGGAAACCGCCAAATTGCTCTGTTGGGAAAGGGAAACCGAACAATCGTTTCGGCAAGCGCACGAGAAATTGCGTGACGCCAAAGCGCTGCTGGTTGCGGTTGGACCTGAAGGCGGCTTTGACCCAATCGAGGCTGAGCTGGCGCGACAACATGGATTCGAACGAGTTCACTTGGGCCGGCGGATTTTGCGCGCTGAGACCGCGGCGATCACCGCGCTTTCGCTGGTACAATTTCTGTGGGGTGATTTGGCTTAGCTGCTTGCGTCGACGGCGGGCTTTCTCTAGCATGGATAATTCGCGGTGAAACAGCGGGCAAATTACGATGGCGCGCAACCCTTCCGGAACGAAGGCAAAGCCGGTGTGCCTTGAAGATGCCAGCGGGGCGAGTTGCTTATGAGATCAGCAGTGAAAAGGTCAAACATCGTGCCGAGCGCCGAGCACAAAATGACACAGTCGAGCCGGTGCCTTGGTTCGACGTGTTGGTTCATTGGGCTCACACCTCGATCGACAGAGTGTTGTCAGGTTTCCTCGTAGCATGAATAATCCGGGCTAGCATGCATTCACCCTTGGGATGACCAATGAAATGTCAAAATTGCGGAGCGGAAGTGCCGGCCGATGCCGAGCGCTGTGAAAAATGCGGCGCCAAGTTACTCATCCGCCGGGTTATTTTTGGTGTACCCCGCAACCAAGAGTTCACCTTGACCGCCGAGGCGGAGCCTAGCGAGATCGACCAACCCGTTGACAGCGGCGACTGGCAGTTTCCCGCGCGAGATGAACCGCCCGCGCCGCCGGCGGAAAGTCCGCGTGAAGTCGCCCCGGAAATTCGTTACGGCGGCTTTTTGCGCCGCCTATGTGCCTTTATCATCGACTTCCTGACGATCCTTTTGATTTCCGCACTGATGGGAGTTATGGCCTATATCGGCTACAAAGTAGGCCTCGCCGCCCATGGAAGATTCGTCTCTTGGGACAACGCGACGCCGCTGTTGGTTTTGCTGACCGTCGGTTGGATGCTGTTGGCGACGACTTATTTTGTCGTGTTCCATGGCCTGGACGGCAAAACCGTCGGCAAGTGGCTGTTTGGTTTGCGCGTGGTCGGTTTGGCGCAGCAGCCGATCTCTTTCCGGCGCGCGTTGCTGCGCTGGATTGGCATGCTCGGTCTCGGCGGGGCGTCCATCGGCTTGAGTTTTTTGTGGATCATTTGGAGCGGTGAGAAGCGAGCTTGGCATGATTTCCTAGCGCGCACCTGGGTGATACGCGAGTGAGCATTTGAGGTTGTCCACGCTGCTTACAGCGTGGACCATTAAATGGGGTTTCCAAAGGGGCGAGCATCCCCTTTGGTCAAGAGCGGGGTCAATGCCCCTCCCGCGAAGCGGCTGCATTTATTGGATTGGTAAGCTTATGGCGAAATTAACCATTGGGGTTGTCATGGACCCCGTCGACAAGATTAACACCGACAAAGACACGACCTTCGTCTTGATGTTGGAGGCGGCGCAGCGCGGCCATCAAATCTTTTTCATGGATTTGGACGACCTGTTCATCCGTGGCGGCACGGCCCATGGCCGCTATCGCCGGCTGCAACTGGCGCGGGCAACGCCGCACTATGAATTAAGCGACTTCGCCGTCGGTGCATTGGCGGATTTCGACAGTGTCTGGATGCGCAAAGATCCGCCCTTCGACATGAAATTTTTCTTCGCTACTCATTTGCTCAGTCTGATCGATCAGCGCAAATGCTTCGTCATGAACCATCCGAAAGGGCTGCGCGAGGCCAATGAAAAGCTTTACGCGTTGCGTTTCCCGGAGCAGATTCCGCAAACCCTGGTGAGCGGCAACATAGCGCAGCTCAAAGCCTTCATGGACGAGTTAGGCGGCGAGATGATAGTCAAACCGCTCGATGGTTGCGGCGGCAGCGGGGTTTTTTATTTGAACGAGCAAGACCGCAACACCAATTCCATCCTGGAAGCGGCCACCGACAACGGCCGGCGCTTGGTTATGGGACAGCGCTACCTGCCGGAGATACGCCAGGGTGATAAGCGGATCATCGTTTTGAATGGCGAACCGCTCGGCGCGGTCTTGCGCGTGCCGTTGGAGTCCGAGACGCGCGGCAATATTCACGTCGGCGGCACCTGCGTGAAGACCGAAGTGACGGCGCGCGATGAAGAGATCTGCGCCGCGTTGGCGCCGCTATTGAGGGCCGACGGTTTATATTTCGTCGGTTTGGATGTGATCGGTAGTTTTCTCACCGAAGTGAACGTCACCAGCCCCACCGGCATTCAAGAAGTCAACGCGCTCAATGGGGTTTGTCTCGAGAGTCAGGTGATCGATTTTGTCGAACAGCAGGTGGAAAAACTCGCCCGAGCTTGAGGGAAAACTTGACTCGCTCCAGCTTTTAAGCAATATTCCAAGTTCACTTAATTTGGCCAGGTAGCTCAGTCGGTAGAGCAGGAGACTGAAAATCTCCGTGTCGGCGGTTCGATTCCGTCCCTGGCCATATTTAACCTCTTAACATCGCTGACGATTTTTAAGCCGCGTCCCATCCGCATTAAAAAAACGTTCCGGTTTTGTGCCAAGTTCAACGGCAAAACCGCGTTGATCGCCTCTTTCAGTTCCGTCGAAACGGTTGCGCTTCGTTGTGCTGATTCAGTTTTGAATCCGTCGAATCGTTCGCTCAACTTGGTCACCGCCTGCGCCTTGTGTTCTGGGACTAGGTGAGAGTAGCGAACCGTCATCGCGATGCCGACATGACCCATCAGTTCCTTCACGGTGACCAAATCAACGCCCGCCATGACGAGATGAGAGGCGAAGGTATGGCGCAGGTCATGGAAGCGAAAATCGGCGACCTCAGCCGCGCTACAGGCTTTTTTGAAGGCATCGTAGACGGTGACCTTGCCTATCTTATCGCCCCACGGCCACATAAAAAGATATTCGCCATAACGATTTTCAGTGAGCCAGTTTAGCGCGTCTTTGGCCGGCGCATTGATCGCGATGGTTTTAAGGCGAAGCGTCTTCGATTGCCGCACGGTTATCAATCCCTGATCTAAGTTCACGTTCTCCCACTTCAGATTCAAAAGCTCGCCTTGGCGCATGCCGGTATTGAGCGCCAACGTCACCAAGGGTAATAACCAAGGCGAAGTGATCTGACTCTCGCACTCTTTAAGAATTGCCTGGATTTCATCACCGATTAAAAAGCGCGTTCGTTGATCGTTCACGGGAAAACGCTTAACAGCGCTCGCGGGATTGGTCAGCGTCATTCCCCATTCAACGGCCATCTTGAACATATGCTTGATGACGGTTAGTTGCCGGTTCACTGATCCTGGCTTGATCTCTTTGCCGCGCTCGGCTTTCCACTTCTCTATCTGCCACGTTGTGATTTGCGCCAAGGGCGTCTCCCCAAATAGTGTCGCAAATCTCTCGGTAATGTGTTTTTCGTCATCCCAAGCGCGCTTGGTGCTCGCGCCGTACTCGCGGTAACGTTCCGCCAGCTTTGAGAAGGGGATAGGCTTGCGCGTCTTTTCCAGATTGAACCGGCCCTGCGCGATCTCGCCCAGCCGCGCCTTCAAGGCGTCTTTGGCCATCTCGCGAGTAAAACCACGCGACTTGCGCCCGACCCGTTCCTTGATGTCGGTTAACTGGAACTGGTAGCGGATGTAGTACGTCACGTCGTTCTTGCCCTTACGCTCGTAGATTCCATTGGCTTTAGCCATACTCACCTCTGTTGTTTTCGGATTTGCTTGCAATTGATCGATCGTTAGGCCACACGGATAGTGATTGCTGCTTAGTATCTCAGCTAGAACGAACTCTTTCTATCATTCGTTTTACTTCTGAATTGGCGCGGATAGGGACGATCTCTATATCTGGATGTTCCGCCGGATACACGCGAAAAATTTCATCCGCAAATGCTTGGCCAATGCTGCTCACCTCAGTGAAATCAAACATAACAGTTTTAAACTGTTCCACTCTGGATAGAAGCCTCTTTGCTTGTGAGCGTGATATTAGTTTGTCATCCCCGTACTGAGCGAGTTTCACGGGTACAATCGTCTTGGTAAATCCATAGTCCTGATCTTTTGACGCAAAACTATCAAATATTTTTCTCGTCGTCCTTGACGTGTGATTGTTGAGCTTCATCCATACGCCAGTCCCGATTGCACTCTTTGCCTCAAGAATCCAATCTTCCGATTCTCCGAACTTGTGGGAAAAGTAGACTCCCCCAGAAAGAATGTCGAAAGCATCGAACATCCTTGAAGTGAAGAAAATTCCCTCACCCGTGTGTCGCTTGGGGTCGGTCGTGAGCTTCCCTTTAGCCAACTCCAGTACTGCGTGCCGCTCATCCAATAGGCCCATCGTTGTTTGAATCTTCCTAAAAATTCCCACACCGTTGTCCGAGAGATACATTTCAGTCGCCGTGGCCGTTTTGCGTATACGTGTATGAATGATTGTGCCGCCTGAATGGTCAATGGCATTATTAAACATTTCGGTGAACCCATAATGCCAGATCTCCATCACGTTTTTGGGCTGTGCACCGAGCACTGATACAATATCATCCCTCCAGACAACGTCTTCTGCTAAGTCGGTAGAAATCACGTACGATCGATCCCATTCGACGAGCGACGCTAGTTTGTACAATCGATTCCGAGTTTGTCCTTCTTCGGTGATCGAACCTTCAGTGACCAACTTCTTAATGTGTTTGTTGACCGCTTGCCGAGTAATCTGGAAGTGATCGGCGGCAACTCGGGCGATGTCGGAGGGATGTTTCCCAACGCCGTCCAGGATATACCTACGAACTTCTTCCCCGCGTGCGTGAACTCTTGTCATCTAAATTCGCGTTAATTGTCAACCTTAACTTGACTGATTGTCAACTAAACTTAAAACTTTGTCAACCTTGCGTATGAGCCTTAGTTTCAATGCGTGTGCAGTTAAGAAATCAATTCGAGACCGGATTTGGGCAAGCGCACTACCCCGGTTTTGCAGCAATCGGGTCCGCCTCAAGAAAACTTTCCAAGTCGCCTCGTTTGACCAGCACACGCCGACCGACTCTTTGTGCTCGCAATTGTCGCCGCCGGATCGCTAAGCGAATCGTCGAAGCGCCCAAGCCGGAAGTTTCGGCGGCTTGCTTCACGGTGAGAAAGGATTTGTTCGTCGCGCTCTGAGCAGTTCCGCCGGGGTTTAGGTTCATCGCTTCGCGCACCGCCTCTTTGACGATCGGCTTGATAATTGCGGCCAGGGCTTCGGCGAGAGTGTCGATAGGCGGGCTCATGGTTTCACTTTTCATGCCGTCTTCGCACACCCCCAACACACCCAATGGAGTTGGCCGTAAATATCCCGCTCGTTGTTTCCGACCGCCCCGCATATCCCGCAAATAGGGGCGATTAGATACAGCCGAAGCTCGTCGCGGTGACTGCGTAGATTTTCGAGCAGGGCTGTAGTCTCGCCGTCCGGTTCGGCGCGCGCTTCGACCACGATCCGGTCGCCATCGATTTTAAACGTCACCCCCCTGGCCTTCGCGATGTCCACTAAAGTTCTGATTTCCATGTAGCCCCCGCCGAATTCGTTTCCGCACTATAGGAAACATTCTCGTGCGGAATCAATTTTGACCACAAGTACGGGCTCCCCTTCTTGCCGGTGCCGTCACGTTCAACCTTTCCGTCCTTAAACATGGCGTCGAGTCTTACTCGGACAGTTCCGGCCGGTAGGCCGGCGGCCTGCGCGATCGCGTCAGCCGAATGACCCTGTTCGGTCAAGACAGCGGCAATTGCCTCTTTGTCCGATGCATCTTTGGTTTCCTTGACCGTCCCGAGAAACCTGCATTCCTCAAGGCTGAGTTTGACTGACAACGGATCGGATGGCGGGATTCGGCCTTCAAGAAATAGCGTCCCAGGTTCGGTACCTTCCAACCGAGACCACGTTAGGATAACGTCTGGCGCCGCGATCCAATCGCCCGTGCCGGAAATGGAGTCAGTGCCCTCGGTTGTACCTCTATTGCGATGGTGGACTAGAAGGAAAAACCACCGTTTAGCAATGGCGAGGTCCTGAAGCTGCCGAAGCAATACGCCCGCTTCGCCCGCCAGATTTTCCGCCTTGCCGGTAAGCTTAAAGGCCCCACGGAAGGAGTCTATAACTAAAAGCCCGTTATTACTCCCGACTTTCGAGACGATTGCATCTATCGTCTCTAGGCGAAGTATGGGCTCCGGTCGATTGATGACGTAAGAATCGGCGGGAACCTCCGCCGTTCGGATCAACGTCTGTAAGTAGTCGTCGGGCATTTCGTAGTTGAGATAGACGGCGGGCGATTGCCGGGTATCCCGACCAAGAAACGGTTTCGCCAATCCCACAGCACGGCATAGGTGAATAACCAGTGTCGACTTACCCTGCTTGCCGCGTCCCTGGATAACACCAAGCCCCGTAGCTGGAATCATCTCGCTAACTGTCCATTCCCGTGTCGGGGGTGTAGCGGTTAAGAATTGCTCCCACGTTAGAAGCCCGGAAAATGATTCCGCAGGAACTGTTTCGCTAGGCGTGCGGAATGAATCTGGCGCCCCATTTCCCCGTGCCCTAGCCAGTTCAGCACGATACTGGGAAAGATCGTGGCGCAGCATTGTGATTAAAAGCGCGTCAGCGCCGTGAAGCTCGCCGAATTGAATGTCGTCCTCGATCTCGGCGATTTTGCATTCAAGCTCAGCCCGGGTCAGCCCATCGGGCGCCGCAGGCAGGACGTAATCCGACATGTCCAGCGGGCGGTCGGCTTGGTCAAAGTCACGGTGAGGAGTGATTGTCGTCACGCGACAATCTTAACCACGGAGACACGGAGAGAATAGGGTTATGGTATAACCCCCCAGAACGATCCATGATCCAACTTTTCAATTTGATGGTGGCTCGTTAGCGGACGGCTTTTTTTCCACTCGCAAGGCGCCGTCTTTGCTTAGCAGTGTTTTGACAGTGCTTGCTACAATATGATCTCTGACCGCCCGTTAGGTCTTTGTGGCATACAAGACAGACGCCGCTCACTTTACCTTTGATCGTCATAAGCTCAAGGTGTAGCTCGTGCAAGCGTAATGTGTTGAAGAGCCGTTTATATTCGTGTGGGGTAACAAGTGGTCCTCGTTGATTGTTAAGAAGACATTCTCTTGCTGCTTGGTAGATTTGTAACGTACGGTGGGGTGATCCGACTCGCGGTATTGGTTTGTAGGTGCTACCAGACGGGTCAATTATCCGGAGGTAGTCGCCTTTAATTTCGTATCTGTAACGAGGCCATTCCTTACGCTTCTCATCTAGCCGCTGCTTCAGCCGTGGGTCTAGCCATCGGTCTTCCAGATTCGCGACGTCGTCATTGGTCTTGCCTTGCCTCTTCATTTCTACTCTCCGGGAATAGTCCCTCCGCATAATTGAATTGCGAGAGCCCGGTCAGGAGGGGACGGCTTTTCACTAATCGAGATGGAGCGGCGTCGTTGATGGCTTTAGCGTCTATTCCTTACACGGGAATGCGCCTTGAAGAGCCCACAACGCTGTTAACTCCAATGAACCCGCTTCTCCCATCCACTCCGCTCTTGAAGGTTTTCCTACCCACTCTGCATCTTTTTGGAATCTATTCTCCAAAAAGTCTGCGATCAGTTGTCGGAGGTTATCGGGATTGATCGCTAAATTTCTAGGCGGGCAGTATAATTGTGGCTGTTTTCGCGTGAACAATGTTATGTTGCTAGTTTGATAAGCGCCTATTAGGCCACCCAAATAAAATTCAGCTAATTTGGCTGAGTTTTTCTCAAGGTCTCGGTATTGGTTGATTGACAGATCAGCGCCAGCTTCAGCAATCCAAACGAGCAGCGCCAATGCCACGATGATTAATTTAAGTCCCATATGTTCTCCTGCTAGGTAACCCCCGCTTAACTGGTCTGTACCGGACTGCGTGGCGTGGCTTGCCGATAGTGCTAAGCCCCGGCATTAGAAGCAATTAACAACCGATACTTGGTACGTCCCGGTCGTCGTGCACGTGTAAATTCTGTGACTAGGTGTTAGGACAGTTGTCGTATTTCGTCCCGTGCGTGTGATGACATATGGTCCCATCGTGGTTGCGTTAAAACTAGGCTGGTAAGCGGCTCCCGCTGCTGCCCCACCGGCGACTGCAAGGGCGATCACTGCAATTCCGGCGATTACTTGAATGATCTTTTTCCTTCGTTCCGCGTCCTCTTTGGCTCGCTCTTCGGCCAACTGGATCTCTTTCGCGATTACACCGTCAAGAGTTTTTATACGACCGTCGTTCGTCTGAATCACTTTTTCAATTTCTTCACGGCTCGGTACTGGATCACTTCTACTCTTTGCCCAGGACTCGGCCATCTTTTCGTATTGGCCCGGCGTTGATAGCATCGCTTCGTTCAGAGCATTAGAAAATTGCAAATCTATCTTTTCATCGTAAGCCGCAGACGGTCCAATATACTGCCGGTAATCCTTCTTGAGATTTTCCTTCAGATTCCACGCGGCAATGATGACAGAATTCTTCTCAGTTTCGGTCTCAAACTCTTGGCTTCTCTGGATTCGGCTTTCTTCAAGGGACGCGCGCGGACTAACGGGAGCACAACCAACCAAACAGACCAAGAACAGGACTAGAAAATTCTTCATTGTATTTCCGGGAAAATTGTTCGCTTACAACAGTCTGTTTTTATACACGGCGATCATTGGCGAGCACCCGTCTTGTAGTGTGTCTGATCATTGCCGCTAACGTTCTCCAAAATACTAACAATCGCCTCTCAAAGTCTAGTGTCTGTTTGTTCCCTCGTGATTCCCTTGCAATCAACATAATTCACCACTTTTGACCGACAGGCGGCCTTGACTCGGCTCTGTCAACGGCGATATAGCGACAACAACTACACGATTCTTACCTCTTCGATGGCAAGGGTGCGGAAAAAGCAGGCGAAAATATTAACGCAATGTAACAGAAAGGAGTACCGGATATGCTCACTTTAAAAATTGGCGTTACGGCGGTTCTTATTGTGTTATGGGCGGGCGCGGTTTCGGCTGCTCAAGTTGCACCTGTGCCACAGACGGGGATACTGGTGTTATCCCATGACGCAAACGAGCCACCGAGAGACGACGGGGCGCTACTGAAAGGCGTTACGCTACCAACCCCGCGCTTTACCGACAACTTGAACGGGACTATCACGGACAATCTCACCCGGTTGATCTGGTTGAAGAATGCCAATTGTCCGGTCTTTGGAAGAACCTGGCAGGACGCACTCGATGACGTGGCGCAGCTAAATACGAGCGGAACTATGAACGCCAACGACTGCGGCGACACTAGCGGCAAAAGAGGAAGTCATCAAACAGACTGGCGTCTGCCGAACATACGGGAGCTTTTTAGCCTGGTGGATTTTTCATTCTGGCACCCCGCCCTTTCAAACGCCGCGGGCACGGGACATGCGACAACCCCTGGAGATCCGTTCTCGAATTTCGAGAATCCTTCTACTTTCCCCTATGAACCTATCTACTGGTCGTCTACTAATCGCGATCCCTCCTCCGGGAACTATGCGTGGTATGTGAATTTCGTGGACGGCAACGTGCATTTCAACGCCAACGCGGTGCTTAACATCGGTAAGTTGAACACCTACTTTGTCATTGCCGTGCGTGGCGGCTCTTAAGCTTAGTTCTTTGGTGATTTGAGTATGTGAATCTTTGAGTTGGGGTCCGGGGCATCTCCCCAGAACCCCGACTCGCTGGTGCTCAAGCACTCGCCCAACGCCGAACGTGCAACTAAAGCCGGCAGCAGTTATCTTCTCCTGGCTTTTGCTCATAAAGCCGAGTCACAAGTTCATAGAAAATTCTATCTAACATCATAGCGGCGGTCCACATCGGGCCGCCGTTCTCTTTTCAGCTCATCAGCAGCGTAAGATTGAACTGTTTAGTCCAATTCTCCTACAATTAAATCTCAGCATTCGGCGTTTCTCTATTATTCAGTTTGTTGCCCTTCCGGTTTTCCAGCCATCCCACAACCTGGCCCATCGGGAAACGGTGAACGCTGCCAACCATGATGTTCGGCATTCCGCGCGCCATGAGCCGATAAACCGTGCTCCGCGAGATTTCCAGGAAGTCCATTAGCTGACCGGTGCTGAGATACTTTTCTTGATTGTCCATCGCGCCTATCTCCCATCGTCAAAATTTGATACCAGACTCATCACCGCGTTGGCGATACTAAACGCGGTCGTGAAGTCCGCGTCTTTTGACAACTCCTCGAATCGCTTCAAAACCATGTGACCAAGCGCCAAGGATTCGTCTAGGATGCAATTTCGCAAGTAGAGCCGATACAACTCTCGAACCTCGTTAAACTGGTCGGTAATCGTCCAGCAGCCCTTGCCATTGATGATGTCGCTCACTGTTCTTTGAGGGACTCCGGACACCTTGCCGATGGTTTCCCGATCAAAGCCCAGCTCATCCATCACCTGAACGAGTATGGCGATCTTTGTATCAGTGCGCTTTGCCATCTGCGCTTTTTGTTTTTTCGCGGTGTAAACCGGAGTCCCGTGCCCACACGCCGGGGGTAGGGGATGTGCCACTGTCACCGCTCGGAAAAAAACGTTCCAGTTTTGTGCCAACTTCAGGTGACAAACCTTAGCACTCCGTAGCAAGCCCAAATTAAAAAAGCCTGGAAATCCAGGCTTTTTGTCACTCGCTATCACTTCTTGTTTTTAGTCTTGTGACCCCGTGTCGGCGGTTCGATTCCGTCCCTGGCCACATTTAACCCTCTTTAATTTCAACCAGTTACATCCGCCGCTTGTGTCGCGGAAGTGTGTTTTTGCCGTCTACTTTGCCATTACTTTGCTAGAAGAAAAAATTCAGAACATTTGTCGATCCAAACAATCTTGACAGGTTAAGCCACCCGGAGGATATTGCGAACGATTTCGAATTGAGAATTGCAACCGGGTAGGAGATGGGCTGACCTGCATTTGTCGCCGCCAAACGCAGATCACTCTATAGTTAGGTGGGAAGAGACGGGATCGCATGAAACAAGAATGGAAGTAAGTCAGATGGGTGAGGCATCTAGCATTATTGGATTTATCGTCATCGTGATCCTCTACATAGTGATTGGCATTATGTCGGCAACCGGCTCTATCTTCATATCTCAACGAATATTTGCGTCTAAAGCAGAGCAGATTTTCTACGGAATATTTCTCATTCCGATCGCCGGGTTTTATCTGGCTTTCACGGCCTACTTTGGAATTGAAACAGCGTGGCCGTTGGAATCGGCAGCCGTATTGGCGTGTGTTGCAATAGGTTTATTAGGCATACGAGTACCATTCGCAATAATCGTCGGCTATCCGTTGCATGGAGTCTGGGATGTGTTGCACGAGCTTCATGCACATGGAGGTTTCTCCGTATTCGAACCAGGTCAGGCGACTGCGGTTCCGCTTGCATACGGTATATTTTGTGCAACCTATGACTTCGGCATGGGGGCATATTTCTATAAACGGCGCGTTGATTGGGGTGCTGCTCGGGAAACCAAAGCACAATGATAACTATTGACACAGGCAAAAATTGTCACCTAATGCCGCGATCGAAACCGACACTTTATACGCGCGCTACGTAGTCTGCTATTCATCTTCGTGCCAATCGCTGCGCCTGAGAACCGCGGCTCATCATTTACGTTAACGGTAAGATTGAACTGAATTCTCCATCGTACAAATCACGCTATATTCAATTGTCGCATCAACCAGCTGTTGACGGGAAACTAAACATTGACAGGCAGAGGTAGCTCGCGGATATTGCAACCGATTCGGATTTACTTGGCGGACTCGTGTTAGGAGATAGGCCGACCTGCATTTGTATCCTGCCATGGCGGCTCATTTAAGAGTTGGCCTACAAAGGGACACAGCCGAGTGAAAGCCAGACGTGCATGTCAAGGCAATTGTCCAAGGTCTCCATCTTGCGAACGAGTCGCCAAGCGATTACCTTGTCTTCAAGGTTGTAGCTCGAATCGCGGAGCATTGTCGTCGGACTCCTTACGATGTGGACAAGACGTTCTGGCTAGTGGGTAGCGGCTATTTCTACGATCACCGATCACTCGGGCGGAACGGCCGAATCGCAACGGATCGGGATGAATTCATTCGAAACGCATCGACAGCGCTCACCGCGGCATAATAACCAAATAGAGCCGACGCGCCTAGCCGTCGATGCGATCATGTCACCGGGGCGCGCGGCTCATTTGACGCGTTACGATTGTAAGTGAAATGATTTCTACATCGAACCAATCACGCTAAATTCAATTGTCGCGCCGATTAGCTGTTGGCGGGAAACTTAACATTCATGTGCTGAGGCCGCCGTTGGATATTCCAACCGATTTTTCTTTTGATGTCGGAGCCGTTGCCAGAGATAAGCCGATCAGTAATTGTCGCTGCCCACGGCGGCTCACTTAATGGTTAGGCGTACATCGAGTGACGGAAAGTGCTCGAGGAATCCTCTGGACCTCGCGGGAAAGCGTGACGCCCAATGAGTCGGTGGATATTCGAACCTGGACACACGGCTGCGGAGTTCTGCGTGAGGCACATGATGGTGACCTACGTTCGGGGTCACTTCAAGAACGTCCACGGTATTCTCGAGTTCGATCCGAATTCCCCTGCCGTGTCACGTGTCGAGGCTGTCATCGACACGCGCGGCCTTTGGAGCGGTGAACCTGATCGCGATGCACATCTGAAGAGTCCTGATTTTCTCGACGTAGGGCGCTTTCCCGAGATCACCTTTCGCGGAAGTCAGGTCCGTTTCCGAGGGCCGACCGAGGCTGTCGTCATCGGGGACCTCACCATTCGCGGAATTACGCGGCCCATCGAACTCCAGGTCCAGTATCTGGGGCAGTGGGAGACGCCGTGGTGGGAGGACGGAATGGACAAGGGACCCAAGACTCGCGCAGGGTTTCTCGCAACCACGCAATTCAACCGTCACGACTTTGGCGTTAGCTGGAACAATGCCCTTGATCACGGTGGTTTTGTCGTGGGTGACGACGTCGTTGTCACCATAGATGCCGAGGCCATCCTTGAGCCTTAGCTGGCGAGACAAATGGTCGCTCCAGATGATACGAGCCACCGAACTACGCGTTGAAGCTGACGCGCTTCACATGCGAGTGGGATCTCGTCTCGCAGCTTAACGCGGCGTTACGGCTATGATTGAATTCTCCGACGATTCAATCCTCTGAGATTTGTTTATTGCATCATTCGATTTGATCTTGCTATTGGTTCTTCTATCGTCAGAAATATTGACGTGCTGGACGAACATCATGTCCGCGATTCTTGCTATCGATGCAGCTTGGCCCGGCTATGACTCAAGACAGCGCATCACTGCCCTTCTAGAAGAATTTTCAGCTATCCATGCCAGCCTCTCAAATGTTTTCGGGCCACTCACTTTTGAGCTGCCCCGTGTAGGTGATGTCCATACGCTGGCTCATCTTAAGCGATATGAGGATGCTCTAGATGCTCTGGTCTGTGCGTGGGTTGGAGTTCAGTATCTCCAAAGAAAAACTATAGCGTTGGGTGATGCGACAGCTGCTATTTGGTGTCCATCCGATGTTGTATTATCTACTTCACGCCGATCGTAGTGGTGATGCGATTTTGAAATTGGTTCAGGAGATATTTAATTCTGCCCAACCTTGAAACATTCGTCCGCCGAATGAAGCCGCGCCAATTTCTCACCGGCCTCTTGCAGCATGCTTTCGTCGGCAATCGCATAGCGCCGGTAAATACTTTCAGTTTTGTGCCCGACCATTTTAATAGAGGCTGAGCGCGCAACTCCGGCTCGCTCCAAATTTCTTACGGCCGTACGTCGGAAATCGTGCGGAATACGGTCTGCAACTTTCTTGATGACTTTGCCCTTGGTGTTTTTGATGACGTGACCGAATCCGGCGTTAACGCACGCGCTGGAAATCATGCTCAATTCAGGACGCGGCGGTTCCGTGGTCGAAACGGGACGGATTTAGGACGCCGGCGAAACGTTCGAGATGAAGGAAGTTGCCGCAATCGGGTGGATGAGCGCTTGGGCTCACGCAAATTGAAGCGTTGGTCTGCGATAATTTTGCCTCCACTGGGTTGACGGAGAAAACCGTTCAATCCTAACGGTTTCCACGCGTGTCAACTGATCCGCAATATTGCCTAGCTCAGGAAAAAATTAATTGATTTCTCTATAAAGCCGCGGGAGCACGTCGGGCGGCTGGCAATCCTCAAAATTTATAAGCACAAGGACATCGGGACAAAACTCCTAGTGTAGTGTCCCCAACACTTCTTTACATTTGGCGATTTTGGTCATGATGCTATCCGCGGAGGCTTTCCAAACGAAAACGCGAGGGTTTTGGTTGTGACGCTCCAGGTAGTCTTC
>Ga0208454_1000283_pt1 | contig 33635 bp, 28 predicted proteins | sample EasRivMeERMZT100_FD_187530 | JGI IMG/M metagenome (GOLD analysis project Ga0208454, IMG submission 187530) | Soil microbial communities from meander-bound floodplain in the East River, Colorado, USA - East River MetaG ERMZT100 (SPAdes) (version 2) | ecosystem: Environmental > Terrestrial > Soil...
TTCCTGGTCGACCCCGGCACCTATGCCTACCACACGCAGGGCGAGTGGCGCCGGTACTTCCGCGGCACTGCCGCGCACAACACCGTGCGAGTGGATGGGCAGGACCAGTCGCAGTCCGGCGGCAATTTCATGTGGCTTCGCAAGGCGCGCGCGGGCTGCAATCTGTGGGACAGCGCTCCCGAGCAGGACCGGTTCGAAGGCTGGCAGGACGGGTACCGGCGGCTGGCCGACCCGGTGGTGCATCGTCGGCGGATCGTGCTGCACAAGGCCTCGAGGCGGTTGAGCATCGAGGACTCGCTGCACATGCAGGGCGAGCACGACATCGAGCTGCTGTTCCATTGCAGCGAGCGGTGCCTGGCGCAGGCCGCCGCCGGCGGCTACGAGTTGCGCCAGGGCGGCAAGACGCTTCAGCTCAGCCTGCCGCAGATCGAGGCCGCGGGCTCCCGCCTCTACGTCGGCAGCGTCGCGCCGATCTTCGGCTGGGTGTCGCGGCGGTTCGACGACAAGCAGCCGGCGCCCACCATCGTCTGGCGCTGCCGGCTCCAGGGGGATGTCGTCCTGCGCACGGAGATCGCCTGTTGAGCCGACCGGACTGGTTGCGCCAGTCCGGGAGTCAAACGCCCCATCCATGCTTGCATTGACAACACCGCAGGGAAAACAAGGAAAACCATGAGGATCAGCGTCCTGGGTCTCGGGTACGTCGGCACCGTGACGGCGGCCTGCCTGGCGCAGCAGGGCCACCACGTGATCGGCGTCGACCCGGAGCCGCGCAAGGTGGACCTGATCAACGCCGGCCGCTCGCCGATCATCGAGAAGGACATCGAAAAGATCATCGAGCACCAGGTCGCGGCGGGCCGGCTCGCCGCCCGCATCGAGCCGCTCGACGCGGTGCAGCGCACCGACCTCGTGATGGTCTGCGTGGGCACGCCGAGCCGCAGCAACGGCGACATCGACCTCACGTCCATACGCCGCGTCTCCGAGCAGATCGGCGAAGCCATGCGCGGCCACCACGGCGCGCCCGTGGTGGCGATCCGCAGCACGATGCTGCCCGGCACCATGCGTGGCGTGGTCATCCCGGCGCTCGAAGCGGCTTCGGGGCGCACGGCGGGCGCGGAGTTCGGCGTCTGCATCAACCCGGAGTTCCTGCGCGAGGGCAGCGCGGTGCACGACTACTTCAACCCGCCCAAGACGGTGATCGGGGAATTGAACGAGGCAAGCGGCAAACTGCTGGCGAGCTTGTACGCCGAGCTCGATGCGCCCTTGGTGCGCACTGACATCGAGACTGCAGAGATGGTCAAGTACGCCGACAACGCGTGGCACGCATTGAAGGTGGGCTTCGCCAACGAAATCGGCAATGTGTGCAAGGGCCTCGACGTGGACGGCCACCGGGTGATGGAGATCTTCTGCAAGGACACCAAGCTCAACCTGTCGCCGGTCTACCTCAAGCCCGGCTTCGCCTTCGGCGGCTCCTGCCTGCCCAAGGACCTGCGCGCGCTGCTGTACAAGGCGAAGACGCTGGACGTCTCCGTGCCCATCCTGGCGGCGATCCTGCCGAGCAACGAGCAGCAGATCGAACGCGGGGTGCGCGCGGTGGTCGAGCGGGGCAGCAAGAAAGTCGGCGTGCTCGGTTTCAGCTTCAAGGCCGGCACGGACGATCTGCGCGAAAGCCCCGTGGTGGAGCTGACCGAACGGCTGCTCGGCAAGGGGTTCGATCTCAGGATCTACGACAGCAACGTCAACATGGCGCGCATCCACGGCGCAAACCGCGACTACATCCTGAACCGCGTGCCGCACATCTCGCGCCTCATGGTGTCGAGCATCGGCGAGGTGATGAGCCACGCCGACACGATCGTGATCGGCAATGCCGCGCCGGAGTTCGCGGATGTGCCCGGGCGCCTGCGCGGCAGCCAGAGCGTCGTCGACCTGGTGCGCATCAACGGCTCGCGCAGTGTCGCCGGCGTCTACGAGGGGCTGTGCTGGTGATGCGCCCGCCGCGAAAGGTCCTGATGCTGGTGGAGAACCTGCCCAGCCCGTTCGATCGCCGCGTCTGGCAGGAGGCCACGACGCTGCGCGACGCCGGCTATGTCGTCTCGATCATCTGCCCGACCGGCAAGGGCTACGAGAAAAAGTTCGAGACCCTCGAGGGCATCGCCATCTGGCGCTATGGCCTGCCGCTCGAAGGCGCGGGCGCCGGCGGCTACGCGATCGAGTACGCCGCGGCATTGCTGCAGAGCTTCGTCCTGTGCTGGCGGGTGCTGCTGACGCGCGGCTTCGATGTCATCCACGCCTGCAATCCGCCCGACCTCTACTTCCTCATCGGCCGGTTCTTCAAGCTGTTCGGCAAGAAGTTCGTGTTCGATCATCACGACCTCGGTCCGGAGCTGTACGAAGCGAAGTTCGGGCGGCGGGATTTCTTCTACCGCCTGATGCTCAGGCTGGAGCGCTGGAGCTTCCGCAGCGCCGACCTGTCGATCGCCACCAACGAGTCCTACCGGCGCATCGCCATCGAGCGCGGCGGCATGGCGCCGGATCGCGTGAGGGTGGTGCGCAGCGGGCCGAGCCTGGAGCGCATGCAGATCGGGCCGCCGCAGGATCGTCTGAAGATGGGGCGGCGCCATCTCGTCGGCTACGTCGGCGTGATCGGCCGGCAGGAAGGCATCGACGTCCTGCTGCGCGCCGTGCGCCACCTGGTGTTCGACCTGGGGCGCACCGACATCCACTTCGGGCTGGTGGGCGACGGCACGTCGCTCCAGGCGATGCGGGCGCTGGCCGCGGAGCTGGGCGTGGCCGGGTTCGTGACCTTCACGGGGCGCGTTGCCGACGACGAAATGCTGGCGATGCTCAATACGGCCGACGTCTGCGTCAATCCGGACCTCGCCGGCGAGATGAACGACAAGTCGACCATGAACAAGATCATGGAGTACATGGCGCTCGCCAAGCCCATCGTCCAGTTCGACCTGGCGGAGGGTCGCTTGTCGGCGCAGGCGGCATCGCTCTATGCAAGACCCGATGACAGCGCCGACCTGGCCGCGAAGCTCGTCGAGTTGATCGACGATCCGGTGCGCCGCGCCGCCATGGGCGAGTACGGGCGCAGGCGCGTGGAGAACGAGCTGGAGTGGCGCCACGAAGCCCCCCGGCTGCTGTCGGCCTACGAGCGCTTGTGGAGCGGAAGCACGTCGGAACGGCAGGCGCCTGAGCGCCCCGGCCTGCCGTCGCTCCGGCTGTAGTCCGTTGCGGATCCTGGCGGCGTGCGTCGCCTTCTCGGTGCTGGCCGGATGCGGTAGCAGCGGTGGCGATGAGGCATCCGGTGCCGGCACCCGGTCGCCACCGTCAGCGCAATCGACCGTCGCGGCAAGCCGGGTCATCGATGCAAGCGGCGGGACCATCGCGGTGACGGGGTCCTCGCCGCTCGCCGGAATGCAAGCCGTGTTCCCGGCGGGCGCGCTGTCCGGTGCGACCACGATCACGATCAGCCACATCACCGGCGCAGCCGGCGTTCCCGACGATGTCCTGGTTGTCGAACTGGGCCCGGCCGGCACGGCGTTCTCGCAACCCGTGAGCGTGACCATCAAGTACTTGGCGCAGTACCTTTCCACCCGCGGCATCAGCGACCCGACGACGCTGAAGGTCGTCGCCCTGACCGAGGGCGCAGCCGGCGATACGCTGCGCACGGTAGCGCAGGACACGTCGCAGGGCACGGTGAGCGCCGAGGTGTCGCGCGCCGGCCGCTTCGCCGTGCTGGGCTACTCGAATGCCACCCTGTCGGGAACCTACGGGTTCAACTTCACCATCATGGATGCGCGCTTCGGCTCGCCCGGCGCGATCGAGATCGACGTTCCCGACACGCCGTTCGAGGGCACGGTCACTGTGCCGTTTCCCGGCTATGCGTTCGCCTCCGAGCTGGGGACGATCGCGTTCGATGGCGCCGGCAACTATTCGTGGTCTGGAATCCGCAACAATGGTGGAACGCCGACCGCGGTCTCGGGCGGCGGAACCTACGGCGTCGACGCCGACGGCAGGCTGGCGCTGGACATCGGCCCCTCCGGCAGCGTGCTCGCCGGCGGCAGCACTTTCGTGCTCTCGTCAACCAGCGGGGCCGTCGTGGAGATGGGAGTGGGCGTAAAGCTCGGCGGCGCATACGGCAATGCCAGCCTCAACGGCAGCTACGGGGTCGCGCACCACTATTCCGATGCCAACGCCGGGCCGTCGAGCACGATCGCCCTTGATGTTCGCAGAACGCCCTACAGCGACACCGTCAACGTGCCCTTCCCTGCGTACGCGTTCAATACCGAACTGCGCGCGGCGACATTTGACGGCACGGGCGGCTACAGCTGGTCGGGAACCCGCAATCGGGGCGGCACCGTAAGCGCGGTGTCGGGAAACGGCACCTACGCCGTCGCCGGGGACGGGACTCTGACGCTGGATAGCGGACTCACCGGGCATCTGCAGTCCGGCGGCGGCGCCTTCGTCCTGACGGCAGCGAGCGGGCAGCCGATCGAGATTGGCGTGGGCCTGCGCAGGGGCGGGAGTTTCAGCGCCGCCAGCCTGGGCGGCACCTATTCAGTCACGCTCTACTACGCCGACCCGGGAACCGCGCCGGCCGGCACGATCGACATCAGCATTCCCCGCACGCCGTTCAGCGGCACGTTCGCCGTGCCGTTCCCCGTCGCCGCATTCAGCGTCGAGTTGCGCACCGTGACCTTCAATGGCGCGGGCAGCTACATCTGGACCGGAACCCGCAACCGGGGCGGCGTTTCGAGCCCGGTGTCGGGCAACGGCACCTACGCCGTCGCAGCGGACGGGGCGCTGACGATGGAAGGCACGCTCGCCGGCAATGTTCTCGCCGGCGGCAGCACCTTCGTCATCACATCCACTAGCGGATCGGCCATCGAGATCGGCGTGGGCATACTCAGGTAGCGGAGGCCTCACGCCAGCGAATTCGTCATGCGCAAACCACTACTGCCTTCGATCCTCTGCCTGTCCCTGGCGTGTGCCATCACTGTGGCGCACGCCGACGCCGAATTCGCTGGCGCGCCTGAGTTCTCCTGCCTGTTCACGGACCTGCCGCGAACCTGCGGCTTCGCCGAGCAATCCAAGGGAGCGGGACGCGTCTCGCTGGTGCATGTCGCCGGCATGAACGGCGTGCGCCTGCACACCAGGCCCGGCGACAGCCATGTGCATGGCAGCCGCACGGCCGAGCGCAACGACCTGCAGCTATCGCAGCAGGCGAGCGATTGCTTCGAGGGCCGGCAGCACTGGTGGGCGCATTCGGTGCTATTTCCCGACGACTATGTCGCGCCGCCCGAAAGCACGGCGACGCATTGGCACTTCGGCGTGGTCGCCGATTTCCACAACACCGCGCCCGGTGCCGGACAGGCCAACTTCCAGGTGAACGCCATGCCGGCGAGCGCCATTTCGCCGGACCGCCCCACCGGCCTCGCCTTCCAGATCGCCTACGGCGAGCAGCAGCGCCCGAGCCTTTACTACGCGCCCATCGGCCCGGTGGTGAAGAACACGTGGTACCACTTCGTCTACCACGTGCAGTGGTCCGCCGCCGCCGACGGCTACTTCGACGCGTGGGTCAACGGCGTGCAGAAGATGGCGTATCGCGGACCCACGCTGTACCCGGGACAAGGCTGCTATTTCAAGCTCGCCAACTACCACAGCGCCTTCGGCCGGCCCTCCTCGGTGATTCACGCCCGCGTGGTCCGGGGCGCCACGCCAGGCGCCGTTTCCGCGGGGCCGCTGGAAGGCATCCTCCACTTGCGCCAGGCGTCGCGCAACGGAAGGTAGATCCGGCCCCTGAGGGTGACCGGAACGATGCAATCGTAGGTGCGCTCGACGCGGCCGCCGAAGCTTTTCTTGAAATCATTGATGCCGGCGTGCACCGTGGCGGATTCGTCCTCGAACAGCCCGCCCCAGTCGTAGCGCACGAAGTCCAGCTTCTTGAACTGCAGCATGTCCTTCCAGTGCAGCCAGCGATTGGCCCGGCCGACGAGCGCGCGATAGTCGTTCTCCCGGTCGCGGAAGCAGGAGCCGGTGTACTGCAGCCAAGCGGCGTTGCCGGCGGTCGCGTAGGCGTGCCACACCAGCGCCTCGCCGTGCCGGGAAGCGATGGTGAAGACGAGCTGGCCGGCGTCGCAGGCGGCGCGCAGCCACTGCATGTCGCACTGCTCGTGCGCCTGTTGCCGCGCAAACGTGTCGAAGAATGCGCGGAATTCGTCCAGCCGGCTTTGCGGATCGGCGATGAACTCCGCGTGCAGTTCGTCCTTCGATTCGGCCCGTCGTACCTTGTACCGGCAGTCCCTGTTGAACTGGCCGGAGATTTCGGCCTCGCCAATGGCGAGATCCGTGACCTGGGACAGGAACGGCGTGCAGCGCACACCCGCGATCGGCGCGGCCCGGCAGCGGTAGCGCAGGATGTCCACGCCGGGATCGCGGGGCGGCTCCTCGCCGAACCACAGGTCGCCGTAAGTTGTTGCGGTGCCCTTGAGGCGGATCATGCGTGAGCCAGCCGTTCCGCGTTCAACGCCGTGCGCGGCGAACGCAGCCAATGCTCCCGGAACTCCGCCAGGGTCATGCCGCGGCACCCGGTCGAGAGCTCCTCGAACAGCATCTCCAGGCACGCGTAGAGGCGTTCGACCTCTTGCGCGCTGCCGGAATTCGGGCTGCCGCCCGGCATCAGGTCGCTGGAGTGCAGCATGAACTGCAAGTGGGTCGGGCGCGCCCGGCGCGCGTGGCGCGCCAGCCCCAGCATGGCCTGGACGTTGCGCTTTTCCAGCAGCGGCACGGGGCAGAGCCAGCGATGCGCCGGCGATATCCTGCCGGCAGCCCGGCGCAGTCCGGGAATCCGGTACAGCCACGGCGACCAGCGGTACAGCCTCCCCGGAATCACCGTCATCGGGACTTCCAGCAGCGCCTTTGCCGGCGCCGCCGCCGCGTCGCGGCCGCCGAGGAAATGGGGGCTTGGATCGAACAAAGAGTAATCCGAGCCGCCCTTGCCGCCCGGAGCGCCCGGATTCGCACGCCAGTCGACGCCCGGCGTCACGGAGCAGTCCACCTGGTAGCCCTCGTCGAGCAGCATGCTGGCATAGCGCGCATCGAACGCCCAGCGCCCGGCTCGGTGACTGACCATCTTGCGGCCGAACCTGTCCTCCAGCAGGCGGGTCATGGCCCGGATCTTCTCCCGCATGACCCGGTCCGGATACTCGATGAGGTAAGGCTGGTGCGAAAAGTCGTCGCTGGTGAGCGCTTCGAGCGGCGGCGAGTTCCAGGCGTGCAGGTGCATCCCGACTTCGCCCGCGCCGCGCGACACGACGTCGCGCGCGAAATCCACGAACACGTCGGACATCGCCATCTCGTAGTTCGTCAGGTAGACCGGCTTGAAGCGGAATTTCTCGCACAGCCGCTGGAAGCGCGGCAGGTACGCCGCATTGCCGGTGGTGATGGCGCGCGGCTTCGCCCAAAGATTGTCGCCCTCGGCGTCGACCGTGACGATGAACGGGGTTTCAGACATGGGGTGCTTCGCTCTCGGGCATCACGACGAGGCCGCGCCTGCCCGCGTCCATGACCCTGGCAAAGGTGTCGAGGTAGGCCGGCAGGATCCTGTCGTCGCCGAACTCGCGCGCCATGAAGCGCCGGCAGCGGTCGCTCGCCGCCTGCCAGGCTTGCGGCGAGCCGAGCAGCGAGGCGATGGCGCCGACGAGCCCGGCGGGCGAGCGCACGGCGATGCCCAGCCCCTCGCGCTCGATGACGCGATCGGGATCGATCAGAGTGACCACGGGCACGCCCCGGATCCAGGCTTGCAGGTAGGCGTTCGGGAAGCCTTCCACGTCGGAAGTGTTGAGCAGCAGCTTCGCGCGGCCGTACAGGTCGGTGGCGTCCAGGTACGACAGCGGGCCGTGAAAGGTCAGGTTGGGGCAGGCCGCTGCGCCATCGCGCACGCCCGCAAACAGCGCCTCCTCGCCCGGCAATGCGCCGCCCACCATGTGAATAGCGGCCCGCGGCAGCTGCGCAGCAAGCCCGAGCACGCGGTCCGGCCGCTTCACGCGCCGGATGTTGCCCACCCACAGCACGTCGAGCTCGTGCGTCGGCGCCGACAGCGGCGGCTCGACCAGCATGCCTGCGACCCGGCTCGCCAGTCCGTAGCTGCGCAGCAGCGTCTGCGCCTGGGAGGCGCTTTGCACCAGGATCGCGTCCGCCCGCCGCAGGCCGTAGGCGTAGAGCCAGCGATCGCGCGCATGCCGCACGAGGAGCTGTGACTTGTCGCAATCCGAGTCGCTCGCGCTGCGGAACACAAAGCGCTTGCCGAAATGCCGGCAGTAGAGCGCCAGCAGGCCGGCTTCCATGCCCGCGCAACTGGTGTAGTGGAGATCGGCATCGGCCCGCATCAGCGCCGACCACAGGCCGGTCCAGCGGGGATGCACGAACCTGAGTACCGGCACTCCCGCATCGGGGCGATAGGCCTTGAAGGTTCGTATGCCCCCGTACTTCAGTCCGTCGGCCTGCCCAAGGTCCGCCACGATCATGCTCACGTCATGGCCGCGGCGCGCGAGCGAGCGTGCCAGCAGCGTCTGCTGGACCGGTTCGCCCCCTACCGTGCGGTCCTTGAACTCGGGTGCGAGGACCGACAGGTTGTCCAGCCCGACCAGGCAGATCTTCATGGCGTCATCGATCCGCACATTGCCTGAACAGATCCGCAATGGGGCCCGCGCCGGGCTCCATGAGCAGGAGGTCGGGGTCGCAGCCATCCGGACCGAAGCAATGCTCCGCCTGCGGCGCCACCGAGCGCCACCGCAGGGGGTCGGCGCCCGAGCGCAGCCAGCTCCGGTTGGGGAGAATCAGGCTCACCCGTCCTGCATAGGCAAGGGGCGTGTAGCGGCGAATCGCCGCCACCGTGGCGTGCGACACCAGCGCGCGCCGTGCCATCACAGGATCGGCCAGGGCCGCGTGCTCGGCGTCGCGCTCGCCCTGCAGCCGGCGCAGCTTCGCGGCGATGTACTCGCGAGCCTGCGCGAAAGACAGCAGCGTCAGCGCGCGTACGTGCCTGCCGATGCGTTCCACCTGCTGCACCGCAGCCTGCTTCAGCTGGGGCAAGACGCCGTAATACGTCGGAAAGGGGCAGGCAAGAAGGACGAGCACGCGCACGTCCGCGCCGCGCCGACCGAGCTGCTGCGCCAGTTCGAAGGCGATGGCGCCGCCGGCGCAATGGCCGGCGACGATGAGCGGGCCTGCCGGCTGCATCGCCAGGATCTGCGCCGCAAAGTACGCGGCGAGGTCCTCCACCCGCGCCATGGGCGCGGCTGCGCCGTCGAGCCCGGGCGGCTGCAGGCCGAAGAACGGCTGGTCTTCGCCGAGGCGCAGCGCAAGGGCGCGGTAGCCGAAGACATCGCCGTAGTGGCCGGGGACCGCGAACACCGGCGTGCGCTTGCCGCGCGGCTGCAGTGGCACGACGGCCTGCGGCTGCAGCGCAACGGCCTGGGCCGAGCGCAGCAGCGCCAGGATTTCGCTCTTGCGCTCGAGCAACTGGTCGCGCAGCCCGGCGGTGAGCACACCGGCCGGCGCTTTGCAGCGCAGGCGATCGCCGTCGGCCGTGAGCTGGACATCGCGGCGGTGCAGCTCGGCGAGGAACGGCTGCAGGCTCACAGTTCGATTTCCTCGCGCTCGCCCGGCGCGTGCGCCGTCGCCTGCGAGCGTTTCAGCAACACCAAGCCGTCAACGATCGCGGCGATGCCTCGCACGGTGGGCGCTTCCAGCAGGTTGCGCAGCGACAGGTTCACCTCGAACCGGTCGCGCATGCGCGCCACGGTCCGGATCGCCAGCAGGGAATGCCCGCCGAGGTCGAAGAAGTCGTCATCGATCCCGACGCGCTCCAGCGCCAGCAGCTCGGCCCAGAGCGCCGCGAGCGCCTTCTCGGTATCCGTTTGCGGCTCGGCGGGACGGGCAGCGGGAGGCGCCTCCCCGCCGGAGAAGGCGGCAAGCGCCTGGCGATCGACCTTGCCGTTCGGCGTCAGCGGGAGCTTCTCCAGCAGGACGAACGCCGACGGCATCATGTATTGCGGCAGCCGCTCCTTGAGGTATCCGCGCAGGACCGCCGGCGCCAGGATGGCCGCGTCCGCCGCAGGCACCGGGCGCAGATGGGCATCGGCCGACTGCTGCCGCTCGAGGCCGCCCTTTGCCGACGGCCGGATCGCGTACACGTAGCACAGCGCCGTGTTTCTCAGCAGGGGGTCCTGCTCGACGAGAAACTCGAAACCCTGCCGTTCCAGCAGGTCCGCAATGGGCGCCAGGTTCTCCCGCTGATCCACCTCGACGACGAGCTGGCGGATCCTGGGCCAGTCCGCGGGGTCGATGCCGAGCAGCACGTCCAGCTCGCTCTTCTCGACGTTCACCTTCAGCAGGTCGATTCGCTCGATGCCCTCCTCCGCGATGACGCTGGACAGCGTTCGCAACTGCGCCGTCACGGTCGCGGACTGCAGCCGGGTGTCGAGCAGCGCGCTCAGGTCCGCCGCGTGGCGCTCGTCGAGCGCTGAAGCGGGCTCCTGGTTCAGCACATAGCTTTTCACCACCTCGCGTTCGATCGCGGCATCGGCGTGGAACCCGGACAGCAGCGACAGGCCCTGGAAGCAGGTGAGCTGCGCCGTTCCGTTTTCGCGCGACAATCCGTGCGGCAGGCACTGCACCGATTCGCCCCACGCTTCGGCGTTGGCCGCCAGGCAGGCGAAGGCCGCGGGATTCGGCTCCAGCGCAATCGTGCGCAGGCCGCAGGCCAGCCGGTTGGCGAACACCGTGAACAATCCGATGTTGGCGCCCGCATCGACGATGCAGTCGCCGTCGTTTATCGAGATGCCGTGCCGCAGGTAGGCCTGCAGCACGAAGACCTCGTTGTAGATGTACTCGGTCTCGTTGCGGTTCAGGTGCGCGACCGGCGCGCCGTCGGGCAGCAGGTGGACCTGGCCGAATGCCCACAGCGCCTGGCGGGCGCGCTTGGGCACCACGTAGGCCGTCAAGCGCCTCGTGCCCGGCGCATCCTCGCGCGCCAGCACCACGGCATCGCGCACGCCGCCCTGCTCGCGCAGCGCGCTCTCGATCTCGCCGAGCTCGATGCGGTAGCCGTGCAGCTTGATCTGGTCATCGCTGCGGCCGAGGAACTCGAAGTTGCCGTCCGCCGCGCAGCGCCCCAGGTCGCCGGTGCGATACAGCCGGTCGCCCGCAACCGCGCTGAATGGATCGGCAATGAACTTCTCTGCGGTCAGTTCCGCGCGGTTCAGGTAGCCGCGCGCGACGCCGCTGCCGCCGATGCAGATCTCGCCGCGCTCGCCGGCGGGCACGGGCCTGCCGGCCGCATTCAGGATGTGGATGCGGCAGCCCGGCAGCGGCTGGCCGAGCGGCAGAGTGCCCGACTGCGTGCCGGGCAGTCCGGGCCCGGCATGGTAGGTCAGCACGCCGACGGTGCCCTCCGTGGGCCCGTAGTGGTTGTAGATCGCACAATCCGGCGCCAGTGCGCGCAACTGCTCGATCCACTCGTGCCGCGAGGACTCGCCGCCCAGTACCAGGCGCCTTCTGGGCAGGACGCCTGCGGGATTGCGACCGGCCTGCAGCGCCGCCAGATGCGAGGGAACGATCTTCAGGACATCGATCCTCTCGCGCGCGAAGTACTCGGCGAGCAGGGCCGCGTCCTCGGCGCGCTCCCGGGAAATGACGTGCAGGCTGCCGCCGCTGACCAGCGCCGGGAACAGCACCGTGTTGCCCAGATCGGCGGCGATCGTCGACACCGTCGCGTACGACATGCCGGGCTCCAGCTGCAGCCGCTGCGCCACTCCCAGCACGTAGTTGACGATATTGCGATGCTCGACGCAGACGCCCTTCGGGCGCCCCGTCGAACCGCTCGTATAGATCACGTACGCCAGGTCTTCCGGGCGGCAGCGCACCGCATCCTGCAGCGGCTCGGGCGGCCCGTCCCAGTCGAACGTGTCCAGGCAGACGGCCTGCAAGGGCGCGGCAGGAAGCGCGGGCAGCAGGCTGGTCTGCGTGAGGGCGAGGCGCACGCCGGCGTCGGCGCACAGGAACGCGACCGACCCGTGCGGCAAGGCGGGATCGATGGGCAGGTAGGCGGCGCCGGCCTTGAGGATGCCCAGAATTCCCACCACGGTCTCCAGCGAGCGCTCCACCAGCAGCCCGATGGGCGCGTCGTCCGCCCCGGCCCGCAGGGCGCGCAGGCGATGCGCGAGCACACCGCTGCGCCGCGCCAGCTCGCGATAGGTCAGCCGTTGGCGCTCGTAGACCAGCGCCACGGCATCGGGCGTGCGCGCGGCCTGCTGCTCGAACAGCTCATGCAGGCAGGCGCTCACAGCGACCATGCGATCAGCTCCTTCATGATCTCGTTGGAGCCGGCGTAGATGCGCTGCGCGCGGCCATCGGCCCACATGCGCGCGATCGGGTACTCCATCATGTAGCCGTAGCCGCCGTGCATCTGCACGCACGCGTCGAGGACGCGCCCCCCGCTGTCGGTGAGCCAGTACTTCGCCATGGCAGTGGTGACGTCGTCGAGCTCCCCGGCAACGAAGCGCTCGATGCAGTGGTCCAGGAAGACTCGGCCGACGCGCGCCTCGGTGGCGCATTGCGCCAGCTGGAAGCGCGTGTTTTGCAGATCGATGAGCGGCTTGCCGAACGCGGCCCGCTCCTTCACGTAGCGCGTGGTCAGGTCCACCGCGCGCTCGGTCGCGGCGAGCGCGCTCACGCCGACCGCGAGGCGCTCGTAGGGCAGTTGCTCCATCATCTGCGCGAAGCCCTTGCCTTCCGCGGGCCCGAGCAGGTTGGCGAGCGGGACGCGCATGTCGGCGAAATAGAGCTCGCAGGTGTCCTGCGCATGCATGCCGATCTTCTCGAGCGCGCGGCCGGCCTGGTAGCCGGCCAGGCCGTGCGTTTCGACGATCACCAGGGAGATGCCTTTCCAGCCGCTGACCTTGGTGTCGGTCTTCAGGGCGAGGCACAGGATGCCGGCGTGCGCGCCGTTGGTGACGAAAGTCTTCGAGCCGTTGATCACGTAGTGCTCGCCGTCGCGGCGGGCGTGCGCCTTGATGCCCTGCAGATCGGAGCCGGCGCCAGGTTCGCTCATGGCGATGGCGCCCACCAGCTCGCCGCGCGCCATGCGCGGCAGCCAGGCGCGCTTCTGCGCCTCGCTGCCGTAGGCGAGGAGGTAATGGGCTACGACGCTCTGGGTGCCGGCCCCGAACTGCACGCCCGCCCGCGCCAGCTCCTCGAGGACCACGGCCTCATGGGCGAAGGTGCCGCCGCCGCCGCCGTACTCCTGCGCGATGTCGGGCAGCAGCAGGCCCGCGGCGCCCGCCTTCGTCCAGGCCGCTGCATCGGGGCCGCGCTGCAGGCACCAGCGCGCATGATGCGGCGCGAACTCTTTCTGGATGAACTGGCTGGCGGCCCTGCGGAACATGCGCACGTCGTCGCTGCCCGGGGCTGCGCGCTGCGTGGCCTGGAGCATCACGCACGCTCGACGGCAAGCGCAGCGACGTAGCCAGGCGCCGGGGAAAAGCTGTGCACGCGCCAGCCGGAATCGTCGTCGCGCGCGCTCGCAGGCTGCAGGCCGACGCCGAGCGCCTTGCCGAGCGCCTCGGTGCGCGTCCAGCCGCCGAAGAAGCCGAGCGCCTTGTCGCGCGGCGCGAGCGAAAGGAAGGCCGCGAGCTCCCTGGGCGGGAAGTACCACGCCGCAATGGCGTCGGCATCCTGCACGGCATGGACCGCTTCGACATCGATGCCGACCTCGCGGCCGCGGCAGAACGCGTACAGCGCGATGTCCCTGGAATGCGAAACGCTGAACCGCCAGTCGGCGGCACCGCTGCGCGCGAGCACCGGCTTGCCGTGGATGCCGCGGGCAAGCCGCACCGATGCGGGCTGCGTACCCAGGCGCGCCGCGAGCAGTTGCCGCAGTCGTGCCCGCGCGACCACATAACGCCGGCGGTCGCGCTCGAAACGAAAGCGGCAGGCACGCTGCCGCTCCGGCGCGCGGAGCAATCCGGCCAGCGCGCCGAGCGCGTCCGGTTCCAGGTCCAGGCGCGCCACCACGACCTCGACCGCGCCGTCCGGCAGAGCGGATGCGGAGAATTTCACCAATCCAATCTATCCGCCGCAGGCGGCGGGCATTGCCGGGCGCAGTGCCCCGGCTTGGTCCGTTTGGACAGGCGGTACCGGCAGTGCGCCGCGCCGGGCGGCTGCGATCGACTACTCGACTACAAGTCCGGCGGGCACCAAAACAGGCAGAGGCGCGATACTGCGCATCACCCGGGCGTGGATGACCGAAGACGGTTGGCCGAATGGCGTGTGATAGTTGGCCAGCTTCAGGTAAACGCCCTGGCCCGGGTACAGCGTAGGACCGCGATAGGCCATCTTCTGCTCGCCGTTGACCCACGCATCGAAGTACCCGTCCGAGCCCGACGACCACTTCACGTGGTAGACGAAGTTGTACCACTGGTTCCGGATGACCGGCCCGATGGGATAGTTCACTTGCGTCGGACTGGCCTGGTTGCCATGGTTGATCTGGAAACCGAGGCCGGTAGGACGGTCGGGTGAGATCGCAGTGGCGGGCATCGCGGTGATCTGGAAATTGGCTTGCCCCGCTCCATTCGTGGTGTTGTGGAAATCGGCGACGATGCCGAAATTCCAGGACCCCGCAGTGCTTTGGGGCGGGTCGACGTAGTCATCGGGAAACAGGATCGAGTGCGCCCACCAGTGCTCCATGCCCTCGAAGCCGTCGGACGTCGACTGATTGAGGGTGAGGTCGTTGCGCTCGTTGGAACCGCTCCCGGCGACGTTGTTGTCCCCGGGTTCGGTATGCAGGCGAACGGCACTCACGCCGGCAACCGTCACGATCGATGCGCGGCCCGCCACCTTCGCCTGTTCGCCGAACAGGCAGTCCTGCCATGAGCCCACGAAGTCGCAGAAATAGGCGACCCCGGACGGAATGCCAGAAGCCGGCGCTCCCCCCCCGGACGAATAGCCTGACGTAGCCTGCGTCGCGCTGGAAAACTGCGTAGCCCCCGCGGCGCCGCTCTCAGTCGCACCGTCACTTCCACTGCCGCACGCCGCGGTCAGGGAGAGTGCGCCCAGGAGCGGCGCAAGGGCAACCAGTCGAACCGGGGACGCGAAATTTGCGGTCATCTTTTGAGCCTCCGAATGAAGGCAGGAGTTGGAATCAGCGCGTCCGTTACGAACCACGAGGTCTGCGACACGCGCCAATCGGGGCACGCTTTTGGCGTGCGGAGCTGTAGTTGAACAACTACGGCCACTACTGGAAAGCACGCACCCTAGCACACAACATTCGTTGACTGGCGTGGCAGTACTCGAATAACGTTGTCGCCATCCAGCGACAAGCGATTCTTCGAGCGCGTGGGCGGAACTATTTCTCTTTCTTCGGAGGTCGTTAGTCCCGGTGGCGGGGGCGGGGCAATGCGAACTTCGGCTCAGGCCGTCGTAGCGTGATCAAGGTCGTCATTGCCGACGATCACGCGTTGGTGCGCCAGGGGGTGAAGCAGATTCTCGGTGCGGAACCGGACATGCGGCTGGTCGGCGAAGCGAGGAACTTCGCGGAAACGCTGGAGGTCACGCGCAGGCTTGCCTGGGACGTGCTGATCCTCAACTACTCCATGCCCGGGGGAAACGGACTGCAGGTCCTGAAGCAGATCAAGCACGCCTACCCGCGGCGGCCCGTGCTCATCCTGAGCATGCCCCCGGAAGCCGTGATCGCGGGATCGGCTTTGCGGGCGGGGGCCGCCGGCTACGTCAGCAAGGACTCCGCTTCGGAGGAGCTGACGCTCGCCATCCGCAAGGCCGCCAGCGGCAAGAGGTACATCAGCGCGTCGCTCGTGAAAGAGCTGGCGCTCGAGCTCGGGCAAGACCCGCAGGGGCTTGCGCACGAGTCGTTGTCCGATCGCGAGTACCGCGTCATGGGGATGCTGGCCTCAGGCAAGGCAATCACGCACATCGCCAAGGAGCTCGCCCTGAGCCCGAACACGGTCAGCACCTACCGCAACCGGATACTGAAGAAGCTCAAGCTCGAGAACAACGCGGACTTGGTGCGCTACGCCGCCAAGCACGGCGTGCTGAAATAGCGCGCGCCGCTGTAGCGCTACCGCTACTGCAGGCTCAGTGTCTTGCCGGCCGCAAGATCAGTGCTCGCGGACGGCAGGTGCGTCGCGCACTGGACTAGCCTGCAATCCTCATGCTGACGATACCCCGCGACGACGCCATCCTGGAGGCGCTGCGCGCGCTCAAGGCGGGGGACCTCAACGAGGTTGCCAAGCAGATGGAATCGCTCGCGCGAGAGCGCAGCCAGGCGAAGGCGGCGATGGCGGCGCTCGAGCACCAGGCCCGGCAATCGGCGCTGCACTCGAAGTACAAGTCGGCGTTCCTCGCCAACATGTCCCACGAGCTGCGCACGCCGTTGAACAGCCTGCTCATCCTGGCGCAGTTGCTGGCGAAGAATGCCGCCGGCAATCTCACGCCGAAGCAAGTCGAGCACGCCCAGACCATTCGCGTCTCGGGCCACGATCTGCTGGCGTTGACCGACGAGATTCTCGATCTGTCGAAGGTCGAATCCGGCGCTGCCACCCTGCGCATCGGCTGGGTCAGCCTGCCCGATCTGGGCAATTACCTGGAGCACATATTCCGCGAGATCGCCCGCGACCGGGGCCTCGCCTTCAGCCTCTCGATGGACAACGCGCTGCCGGCCGCGATCCTCACCGACCGGAAACGCCTGCAGCAGATCCTGCAGAACCTGCTCGCCAATGCCTGCAAGTTCACCTCCGCGGGCACGGTGTCGCTGCAGATTTCGTTGACCGAAGACGGCTGGACCCGGGGACGCAACGGCCTGGACCGCGCGGAAAGGGTCGTGGCATTCTCGGTGATCGACTCCGGTATCGGCGTCCCGTACGACAAGCAGAAGGTGATTTTCGAAGCCTTTGGGAAGGCTGAAGGAACCGCCAGCCGCCGATTCGAAGGCACGGGGCTGGGGCTGTCGATCAGTTCCGAACTGGCCCGCCTGCTCGGCGGCGAGATCCGGGTCGCAAGCACCCCTGGCGACGGCAGCACCTTCACGCTCTACCTCCCTCTCGCCGGCGAACGGGACAACGACGTCATCGATGCGCAGGCCGCGGGCACCGCGGCGGATGCGCCGGACGACCGCCACAGCATCCGCCCCGGAGACCGCGTGGTGCTCAATGTCGTGGACGACCCCCAGTATGCGGCGAGGCTCCTGCAGCAGGTGCGCGCTCTGGGATTCAAGGCCTTGAGCGCCTGCAACACGCATTCCGCCCTCGTGCTCGCGAACCAGTACATGCCTAACGTCGTCACCGTCGGGGTCAAGGGCGAGGACCTGGCCGGCTGGGCCAGCTTCACGCTGCTGAAGGCCGATCCGGTGACCCGGAGCATTCCGATGAACGTGATCTGCATCGACGCTCAGGCCGAGACCCGGGCTTGCATGGGTTCGCTCGGCACCGTGTACCAGTCCTCCAGGGACGAGACCTTGCGTGAGGCTCTGCGCAAGCTGGGTCGCTACCTGCAGCATGAGCCTGCCGGCGTGCTGCTGGCAGCGGCCAGCAAGACCCAGCGCAAGGCGATGCGTGCCGCCATCGCGCAATCCGGACGGCGCATCGTCAGCGCAGCCACCGGCAAGCGGGCGCTCCAGGTGCTGCAGCGGGCCGGGACCGATTGCGCGGTGATCGGCCAGGGCCTCACCGACATGGCGCCGCTCGAGCTGGTGCGCGAGATCTTCCTGACGCAGCGCATCGAACCGGCGCCGCTGGCAATCTGCACGCTGGCCGGACCGGGGCGTGCCGCGAAGCCAAGCGAGTTCGACGGACTTGCCGAGATCCTGCTGCTGAAGCGCTTGCCCTCCACCGATGCGGTCCTGGAAGAGATCGCGCGCTGCCTGCAGGAGGCGATGCGCGACATGCCACCCGGACAGCACCGGCCGCGCAGCGGCATCCGGCAGGCGGTACCGGCGCTGGCGGGCAGGAAGGCGCTGATCGTGGACGACGACCGGCGCAGTGCGTTTGCGCTCCGCGACGCACTGGAGCGGCAGCGCATGCAGGTTCTATGCGCGGAAAGCGGCCCCGACGCGATCGCGCTGCTCGAGCGCAATCCGGATATCGGCATCATCCTCATGGACATGATGATGCCGGGCCACGACGGGTTTCAGACGATTCGCGACGTGCACCGCTTGGAGCGCTTCCGGGAGGTGCCGATCATCGCCGTCACGGCCATGGCGATGAAAGGCGATCGCGATAAATGCATCGAAGCGGGAGCTTCCGACTATGTCACCAAGCCGCTCGACGTGGAGCAGTTGGTGTCGATCGTGGGCCTGTGGCTGGCGGGACAGGCGCAGCCCGGGCCGACTCAGATTCGCACCAGCCCCGCTTCAATGGCATAGCGCATGAGCGCGACGACATCGTGGATACCCAGCTTCTTCATGATGTGGTTGCGATGGGACTCGGCGGTCTTGGTGGCGATGCCCAGGAGCTTTGCGGCCTCCTTGGTGGTGTGGCCCTCGACGACCAGCTGCAGCACCTGCCGCTCGCGCGCGGTGAGCGGCTCCTCGGTCTCGCCCTTCTTGTCCAGGTAGGCATCGACGACCGATGCGGCGACGCCAGCACTGAGATAGACCTCGCCGCGGGATACCTCGCGAATGGCGCGCAGCAGGTCTTCGGTCACCTGGGTCTTCAGCACGTAGCCCTTGACGCCGACCTTCAGGGCCTGCAGCACGTACCTCTTGTCGGGATACATGGTCAGCATGATGGTCTTGATCTCGGGTGCCAGGCTGCGCAGCTCGCGGGCGACGTCGATGCCGTTCAGCAGCGGCATGGACAGGTCGAGCACCGCGATCTCAGGCTGCAGGGTGCGCGCCATCTTGCGCGCCTCGTGGCCGTCAGCGGCCTCGCCGGCCACTTCATGGCCCGCGCGCTCCAGGATCAGTCGCATCCCCTCCCGAAACAGGGTGTGGTCGTCAGCCAGCAGTACGCGCATGCCCGCTGCCGAGGGGGATATCAGCCTGGATCGTCGTTCCCTTTGATGGCGCAGTGGTGAGGCACATCGATCCGCCCAGGGCACTGATGCGCTCCCGGATTCCGGTCAGCCCCAACCCGTGGGCTTGGGGCCAGTGCATCGCGTCGAACCCCCTGCCGTCGTCGCTGACGCTGCACGTCACCTCCTGCGGCCTGCATTGCAGCCCGATCCGGACCGAGCGCGCGGCCGCGTGCTTGACTGCGTTGTTGAGCGCTTCCTGCACGATCCTGTACAGCGCGGTCTCGACGCCGGGTGGCAGCCGCATGTCGGCGTCGCCGACAACGCAGACGCTGATCCCGCTGCGCCTGGACACTTTCTCGGCGAGGGACTCCAGGGCGGGAAGCAGCCCCAGGCGTTCGAGCACCGACGGGCGCCATTCATGCGCCAGATCGCGCAGCTCGGCCTCGACCTGCGCCAGCAGCCCCTTCACTTTGGCGCAACTGCCGCGCGCTTTCCGCGGCAACGCGACAGCCATGTCAGCGACGGCGATATGCACCAGCGCCAGCAGCTGGCCGGCCTCATCGTGGAGCGCCTGCGCGACGCGCCGCAACTCGCCTTCCAGCACCTCGTTCAGGTGCCGCAGCGCCCGTGCGCCGTCGTGCGCGCCACGGTGGCTCGTCTCGTAGGGCGACAGGCACTGCGCAAAGAAAATCCCTGCCGCCCTCAACTGCCGGTCGTCGGATCGCGGCATCGCCCAGAGGCGTTGCAGCGCTGCGGCGTGGGACTCAGCCAGCTCCAGCACGCCATGGCCCTCCAGCTGGGCCTGTCGCGCCAGCTCGTAGCCACAGCGCAGCGATGCTTCGCTGGCGTCGGCGAGGTGCAGCTCGAGGGTGCGCCAATAGCGTTCGGCCAGGTTGCCCCCCCTGTCAGCGGATGGGCTCGCGACCGGACGTGCCCGGGGCACCAGGCTCAGATGTGGGGCTGTGGTGCTGATTGCGGCTTCCATTGTCGTCGTCACCCCGTTACTCAGGCCTTGGAACGGGAATCTTCCGCATGCACGCCCGTGCGTTCTGTGCGTTGCCGCACCAACAAAAGAAAAAGGACCCCGCCTGCGGGCCCTTTTCCGGTGCTGCGAGGGGCGGTTCGCGCCCCTGTTTCCTGCCGCATGCCTTACGGGGCAGGCGGGGCAGGCCGTGTCACCGTATTTGCGATAAGCGTGACAGCGCTGGAGGCAAGCAGCCTGCCGTCCACTGTTGCGCCGCTCGCCAGGGTGACCGACGAACCCGACAGCACGATTCCCTTCAGGTTGGCGGTCGTGTCAAGCGCCGCCACGCCCGCGGTCCGCCAGAAGACGTTCTGGGGTAGTGCGCCGTTCGTCAGGGTCACGGTCGCACCCGGGTTCATCGTGATACCGCCCGAGATCTTGAAGACCCAGACATCCGTTGCGCTGCCCGCGAGGGTGACAGTGCCTGCGGCGTCGACTGCAACTCCAGTACTCCACTCGTAGACGCCAGCGGGGAGGGTCAACCCGGTCAGATTTCCGGCACCCACATTGGTGTAATCGCCAACGCTGAGCACCTTATTGTCGGCGCTGATGAACGCGGCTGTGGCGTCGGTTGCTGTAGCCGTCGTCAGGTCAGCAGGCGTAGGTGCCGCGTAATCGAATGCGTACAGCTTGCCGGTGACTTGTGGGGATGTCGAAAATGCACCGGAGGCGTCCAGAGTTTCTGAAAACCCCGTCATGTTGGTGGCGGTGGAGGCCAATCCGATATTGCCGGTGATGGCGGAGGTTGGAACGTTGGTGACTCCGGACATGGCCAGAATCACATAGTTGCCGGCCGTGCCGAGGGGCACGCAGTCCGCACCCGCGCAGACGGCGCCTACCGGGTCTACGACCACCGGTGGGACGACGGGTGGGGCGGCCGCAGTGCCGCCTCCGTCATCGCTGCTACCGCAACCGGCCACGAAAGCGGACAGCGCGAAGGCGAGTAGCCACGCCGGCCGTCTGTAGTTGATCTGAAATGCATTCATTTGAATTCCTCTCTGTGTTGAAGGGAGCCCGCATTTACCGTAGGACGTGATTGCCGTGTCCCCTATGTATGCGACAAACGCGGTTTTCACGGACCCCAGTCTTCTCTGGTACGCGCCGTTCATCTGTACGCTGCCGAACAGTTTGGGTACGCTGCCGAACAAAAACGCCGCGGGCACCCGTCCCGGCTGCCCAACGGCTCACAAGAAACGCCTGCGCGTGTCACGCAGATGCAATGTGCGCGGCGTTTGGGGATGAGCCTCGTGGCCGCGCTCGGCGACGGCTGAACAATCCGCAGCCCTCTGTTCTACAGCGCACAGAGACCTTGAGGGCGAGCGCACAAGCTTCGCTCCATGCGAATTACGTTGCCCTTCCGCAAGCTCGCCCGGGCATCGCTCCTGGGCGCGTTGGCGGCCGGATGCGGCAGCGGCGGCGGCTCGGACTCGTCTGCCACGTCGCCCGCCTGCTCGGTCGTGCAGCTCGAGGCGCAGATGGACGCGACGCTGTCCCAGGCGGTCTCGGAGGTCGATTTTTCATTCGCGGTGCAACGGCAGGATGGCCGCCGCTACAGCTTCAATCGCGGCAGTTCCACCCTGCAGAGGTCCTATCAGTCCGCGTCCACCTCGAAACTGGTCTCGGCCGTGATCATCCTGCGCCTGGTGGAACAGGGCCATCTGAGCCTCGCCGCGCGGCCGCAGGACCAGATCGCAGACTGGCCGATCGGCGGCGGCGATTCGCTGTTCGCCATGAATCTGGCGCAGCTCCTCAGCTTCACCTCCGGCCTGACCGTAGAGCCGCCCTGTCTCAATGACCCGGGCTCCGACCTGGCGAGCTGCGTCCTCAGCATCGCCAGCACCAACGCCGGCAACGGCAAGGTCCCGGGGTCCGAGTTTCTCTACGCCAGCACGCACATGCACGTCGCGGGTCTGATGGCGGTCAGAGCGCGCGGCGACGGCGTGGTGAGCTGGCAGGAAGTGTTCGCGGAATTCCAGTCGCAATCCGGCCTGTTCCCGAACTCGACCTTCGATCTGCCGTCCGTGGCCAATCCGCGCATCGCCGGCGGCATGCACTTCACCGGCGACGATTACATGGCGTTCCTCAAGGCGCTCAGGGACGGCCTGCTCCTGAATCCGGCCTCGATGGGCGAGCTGCTGGCCGATCGCACGGCGTCCCCCGTCACCATCGTCTACTCGCCGATATTCGCGGGCATCGGGGGCGGCCCGGGCCTCGGCGAGGACTGGCACTACGGCTTCGGCCTGTGGCACGAATGCCAGAGCGCGACGTTCGACTGCGTCCCCGGGACCAGGGTGTCGAGCCCGGGGGCACTGGGCTCCTATCCGTTCTGGGACCGCAGCAAGGGCTATACGGGCATCGTCGTGCGCGAAGGCGTGTTCGGCACAACGCCAGCGGGGATCACGATCGAGCGATCGGTTCGATCCGTCACGGAGATGTGGGCGGCCTGCTGACCCGCGTGCGGCGGGAAGTTCATCCATGACCTTGCTCCAGTTCCCGCACACCCAGCCCCGCTTGCTGCCGAGCCAGCCCAGCCCGGCGGTATTGCTGCGCGTCGCAGTCGACCCGGCGGTGGCGATCGGCTCGCTGGTGGCCTGCGCCTTCTGGTTCGACGGACGCTTCGGCGGCTCGCATCTGATCCTCGTGCTGCTCGTGTTCGCGATGACCTTTCCGGGCAACCTCGCGCGCGATACGGCGAGCGCCGCGGCGCTGGCGCGGGGCGTCGCCGTCGAATGGCTGGCGATGGTCACGCTGCTGCTGCTGCTCGGCTGGGCGTCGGGAACGCTGGCGAATTTCGATGCTCGCGCCATCCTCGCCTGGGGGGTCGCGACGCCGCTGGCGCTGTTCGCCGCCCACCGGCTGGTGCCCCTGCTGCTGCCCTGGCTGCTGGCGGCGGAAGGCCTGCAAAGGACTGCGGTCATCGCCGGCGCGAACGGGCTGGGCCGCGACCTCGGTGCGCATCTGCGCGCGCGTCCATTGACGGGCATCCGCTTCGCCGGCTACTTCGATGACCGCGTGACGCCCCGCGGCGGCGATCCTGGCGTGGGGACTAGCCTCGGCAACCTGGGCCAGCTGGCGCAGTACGTGCGCGCGCAGCACATCGACATGATCTACATCACGCTGCCCATGACCGCCCAGCCGCGCATCCTCGCGCTGCTGGAGGCGCTGCACGACACCACGGCATCCATCTACTTCGCGCCGGACATCTTCCTTTGCGACCTGATGCAGGCGCGCATGCAAACCATCGGCGGGCTGCCGGTGCTCGCGGTGCGCGAATCGCCGTTCTACGGGATGGACGGGCTGGTGAAGCGCGCCAGCGACATCGTGCTCGCCTCGGTGATCCTGGTCCTGATCGCGCCGCTGATGCTGGCCATCGCGCTCGCGGTGAAGTCGGGATCGCCCGGGCCGGTGCTGTTCAAGCAGCGCCGCTACGGGCTGGACGGCAGGGAGATCGTGGTCTACAAGTTCCGCTCCATGTCCACGCTGGAGGACGGCGGCGTGGTGACGCAGGCCACGCCCGGCGACCCGCGCCTGACGCTGCTGGGCGCGGTGCTGCGCAAGTACTCGCTCGACGAGCTGCCGCAGTTCATCAATGTCCTGCAGGGCCGCATGAGCGTGGTCGGTCCCAGGCCGCACGCCGTTGCCCACAACGAGATGTACCGCAAGCTGATCCGCAGCTACATGGTCCGGCACAAGGTGCGGCCCGGGATCACCGGCCTGGCGCAGGTCAACGGGCTGCGCGGCGAGACCGACACGCTCGACAAGATGCGCGCGCGCGTCGAGTACGACCTCGCCTACCTGCGCAACTGGTCGCTGCTGCTCGACCTGAAGATCGTGCTGATGACCGTGGTGGTGGTGCTGGGAAAGCAGAACGCCTACTGATCAGCAGGGCTCGGCTCGGAAGCGATACCCCGTTCCGCGCACGGTCTCGATCGACGCGTCGCAGCCCGCCGGTGCCAGCCCCTGGCGCAGGCGGCGGATGTGGACGTCGACGGTGCGCTCCTCGACGCAGGCGTCGTGGCCCCAGACCTGGTCGAGCAGCGTGGTGCGGCTGAAGATGTGCCCCGGATGCGTCATGAAGAAATGCAGCAGCCGGAACTCGGTGGTCCACAGCTCGATCTCGCGATTCCCGGCGCTGACGCGCCGCGCCGCGGGATCCAGCTGCAGACCGGCGACCTCGATCACGTTGTCGGCGAGTTGCGGCGTGCGCCGGCGCATCACCGCCTTGATGCGCGCAAGCAGCTCGCGTCCGGAATACGGCTTGGTCACGTAGTCGTCGGCCCCGCCCTCCAGCGCGGCGACCTTGTCGCGTTCTTCCGCGCGGTCGCTGATCAGCACGATCGAGATATCCCGGGTGCGCCGGTCGCCGCGCAGGCGCCGCGCGAACGGCAGCCCGGGTATCCCCGGCAGGATCCAGTTGAGCACCACCAGGTCGGGACGCATCTTGCGCATCATCGCCTCGGCCTGCGCCACATCTCCGGCGCAATGCACCTGGTAACCGGCGTTCTGCAGATTGCCGGCAAGCAGCTGCCGCACCGGTTCTTCGTCTTCGACCAGCAACACTGAGCCTGCCATGCTTCTTACTCCCTCACAGGCGGCAGAGTGCACCTTGGCCCGCGGCGCATCTGTACGCTGACGAACACTTGCCATGCGCGCCAGCATACAGACCGCAGCGCGCGCCCGGGCGAGCATGGCTGCGCTGCGAAGGGCACGCCGAAGACGGACGCGGCCGCCGTATCGCACCGCCGGCGCCTGCTTGGGCCGGTTCCGAGTCCAATCCGCAACCCGCACAAAGGAAAATCGATGAAACGTTTCAGCATCAATGCACTCGCCCTGGCAATCGGCCTTGCGTTCAGCGTCGGCACGATGGCGCAGATGCAGCCGAAGGAAGCACCGTCCGACTCGAAGACGACGATGAAGGAAGGACCGGCCGACGTGAGCAAGGACGCCGCGACGGAAAAGCGCGATGCCGACTACAAACTGGCGAAGGACAAGTGCGACACTTTCGCTGGCGACGCCAAGGCCAGCTGCTTGACCGAGGCAAACACGCGGTTCGGCAAGTCCTGAGCCGTAGTTCGTAGGACAACCCGCCCGGGGAGTTTTACGCCGTCCGGCGCTGCCGGACGGCTCCCTGGCGCTTCGTGCGACAGCGCACATAGCGCGTCCCGCTCCGATACAGCTTCGTGCGACAACGTACATACCGCGTCCTGCTCCCGGGCTACCCTTGCGCCGTGCAACACAGCCAAGCCCAGACGCCGCATCGCCTGAGACTCCCGTCGCCCGAGTTTGCCGATGCCGTCGCGGACACCGCGAGCCTTGCCGGCGAGGTGATCGCCGCCAACGGCAATGCGCAATCGCTGAGCGACCTCGACGTCGAAACCCTGATGCTCAACCTGGACGCATCCTTGAGGGTGTACCAGCGCGAGCATTTCTTCAGCTGGACGCAGGGGCTGCTGCAAAGCCTGATGCCGCATGAAGTCCTGGTCTGCGTCTCGCGCAGCGGCGAACCGCCGATCCTCCGCGCCGACAGTTTCTCGATGCTCGGCGCGAAGCAGGCGATCTTCGGCGAGCTGTTCCTGCGCGACACTTCGGTCGCGCCGAGCCTGATCAAGGTCTGGGAGGAGCGCGGTTTCCGGCCGCTGATCTGCGACGCCACCGACGGCTCGTTCTGCCGGGGCCTGTTCGCGCAGGAGCTCGGGCGCGTCAGCGCCACGCAGATCCTGGCGCACGGCACGCACGACGGGCAGGGGCAGGCGTGCGGCTTCTACGCGTTCCTCTGCATGCCGGGAACGCTCGGCCCGCGCCAAGCCTACCTGGCGCGCCTGGTGACGCCGTTCCTGCACGCCGCCTGGGTGCGCTCCGAAGTCAACGGCCGCGCCAAGGGCAGCGACCCGGCGCGGCGCGAGGAAGCCATGAGAATCACGACGCGCGAGGAAGAGATTCTGCGCTGGGTGTCGCTCGGCAAGAGCAACTTCGAGATCGGCGCCATCCTCGGCCTCAGCCCGGTGACTGTGAAGAACCACGTGCAGAGGATCCTGCGCAAGCTGAACGTCGTCAATCGCGCCCAGGCCGTCGGCAAGGCCCTGGAATTGCGCATGCTCAAGAGCTGAGCGCGAATGCGAGGCGCGCCAACCGTGAACCGGATCGCTGCCTGCGGTTTTTCACTGCTGCTCGCCGCGTCGCTGCTCGCCTTGCCGGCCCGCGCCGCGACTCCTGGCGGCGGCATTTCGGCCAACTCCTGCGGCCCCGGCATAGAATTGGTCAGGGCCGGGACGATGACCGACTTGAAGACGATCGCCTTCAATCCTGCGCCGGCCGCTGCCAACGGTACGGCCGCGAGGCCGGAAGGCACGGAACGCCGCGACGCGTCGGGTGTCGCGGTGCAGCAAGCGCAATGGATACGGCGCACCGACAGCACGGTCGCAGAACCCGGTATCTTGGTACTGCTGGTCGCGGGGTTGCTCGGCATGTGGGCCGTGGCGAGGCGACGCAATCTTTCGTCCTGAGCGTTGCCCGTCCCGCCGGGCGGCCCGCGGGGGATTCATCGGGGGAACTGGATCGTGCTTGCGCACACGGAAATCTGCAGCGGGTGCGGCCGCCTCGCCCTTCGCGGTCTGGCCATGGCGGCTGCAATCCTGGTCTGGGAGGGCGACGCGCACGCCCTGGCCGATGGCCAGCTCGAGCCGTTCGCGTCGTACGCCCTCACCAGGGATGACAACGTGTTCCGGCTTTCGTCGCAAAGCGATCCGGCAAGCGTGCTGGGGACGCCTTCGACGGCCGATACCTACAGTACTGCTTCAGCCGGGCTGAACTTCGACGTTCCGGCGGGCAGGCAGCGCTTCGTGGGCGGCGTGTGGGTCAACGACAACCGCTACGACCAGTTCACCGCCCTCGATTTCACGGAGGTCCACGGGCGTGCCGCCTGGCATTGGCAAGCCGGCGACGCTTTCAGCGGCCGGGTCGGCGCAACGACCGACCGCGCCCTGGCCTCGCTCGCCAACGTCCAGGGCGGCGTGCAGCTCGGCACGCCCAACGCCCTGCACACGCGCAAGGCATTCCTGGATGCCGCCTACCTGCTGACGCCGCGATGGCGGCTGGGCGGCGAGGTGAGCCGGCTGGAGCAAGCGAACGCGGTTGCGGCGCTTGCAGTGAATGACATGACGATCGACGGCGTCAGCCTGGAATTGAGCTGGCGCTCGCCGGCCGCAAACCGGATCGGACTCGCACTGCAGGCGCAGGACGCCAGCCTGCCCAACCTGCAGCCGGTCGGCACCAGCCTGATCGACAACTCCTACCAGCAGTCCCGCGTCAGGCTGGTCACCGACTGGACGCTGTCGGGCCACTCGCATCTGATCGCAAGCGCCGGCATGGTCAGCCGGCGCTACGTGCAGTTGCCGGAGCGCGACTATGAGACCGGCATCTTCCACGCCGCGTACGAGTGGACGCCCACCGACAAGTTCACGCTGTTCGCCACGGCGCGACGGGACATCGCTGCGCCTGACGAGGTCAACGCCGGCGTCAACGTCAGCTTCGTGCTTGAGCAAAGCATCGCGCTGCGCCCCGTGTACCGGCTGACGGAGAAAGTCAGCCTGTCGGGCGTCCTCAGCCTGAGCGACTGGGAATACCTGGGCGATCCGGGACAGACGCTCGGCACGGTGCCGCCGCGCACCGACCGCGTGCGCAACGCCGTGCTGACCCTCGCCTACCAGCCCATGCGCGTCCTCAGTCTGGAAGCGGCGCTGCGGCGCGAGACGCGCACGTCGACGGTCGCCCTAGGTGACTACGAGGTCCAGGTGGCCAGCATCAGCGCCCGATTGGCGTTCTAGGCGCCGCCGCCGCACGGTCCGTGTCCGACCGGACCAAGTCCGCAACTTCCTGGTGAAAGCTGCGCGCCTAAGCTGCAGGGCAACGAGGTACGCAATGCAAACCATGCCGCAGGTCCGCTTCACGCCAGCCCACGCAGTGCGCCACCTGGCGTGGATCCTGTTCTCAGCACTGATCGCCGCGACGACGGCACATGCCCAGTCGCGCGACGCCACCCGCTCGAATGAAGCGCTCGGCGCGGGCGACAGCGTGCGCGTCACGGTGTTCCAGAATCCGGACCTCACCACCGAGGCCCGCGTCTCCCCCAGGGGCACCATCGTGTTCCCGCTGGTGGGCGAGATCGAACTGGGCGGGTTGACGCCGGCGCAGGCGGGAAACCGCATCGCCGATCAGCTGCGCCGCGGCGGCTTCATGGTCAAGCCGCAGGTCGCCGTCTCCATCGTGCAGGTGCGCAGCCGGCAGGTGCACGTGCTCGGGCAGCTGCTGCGCCCGGGCACCTATGTGCTCGAGGACACCGGCGCGCGCCTGACCGACATCCTGACACTGGCGGGCGGCATCAGCGCCGCCGGCGCCGACACGGTGACGGTGCTGACGCACCGCGACGGCAAGGCGGTAACGCGGGCCATCGACCTGCCGGCGATCTTCCGCGGCGGCGACGCCAAGACCAACATCCAGATCGAGAACGGCGACACCATCTTCGTCGAGCGCGCCCCGGTGTTCTACATCTACGGCGAAGTGCAGCGCGCCGGCGCCTACCGGCTGGAGCCGAACATGATCGTGATGCAGGCGCTGGCGCTGGGCGGCGGGCTCACGCGGCGCGCCACCGAACGCGGCATCGGCCTTCACCGGCGCATGCCCGACGGCAAGGTCACGAAATTCGAGGCCAAGCTCACGGATCCGGTTCAGGCGGAGGACATCGTCTTCGTCCGCGAGAGCCTGTTCTAGCCGGCGCCCATCGTGAACCTGCAGCAGTTCCTGCGCGCGCTGCGCGCACGCTTCGGAGTGTTCGTGCTGGTCCTGGCCGCCACCCTGCTGGCCGCCGCGGCCGCAAGCCTGTTGCTGCCCAAGTCCTACAAGGCGACGGTGACGCTGCTGATGGACGCGAGGAACGAGCAATCGCTGAGCAGCGCCCAGCGCCCGCTCATCCTTCCCCAGGAGAGGCTGGCCTTCCTCGAGACGCAGAAGGACATCCTCACCAGCAAGAAAGTGGCGCGCAAGGTGGTGCAGGACCTGAAGCTGGCCGAGGAGCCGGCGGTGCGCGAGATCCTGGGAGACGAGCCGCCCAGCGCGGCGCCGCTCGAGGATCGCGTGGTCGACGCGGTACTGAAGAAGCTGAAGGTGGAGACCTCGCAGAGCAACGTGATCCGGGTGAGCTACGCGTCGCGCGATGCAGCGGCCGCGGCGCTGATCTCCAATGCCTTCGCCGCGGCCTACATCGACACGCTGCTGCAGCTGCACGTGGAGCCGGCCCGCGAAGCGGCGGCGTGGTTCGAGGAGCAGCTCACGCGCCTGCGCAGCAGCCTCGAGGCGGCCCAGGCCAAGCTCACCGAAAATTACCAGCAGCGGCAGATCGTCTCGGCCGACGAGCGCGCGGATGTCGAGCATACCCGGCTGCAGGCCCTGTCGGACGAAGCGGTCAAGGCGCAGGAGCGCAGCTTCCAGTGGGACAGCCGGGAGCAGCAGGCGCGCAACGCAGTGCGCGGCGGCGCGTCGCCCGACCGGCTGCCGGACGTGCTCGACAACGCGTTCATCCAGCGGCTCAAGAGCGACCTGCTGCTCGGCGAATCCAGGCTGCGGCAGTTGGCGACGCAGTACGGGCGCAACCATCCGCAGTTCGAGCGGCAGGTTTCCGAGAACCAGAGCCTGCGCGAAAAGCTCGAGGCCGAGATGGCGAAAGTGGTGGCCGGCGTCGGCAGCTCGGCGCGCCAGAGCCGCGACCACGAGGCGGCGCTGGCGCAGGCGATGGAAGCGCAGCGCAAACGCATGCTCGGCCTCAAGCAGAGCCGCAATGAGCTCACGGTGCTCCGGCGCAACGTGGAATCGGCGGAACGCGCCTACGACGCCGCCTTGCAGCGTTCCGTCGCGAGCCAGGTGGACAGCCGCGTCAATCAGACCAGCGTCACCGTGCTCAGCCCCGCGGTCGTGCCCGACAGGCCCGCCAGCCCGCGCATGGACCTGAATCTCGCCTTGTCGGCCGTGGTCGGCGTCATGCTCGGCATCGGCATCGTCCTGCTGCTGGAGATGACGGACCGGCGCGTGCGCTCGCTGGACGATCTCGAGAACGCCTGCGACGTGCCGTTGCTCGGCGAGCTCAAGCCCTGGAAGCCCGCGGCCCGGCTTCTTGGCCCGGCGGCGCCGGACACCCGCGCACTACCCAATTATCCCGGCTGAGGACGACCCATGAGCAACACCGACAACGTCCTGCCGATCGAAGGCTTCGGCCGCCTGGTGGTGCGCCAGGACGGCAGGCTCGGCGCCGTCCTGGTCGCGGACGGCAAGATCAACGCCCGCGACATCGAGCCGATCCTCGAAATCCAGCGCGCCCGCGGCATCCGCTTCGGCGAGGCGGCGCTGCGCCTGCGGCTCATCAACCGGGACGATCTGCGCGACGCCATCGCCAGGCAATATGGGCTGTTGCACCTGCTGCCGGGCAGCGGCAGCATCAGCCGCGAGCTGGTCGCCGCCTACGAGCCGTTTCACCCGCGCGCCGAGGAGCTGCGCGCCCTGCGCACGCAGCTGCTGATCCGCTGGGCCAACGCCAGGGTCAGGCACCGCATGCTCGCCGTCGTCAGCCCGGGCGCCGGCGAAGGGCGCAGCTATGTGGCCGCCAACTTGGCCGTCGTGTTCTCCCAGCTCGGCGAGCGCACGATCCTGATCGACGCCGACCTGCGCAACCCGCGGCAGCACCGCATCTTCGACGTTCCCGACCGCGTCGGCCTGTCGTCGGTCCTGTCGGGCCGCTCGGACCGCAGCGCGGTGGTGTCGCTGCCGCAGTTCGGCACGCTGTCGCTGCTGCCAGCGGGCGCCTGCCCGCCCAACCCGCAGGAGCTGCTGCTGCGGCCGGTGCTGACTACGTTGCTGGACGAGCTGCGCGACGAGTTCGACGTCGTGCTCTTCGACACACCGCCGGCGAGCCTGTACGCCGACGCGCAGAGCCTGGCGTTCCGCGCCGGCAGCGCGATCGTGCTGGCGCGCAAGGGCCACACCGGCATCGCCGCCACCGCCAGCACCATCCGCGTGCTGAGCGATACGGGCACCACGGTCGTCGGCACGGTGTTCAACTCCTTCTGACCCGATCAGGCTGAGCGCAATGGCCGCCGCCCAGGCGCGACACGCATTCACCGGGCTGGCGGGCATCGCGCTCCTCGGCGTGTTCTGGGGAGCCGCGGTCGCGGTGGCGGACGTGAACGCCTTGATCCTGTGCGTTTCGCTGATCGGCTGCGCGTTCATCCTGTACGACTTCCGCATCGGCGTCGTGCTGCTGATCCTGCTGATGCCGCTCTCGGCCAGCGCCCTGATGCCGCGTGCCATGCTCGGCGTCCCTGGCCTCAATCCGCTGAACCTGCTGCTCCTTGGCACGCTCGGCTCCTGTGTGCTGCGCGGGCTGTCCGACGGCAGCCTGCGCGGCTTCCTGCCGCAGCCGCTGCTCTGGCTGTACATCGTGCCGATCCTGGCCGCCGGGGCGCTCGGCGCGCAGCATATCGGCGAGATCGTGCCTGCATTCCATGCCTACGGCCTGGTGGAATTCCAGGACGTTGCCGGATACGTCGGCGAGATGGTGGTCAAGCCCCTGTCCATGGTGATCTTCGCGCTGCTGGTCGGCGCGGCTGTGTCGCGATCAGCGCAGCCGCAGAAGCTCCTCCTGCCGATGCTGCTCTCGATCTGCGCCGTCGGCCTGGGCGTGCTCGCGTACGTCGCCCAGTCCGGCATCGCGCTGCACCAGCTGGCCGGCAGCGATTCGCGCGCCTTCCTGTCGATACTGGGCATGCACGCCAACGACCAGGGCCGGCTGTTTGCGTTCGCCTACGCCTTGTTGCTGTTCACCTGGGCCGAGGCGAAGGAGCCCGGATTGCGGGCGGCGCTCCTCGCATCGATGGCGCTGATGGTCACGGCGCTGGTGCTGACTTTCTCGCGCGGCGCCTTCGGCGCCTTCATCCTCGTGAACGTCCTGTTCCTGTTCTCGCGCCGCAGCGTGAAGACCCTGATCCTGTTCGGGCTCGCGGCCTCGATCGCGCTGTTCGCGCTTCCCGCCGCGGTCTACGAGCGCCTGTCCAGCGGCGACGGCGAGGGGCTCGACGCCATCAGCGCCGGGCGCATCGATTGGCTCTGGCTGCCGCTGCTGCCCGAGATCATGCGCAGCCCGGTCTACGGCAGCGGCCTGGGCTCGATCCTGTGGTCGCAGCCGATGCGGGTGGGCGGCGGAGCGAACGTGCTGCTCACCACGCACCCGCACAACGCCTACCTGCAGGCGCTCCTCGACACGGGCGCGCTCGGGCTGATCCTGCTGTGCGCCTATCTCGCGCACGTCTGCTGGAAATTCTGGAAGCTGGGCGGCGATCCCGCCGTGGACCCCGCCATGCGCGGTTTCTTTCAGGGAGCGGCGGCCGGCCTGCTCGGATTTCTCGCCTCCAGCCTCACCGACGGCAGCCTGATGCCGCGTCCCGAACAGGCGCTGCTGTGGCTGGCGATCGGCATGATGTACGGTCAACTCCACAAACGGCTGGCGCGATGAGCGTTTCCGGCGCCGCATGGGGTGCGGACGGCGGCGCCGGCGCACAGGCCGCAGTGCCGGCAGCTCCGCGGCTCGGTCAACGCGCCCTGCTGCTCGGCAGCGCCAATGCATTCGACGTGGCAATGCAGTTTCTGCTGCCGGTGGTGCTGGTGCGATGCCTCGACGCCGACGCTTTCGGTGAGTACCGGCTGCTGTGGCTGGCAGCGGGGACGGTCCTGTCGGTAGCGACACTGGCCATGCCGGCGAGCCTCTACTACTTCCTGCCGCGCTCGGACGCGGAAGCGAAACGCCTGTACGTGAATCAGACGCTGGCGTTTCTCGTCTTCGCCGGGCTGGTTTCAGCATGGGCCGTCAGCTCCTGGAATCCCTGGCTGCCCGCGAAGCTGGCTGAGCTGGCACGCCATGCAGCCGTCGTGCCCGCGTTCATTCTGCTGTGGGTCGTCGCTTCGCTCCTCGACCTGCTGCCTGCGGCGGAGGAGCGGGTGACGTGGCAGGCCAAAGCGACGGTCGGTCTTTCCGTATTGCGCGCCGCGCTGCTGTCCCTGGTTGCGGTCCTCACGCGCGAGCTGGCGCCCGTGCTGCTGGTGCTGCTCGCTTTCGTGGCATTCAAGGCCGCGCTGCTGCTGGTCTACATCGCCAGGGCGCACGGCTTGCGCGGACCGGTCCTGCGATGGCGCGTATTCGCGGATCAATTGATCTATGCGGCGCCGCTCGGGGCGGCGGGGGCGCTGTACGGCTTGCGCACCCAGGCGGATCAATGGGTGGTGGCGGCGCTGTTTCCGCTGGGCATGTTCGCGGCGTTCTCGATCGCCGCGGTGCTGGGGCCGCTGATGAACCTGTTTCGCGTGTCGGTCAACTACGCCTTTCTGCCGGTGATGAGCCGCCGGCACGCCGCCGGCGACATCGCCGGCATGCTCGCGCTCAACAGCCGCGGCAACATCATGGTCGGCGCGCTCGTGTTCCCGCTGTTCGCCCTCGCCTTCGTCCTGGCGGAGGATCTCGTCACGCTGGTCTACACCGCCGCCT
>Ga0208454_1000285_pt1 | contig 33298 bp, 33 predicted proteins | sample EasRivMeERMZT100_FD_187530 | JGI IMG/M metagenome (GOLD analysis project Ga0208454, IMG submission 187530) | Soil microbial communities from meander-bound floodplain in the East River, Colorado, USA - East River MetaG ERMZT100 (SPAdes) (version 2) | ecosystem: Environmental > Terrestrial > Soil...
AACCGGCTATATGGTTCGCCGCAACGGCACTCAGATCGCGACTCCCACCACCACGACCTTTACCGACACGGGTCTGTCTGCCGGGACAACCTACACCTATACGGTTGCGGCTCGCGACGCGGCGGGCAACGTATCCAGCACGGCTAGCGCGAGCGTCACGACTGCGCCACCCCCACCGTCGAACAGCGCGAGCCTGGCGTGGGACCCGGTCGCAGCTCCGAATCTCAGCGGATACCGTGTCTATTTCGGCAACGCCCCCGGAACGTACCTCCAGCCCCTGGGTCAGGGTGTAAGCGTGGGCAACATCACCGCCTTTACCGTGCTCGGACTCAGTACAGGGACCCGATACTACTTCGTCGTCACGGCTACGGATACGCTAAACAACGAAAGCGTCTATTCGAACGAGGTGTTCAAGGATATTCCCTGAGCAGGGAACACTTCTTTGCACCAACCACTCCTGCTCCCCAACTCGGAGCCCTCCGCAATCATCAAGATCGAGCCGCCGTTAACCGCGATTCGAACTGGCGCCGCAGAAGAGCAGGGAACTCAAGCCCAAGGCCATGCTCGTTCCTCCGGGCACGCTCGATTTCTGCTTCATCGCGAGCGTTCCGCACGCCGAAGTGATCGCGCGCCTCTCCGAGCGCGCGGACTGACCGAGTTCAAGCTTTCGCAGCCCGCGGCGGATTCGTTCGCCGTTGACAGGAAGGGGCACCGTGGCGTCAAATAGCAGGGACCCGACTTCAGCACAGGTGCCTGACACCGCAGGCTTTCGCGGGCGTCGCTTCGGGAAAAGAAAGAAGGAGCGGCATCGCCCCATCCCATGTACTCAAAGGAGAAATCGATGTTCAAGAGAAGACTGGACTACAGCTTGTCGGCATCCGCAGCGGCGTTTGCCGCCTTGTTCGCCGTCACGGCCGTCGGAACCGCATCCGCGCAGGAGCGCAAGTCGATCCGCTGGGCCACGTCAAGCGTGGATTCCTACGGATACAAGGTCGCCGCCTCGATGGCGAAGGTTCTCGAAGATGCGCTCGGCGGTCAATATACCGTCACGGTCAACCCCTATCCGTCGACCACCGGCTCCATGAAAGCGGCAATGGATGGCAACGGAGAGATCGGCTACACGGCCGATGTCGGCATGACGCAGCTTTATGCCGGCGAAGGCGGGTTCAAGGGCTACACGCCCGCAAAGGGAAAGCTCGTGCACGCCTGGTACGCCTACCCGATGGAGTCGTTCATGGCCACCTCGGCCAAGGACGCCGGCAAGTACCGGTGCTGGGGCGACTTCAGCGGCAAGCCGGTGTTCTACACCACCGCCGGTTTCATGAACTGGCTGAACTTCCAGAGGATCTATAAGACTCTCGGCTACGAGTTCAAGCACGTCCAGATCGACGCCAAGACCAACAGCGACGCGCTGCAAGCCGGCACGATCGCCGGCTCGGTCGCGTATACGGTCGCAGGACGCTCGCTCGCGCCCTACTGGAAGGAGACGGAAGTGCGGATGGACGTGAAGGTGATCAATCCGTGCCCCGAAGAGATCGCCAAGCTGAAAGCTGCAGGCATGGCCGTAGTGGACATCGATCCAAAGAACGCGTTCAGCAAGGACGTCGGGGTCAGCCAAATTCACGGCGTGCCGATCCTGTTCGCCTACAACGTGCGTGCGGACATGCCGGAGGATGTCGTCTACAAAATGCTGAGCGCCTTCTACAAGAGCAAGGACAAGCTCGCGCAGGCCGATCCGGGATTCGCGATGATGGCCAAGGACTTCGTCGGCATGCAGGTGAACGGGATCAAGGCCAACCCGGACATCCCCGTGCATGCGGGCCTGGCCAAGTTCCTAAAGGAGCAGAAGGCCTGGAACAACAAGTGGACGATTGCAAAGTGACCGCGTAAACAGATCGCCGGAGGCGAGGATTCCGCGGAGAGCGCGGGACCTCGCGCCGGCACGCGCCAAATTCACATTCAATGCAGTAAGCCGCGCTGGGCGGTATCGGGTATTCCATAGAGGCACCCGCCCGGCCGCGCCGTCCGCCGGGCGCCGCCATGGGGTCGCGCCGGCGCTGCGCCAGCGCGGGCGGTGAAGACACCGTCCGCTCAAAAGGGGAGAGCCATGCCGAGTGACCGGCTCAAGAGCCACGTCAATCTCAAGAATCTGACCTTTGCCATTGCGCTGGTCATGTTCGTGTGGGTGGTGTGGTACTGCTACACCGGCTACGGCGGCCCGCAGGAACTGGTCTCCCGGCTGCTGCCGATCGCGCTGGTTCTGCAGATCCTGTTCATGTACCAGAACGATCTGCTCTACAAGTGGTTGCCCAAGGCCGTGAACCACGTACTGGTGGTCTTCTACATCGCCGTCTGCGTCTATGCCTTCGTCTACTTCCTGTTTCAATACGAAGACATCGCGATCTGGCGGCAGGGTTCCTACACGAGGCAGGATTTCGTCGTCGGCCTGCTCATGTTCCTGCTGGTGATGGAGCTGTCGCGGCTGGCCCACGCCACTCTGTTCTGGGTCAATTTCGTGCTCGTGCTCTATACGATGTTCGGATATCTGAGCCCGCTCGATTTTTTCTGGCATCCGGGCACGAGTTTCTATCGCGTGGTCACATCCAGCACGGTCGAAATGTCGAACGGCATCTATGGGATCTACGGCCAGATCGCATTGACCCTGATCGCCGCCTTCCTGCTGCTTGCTGCCGTCGCAAACGGATTCGGAGCGCAAAGCGCGATGATCCGCGTCATGCAGCGGCTCGCCGGAAAGTCACGGCAAATGGTGCCGCAAGCCGCGGTGCTCGGGTCGCTGTCGATCGGCATGGTGAGCGGCAGCGGCTCGGCCAATGCGGTCGTGGTCGGCAGCATCACCATTCCGCTGATGAAGCGCTACGGTGTGCCCGGAACCTTCGCCGCCGCAGTGGAGACTGCTGCTTCGATGGGCGGCCTGATCATGCCGCCCATGATGGGCGTCGGCGCGTTCCTGATGTCGGAGTTCCTCGGCGTGCCGTACTGGGACGTGGTGATCCGCGGGTTCGCTCTCGCGTTCGTCTACTACGCGTCGCTCGCCCTGGCCGTCTATCTCCTGTGCGTGCGCCTGTTGCCGCGCGAGGCGATCGAGGCGCCCAAGGTATCGGCTTACGAGCAGATCAAGACCACGATCTTCTTCCTCGCGGTGGCATTCCTCATGGTGATGATGGGCGGGATCGGCATGGGGGAGCTGCTCGCGGCGCTGTATACCGCGGCCTTCATGTTCGCGCTCCTGCTCGTCAACTTCCTCTACTTCAAGTACGTGCTGAAGGATCCGGCGGTGGCGCAGGAGACCTTCCTCGGCAACGTGCGCAAGAGCATCGAGACCCACGCGGACATGACGTCCTATCTGACGCTCCTGCTCGCGACCCTCGGCATCATGATCGGGCTTTTCACCGTGACCGGCTTCATCAACCGGATGGGGGGCATGCTGCTGGGTCTCGGGGCTTGGAACGTCTGGGCCATGATCTTCATGGCCTTTGTTTTTGGATGGCTGGTCGGCATGGGCCTGCCGCCGACGGCGACTTACATCATCGGCGCGGTCATCATCGTGGGGCCCCTGCGCGAGCTCGGCGTCAATCCCTGGGTCGCGCATTTCTTCGTCTTCCTGCTGTCGGTCTGGGGCGAGCTGTCGCCGCCGACCTCGCTCACCGCCGCCATATCCGCGCGCATCGCCGAGGCCCCCTTCATGCGCACCATGTGGGTCGCGTTGAAGATCTGCCTGCCGATCACGCTCATGACGTTCGCCATTTTCACCCGCCCCGACATGGTGGTGAATCCCGGATGGCCGCAGATCGTGGCCACGTTCCTGGTGCTCATCGGCACGTCCGGGACCGCCTTCGCATTGTTCGGGCAGTTCATGGGGAATCCGGCCGGAGACATCCTGCTGCGGGTCGTGCTTGCGTTCTTTGCCTTCGCCACGATGTTCTACCCGGAAGGTGGCGTCGTTATGGCCGCAGCCGCGGCTACGCTGGCGGCAACAGGTTATGGCATCTGGCGCCACCGGCAGATTGCGCCGGCCAAGGGCGGACTGCAGACCCAGCCGGCGAGCTAGACGCGCCCCGCTCTCGATCACACTGACGCTGTGCGTCGTATGGGCTAGAATTTCCTCGTCCCTCCCTGTCGCTTGAGGCGCCGGAGGTTTCGCGCGCCGCGGCCTGCAAATGCGAATAGCCTTCATCGCCGATCCCTTGCCCTCGTTCAAGATCTACAAGGACTCGACCTACGCCATGATGGTCGAGGCCGCGCGGCGCGGCCACGATCTCTTTTTCATGATGCAGGAGGGCGTGATGTGGAAAGCCGGTCGTGTCATCGGCGAGATCGCGCGTCTGACCCTGACCGGGGAGAAGGACCTCTGGTATCGCGCCGAGGCGCCGCGGCAGACACCCCTTTCGGAGCTCGACGCCGTGCTGATGCGAAAGGATCCGCCGTTCGACGCCGAATACCTCACCAGCACCTGGCTCCTGGAACTCGCCCAGAACGAGGGTGCGAAGGTATTCAACCATCCGCGTGCCCTGCGCGACCACAGCGAGAAGCTCGCCATCGCTGAATTCCCGCAGTTCGCCGCGCCGACTCTGGTGACACGCCTGGAAAAGGAATTGCAGGAGTTCATCGATTCGAACGGCGACGTGATCCTCAAGCCGCTCGAGGCGATGGGCGGGCACTCGGTGTTCCGCGTCATCGACCGCGACCCCAACCGCAACGTCATCATCGAGACGCTCACCCGCTACGGCGCCACGTCGATCATGGCGCAACGCTACATCCCGGAGATACGTGACGGCGACAAGCGTATTTTGCTGATCGCGGGCAAGCCCGTGCCGCACTGCCTCGCACGCATCCCCAAGCCGGGCGAGACGCGCGGCAATCTCGCCGCCGGCGGGACCGGGGTGGCGAGACCGCTTTCGACGCGCGATCTCGAAATCGCCAACGCGTTGGGACCCGTGCTCGCGGGCCGCGGCCTGCTTCTGGTGGGCCTGGACGTGATCGGCGACTATCTCACCGAGATCAACGTCACCAGTCCCACCTGCTTCCGGGAAATCACCGACCAGACCGGCTTCAGCGTCGCGGGAATGTTCCTCGACGCTCTCGAGGCGGCTTGCGCCGCGTAGCCGAATTCCCTTTGGCGCTGCAGAATAGCGCTTTACTTCAGCGGCAACCCCATCATGGTAGGAATTCTCATCGTCGCGCACGGCGCTTTCGGCGAGGCGCTCATTCACGGGGCGAGCCACGTCCTCGGCAAGCGCCCGCTGCAGGTCCAGCAGCTGGGGGTCACCGTCCACGACGATCCCGACGCCATCCTGCCCCAGGCGCAGGAGCTGGTGCGCCAGCTCGACAGCGGCCAGGGCGTGCTGGTATTGACGGACATCCTGGGGGCGACACCTTCGAACATCGGGACGCGACTGCTCAAGCCCGGCAGGGTCGAAGGCGCGTCGGGGGCGAGCCTGCCCATGCTGATCCGCGCGCTCACCTACCGCGACGGACCGCTTGCCGGCGTCGTGGACAAGGCGGTCAGCGGCGGCCGCGAGGGCGTGGTCAAGTTGAGCGCCGATGGTTCTCATGCCGCAAGCCGAAGCTGAAATCGTCAACAGGCTTGGGCTGCACGCGCGCGCCGCGGCGAAGCTCACGCAGCTCGCGGGCGGCTTCGCCGCCGAGGTGTGGCTGTCGCGCAACGGCCGGCGCGTGAACGCGAAGAGCATCATGGGCGTCATGATGCTCGCCGCCGGCAAGGGCAGCCGCCTCATCATCGAAGCCAACGGCGAGGATGCCGAAGGCGCGCTCGCCGCCGTGCTGCGGCTCATCGCCGAGCGCTTCGGAGAAGCGGAGTGAGTCCCACGTGAAACCCGCCGAAACTTCCCATGCGCCGGGCGCGAGCTTCACCTTGCACGGCGCCGGGGTCTCCGGCGGCATCGCGATAGGCCGGGCACACCTGGTCTCCACCGCACGCCTGGAGGTCGCGCACTACGAGATCGCGCCTCAGGGCATCGAAGCCGAGATCGAGCGCTTCGACCGCGCGATCGCGCAGGTCCACGGCGAGCTTACCGCGCTGCAGACGAGCATGCCCGCCGGCGCGCTGGCGGAGATGAAGGCGATACTCAGCCTGCACGCGATGCTGCTCGCCGACGCCAACCTCTCCTCGGTGCCCCGCGATCTCATCCGCAATCGGCGCTGCAATGCCGAGTGGGCGTTGGTGCTGCAGATGGACTACCTCATTTCCCAGTTTGAAGCGATCGAGGACCTTTACCTGCGCGAGCGCAAGCAGGACATCGTGCAGGTAGTCGAACGGGTGCTCAAGGCCATGCTCGGCACCGGGCACGCGCCTTCTGCGCCCTCGCACGAGGAAGACCTCATCGTGGTGGCGCACGATCTGTCGCCCGCCGACATGATCCTTTTCAAGCAGCACCAGTACGCGGGTTTCGTGACCGACCTGGGCGGAGTCACATCGCACACCGCTATCGTCGCGCGCAGCCTCAACATCCCGGCGATCGTCGGCCTGCACCACGCGCGCAGCATGATCCGGGAGGGAGAGGCCGTGATCGTCGACGGCCGCGAGGGCGTGCTGATCGTCAATCCGGGCGGGCAGGTGCTCGAGGAGTACCGGGAGCGCAGCCGCGCGATCGGGATCGAACGGCAGAAGCTGAAACGCCTGCGCACCGCGCGCTCGGCCACGATGGACGGAGTCGCGGTCGAACTTCAGGCCAACATCGAGCTGCCGCAGGACGTGAAGGAGGTCAAGGAAGCGGGTGCCGCGGGAATCGGCCTATTCCGCAGCGAGTTCCTGTTCCTCAACCGCGACGATCTACCCTCCGAGGACGAGCAGTTCGAGGCCTACCGGGCAGTCGCCGATGCCATGGACGGACGGACGGTCACGATACGCACGCTCGACCTCGGGGCCGACAAGAGCATCAACGGCGCCGGCCGGGGCGGCCCGAATCCGGCGCTCGGACTTCGCGCGATACGTTTTTGCCTCGCCGAGCCGCAGATGTTCCAGACACAGTTGCGCGCGATCCTGCGCGCCTCGCGCTACGGAAAAATACGCCTGCTCATTCCGATGCTGGCACACGCGCACGAGGTCGAACAGACGCTCGCCGCCGTGCGGCACGCGAAAGAAACGCTCGACGACCAGAAGATCCGCTACGACCAGCGCATCGCGATCGGCGGCATGATCGAGGTCCCGGCTGCGGCGCTGTCGCTCAGGTATTTCGTCCGCGACCTGGATTTTCTGTCGATCGGCACCAACGACCTGATCCAGTACACGCTCGCGATCGATCGCACCGACGACACGGTGGCGCACCTGTACGATCCGCTGCACCCGGCGGTGCTCCAACTGATCGCGCAAACCATCCGCAGCGCAAAACGCGCCAAGATCCCGGTTGCCGTGTGCGGAGAGATGGCGGGCGACGTGGCCATGACGCGGATTCTGCTCGGCTTCGGCCTGCGCGAGTTCTCGATGCATCCTGCGCAACTGCTCGCGATCAAGCAGCAGATCTTGCGCACCCGGGTCCGGGACGTGGAAGCGCTGGCCGCGCGCCTCTGCCGCACCCACGACCCCGCCAAGGCGCGCACGTTGCTCGCAAAGCTCAATGCCTGAGCCCAGGTAGTGGACCGTTTCGCTTTAGCGACTTGCGCGGCGACACGCTCCGATGACTAAACTGCGGGGTGACCGCGCGACTACCGTTTCATTGGAGGCGCAAGCGGCCGGGTACCCGTAGCGCACGCCGGAGCGTGGAGCAGGGGCCCCGCTTGCGGGGATGCGACCGCGTAGGCGTGCATAACGACCGCGACCTCCGGCGTGCTGCATCCCGCTACGGGGTCGCATCCACTCGCTGTGCTCGTGGATACCTGCTCCGCCCTCCGCGGTCGCGTTTGCCGCGCCAGGAGCAAGGGCGAAATGGTCCACTACCGGTGATCCCAGGAATTGACGCCGCCGCCTCGCTCAGGTAACTTGCTCTCTCGCGCCGATTTGACGATCAGCTTGCAGGCGCCGCCGGGCCGTAGCCGGGCGTAAAACAAATATTGCTAAAGCGAGGGCGACCCGTTTAGCAGGCAGGCTGAACGGGTTTTTTATTTTCATGTCGCCGAGAAACCACATCGAACCGCGCTCGGTCGGGGCCGTGAGGCCCCAGACGCTGCATTTCGCCGAGCCGCTGCGCTTCAGGAGCGGGGCGCAGCTCGATTCGTACGATCTCGTCTACGAGACCTACGGGACCCTGAACGCGGCCAGATCGAACGCGGTGCTCGCCTGCCACGCGCTCAACGCCGCCCACCACGTCGCGGGCTACTACGCCGACGATCCGGACAACGTCGGCTGGTGGGACAACATGATCGGGCCGGGGAAGCCCGTCGACACCGAGAAATTCTTCGTCGTCGGCGTCAATAACGTCGGCGGCTGCTTCGGTTCGACCGGCCCCAAAAGCGTCAATCCCGCTACGGGCAAGCCATACGGCTCGTCGTTCCCCGTGGTGACGGTCGAGGATTGGGTCGAGGCGCAGGCGCGCCTTGCCGACCGCCTGGGCATCGGTTCATTTGCCGCGGTGATGGGCGGGAGCCTCGGAGCGATGCAGGCGCTGCAGTGGACCATCGGGTTTCCCTCGCGCATCCGCAACGCGATCGTAGTCGCGGCGGCGCCCAGGCTCTCGGCGCAGAACATCGCCTTCAACGAGGTCGCGCGCCAGGCGATCACCACCGACCCGGATTTTCACGGCGGCGACTATTACCAGCACGGCGTCGTGCCTCGCCGCGGTCTGCGCCTAGCGCGCATGATCGGCCACATCACCTATCTGTCGGATGACGCGATGATGGAGAAGTTCGGCCGCGCCCTGCGCTCGGGCTCTATCGGCTTTCATTTCGACGTCGATTTCGAGATCGAGTCCTACCTGCGCCACCAGGGCGACAAGTTCTCCGAGTACTTCGACGCGAACACCTATTTATTGATCACGCGCGCGCTCGACTACTTCGACCCTGCGGCCGCGCACGGCGACGATCTATCCAGGGCGCTGGCCGCGGCGCGCGCCGGGTTCCTGGTCGTGTCGTTCACCTCCGACTGGCGCTTTGCGCCGTCGCGCTCGCGTGAGATCGTCAAGGCGCTGCTCGACAACCGCCTGGACGTTTCCTACGCCGAGATCGACGCGCCGCACGGGCACGACGCGTTCCTGCTCGACGATGCGCGCTACCACGCGCTGGTGCGGGCCTACTTCGACGGCATCTTCGAGCGCCTATGATCGGGCAGGGCGCGCTCTCGGACCGCTCCGATTTCCAGGCGATCGCCTCGTGGATCAAACCCGACTCGAGCGTGCTCGACCTGGGCTGCGGCGACGGGCTTCTGCTAAAGTACCTGAAGCAGACCCGCAACGCCCGCGGCTACGGGATCGACATAGCCGACGCCAACGTGCTCGCCTGCGTGAAGAACGGCGTCAACGTCATCCAGAGCGACCTGGAACGGGGCCTGGCGGGTTTCGATGCGGGCTCCTTCGATTGCGTGATCCTGTCGCAGACGCTGCAGGCGGTGCGCCACACCGAGGAGATCGTCCTGGAGATGCTGCGGGTGGGACGCGAGGCGATCGTCTCCTTTCCCAATTTCGGCCGCTGGGACCTGCGGCTGCAGCTCGCGTTGGGAAAGATGCCGATGTCGGCGGAACTGCCCTATCAGTGGTACAACACCCCCAACGTGCATCTGTTTACGATCGCCGATTTCGAGTCGTTCTGCGCCGCGCACGGCATTCGCGTGCTCGAGCGCGCCACGCTGCACCGCGGCCGGCCGGTGAGGACGTTCGCGAATTTCTTCGGCAGTCTCGCGGTCTACCGCGTCGAGAAAAGACCGGGCCGCCCGGGCTGAAAGCAGGTCGTTCTTCCCGGCGAACTCACTGCCAGTTGCCCTGGTCCCAGACCAGGGTGCCCCAGCTGCCCGCGGGATTAGCGGGAGCAGCGGCGCCTCCGCCTCCCCCGCCACCTCCGCAAGAGGCGAGAAGCGCCGCGAGGACGAGCAGGAATCCGACAAGCAGGGTCTTGACTGCGAGGTTCCCTAGGCGCATTTGATCCTCCTCCTAGTTCTGGTGGGTCGCGTCGCAGCCAGGCGTGGCAGAGTTACCCACCACCCACTTGCGATTCGTTGCGCCAAAGTTGCAGCCCTGGCCGCCGCTCACGCTGGCACCGTCGCCGCTGGCGGTGTTGTTGTTGCCGCCGCTCACGCTTGCGCTTTGCCCGCTGGCGGTGTTGAGCTCGCCGCCGCTCACGCTTGCCAGTAAGGCGCTGGCAGTGTTGCCGGCCCCCCCGCTCACACTGGAGTTCAGGCCGCGGGCGGTGTTGTTGCCGCCGCCGCTCACGCTGGCAGCGCCGCCGCTCGCGGTGTTGCCGATGCCGCCGCTCACGCTGGCCCCGAAGGCGCTCGCGGTGTTGGCGGTGCCGCCGGTTACGTCGGCGAATCGACCGTTGCTCGTATTGAAGCTGCCGGTCACGATCGCGGAAGACTGCGAGTAGTTATTCCGCTCGCCCACCACCAGATAGTGCGAGCCGCTCTTGTGCGAGACCGCCCAGGTGCCGCCAGCTGCGGTGCACGCCGCAGGCGGGGTCGGAGAAGTACTCGGCGGAATCGGATTGTCGCTGAGGTCGGTGCCGATCGAGCAGAAGAAGGTCGTGTCGTCTCTCGGCTCGTCGTAACCGACGATCAGGTTGCCCCTGCCGTTCCGCGAGTCGGTCGCCCCTTGCCCGTTCACGATCCGCACGTTGACCCCGCTGAACTGAACCGTAGGCTGGCCGTTGAGCGTCGTCACCGTCATGCTCGCGAGCTTGGCCTCCAGCGCGGCGATGCGCGCGTGGTTATCGTCCACCGCGGTCTTCACCGCGTTGAAATTGCCACTGACCTCGCCAGCAACAGCCGGCGTGCCGGCCGTGAAATTGATGAGCCCGGTCACCTGTCCGGCGACGAGCGTCGCGCTCAACGCCACGAGCACGCCTCCGGTCAGCCCTGCCACGAACGCGATCTTGCTCTTCATGGTCGTTCCTCCTGAGAAAATCGTGCACTTGAAGGTGGCCCGGGAACCTGGAGCCTGTCGCAAAGTCCCGCGCAGGCGTCCTTCACGGATTGCGGCCAGTCTGCCACGTGAGGGGACTCCGCTCGACGCAGCCTTGCACACAATTTTAGTGCACTATTCACTCGGGAGCGCCGCCTTTGACCCGAAGTATCCCCAGGTGATACTTTTGCCGGGAGAGGTGACATGACCGCAGGCTCCGCGCTGATCGAGGCGCCCGGGAGCGCGGCCCGCCCCCGGAGAGTGAGTTGACTCGGTACGACGTCGTCATCGTGGGCGGAGGCCACAACGGCCTCGCCTGCGCCTGCTATCTCGCCGGCGCGGGCCTCAAGGTGCGCGTGCTCGAGCGCCGCGCCGTCGTCGGAGGCACGGCGGTAACCGAGGAATTTGCGCCGGGCTTCCGCAATTCCACCGCCGCGTACACGGTGAGCCTGCTCAATCCGAAGGTCATTCGCGATCTGAAGCTCGCCGAGCACGGCCTCAGGATCGTCGAGCGCCCCTTCGCCAACTTCCTGCCGCTTGCAGACGGACGCTCTTTCAAGCTCGGTCCGACCCTCGCCGACACACAGAAAGAACTGACGAAGTTCTCCTCGCGCGACGCCGATCGCCTTCCCGACTATTACCGAACCATTGAAACGGCGGCGGACGCGCTGCGCGCTCTCGTCCTGGAGACCCCGCCCAACGTCGGCGGAGGCTGGCGCGACTGGTTGCGCGCACTGGGTCTCGGCGGCCGCTTCGTGTGTATGTCGCGAACCGAGCAGCGTGACCTGTGGGAGCTGGTCACGCGCAGCGCGGGCGAAATGCTCGACTGGTGGTTCGAGAGCGATCCGATCAAGGCAGCGTTCGGCTTCGACGCGCAAGTCGGGCACTTCGCCAGCCCCTATTCGTCAGGCTCGGCCTACGTGCTCCTGCATCACGCCTTCGGCGAAGTGAACGGCAAGCGCGGCACCTGGGGACACGCGCTCGGCGGAATGGGCGCGATCAGCCAGGCAATGGAAAAGGAAGCGCGCGCCCGCGGGGTGGAGATCACCACCGGCGCCGAAGTCGCGGCCGTGCGCGTGAAGGACGGGCGCGTGAGCGGCGTCGTGCTCGCGAACGGCGACGAGATCGACGCCCGCGCCGTCGCGGCCGGCGTCAATCCGAAGCTGCTCTACCTGAAATTGGTGGAGCCGCAGGCGCTCGATTCGGAATTCCGCTCGAGGATCGAGCGCTGGAAGTGCGCATCGGGCTCGTTCCGCATGAACGTCGCGCTCGCCGAGCTTCCGGATTTTACGTGCGCGCCTGGCAAAAACGCGATGCCCCACCACAGCTCGGGGATTATCATGGCGCCCTCGCTCGCCTACATGGAACGTGCGTACTTCGACGCGCGCACCGGAGGATTTTCGCGCGAGCCCATTGTCGAAATGCTGATTCCGAGCACCGTGGACACGAGCCTCGCGCCGCCGGGGAAGCACGTCGCGAGCCTCTTCTGTCAGCACTTCGACCCGAATCTCCCGGACGGAAAAAGCTGGGACGACGTCAAGGAATCCGCCGCAGACGCGATTGTCGAGACCGTCAGCCGCTACGCGCCGAATTTCAAATCGAGCATCCTCGCGCGCAGCATCCTCTCCCCGCTCGATCTCGAGCGCGAGTTCGGCATGACCGGCGGGGACATCTTCCACGGCGCGCTCACCCTCGACCAGCTGTTCTCGGCGCGGCCGGTGCTCGGTTACGCGGACTACCGCTCGCCCGTGCGCGGGCTCTATCTCTGTGGCGCCGGCGCGCATCCAGGCGGCGGCGTCACCGGGGCACCGGGTCACAACGCGGCGCGGGAGATCCTGCGGGATTTGCGGCGCTGAAGGGGAATCCCCCGTTACCTTCTCCCGAACTACTTTGGATTGACCCGGTTCGTCCGGAACTGCCCGGCGGATTTTCCGTCCGACCTCACCGACCCCGATATCACGCCGCCGCGCACGCGTCCGGAAAATTCACGCAGCACCCCGCGATAATCGACCAAGCTGAATTTGATCCAGTCCCCGCGCAGGCTCGGATCGCGCAAGCCGATCTGGCTCGACTTCGAAACGAGAGTGCCTTCGATCTTCTGAAACTTCTGCGAGAGTTTCAGGACGATGTCCTCGGTCTCCCCGAGATCGACTCCGAGCTTCCAGTCTCCCCCGACCTTGGCGGGAACGACCCAGAAGTACGTGGTGCTGCCGTCGATGTGGGAGGTGTCGTCGGGCTCCCAATCTCCCATGTTGAACTCGTGGGAGGCGACGCGTGTTCCCGGCTTCATCTCGAGAAGCTTGGGCCTCAGCCTCAGGTTAAGGTCGTCGAGCAGGTATAGGGTCACCACGGTCGCGCTGGAGAAGTCGCTCGCGAAGATGTCGCCCTGGACGAATTTCGCCGCGTCGGCCACGCCTTCCTTTTCCGCGTCTTGCCTGGAGAGCGCCACCATGTCGGGGTTGAATTCGATCCCGAGGCTGCGCGCGCGAAATCTCTTCGCCGCCGTGATCACGGTGCGGCCGTCGCCCGAGCCGAGGTCCACCACGAAATCCTTCGGCCCCACCTGGGCCATCTGCAGCATGCGCTCGACCGCGCGGTCCGGCGTCGGCACCCAGATCACGTCCTTGCCCGCCTGGCCTACCTTGGGCTTGAACTCCTGCTTCGCGCCGGGGGACTGGGCCAGCGCCAGGGCCGGTGCGAACGCAAGGGCGAACACGACCCGGCGTCTGTGCAAGTCAGCTTCTGCCATCTTCACCTCCAGAACATGGGCCGCGCGATTCATTCGAGCGGATCGGTCGAGCGAATATCGCGAGCTTCCACGAGCGGGAGCACACGCTTGAGGAGATCATCGGTCGCCTTCGCAAGCTGCGAGATAGGGTCCCCCTCCGCGGAGAACAAACGAAGGTTGACCACAAAGCCGTCCTGCACTTCGTAAATCCGCGCGAAGGTCTCGGGAGTCAGCTTCCCGCCAAGGTAATCGCCGTGATAGGCGGAGTCGCCTACGACCCAGGGCTGCGGCCCTGCCGAGTCAAGACGCCTCTTCATCTCGTCGAAGGAGACCGAGCTCCTGAACGCCCATCCCAAGGTCGTCTGCGCCGACATAGTCTCCGGGTTCAACCCTCAGTCTCCGGGTTCAACCCTCGAGAGTTTATCCGGTCTTCCGAGAGACACCAACGCTCACGCCGGCGCTGGGGTTCCCGACTCGACGGCGGCGATCTCCTCGCGCAGCAGCCACACGAGAACGAGCCCGGGCAGCGCCGCGAGAAAGGTGACGACGAAGAAACCGGCCCAGTCCACGAGCGCGACCAGCTCACCGGTCGTCGGTCCGAAGAGGATGCGCCCCAGCGACGCGAGCGCCGAGATGAGCGCGTACTGGGTGGCCGAAAACCGGTGGTTGCACAGCGCCATGGCGAAAGCGACGAAAGCCGCCGTGCCCATGCCGCTTGCGAGGTTCTCGAAAGCCACCGTGAATACGAGCAGCGCATAGCTCTTGCCCGCCCAGGCGAGTACGGCGAAGGACAGGTTGGAGATCGCCTGGAGCACGCCGAAAAGGAGAAGTGCTCGGTACAAACTCATGTTGGTCATGAGCAGCCCGCCCAGGAGCGCTCCTCCGACGAGCGATGCGAAGCCGAACCATTTGTTCACCACGCCGACGTCGGTGAGATCGAAGCCGACGCCGCGGATCAGGAAAGCGGTAGTGAGCGTACCCGCGAGCGCGTCGCCGAATTTGTATAAGACGATGAGCAGAAGGAGGCTCACCGCGCCGCGCCGCGAGAAGAAATCCTTCAGCGGCGCCACCACCGCTATCGCGAGCGAGCGCGGCGTGTCGGGCGGAGTTGCGGGCTCGGGGGCGAGAAACGAGGTCAGCACGCCGATTCCCATCAGCGAGGCCATGACGAAATAAGTCGAGCGCCAGCCGATCTGGTCGGCGAGGATGAGCGCGAGCCCTCCCGAAGCGAGCATCGCGATGCGGTAGCCGAGCACGCCGACCGCCGCGCCCATGCCGCGCTCCTTCGGAGGCAGCAGATCGGTGCGGTAGGCATCGACGACGATGTCCTGCGAAGCCGAGGCGAGCGCCACCCAGAGCGCAAAACTGCCGATGATCCAGATACCGTCTCCGGGAGAGGCGGTGCCCATCGCGGCGATTCCGATGACGAGTACGATCTGGGTGATCAGCATCCAGCCGCGACGCCGCCCGAGGAAGGGCGGCACATAGCGGTCGAGCACGGGTGCCCAGAGGAATTTCAGGAGATACGGAATACCGATCCAGGAAAACCAGGCGATGGTCCTGATGTCGATGCCGGTAACCGTGAGCCAGGCCTGAAGCGTGCTGCCGGTGAGCGCGAGCGGCAGGCCCGAGGAAAATCCGAGAACCAGGATCGCCGCAACCCGGGGACTGCGGAATACCTCGAGGTAGGGCGAAGGCATGCGCGATTGTATACGCGCCCGAGGCGGGCTTCGCCTCTACAGCCGCGCGTCGTAGTCGATGGTCAGCGGCGCGTGATCCGAGAAGCGCCTCGTCTTGTAGATCGCGGCCTTCCTCGCCCTTGCCGCGATCCCCGGCGTGGCGATCTGGTAGTCGATGCGCCAGCCCACGTTCTTCGCCCAGGCCTGGCCGCGATTCGACCACCAGGTGTAGCGCTCGGGCCGGGGATCGATGCGACGGAACACGTCCACCCAGCCGACCTTGTCGAACGCCTCGGTGAGCCAGGCGCGCTCCTCGGGAAGGAAGCCGGAGTTCTTGCGGTTCGAGCGCCAGTTCTTCAGGTCGATCTCCTTGTGCGCGATGTTCCAGTCGCCGCAGATGACGAACTCGCGGCCGCTCGCCTTGAGCTTTTCCAGCACGGGCATGAATTCCTCGAGGAAGCGGAACTTGGCCTCCTGCCTTTCGGGCGAGCTCGAGCCGGAAGGGAGATAGGCCGAGACGATCGAAAGACTGCCGTAATCGGCACGCAGGAACCTTCCCTCGGGATCGAACTCGCGGCTGCCGAAACCGCAGCTGACGCGCTCGGGTTTGATCCGCGAGTAGATCGCCACGCCGCTGTAGCCCTTCTTGGTCGAGCAACAGTGATAATGGCCGTGAAATCCCCCGGGAACGAGCGCCAGGTCCGCCAGGTCGGCTTCCTGCGCCCTGATTTCCTGCAGGCACACGACGTCGGCGCGCGCTCGCGCGAGCCAATGCGGGAAGCCCTTGGCCAGCGCCGCGCGTATGCCGTTGAGGTTGAGCGTGATAATGCGTAACATTTCGTCAATTCTCCCCGGGCACTCTCGGATGGCCGATTTTCGCAAGGAGTTCATCGCCTTCTGCATCGAGCAGGGCGTGCTCAAGTTCGGCCGCTTCGTCACCAAATCGGGGCGCACGACCCCGTACTTTTTCAACGCCGGTCTGTTCAACACGGGGGCGGCGCTCGAGCGCCTGGCGCAATTCTACGCAAAAGCGATCCTCGCCTCGGGTGTGCAATTCGACATGCTGTTCGGCCCCGCCTACAAGGGTATCGTGCTCGCCGCAAGCGCCGCGATGGCCCTCGCGCGCCAAGGCCGCGACGTGCCTTTCGCCTTCAACCGCAAGGAGGAAAAAAGTCACGGGGAAGGCGGCGATCTGATCGGCGCCCCGCTTGCCGGCCGCGTGCTCATCGTGGATGATGTCCTGACCGCCGGCACCGCGGTGCGCGAGTCGCTGGCCACGATCGCCGCTCACGGCGCGACTGCGGCTGGAGTGGCAATTTCACTGGACAGGATGGAGCGCGGTGGGGGCAGTCTTTCGGCGATCCAGGAAATCGAGCAGCGCCACGGCATTCCCGTCATCGCCATCGCCAGTCTCGACGACCTGATGGGATGGCTTCAGGACAGCGCCGAGTTCCGGCAGAATCTAGGCTCGATCAGGGAGTACCGGCAACTTTATGGGATCACTCAGCATGCGTAGCCAAGTAGTCATGTTCCTGTGCCTGACCGCGTTTGCAGCGGCGCCCGCAACGGCGCAGCAGCGCATGTACAAATGCGTCGATACCAAGGGCAAGACTTATTACACGCAAATTCCTCCTCCGGAGTGCCTCGGCCGCGACACCCAGGAGATCAACAAAGCCGGGATGTTGAAAAAGACCGAGCGTCCGGTATCGCCGGCAGAGCTCCAGGCCCGCGAAGCCGAGCGCAAGAAGAAACTGGAGGAAAGCGACAAAGGCAAGGAGGAACGCCGCAAGAGCGCAGCCCTGCTCGCCACCTATCCGAGCGAAAAGGACATCGAGGACGCCCGGGCGCGCGCGCTCAAGGAAGCGCAGGCCGCCATAGCCGACACCGAAAAGCGCGTCGCAAACGCGCACAAACGCAGCAAGGAACTGGAGACGGAAAAGGAGTTCTTCGTCAAGAAACCGCTGCCGGCGAAACTCAAGCAGGAAATCTCGAATAACGAGATCGACATCAAGAACCAGACCGCGCTGCTCGAAGCGAAGAAAAGGGAGATCAGCACGATCAACGCGAAGTACGACGACGACAAGCGGCGATTCATAGAGCTGACCAGCAAAGCCGGGCCTTCCGCGCAGGGAAAATAGCCGCCTCCACGCGGCGCCGCTTCAATCCAGAAACAGATCGGGCAGCAGGGTCTTCGCCGGATCGACCGCGTACTTGCCGAAATCGGCGGTGCCGGCCCGTCGCAGCACGTCCTCGTCGATGAAGAAATTGCCGCTGCAGCCGCGCGCGGGCTGAGTGAGGATCCAGTGCGCGGCGTCCGCCATGATCTCGGGCTTGCGTCCGCGGCCGGGGTCCACGCCGGGAATCATCTGCAGCGCCGCCGTGGCGATGATGGTGCGCGGCCAAAGGGCATTGACCGCGATGCCGGCTTCGCGAAATTCCTCCGCCATGCCGAGCACGCACATGCTCATCCCGTACTTCGCCATGGTGTAAGCGACGTGGCGCTTGAACCACGCCGGCTTGAGGTTGATCGGCGAGGCCAGCGTGAGGATATGCGGGTTCGCGGCCTTCTTCAGGAGCGGAATGCAGGCCTGCGACGCCGCGTAGGTGCCGCGCACGTTGACGCCGAACATCAGGTCGAAACGCTTCATCGGCGTTTCCATCGTGCCGGTGAGACTGATCGCGCTCGCGTTGTTGACGAGGACGTCGATGCCGCCGAAGCGCTCGGCGCCCGCGGCCACCGCCTTGGCAATCTGAGCCTCGTCGCGGATATCGCACTGCACCGGCAGGCACTGGCCGCCCGCCGCTTCGATCTCGCGCGCAGCGCTGAAGATGGTTCCGGGGAGCCTGGGGTTCGGCTCGGCGGTCTTGGCCGCGATGACGATGTTCGCGCCGTCGGCCGCGGCGCGCAGCGCGATGGCAAGGCCGATGCCGCGGCTGCCGCCGGTGATGAACAGGGTCCTGCCCTTCAGCGATTCCATTGAGGTTTCCGCTTCTCGATGAACGCGCGCAGGCCGGCGGCGAAGTCGGGCTCGGCCGCGCTCTGCGCAAAAGATTCGGCTTCGCGCTGCAGCTGGCTTTCGAGCGAATTCTCCAGCGAACGGTTGATGAGCGCCTTGGTGCGGCCGTATACCGCCGTCGGGCCCGCGGCGAGCCGCGCGGCGAGTTTCTGGGTTTCCGCTTCGAGCGCGGCAGCGGGCACGACGCGGTTGACGAGGCCGAGGCGCTCGGCGGTGGCGGCGTCGAAGCGCTCGCCGAGGAGCGCGATCTCCATCGCCTTCCTTTGGCCGACGATGCGCGGCAGGGCGTAGGTCGAGCCGCCGTCGGGCGTGGTGCCAATCAGCGTGTAGGCCAGCGTGAAATACGCGCTATCCGCGGCGAGCGCCAGGTCGCAGGCCATCATCAGACTCATGCCGAATCCCGCGGCGGCGCCGCTCACGCTCGCCACCACCGGCTTGGGCATGCGCCGCAGGCTGAGGATCAGCGCGTGGACCTCGTTGATGAAGCCCTCGAACTGCACCCGGACTTCCGCGCCGGCCAGCGTAGCGAGCCGCTCGTTGAACCACTTCAGGTCGCCGCCCGCCATGAAATGCTCGCCGCCGCGGATCACCACGCAGCGCACCTGTGGGTCATGCTCGGCCGCGAACACCGCGTCGCGCAAGGCGAGCGTGAGCTCGCGGTTGAGCGCGTTCAGCGCCGCGGGCCGGTTGAGCGTGATGGTCGAGACGGCGTCGCGGGTGGCGGTCAGGACTACGGGTTCAGTCATGACTCTCGAGCCTCCTTGCGGGATCGTTCCACATCGTATCCTCAACCCGCCAGCTTGCGCTTCAGAATTTCGTTCACCTGCGCGGGATTGGCCTTGCCCTTGGTCGCCTTCATCACCTGGCCGACGAGCGAGTTGAACGCCCTTTCCTTCCCCGCGCGGTAGTCCGCGACTTGCGTGGGATTATCGGCGATAGTTCGCTCAACAATGTGTTCCAATTCCTTCGTGTCATCGGTTGGCCACAAATCAAAGACGCTGACAATTATGGACGCTGCAGCTGTTGAACTGGTGCTCGTGACCATCGCATCCCGCGCAACTCTTGAAGTCAGCGCTTGAGGGAATTGAGAGTATTGCGGCACCAATTTCATCAACTCCTTGACCGGTTTGTTTGCATGAGTTATCAGCTCTGGAAGTACCACAGTGGTTGCTGTTGACACCGGAACCTTGTTTGTGACAATGAGTTCGACGATCCCCGCTAACCCACCCGGCTTAGGATCGATGTCTCTGATTGACACTCCAGTTTTTCCGATTTCTGCTGCGATTTTCCCAGTAATCAAATTTGCGGCCCTTTTTGCAGTCTGCCGCTTGTCAAAGTCCTTCAAATCCTCGTGCTCAACTACCGCCTCAAAGTACTCAGCAACCTCGCGTGATTGAGTTAACAGATTCGAGTCATAAACTGACAACTCATACTCGCGCTGATATCGATCCCGCTTAGCCTGCGGGAGTACTGGCAACTTAGCTTGCACTTGTTTGAGCCAATCCTCGCTTACTTCGAGCGGAAGCAAATCAGGGTCAGGAAAATAACGGTAATCGTGCGCCTCCTCCTTGATGCGCAGAGAGCGCGTCTCGTCCTTGTCGGAATCGTAAAGGCGGGTCTCCTGAACGATCTTCCCGCCGTCCTCGAGGATCTCGATCTGGCGCTTGGCCTCGAACTCGATCGCGCGTTCCATAAACCGGAACGAATTGAGGTTCTTGATCTCGCAGCGCGTACCGAGCGGCTCACCCGGCCGCCGCACCGATACGTTGGCGTCGCAGCGGAACGACCCCTCCTGCATGTTGCCGTCGCAGATGTCGATCCAGCGAACGAGCGAATGCAGCGCCTTGGCGTAGGCCACGGCCTCCTCCGCCGAGCGCATGTCGGGTTCCGAAACGATCTCCAATAGCGGCACGCCCGCGCGGTTCAAATCGATACCGCTCATGCCGTGGAAATCCTCGTGCAGCGATTTTCCCGCGTCTTCTTCGAGATGAGCACGGGTCAGGCGGATTTTTATTTCGCCGCGCGTCGGTGAAACGATCGGAATTTCCCCGCCTTTCACGATCGGCAGCTCGAACTGGCTGATCTGGTAGCCCTTGGGAAGGTCCGGGTAGAAATAGTTCTTCCGCGCGAAAACCGAGCGCCGATTGATCACCTTTTCTCCGCCGACCGCGAGCCCGAACCGTATCGCGCGCTCGACCGCGCCCTTGTTCACCACCGGCAGCACGCCTGGCAGCGCGATGTCGACAGCGCTCGCCTGGGTGTTGGGCGCCGCGCCGAACGCGGTGGAGGCTCCCGAGAACATTTTTGACGCGGTGGAGAGCTGCGCGTGCGTTTCCAGGCCGATCACGATTTCCCAGTTCATGGCTCGATCCCGGCGGGCCGCCGCGCATGCCAGTCCGTCGCTTTCTGGTACTGGTGCGCGACTTGCAGCATCCTGGCTTCGGCAAAATAGTTTCCGGTGATGTGCAGCCCCACCGGCAGGTTTTCGTTTCCGAACCCGCAGGGAATCGACATCGCGGGCAATCCAGCCAGGTTCGCCGGGGTCGTATAGATGTCGTTCAGGTACATCTTCACCGGATCGGCGGCCTTGGCGCCTATCCTGAACGCCACCGTCGGAGAAGTCGGACCGATCACGAGGTCGCATTGCCTGAAGGCTTCGACGAAGTCCTGCGCGATCAGGCGCCGGATCTTCTGCGCCTTCAGGTAGTAGGCGTCGTAGTAACCGTGGGAGAGCACGTAAGTGCCGATCAGGATGCGGCGCCTGACTTCCGCGCCGAAGCCTTCGGCGCGCGTCTTGCGATACATGTCGGCGAGGTCGCGGTAGCCGCTTGCGCGGTAGCCGTAGCGAACGCCGTCGAATCGCGACAGGTTCGACGAGGCTTCGGCCGGCGCAATCACGTAGTAAGCGGGGACCGAGAGGCCGCTCGAGGGCAGCGTGATCGATACGCGCCTTGCGCCGAGCTTCTCGAGTTGCGCAAGCGCAGCCTCGACCGCCCGGCCGACATCGACGGAGAGTCCCTCGCCGAAATGCTCCTTCGGAACGCCGACGCGCAAACCCGAGAGCGGCTTGTCGAGGTCCAGTGTGTAGTCCTCCGCTGAGCGCTCGACCGAGGTCGAATCGCGCGCGTCGAACCCGGCCATCACGTTCAGAAGCAGCGCAAGGTCTTCGGCGCTTTTCGCGATCGGTCCCCCCTGGTCGAGGCTGGACGCGAACGCGATCATGCCGTAGCGCGATACCAGCCCGTAGGTCGGCTTCAGCCCCGACACTCCCGAGAGCGCGGCGGGCTGGCGGATCGAGCCGCCGGTGTCGGTACCGGTGGCCGCAGGCGCCATGCGCGCCGCGATCGCTGCCGCAGATCCGCCCGAGGAACCGCCCGGTACGCACGTCCTGTCCCACGGATTTTTCACCGGGCCGTAGAACGAGTTCTCGCTGGAGGAGCCCATTGCGAACTCGTCCATGTTGGTCTTGCCGAGGAGCACCGCCCCCGCCGCGTTGAAGCGCTCGATGACGTGCGCGTCATACGGACCGACGAAGTTCGAGAGTATCTTGGAGCCGCAGGTGGTGAGCCAGTCCTTCGCGACGAAAATGTCCTTGTGCGCGACCGGGATTCCCGTGAGCGGCTTCGCGTCGCCCCTGGCGATGCGCGCGTCCGCGGCGCGCGCCTGGGCAAGGCTCTTTTCAGCGCCGACGGTGATGAACGCGTTGAGCGCGCCGTTCGTTTTCTGGATGCGCTCCAGAAACAGCTTGGTCAGATCGACGCTCGATGTTTTCCCTTGCGCGAGCGCGGCGGAAAGCTCTTTGAGCGAGGCGTTGTGCATGGGACTCAGGATTCAGGCCTGAATCCCGCTATTCGATCACCTTCGGAACGAGGTAGAGTCCCTGCTCCTTCTCCGGCGCGACCGACAGGAATTGCTCTCGCTGGTCGCGCTCGGTCCTCACGTCCTCGCGCAAGCGCAACTTCACGTCCTGGCCGTGCGACATCGGCGCTATGCCCTCGGTGTTCACCCTTTGCATCTGCCCGATCAACTCGAAGATGTCGTTCAACTGGGACTGAACGGCCCGGGCTTCTGCGTCGCTGATGCCGATTCTGGCCAGCTCGGCGACGCGGTGGACTTCCTCCAGCGACAGCGGCATGAAAAATCGCTTAAAAGGGAAATTTATTTGCTGTATTATAGCGCATCCAAGAACCCTCTTTCCCAAGGAAATCAGCAGGATGTTCGGCTTTTTGCGTGGTTATTTTTCGGAAGACATGGCGATCGACCTCGGTACAGCCAATACACTGATCTACGTGCGCGGAAAGGGGATCGTGCTCGACGAGCCCTCGGTCGTGGCGATCCGCCAGGAAGGCGGCCCGAATTCCAAGAAAACCATTCAGGCGGTCGGCAGGGAAGCGAAGATGATGCTCGGCAAGACTCCCGGCAACATCAGCGCGATCCGCCCGATGAAGGACGGCGTCATCGCCGACTTCACCGTCACCGAGCAGATGCTCAAGCAGTTCATCAAGAGAGTGCACGTGTCGCGCCTGTTCTCACCCTCGCCCCGCATCATCATCTGCGTGCCGTGCGGGTCGACGCAGGTCGAGCGGCGCGCGATCCGCGAGGCCGCCATCGAAGCCGGCGCAAGCCAGGTGTTTCTGATCGAGGAACCGATGGCGGCGGCGATCGGCGCGGACCTTCCGGTCGCCGAAGCCACGGGCTCGATGATCGTGGACATCGGCGGCGGCACGACCGAGGTCGGCGTGATCTCGCTCGGCGGCATGGTGTACTCGGGCAGCGTGCGCGTCGGCGGCGACAAGTTCGACGAAGCGATCATCAACTACATCCGCCGCAACTACGGGATGCTGATCGGAGAGACCACGGCGGAAATGGTCAAGAAGGAAATCGGCTCGGCGTTCCCGGGTTCGGAAGTGCGCGAAATGGAAGTGAAGGGCCGCAACCTCGCCGAAGGCATCCCGAGGAGCTTTACCATCTCATCGAACGAGATCCTGGAAGCGCTCACCGAGCCGCTCAACCAGATGGTCGGAGCGATAAAATCGGCGCTCGAGCAGACGCCCCCCGAGCTGGGCGCCGACATCGCCGAGAAAGGCATGGTCATTGCCGGAGGCGGAGCGCTGCTGCGCGACATCGATCGCCTCCTCATGGAGGAGACCGGGCTTCCGGTGATCGTCGCCGACGATCCGCTCACCTGCGTGGTGCGCGGCTCGGGCAAGGCGCTGGAAAGAATGGACAAGCTCGGGAGTATCTTCGCCAGCGAATAAGCCCGGGGCATGGATTATCAGCCGCCGCCTTTTTTCAGCCGCGGCCCCGCGCCGCTCGTAAGACTTGCGTTTTTCGTATCGCTTGCGGTCCTCCTGATGGTGCTCGACGCGCGCTTCCGCTACGCGGAATCGCTGCGCCAGGTCGTCGCCCTCCTCGTATACCCTCTGCAGCGTACAGCGCTCGTGCCGGTGGAACTGTTCAGCGCCGCCGCCGAGTTCTTCACCACGCAGGTGGCCCTGAAACGGGAGAACGACGAGCTCAAGACCAAGCACCTGCAGGGCGCCAACGACCTGCTCACCCTGGAAGCGTTGCGCGCGGAGAACGCGCAGTTGAGGCGCCTGCTCGACGCGCGCGAGCGCCTTAGCGTCGATTCGACCCTGGCGGAGATTCTCTATCGGGGTCGCGACCCCTTTTCGCGCAAGGTCATCATCGACAAGGGCAGCCAGCAGGGCATCCAGGCCGGCCAGGCGGTCATCGACGACATCGGCGTCATCGGCCAGGTGACGCGGGTGCACCCGCTGCTTTCCGAGGTGACCCTGATCACGGACAAGGACCAGAGAACCCCGGTGCAGGTCGTGAGGAACGGCCTGCGCGCCGTCGCTTTCGGCGGAGGGGACAGGGGCACGCTCGACTTGAGTTACATGGCGGCGAACGCCGATGTTCAGGCCGATGACGTGCTCGTGACTTCGGGCATCGACGGCACTTATCCTGGCGGGCTTCCGGTCGCGAAGGTGTCACGCATCGAGCGAGACCCCGCTTATGCTTTCGCAAAGATAAGCTGCATACCCACCGCGGGCACCGAACAGAATCGGCAGGTGCTGGTGCTGTCTTCGGAAGCAGGCTTTCCACCCCTTCCGGCAGAGACCGAGCCCCGGGCAGGCAGCCTCCCGAAGCAAAAGCGCGTCAGGAAGCGCGAATGAACGCGGCGCGACTCTGATGGCATTCCTCGAACAATCGCAGCGCATCCTGCTGCCCGTGAACCCCGCCTACATAGCGCTCACCCTGGTGCTCGCGCTGCTGTTCAACCTGATGCCGTGGCGCGACGTCTTCTGGCTGCCCGACATGGTTGCGCTCGTGCTCGTCTTCTGGTGCGTTCGTCAGCCCCGCAGGATAGGCATCGGCATTGCCTGGTTCCTGGGACTCGTCATGGACGCGGGCAACGGCGCGCTGCTTGGCCAGCATGCCCTCGCTTACGCCGTTCTCGCTTTTGCCGCGATCGGCCTGCACCGGCGCATCCTGTGGTTCTCGCTGTGGCGGCAGGCGGCTCATATTCTCGTGTTGTTGCTCGCATGCCAATTGCTGATGCTCGGCGCTCGGCTGATCGCCGGCGGCGAGTTCCCGGGTTTCGCCTACTTCGGCGGGAGTCTCATCGCTGCGGCGCTATGGCCGACCGCGACCTTTCTCCTTCTGCTGCCGCAGCGCAGGCCCGAGAGCGTGGACCGGAACCGGCCGATATAGGGACCATGCGCCTCGCGGAGATCCGGAACACTCAGCGCGAGCTGTATTACTTCCAGCTGCGTCTCGGCGTCGCCGGGGTCATCGTCCTTGCCGCATTCGCGATCCTTTTCGGGCGCTTCTTCTACCTGCAGGTCATCCAAAGCGAGTACTACGCGACCAAGGCCGAGGACAACCGCATTTTTGTCATGCCGATCCCGCCCAGCCGCGGCCTGATCCTCGACCGCAGCGGCGTAGTGCTCGCGCGCAACTACTCCGCCTACACGCTGGAGCTCACGCTGAGCAAGATCGCCAACCTCGACGGCACGATCGAAGAGCTCGCCACCCTCGTCGACATCCAGCCCAAGGACCGCAGACGCTTCCGCAAGCTGCGAGATGAAAGCAAGGGCCTCGACACTCTGCCCCTGCGCACCCGTCTTACCGATGAGGAAGTGGCCAGAATCGCGGCCAACCGTCACCGTCTTCCCGGCGTCGACATCAAAGGCAGGCTGTTTCGCCAGTATCCTCTTGGCGAGCTCGCCTCGCACGTCGTCGGGTATATCGGCCGAATCGACGATCGCGACCTGGCGCGCCTCGAAGAAGCCGACGTCAGGGCGAACTACAAGGGGACCGACCACATCGGCAAGACCGGCCTCGAGCAGAGCTACGAGAGCGCGCTGCACGGAACCACCGGCTTCGAGGAAGCCGAGACCGACGCCGGCGGACGCATCGTGAAGCTGCTCAGGCGCACCGCCCCCGCGGTATCGGGCAACAACCTCGGTCTCACGCTCGACATCGGCCTGCAGGAAACCGTGGAGCGCGCCTTCGGTGAGAACCGCGGCGCCGTGGTGGCGATCGAGCCGTCCACCGGCGCGATACTCGCCTTCGTATCCCGGCCCGGTTATGACCCCAATCTCTTCATCGACGGCATCGATCCGGTCAGCTGGGACGAGCTCAACAATTCTCCCGACCGCCCGCTCAACAACCGCGCCCTGACCGGCCTGTACCCGCCGGGCTCGACCTTCAAGCCTTTCATGGCGCTCGCCGCGCTCGAGCTGGGCACGAGGACTCCCTCTCAGTTGACCTTCGATCCCGGCTACTTCACTCTGGGGAACAACCGATTCCGCGACTTCAAGGCGGACGGCCACGGCTACGTGGACATGGTCAGATCGATCGTCGTTTCCTGCGACACTTATTACTACGTGCTCGCCAACGATCTCGGCATCGACAACATCGCGCGCTTCATGAGCCAGTTCGGCTTCGGCGCGCGCACCGGGATCGATCTGGAGGGCGAATCGGCGGGCGTGCTGCCTTCGCAGGAGTGGAAGATGAAGCGCTTCAAGACGCCCGAGCAGCAGAGGTGGTACGCGGGCGAGACCATCAGCATCGGCATCGGCCAGGGCTATCACGCTTATACCCCGCTGCAGCTCGCGCTGGCCGTCGCGGCGCTCGCCAACGACGGCGTGATGGTCCGCCCGCGCCTGGTTGACTACGTCGAGAATCCCAGGACCGGCGAACGCACGTATACGAAGCCTCAGCCCTTGAAAACCATCCCGCTGAAGGCCGAGAGCCTTGAAGTCATCAAACGCGCCATGGCCGGGGTCAACAAGGAGGGAACGAGCGCGCGCTCCTTCGCGGGCGCGAGCTACACCAGCGCCGGCAAGACGGGCACCGCCCAGGTGGTGGCGCTCAAGCCGGGCGAGAAATACATCGAATCGCAGGTCGACGAGTACCTGCGCGATCATGCATTGTTCATCGCCTTTGCTCCGGTGGAGAGCCCGAAAATCGCGCTCGCGGTGCTGGTGGAGAACGCCGGGTTCGGGGCGCGAGCGGCGGCGCCGATCGCGCGCAAGGCGCTCGACCACTACCTGCTCGGCAAGCGCGGCGACAAGCCGGCGCGAGCCGCACCCGCACTGAGGAAGAAGGAAGGCGATGATTAGACGGATCCTCGAGCGGCTCTCGGAAGGCATCGACGGGCCGCTCTTCGCCATTGTGTGCGCCCTCCTCGTTCTGGGCCTCGCCACGCTCTATAGCGCGGCCTTCCAGGCGCCCGCGCGGGTCGGCGCGCAGGCGTTGAACATTCTCCTGGCGCTCGTTTTGATGTGGGTCGCCGCGCAGATTTCGCCACAGGTTTTCATGCGCTACGCCGTCCCGGCCTTCGTGCTGGTCCTGCTGATGCTGGTCTGCGTGGCCTTGTTCGGAGACGTGAGGAACAACGCGCGCAGATGGCTGCCGCTGGGTTTCACGAGCATCCAGCCCTCGGAGCTGATGAAGATCGCGATGCCTCTCATGCTTGCGTGGTACTTTCACCGTCACGCGGCGGCGCTACGCCTCCGCGAGTACGCGGTCGCGATCGCCCTGCTCGCGGTACCGACCGCGATGATCGCCAAGCAACCCGATCTGGGTACGGCGCTGCTTGTCGCCGCCGCGGGTTTTTACGTGATTTTCCTCGCCGGACTGTCGTGGAAGGTCATCGCCGGGGGTTCCGCGGCGGTGCTCGCGAGCCTGCCTATTCTTTGGGGCGCGCTGCACGACTACCAGCGCAGGCGCTTCCTGACCCTGCTCGATCCTTCCTCGGATCCGCTCGGCGCCGGCTACCACATCATCCAGTCCACCATCGCGGTGGGATCCGGCGGCATCATCGGCAAGGGCTGGCTGTCGGGCACCCAGACGCACCTCGAGTTCATCCCGGAGCGCGCCACCGACTTCGTCTTCGCCGTGTATTCCGAGGAGTTCGGGTTGATCGGCAATACGCTTCTGCTCGTCCTCTACCTCGCGCTCATCATGCGCGGGCTGATGATCGCCGCCAATGCCCCGACGCTTTTCACTCGGCTGGTCGCGGGCTCGATCACGCTCACCTTCTTCACTTACGCCGTAGTCAACATGGGCATGGTGAGCGGGCTGCTTCCGGTCGTCGGAGTGCCACTGCCTTTCGTCAGCTACGGCGGCACGTCGCTCGTGACGCTGTGTGTGGGCCTGGGAATACTGATGAGCATCCAGCGCCACCGCGCCCTGGTGCAGACATGAGGGCGCTCGCACCGGCCGTTTTTCTCGTGGCCCTCGGCGCTTGCACCAGCACGGGTCGCGACGGGCCTCCCGCCGGCTCACCGCCCGTCAATCTCGACCGGGTCGCCGACGCCAGGCCCAGGTCGGAGCCGCTTCATCCCGGTGCTAACAATCCCTACACGGTACTGGGCAAAAAGTACGTTCCTCATCGATCGTTGCAGCCGTACCGCGCGCGCGGCAACGCGAGCTGGTACGGGCGAAAATTTCACGGCAGGCCGACTTCGAGCGGCGAGCGCTACGACATGTACGCGATGACCGCGGCGCATACGGTCCTGCCCATCCCGAGCTACGTGCGTGTGACGCATCTCGGCAACGGGCGCTCGGTTGTTGTCCGCGTCAACGACCGCGGGCCGTTTCACGCCGACCGGATCATCGATCTCTCCTACGCGGCGGCGCACAAGCTCGGGCTCGTCAACGCCGGCAGCGCGCGAGTGGAAGTGGAGATCATCCTGCCGGGAAAGCTCGCGGCTTCGGGCAGGACCGCATTGCCATGATTCGCGTCGCGGTTCGCATGCTGCGGAACTCCGGCGTTTTGCTCGCTTTGCTGCTGTCGTGTGGCGCGCTCGCCAACGCGCCGCAGCCGCCCGCCGTCGCGGCGCGTGCGTGGCTGCTCGTGGACATGACCAGCGGCCAGGCGATCGCGAGCCGCAACCCCGAGGAGCGCGTCGAGCCGGCATCGCTTACCAAGCTCATGACCGCCTACCTCGCCTTCGGGGCGCTCAAAGCCAAGTCGCTCGCGCCCTCTCAAACCGTGCCGGTATCCGAACGGGCGTGGCGCGCCGGCGGTTCGCGCATGTTCATCGAGCCGCGAAAGCCGGTTACGGTGCAAGAGCTGCTGCATGGACTGATCGTACAGTCGGGCAACGACGCCTGCATCGCCCTTGCCGAAGCCGTCGCGGGCTCGGAAAGCGCGTTCGTGGGCCGGATGAACGGCGAGGCGCAGCGTCTGGGCATGAAGAACACCCGCTTCACCAATTCGACGGGCCTGCCCGAACCCGGGCACTACTCCACGGCGAGCGACCTCGCGCTGCTCGCGTCCGCGCTGATCCGCGACCATCCCGAGTACTACAAGCTGTATTCGGAGCGAGAATTCCGCTATAACGAGATCACGCAGCAGAACCGCAACCGCCTCCTGTGGCTCGATCCGAACGTCGACGGCGTGAAAACCGGTTATACGGAGAGCGCCGGCTACTGCCTCATCGCCTCGGCAAAGCGCGGCGCGCGAAGGCTCTTGTCGGTGGTCGTCGGTACCGCGTCCGACCGCCTGCGCGCCCAGGAAAGCCAAAGGCTGCTCAATTTCGGGTTCCAGTCCTACGACGGCCTGCGCCTGTTCCAGAAGGGCGAGGCGATCAGCAAGCTTCAGGTGTGGAAGGGCAGCAAACCCGAGTTGAAGGCGGGCGTCGCTGCGGACCTGTACGTCACGGTGCCCAAGGGCACCGCAGACAGGCTGAAAGCGGAGCTCGTCAGCCGGCAACCGCTGTTTGCGCCGCTTGCCGCGGGCGAGAGTGTCGCGACGCTGCGCCTGATGCATGAAGGCAGGCTGCTCGGCGAATATCCCGTGGTCGCGCTCGACAACATCGCCGTAGCCGGATTTTTCGCCCGCGCCTGGGATGCGATGCGGATGGCGTTCAAATAACGGTCAGATCACACTCAGAGGCAAAGAATGGTTTACTTGGATGGCGAGTTCCTGCCGATCGGGGAAGCAAAGATATCCGTCCTGGACCGCGGCTTCATTTTCGGCGACGGCGTATACGAAGTGATCCCGGTGTACTCGCGCCGGCCATTCCGCCTCGCCGAGCACCTGGCGCGGCTCCAGTCGAGCATGGACGCAATACGCCTTGCCAACCCGCATTCCGCCTCGAAGTGGAGCGAGCTCGTCGAGAAGATCATCGCCGGCAATCCCTGGGAAGATCAGGGCGTTTATCTCCAGGTCACCCGCGGCGCGGCCAAGCGCGATCACGCATTCCCGAAGGGCCTCGAGCCCACGGTGTTTGTCATGGCGAGCGAGCTCGTGCCTCCCTCGGCTGAGTTGGTGAGAAGCGGCGCCAAGGCGATCGTGCTGCCTGACTTCCGGTGGCTGCGCTGCGACATCAAGTCCATTTCGCTCCTGGGCAACTGCATGCTGCGCACTCTCGCCGCCGACGAAGGCTGCGCCGAGGCGATCCTGGTGCGTGAAGGCGAGCTTACCGAGGCTTCGGCAAGCAACGTTTTCGTCGTGAAGAACGGAACCGTCCTCACCCCGCCCAAGTCTCACTTGATATTGCCGGGAATCACCTACGACGTGGTGCTAGAGATTCTGCGCGCGAACGCGATCGCCCATGAGGTGCGGCCGGTCACAGAAAGCGAACTGCGCTCGGCCGAAGAGATCTGGATCACCTCCTCTTCCAGGGAAGTGCTCGCCATCACGACGCTCGATGGAAAGCCGGTCGGCAGCGGGCGCCCCGGGCCGGTCGGCGAGCGCGTCCATGCGCTTTACCAGCAGTACAAAGCGAAAGTCATGCGCGCCCCCGCCCATGCCTGAAAACGACGCGGCCGTTCTCGCCTTTCCCTGCGAGTTTCCCATCAAGATCATGGGAAGAACCCAGGCCGGCTTCGCGCAAGCGGTGATCGAGGTCGTGACGCGTCACGCGCCCGACTTCGATCCGGCAACCCTCGGGATGCGACCGAGCCGCGAGGGTAAATACCTTTCGCTCACCTGCAACATACGCGCGGTGTCGCGCGAGCAGCTGGACGAGCTGTACCGGGAACTATGCGATCATCCGATGGTGACGATGGTGCTCTGATCGAAGCCGATGCAAACCGCCGCCAAACCCGTTTCCGTCATTCCCGCGCCGAGAAGGGGGAGGGGCCCCTTCTCCCCTCCCGGGGGAATCCAGATTCAACCCGCGGTCGTCAAGCATCTCGGCGTGGTTCCGTACACGCCGACCTACGAAGCCATGCGCCGCTTCACCGAAACGCGCGGCCCGACGACCCCCGACGAACTCTGGGTACTCGAGCACCCGCCTGTCTACACTGTCGGCGTGGCAGGCCGCAAAGAGCATTTTCCGCGCCGCACGGAGATTCCGATCGAGCGCATCGACCGCGGCGGGCAGATCACCTATCACGGGCCGGGGCAGGCGATCGTGTATACGCTCGTCGATCTCGCGCGGCGCCGCCTCACGGTGCGCGCCATGGTGACGGCGATCGAGCAGGCGGTGATCGACACGCTCGCCGCGCACGATGTGAGAGCCGAGAGAAAGAGCGGCGCGCCCGGCGTCTACGTGGGCGGAGCCAAGGTCGCGGCGCTCGGCCTGCGGGTGCGGCGCGGCGGCTGCTACCATGGCGTCGCGCTCAACGTAGACATGGACCTCGCGCCTTTCTCGGCGATCGACCCTTGCGGCTATCCGGGCCTGGCGATAACGCAGACTTCGGCGCTCGGGGTCGCCGCAGGCGCGGAGCAAATCGGCCGGGCGCTGGCCGGGCGAATCTCCCGGCTCATCGAACGATGACGACGACCTCGCTGAAGAAAAAAGGCGCGGCGAAAACGCGCATCCCGATCGCGCTCGTCCCGGTCGAGCAGCTCGCCAAGCCCGAATGGATCCGCGTGCGCGCGGCCTCGCCCGGATCGCGCTTTCACGACATCAAGCGCATCCTCCGGGAAAAGAATCTTCACACGGTGTGCGAGGAGGCCTCCTGCCCCAACATCGGCGAGTGCTTCGGCAAGGGCACGGCGACCTTCATGATCCTCGGTGACCTGTGCACGCGACGCTGTCCGTTCTGCGACGTCGCCCACGGCCGGCCGCTCGCGCCCGACCCCGAGGAGCCCGCCCATCTCGCGCAGACCATCGCGGCGCTCGGACTCTCCTACGTCGTCATCACCAGCGTGGACCGCGACGATTTGAAGGACGGCGGCGCGAAGCATTTCGTCGATTGCATACGCGCGGTGCGCGAACGCTCGCCGCAGACGAGGATCGAGATCCTCGTTCCCGATTTCAGGGGGCGCCTCGAGCGCGCGCTCGGCGTGCTGGAGCAAACGCTGCCCGACGTGATGAACCACAACCTCGAGACCGTGCCGCGACTCTACCGGCAGGCGCGGCCGGGCGGAAATTATCCGCACTCGCTGAAGCTGCTCAAGGACTTCAAATCGCGCCACCAGAGCGTCCCGACGAAATCAGGATTGATGGTAGGCCTGGGCGAGACGGACGACGAGATCCTTCAGGTGATGCGCGATCTGCGCGCGCACGGCGTGGACATGCTCACCATCGGGCAGTACCTCCAGCCCTCGGCGCACCATCTTCCGGTCCACCGCTACGTGCACCCGGAGGCGTTTGCGATGTTCGAGCGCGAGGCGGCGAAGCTCGGGTTCAACCACGCCGCGGTCGGGCCGATGGTGCGCTCTTCCTACCACGCCGACCGGCAGGCTCATGCAGCAGGCGTGAACTAGGGAGGTTGCATGGATCGCATCCTCGGAGTCCTCGCCGCGCTTGTCATTCCGTCCGCCGTGTCGGCTGCAGGCCTCGCCGACATTTCCAACCGCGACGCCATCAACGGACTCAAGGAGGCGCTGACCCGAGGTTCCCAGGTCGCGGTTGCGCGGCTCGGCGTCGAGGACGGGTTTCTGAAGAACAACAGCGTCAAGATCGGGTTGCCGCCTTCGCTTCGAAGCGCCGAGGCGGTGATCCGCACGATCGGCATGGGGACTCAAGCTGACGAACTCGTCCTGCGCATGAACCGCGCCGCCGAAGCAGCGGTGCCGCAGGCGAGGACCCTGCTCACCAACGCCGTGAAAAAAATGAGCGTACAGGACACGAAAGGCGTTCTCACTGGCGGCGATGACGCCGCGACGCAATACTTCAAGCGCACCACCTCCGAGTCCCTTGCGAAGCAGTTCCAGCCGATCGTCAAGAAAGCAATGGCTAAGGTGAAACTCGCGGAAAAGTACAACGAGATCGCGGCAAGCGGCGCACGAGTCGGCCTGGTAAAGGAAGAGGATGCGAAGCTCGAGGACTACGTCACGCGCCGGGCGCTCGACGGACTTTTCGTCGTCATGGCCGAGGAAGAGAAAAAGATCCGCAAGGACCCGGCGGGCGCGGCCTCCTCGATCATCAGGAAGGT
>Ga0208454_1000286_pt1 | contig 33279 bp, 19 predicted proteins | sample EasRivMeERMZT100_FD_187530 | JGI IMG/M metagenome (GOLD analysis project Ga0208454, IMG submission 187530) | Soil microbial communities from meander-bound floodplain in the East River, Colorado, USA - East River MetaG ERMZT100 (SPAdes) (version 2) | ecosystem: Environmental > Terrestrial > Soil...
CGGAGCGTCGAGGAGCTCGATCCGTTTCTTTTGTAACTCGGCGTGAAGCCGGCGGATAACCTTCGGCGAATTCGTGCTCAGGTCGAACCAGACCACGGGAGACTCCAGATGCGCGGCAACGGCTTCGACCTCAGCCGGCCCCGGCAGCGAAGTGAAAAGAAGCTCGCACCCCTCGGCGGCTTTGGCCGGAGAATCCTTCCAATTGGGGAAACCTTCGACGCGCCGCAGGTCGTAAACCTGGAGCGCATGGCCGGCGCGCTGCAGGCTCGCGGCCATCGGCCGGCCCATGGCGCCCAGGCCGATGAAGCCGATCTTCATACGCCGCGTTCCTTGAACACTTCCTTGGCGATCAGCGCGGCCGTGCCGCCATTCGGCCAGCCGGCATAGAACGACAGGTGGGTGATCACCTCGATGATCTCCTCCTTAGTCACGCCGTTGTCGAACGCGCGGTGCAGGTGGCCGCGCAGCTGGTCGGGGCGATAGAGCGCAGTTAGCGCCGCAACCGTGATCAAACTGCGATCCCGCTTCGAGAGCTGCTTGCGCTCCCAGACGTCGCCGAACACGACCTTGTCGCTGATCTCGCCCAGCTTGGTGAACACGTCGCGCACCTGCGCGATGGTCGACGGTGGCTGTCTTGCGGCCATGAAACAGTCCTCCTCGGATGGAAAGCGCGACGATACTATGAACCGGTGAAAAGCGAACCGGAATCAACCTACGCCTGGCTGCGCCTTCTCGCCGCACTCGCCCTGATGACGCTCGGCGGCTCGGGCATGTACGGCATCGCGGTCGCGCTCGCGCCGGTGCAAGCGGAGTTCGGCGTCACACGCGGCGATGCTTCCCTCCCCTACACGCTCACCATGCTCGGCTTCGGCATCGGCGGCATCCTGATGGGGCGCATCGCCGACCGCTTCGGCGTCGTGGTTCCGGTCGTGATCGGCGCGCTCGGCCTGGGCAGCGGGTTCGTCCTCGCCGGAACCGCCTCCACCCTGTTCCAGTTCAGCCTGGCACACGGCCTGCTGATCGGCTTTCTCGGCTGCTCGACGACATTCGCACCGCTCGTCGCCGACACTTCTCTCTGGTTCAACCGCCGGCGCGGCATCGCGGTCGCGATCTGCGCGAGCGGCAACTACCTTGCGGGCGCCGTCTGGCCCCCGATCCTGCAATATTCCTTCGACACGGTGGGCTGGCGCGCGACCTACGTCGGCACCGGCATCTTCTGCGCCGCCGCCATGCTCTTGCTTGCACTGGCGTTGCGCCGCCGGCCGCCCGCGTTGGAGGTTTCTTCTCAAGGAAAGTCTTTCCTGCGAAGCGAGCGACCCCTGGGACTGTCGCCGAACGCTCTGATGGTTCTGCTGGTCATCGCCGGCGTGGGCTGCTGCGTGGCGATGTCGATGCCGCAGGTTCACATCGTCGCGTACTGCGGCGACCTCGGCTATGGCGCCGCGCAGGGCGCCCAGATGCTCTCGATCATGCTCGCCTTCGGCATCGTCAGCCGCCTCGTCTCGGGCTGGATCTGCGACCGCATCGGCGGCCTGCGCACCCTGCTCCTCGGCTCCATGCTCCAGGGCATCGCGCTCGTCATGTTCCTGCCGTTCGACGGGCTGGTGTCGCTCTACGTCGTCTCGGCGATGTTCGGCCTGTTCCAGGGCGGCATCGTTCCGTCCTACGCGATCATCGTGCGCGAATACTTCCCGCCGCGCGAAGCCGGCGTGCGCACGGGAATCGTGCTGATGGCGACGCTCTTCGGCATGGCGTTCGGCGGCTGGGTGTCGGGCGCGATCTTCGACATGACGGGCTCTTATCGAGCCGCGTTCATCAACGGCATCGGGTTCAACCTGCTCAACCTGACGATCGCCTTTTCGCTGCTGCGGCGGGCCGGGCCGCGGCTACAGCGAAGCGCCGCTTAGAGTCCACTCCCGGAGAGCCTCGAGCACGGCAGTCTCGGGCAGCCGCAGGATCGCATCGCGAGACGAGATCCCGAGCGGGTCGACCTCCAGCGCGTCCTTGAAGAAATAAGCCGCCAGCATGTCCTGCCCGAGCTCGCGAAGGCAGACGCCGGCCATGTAGCGTGCGACCGCGCTCGCCGGCGGTCCGAGCATCGCCGCGGTGACATACGCATCGGCGGCGCGGCTCCAGTCTTTGCGCCTCATTGCGACTTCGCCCAGCTCGACCCAGGTCTTGGAATCGTAGCGATCGAGCTCGACCACCGCACGCGCCCGCTCGAGCGCCAGATCGAGATCGCCGAGCCACAGGGCTTCCTTCGTCCTGCTTTCCAGCACGGGATGCAGGTTCTCGAGGTAGAGCAGCTCCTGCGCTTCGGTCCGCGGCTGCAACGCGCGCGCATGCCGCTCCGCCAGTTCCATGATGCGCACGACCTCGGCGCGGTCCGCGCATCGCTGCGGAATGAAACCGAGCGCCCTGTAGTAGCGGCTGGTCAGGATCCCGGCGGTGAACTCGTCCACGCGCGTGGTGGTATCAGCGAGCGCCCTCTCGGCGCGCTCCTGCCACTCCCTCAGCTCGTCGAGCGGGCTGCCGGTCTTCGCCTTGTGAACGAGGATCTTCAACGCCGCATTGACGGCGGCCGGCACCGCACGCGGGGCATGCGCCAGGATGGCTTCGAACCCCGACAGGTCGGCGTCGCCGTACGCGGACATCCGGTCCGGTAACCGGAGCGCGTAGTGCGCGGCGGAGCGCCAGTAAGCGAGCTCGGCCGCGTCGGGGTCATCGGCAAGCGCTTCCGGGCCTGCCGCGGCGATCAGCTCCCGCGCCGGCTCGTACAGGCACAGCGCGTGCAGCAGCAGGATGAGGCGGCAGCGGCGCGCGGGCGGTAGATCGTCCCATCCGTCGAGCGCCTCGCACATCGCGCGCCATCGATCGGTTCTCAGCTCATCGGGCAAGTCTCTCGGATCGCGCACCGCGTACTGCGCGGCGTGTGACTCGGCGACGAGCTGCGCACGAAACGCCGGCGGAAGCGTTCGCTGCAGCATGAAGGCGGGGCTGCGCTCGTCTGCGAATGCGCGCCAGTACCAATCGATCCCGCGGGCATGAAGCGGGCCCATCTCGAAGGGCCCGAGATCGAAAAAGGGCCTCAGCAGCCACGGCGGGAACCGCGCCTGCAGGTCCTGCGCCGCCCGAAAATCGCCTAGCCGAATAGGGCGATGATGCCGCTGGCGGCGCCGGTCTGATACTCGTGCGGCTGCGTCTTCAGCCAGGCGTCGTAGGCGTACGCCACTTCTTCGAAGTTCTTCGCGTACTCCTGCTTGCCCGCCTCCTTGCGGATATGCTCCACCGCCGGCTTCAGCAGCCGCCACATGAATCCGATGGGATTGGTCTGGTAGAACGCGACCCGCTCCGGCTCGGGCAGGCCGAGGATCCGGTGACCGATCGCCTCCCACGTGCCGATCAGCAGGCGCAGCGCCGAGTATTCCTTCGTGTTCTCCTTGACCTTGATGTTCTTCAGACCCTTGCTGCCGCCGAACTTCTTCCGCCGAAGCGTCTCGGCATCCTGGTAGGCACGGCTGCTGCGCAGGGCAATGACTTCTAGGACGTCTGGACTTGGCATGGTGCTCTCCCTTTTCTGAATGCTAGATCACGATCTGCGAATCCACAACGACGCGCATTTCCATGCTGCGGAAAAGCTTCGTCGCCGCTTCGCGTTGCGTTTTCGCCGGGCGCTCCTGGCCGGCCGACTCGAGCGCGCGGGCGAGTCCGGCATGGCAGTGCGCCTGCAGCGGGCGCATGCCGAGTTGCTGGGCGATGGCCAAAGCGCTGCGGTAATGCGCTTCGGCGTCGGCCGCCGCGCTCCGATGTTCCGCCAGCTCGCCGTGAAGCCGAAAAGCATAGGCCTCGTGTGCCCGCTCCTTGTGCATTCGCGCGAGCTCCAGCGCCTTGGCTGCGGTCGCGGCCGCCTCGTCGGGCCGGCCGGAAAGGAGGTAGGCCTCTCCCAGGTACGCGAGCCGCAGCGAATGGCGCGCGGCGAATTTCATTTCGATCGCCTGTTCGGCGGTCTGCTCCAGCAACGCCACGCCCTCGGCATGGTTCCCCGCGAGCGCAAGCGCGTAGCCGAGGTACGAGGCGCCATAGGCGAAGCCGACCGGGATGCTGGTGGTCTCGCCGACGGTCAAGGCACGCTCGAACGCCGAGATCGCCCGCGCGAGCTCGCCCTTGCGCAAATAGAGCACCCCCGTGCCGAGATAGGCATAGACCCGGCTGAAAGCGTGGTCGGCGGCATCGCCGATGCGCACCCCCTCTTCCCCGATCGCGGCGCCTTCCGCAAAGTTTCCGAGCTCGGCGTGGCACCAAGCCAGGAACGCACGCGAATGCACCGCCGGAAGGCCGAACAGGCCGAAGCGCTCGCGCTCGAGCCCGCCTCCCAGGTGCGCGACGTTCCATTGGAAGAATTCCATGGCGCGGCGGTAGTCGCCAAGCGCGTGGTAGAGCAGCCCCATGGGCATGTTGGTGACCACCCGGAGCGGAAAATCGTCGCGCCGGTTCGCGATGGAGAGGGCACGCTCGCCCGCCGCCGTGGCCGCATCGGTATTGCCCAGCATGCGGTAGTGCTCGGTGAGGTAAGACGCGACCCACCCGAGCCGCGCCTGGTCGTCGAGCCGCTGCGCCAGCTCCTCCGCTTCGCGGAGGTACTCGATGATGCGACCGAGGTCGCCGAGGGGCTGCAGCGCGTTGCGCAGGTCGAAGCGCAGGTCCACCGCCTGCTCGAGCAGCTCGCGGCTTTCCGGCAGATGTCCGAGCACGCCAAGCGCCTGCTCGAACAGGGCCAGCGCTTCGCGGTTCGCCGGCCGCTCCACGGCCTTCGCCCCCGCTTTTCGCAGGTACGGCAAGGCCTTCGCCCAGAGCTCGCCGCGGCAGGCGTGCTCCGCAAGCCGCTCCACCTGCTCTCCGAGGCGATCGGCGTAAAGCGTCTCCATCGCCTCGACGATGCGTGCATGGATCTCGCGCCGGCGCTCGTGCAGCAAGCCCGAGTAGACGACCTCGTGGGTGAGCGCGTGCTTGAACGTGTACTCGAGGTCCGGAAACAGGCGGCTTTCGTAGAGATATTCCGCGGCCTGCAGCTCGGCGAGGCGCGCGCGCAGTTCCTGCTCCGGGACCGCAGCGATCGCCTGCAGCAGCGCGAACGGCACGTCCTTGCCCACGACCGCGGCCTCCTGGAGGAGCCGCTTCTGCTCGGCGCTCAGGCGGTCGACGCGCGACGACAGCACGGCATGCACCGTGGCCGGGACCTGCACGCTCGAAAACGGCTTCGCCAGGCGGTAGCGGCCACGAGCGCCTGCGAACACCTCGGTCTCGACCAGGGTGCGCACGATCTCCTCGACGAAGAACGGGTTGCCTCCGGTGCGGTCGATCAGGAACTTCTTCACCGAATCGAGCTGCGGCTCCTCACCCAGGAGCACCTGCAGCAGCTGCTCGACGCTTTCCTGTCCGAGGGGATTCAGCAGGATCTGCGTGTAGTGCGGCTGCTCCTTCCACTCGTCGTCGTGCTCGGGGCGGTAGCTGACGAGCAGCAGGACGCGCGAGTCCCGGATGCTCGAAACGACCGCCCTGAGAAGGCCCAGGGTGAGCGTATCGTTCCAGTGCAGGTCCTCGAACACCACGACGATCGGCTGAATCCGGCTCTCCGTCGTCATCAGGTGCGTGATGGCGCGCGCCGTCTGCTGCTGCCGCTGCGACGGCTCGAGAAGGCGGAACGGGTGGTCCTCGGGAAGCGCACCCAGCAGCTCGAGCACCGGCGGCACCGACTCCTGCAGCGACTGGTCGAGCAGCACGATCTTTCCCGTCACCTTCTCGCGAATGGTGCGCGTGTCGTCGCGCTCGGCGATCTTGAAGTAGCTCTTCAGGAAGTCGATTAGCGGCAGGTACGGCGTCGCATGCCCGTAGGAGATCGAGCTCGACTCGACCACCAGCCAGCCGCGGGTGTGCGGCGAATGGATGAACTCGTGCAGCAGGCGTGATTTGCCCACGCCGGGCTCGCCGACGACCGCCAGCACCTGCCCCTTTCCGGCGGCCGAGCGCCGCAAGGCCTCGTGCAGGGTCTCCATCTCGAGGCGCCGGCCAACGAACGGCGTCAATCCGCGCGCCGCGGCAGCCTGGAGTCGCGAGCGGACCGGCGCCGCGGCAATGACCTCGTGAACTTCGACCGGCGCGGGCATCCCCTTGACGGCGACCGGCCCGAGCGGCTTGGTCTCGACGTAGCCTTCGGCCAGCCGCAGGCAATCCGCGGTCACCAGGATCGAACCGGGCATGGCGAGCTGCTCCACGCGCGCGGCGAGATGCGTCGTCTGGCCGACCGCGGTGTAGTCCATGTGCAGGTCGTTGCCGATCGAGCGCACAACCACTTCGCCCGAGTTGAGTCCGATGCGGACCTGGATCGAGACGCCTTGCGTCCTGCGCATCTCCGCCGAGAACTGCGCGATGGTGGCCTGCATCCTGAGCGCGGCGTAGCAGGCGCGCACCGCGTGGTCCTCGTGCGACACCGGCGCGCCGAAAATGGCCATGATGCCGTCCCCCATGACCTGGTTCACGGTGCCTTCGTAGCGATGGACGGCTTCCATCATCCTTTCGAGCACCGGATCGAGGAGCATGCGCGCCTCCTCCGGATCGCGGTCGAGCAGCAGCTCGAGCGAGCCCTTCATGTCCGCGAACAGGATCGTCACCAGCTTGCGCTCCCCTTCGAGCGCGCTGCGCGAGGTCAGGATCTTTTCGGCGAGATGGCGCGGGGTATAGCTCTCGGCGGAGCCGAACTTGGAGGGGCCCGGCGCCGAAGGCAGCGCCGCGCCGCATTCGGCGCAGAACTTGTGCCCGACAGGATTCGGCGTGCCGCACGCGGAGCAAGGCGCTGCAAGGCGGGCGCCGCACCCGCCGCAGTACTTGGAACCGGGAGCGTTGTCCTCCCTGCACGATGGGCACTGCACGGCCTAGCTTAAGGCGGCAGGCTCAAAACCGACTTATCATTCCGTCCGATCCGTCCCTCGGAAACTCATCGCTTCCTACCCATCACGCTCCTCTTCCACAGCTCCCAGGGTCGCTCCAGCGTGCCGCGGTTCGACGCCATCGAGCGCCTGCCCTCCTCGTCGCTGAGGAACTCGATCGGGCCTTCGAGCTGCGTCGCCTGGAGTGCAGGCGCGCGTTCATCTCGGTGTAGATCGCGCGGAACACGGCCTCGGGCACGCTGTCGCCGATCACGGTCATGACGTGGCCTCGCATCAGCACGCAGTTGCATTTCCCCAGCGTGCCCGCGAGAGCTTTGCCCAGGCGATTGTCGCGGATGAGCAAGTCGCTGTCGGGGGTTTCATTCCTGATCTCAAAAACAGGCGCACCCGAATATAAGAACGAGCCCATGTGGTAGATCGGGCGTAGCTTGGTGCGCGTAACGCCGAACGGGATGACCGACGGCGAATGGCTGTGCACCACCGCCATCACCTCGGGCCGCGTGCGGCAAATCTCGCCGTGCGCTGCCCGCCTGAGCGGATCGTCGCCTACAGAGGCTTGCCGCGGTCCTCGGCGAAGGTCTTCTTCTCCGATGCGAGCCGGCCGTGGGCTGCGGGCTGCACCCGGATGTAATTCAGCTGGTAGGGAAACCTGGACTCGTCCTTGAGCATGTCCAGCGTCAGCGCGTCCTGCTTCGATACGTCGACATAGCGCGTCCACGATCCGGGGTTGTAGTAGCGCCGTCCGTCGAATTCTCTCGAGTCGGGCTGGTGCGTGTGGCCCATCACGACGACCTGGCAGCTCCGCTCGGCGAGACAGCGCTGTTTCGCAACCCTGGCTAGGTTCTCCTTCTCGTCCAGCCGGCCCGCCTGCGCGATCTTCAGCGTGCCGCCGCCGCCGTGCGCCGACAATGTGCCCGGTCCGCGCGGCTCGAGCTGCGACAGCCCCTCCAGGCCGGCGGCCCGCAGCAGGTCCATCAGGAAATCGAGGAACGCCTTTTCCGTGGCGAGAAGGCGTGCAACGTCGTCGTCGGACTGCGGCTTACGGTACGCCTTCTGCGCAGCCTGACGCAAGTTCTGCCTGGCGTTGTCCGAAACCTCCACGAGCCGCTTGAAGTCCTTGTAGAACGCATTCGGGTCGGCCGCCTTGGCGCTCAACGCGGCGTCCGGATGGAGCGCCATGAACTTCGTGAGAAGCCACGCGACCGCTGCGAGGCCCTTCTTGTTCTCGCGCCACAGCAGTCGCGCGAGCGCGGTGACGGGCTTGATGTTGTCGACGAACGGATAGTCCTTCTCCAGCACGTTCACCAGCCGCAGCATGAAGACGGTGCCGGGGCACATCTCCAGCCGGCGCTCGGCGTGCTCGGGCGAGCGGATCGGGTTCGCCCAGTCCTCGAACGAATTCGCCGGGTCGTCCATGTGGCCGTGCGCAATGTGCAGGCGCCCGCCGTAACGCGTGTACCATGTCCTGCCGAGCTCGAACTGCACCGGACCGGCGACCTCGCGCATGCACTTCTGCACCTCGGGCCAATAGAGATCGACGTCATGGTTGCCCGCGGCCATGGACACGCGGTTGCCGGCGGCCTGGAACCGCTTCATGGCGGCGAATATCCCGGCGTGCCCGTCGAGGATCACCTTCAGCCTGGCCACCGACTCGGCTTCGCTCGACCAGGTGGAGAAGTCCCCGCCCTTGTAGAGATCCGGCCGGACCTGCGCGAGCTCGAAGAGATCGCCGTTGATCAGCAGCTCGATCTGCCCCTTCTTGCCCTCGTCCCACGCACCCAGCTCCGCCAGCAGTCGCTCCAGCGGCTTGCCCTGGTACACATGGTCGTCGCCGGGATCGGCGGCGCCTCCTCCGAGATGCAGGTCGCTGATGATGACCGTGACCGCCGCGTCGGGTGCGCTCATGCCGAGCTCCTGGTGACGTCCGAAGGGCAGCGAAGCATGTAAAAGAGGCCGAGCGGGATGCGTGCATCCAGCGCATCGCGTCGCAGCTCAAGGAGCAGCTCGCCCAGCGCGCGCTCCCCCTTCATGTAGCGCAGGATGAGCTCGCACCCGAAGCGTGCTGCGAACGGCGCTGGAATGGTGAAGGAGGTGGTAATCAATCCCAGCGCGCCTTTGCGGAGAAAACCCGCGCAGAACGAGTCGAACGACAGCGCGGCAAGCGGCCCGGAAGAGCATGAATTGAGAAACACGATCGGCGCATCGATGAATCTCTCTTCGCTCAGCGCATCGGGCTTGATCAGGCATTGCGCGCCCAGTTGCAGCACTTCACGGCGGGCAGGATCGAACGGGCCTTCGGCGGCGCCATGACAGTAGAAATAGATCAGCGCGCCGCCGCGGGTTTCGGTATTGAGAAGCTTGCGCACGTTGGGACACTCCTCCCGCACATCCACCCCGCTGAGGAAGCTCGCGCCATCGAACCGGCCGCGCTGGTACTTGACGGGAGCGCCCGCCTTCCACGGCCTTTCGTCGTCGATCCCATTGTTCAGGACGGCGGTGAGGCGCCTTTCGGATTTGACATGCTGGTCGATCAGATCGAGGTCGCCTTCCGGCAGAGAATGCTGCGCAGGCGTCAGGTAGGTCTCGAACTCGAAGCGATAGCCCCAGAACTTGGCGACGTCGACGTCGGGACCCGGATTCGGCGAATCCTCGATGCGGTAGCGGGGCGGATAGATCATTTCCCAGGGGATGGCGACGTCGTCCGTATGAACGACTATGCGCGACCCGGGCGCCAGCCCGTCGATGTGATCGAGCATGTCTCGCATCCCCGCGGGACCCGCGAGCCAGTCATGCAAGACGCTGCCCACGCTCGCGCTGAGAGCCAGGGGTTGCGCGAGCTTGGAGAGCTCGCCGGGCGCCGGATGCAGCGGGTCCGCCAGCTCGTCCCAGACGGCATCGTCGGCGACGGCGGCCATGTCGGCTGCGCGGGCGCCGAGATAGTTTGCGAGGCTCACCTGGTTGAGCGCCGGGTTGGGGCGGGAGATCGCTTTGAAGGGCTGCAACACCTCCAGCTGCGCAAACGGCGGCGACGCGGTGGACGCGAGCCTCAGGATTGCCACCGGCGCGGCGCGTTGCGACTGGTTGATCAGCCGGTCGAAGTCGAGCTTGAGCGGGGCCGCGTGCGCAGACCGGGTTGCCTGCTCCAATCGATCCACAACCTCGAGCGAGAGTGGAATACGCTGGGCAGGACGCCCGTGCACCTCCATCTCGAGGAAGATCCTCTGTTGTACGGCTTTTGCCGGCGCGATCAGGCCGAACTCGACCGGCGTCTCGAAGCCGTCGTCCTTGAACCGTGTAGCGATGCGGGTCTTGCCGCCGTCGACCTTGAACTTGCCGCTGTAGAGCACGAAAACGACTTCGAGCCTTTGCTCCCGGGCCCGCTGCAGCTCCTTTCCGGTCACCTTGACCAGCGCGTCGCCCGTTAGCAGCCCCCAATCGACGGAAAGCCGGCAAATCGAGCCGGTCTCTACCACTCGTTCCTTCACCTTGTCGCCCGAGAACCGCACGTGCAGCGCCGGCTCGATGGCGCTGTCGCGCACGGTGCCCCTCTCGATTCTCGTCCCAAGACGTGTGCCGCCGCGGAAGACGTTGCGCGTTCCGAGCGGCCTGTTCGAGCCGAGCGTCGTCAGGTCCTCGTTGAACCGCCACATCACTTCGTAGACCTGTCCCTCCAGCGGCTCGCCCTTTATCTGGATGGGGATGGCGCGCGCGCTCGCTTTCAGCTGTGGCGACATCCGCATCACCGTGTCGCGCGCAAAGACGATCTGGCCCCTCGTGGCGACGCCGGCGAGCCTCGCCGCCAGGTTCACCGCGTCGCCAGATACCTGGCCGTCGCGCTCGACCACCGGTCCGTATTTGCAGCCAATGCGGATTCCCAGCGCAGTGTTGCGGAACGCGGGCAGCTCCGAGATCGCGAGCTGGATCTCGACGGCAGCATCGGCGGCCGCGTCGGCGGTCGAGAACATCGCGATCACGTCGTCGCCGGTGGTCTTGACGACCCGACCCTTGGCTGCCTGCGTCTTCTGCTCCATCAGTCTGACGCAGCTTTCCATCGCCGCCTGTAGAAGCGCGTCCGCTGGCGTCTCGTACAGCTTGGTCGTGCCGCCCACGTCGACGAAAAGTACCGCCGCTTCGCTAACCTGTTCTGCCATCGAGAAGACCTCCTCCCTGCCACAGAATAGCGGATCGGGGACTGCCCTCGCGAACACGCTCACGGCCCGCGGGCGCCCAGCGAACCCGGGTCGCCGTACAGGCAGAACCCGGCCCAGTACGGGACGTCGGGCAGGTCCTCGCCGGCGGGCTTCTCCAGCGAGCCGCGCAGGCAATCGATCTGGGCGAGCTGCAGCGCACGTTCGCGCGGGTGCGCCGCGAGATGGCGATAGAAGCGCTCCGCGAACGCGACGGTAAGCTGGTCCGGAACCGGCCACAGCGACGCGAGGACGCTTCCGGCCCCCGCGCGGCAGAGGGTCTCGGGAAGGCCGATGATCCAGCGGCCGGGAAGCACGAAGTTGTCCGCCGACCAGCACGATGACAGCGTGGCGTGACGCAGGTGCCGCAGGTCGAGGTTCGATAGCTCGCGCAGCGAAAGCGTCTCGGCCTTTCCCCCCGGCGCGATCAGCACCAGCCCGGATTGCTCCGGGCGATCGGGCTCGAACGTGCCGTGGCAGGCGATGTGAAGCAGCGAGGCGCCCGGCAGCAACGACAGCAGCTCGCCTTTCGCAGCGCTTTCGTCGCCGATCTGCGTGGCGCGCCAGCGCTGCGCCGCCAGCACCGGAGCGATCCGCAGCAACTCGTCGCGCACGCCCGGCAGGGGCGGGAAATCCCTGTTCCCCGCGCTCACGCCGAACAGGAGGGCGGTGGCGCCAGGCTGCGCCGCATCACGCGATGCGCCCGGCATCGACTCGAATCCCATCGAGAGCGCGAAGCGCTCGACCACGTAGCGTCCGCGGTACTCGAGCGCCGCGAACGGGCAGCCGTGCAGGACGTCGTCGGGGACGATCCGCAGCGCTCCAATGCGCTTGCCCAGGCGGTCGAGCATGCCGGGAATCTGCAGGGCGGCGCCGAGCTGCTTCGCGACCCGGCGCAGCTCGGCGGCGGCGGATTGCTCGCCGCGCGCCGCGGCGGCGTGCCAGCGCCGCACGAGATTGCGCGCCTGCAGCCGCGTCACCGGGCTCACGCCAAAATCGAGCCGAAGGCCGTGGGCGCAGATCACCAGCATGCGGTCGGGCAGCACATGGAAGACAAGCGTCGCGCGCTGCCGCGCGGAGCCGAGCAGCCGCTGCGCCAGAGAGGGAGCGGCGCCGGCGCCGTCTTTCTCTCCGGCGCCGGAGAGGACCCGCTTTGCTAGCAGCGTCTTGTGCCGATCCAGGCGCCACATCAGGCGGTGGACCCGCTGCAGCAGGGCCCAGTACGCGAGTGGCTTGCGGTACCAGCGCGCCGCAAGATATTGCGCCCTTTGCGCGACCAGCTCGTCGATCTCCGCCGCCAGCGCTTCCTCCTCGGCGGTCCACTTGTTGACCAGGAAAAACGCTCTTTCCGCGCCCTGCAGCGACTGCGTGAGCGACTCCAGGAGCGAGTCGGCTTCTCGCGACAGCGCCTTGACCTCGTCGCTGCCGCGGCCGAGCCGAATCTTCGACCACGCGAGCACCCGCGTGATCTGCCACAGCTCGGGGCGCAACGCCATCGCTCTCGCCTCGCCCCGCGCCCATTCGAGATGCGCTTCCGCACCGGCCCAGTCGCCGCGGTAATAGGCGACCATGCCGTGCAGCACGCGCATCCTGAGCCGCACCAGGCCGGAGTCGGTGGCCGCGAAGACCGGATCCAGCCTCGCCAGCTGCGCGGCAGCAGCATCCGCGTCGCGGTGGCCAAGCCGCCACTGCACGCCGAGGGCGCGATCCTCGAAAAACGCGAGGTAGCCCGACGGCTGGGGCAGCGCGGCGGGATCCTGCTCGGCCGGCGTATCGTCGCCGCCCGGTTCGACCGGCACGCCCCACATTTCCGAGACCGACGGCGCGATGGCGACGCCTTCCGCCAGCGACTTGCCGCGGCGTCGCGCCAAGCCGAGCAGCATCCGCGCTCGCAGCTCGGCGGCATGGTCGCGGAGCGCCTGCGCCTGCGCCAACGCCACCGCGAGTACCTCGGCCGCCGCCGCCGTCTGGTTCAGCAGAATGCGGATATGCGCCAGGTTGATCGCGCCCACGACGAGCGCATGGCGGAAGCGGCCGGCCCGGGCCACGGCGAGGACTTCCTCGAAGCATTGCAGCGCCGCGCCGTATTCGCCGGCGAGAAGGTGCAGCTTTCCCAAGCACTCGAGCCACTCGACGCGGTAGCCGGGATTGCGTACCCGGTCGATGCCCTCGGCAGACGCCAGCGTTTTGCGCGCCTGGTCCAGGCGACCGGCCTCGAGCGCCGCCGCGGCGCTCGCGAGGATCAGCGCCGGGAGCGTGCGGCGCGCAAGGTCCGGCGATCCGGCACCGCAGTGGATGCGGCCGCGCTCGAGCGCGCCGAGCGCATCGCCATATTGTCCGAGCGCCGACAGCAGCCGGCCGGCAGCGAGATAGAAGCTCGCCAGCAGCACCTTGCGGCCCGGAGGATCAATTCCCGGCCAGTGATGCAGCGCCTCCCAGGCGTCGAGCCCCGCGGCGCTGAAATCGATGTCGCGGATGTCGCCTAGCATCCACGACAGCGCAAGAAGCTGGTTCTGGGCGTCCTGCAGGCGTCCGTGCGCGAGCGCCAGGTGGAGCCGTTTCAGCGACGCGTACACGGCCAGATAGGAATTATCGGCGCCGCGGGCCGCGACCGCGATGCCCTCGAGCAGCGAATCCGCGGCATCGTGCATGCCGAACAGGCTGGCGAGATGCGCCGCGCGGTCGACCACCACGACGTCGGCGTCATTTTCCAGGGCGCTGCCCGCCGCAAGGGCGCCGTCGAGCCGGCCGCGCAGCAGCGCCTGGAACCGGTCTAGCGCGCTTTCGAACTGCCCCCGCCGGAAGTGCTGCTCGGCGAGCTCGATGCCGGCCTTGTAGCCGGCGAAGGCGGCGGCATCCAACTTCCTGCCTTCATCGCTTCATGAGCACGACGTACACGTTCTGCCGCCTGCGCTCTTCCTGGCATTCGGGCTGCGAGGGGTTCTGGCAGCGGTCGTTCGCCTGCTCGTAGCTGCCGTGGGAACGCGGCACGGGCTTCACCTTCCCGAGATGATGCAGCTTGACCGCGCCGTCCGGACTAAAAACCACATCGGGCCGGAAATGTCCGATCGCGACATTCTGGAGACGGAGAACCGAGACCTGCCCGGCGGGCATCTCGCGCAAGGCATGGCCGAGGGAAATCCCCCAGTCGAGGTTGTTCAACCCCGGGCGGTCCTGAATGTAGATCGTATCGACCTTCGGATTGATGCCGGCCCGCTCGGCGTCGGCGAGCGGCTTGCCTCCCAGCGGCTGCCCGGCCTTGTAGTGCACTGCCAGCTGATCCCCGTTCGGAGCCGACGTGACGCTGCCCTCGATCACCTTGCGGTGCTGCAGGTCGTGCATTTCCGCGTACTCGGCCAGGCGCGACAGGTTCTCGCGCTCCGCGGGACGCAGGTCGGCTCGTTTCAGCCGCGCATTGATCTCGTCGAAGAATGCGTTTCGATCGCGCAACGGCCTGCCGGCAGACGCCTGCAGCGCCTCCGCGGCGCGGCGCGGCTTGCCGGCCTCGATCTGCGCAATGCCCTTGCGCAGCGTGATCTCCGGAAGCGGGCCGTGCACCTCGATCAGCCGGTCGAGGCGCTCGATCGCGGCAGCGTGCCGGCCCTCGGCGGCGAGCCCGTCGCTCGCCGTCAGGCCGAGTTTCAGATGTTCAGTGAGCTCCTTGGCTGCCAGTTTCGGCTCCGCAGCCAGCGTGCGTGCGACCTCGCGGTACTCGTTGCCTCGCAACCCGCGCACGACTGCAGATTCTTCGCGCGGGGACAGGGGTACCTGGATCTGCTTCGTCTGGATCCGGGCGGCCCTGGCAGCAAGACCCACTGCATCGCCCTGAGTGCCGACCGCTTGCAGGTCGGCGACGGTGAAGTACAGCTTCTTGCCATCGCTCCAACTCGGAACATTCCCTTCATGGACGACCTTCTGGCTCCCGGGGGGCGGGCCGCGGGCTTCGAGCCGCAGCACCAGCTTGCCTCCCGGCGAGCCCGCGTCCGCGACGAGGAAGCCCTCGGGCTTCGCGCCGGAAAGCAGAGCGGCGGGATCCTTGACCGACGCGAGCTCAATGTTGCGCACCCCGGTCTGCGGGTCCGAAACACGCGCATCCACACCTTTGGCGATCGACACGCTCGGTGCCTCTTCCGGAGAGAGCAGGAGCCACGACTCGCTTTCGCGCAGCTTCACTGCGAAGCGTTCCTTGCCCGCGAGCCGGACCATGACGTCGACTTCGCCGTCCGCGAGCAGCGCCTGCTCCAGGTTGCGGCTGCGGCTGACGCGCTGAGCGAGCGAATGCCCGGAATCGAGCTGGCGACCGCGCCATCCGATGTCGAATCCGTTCCGGGTTCGGACGATCTTGAGGTTGCCGATCGGCTGGCCACCAGCGGAGGCCTCCACGTTGAAGCCCGAGTGATCCCGGAACATGGCGCGCTGGAAATTGCCGCTGGCGAGCTCGCCGGTCCGCGTTCTCATCTTTGCGCCGGTTTTCGCTTTCGCCGTGAGATCGGCGCGCTGCCCTGCGGCCGACAGCTGGTAGCGAGCGCCGCTCAGCGCGCGCAGCTCGCCGCCTGAAACCATGTTCTTGTAGTCGATGGAAGATCGTCGAAGCACTGCCGAGGTCTGCGAGCTCAAGGCGTGGCGTTCCTTGAGGAGCTGCTTGGGCGCAAGAGATACGCCGCCCGAAAGGATGCGCTCCGCGCCCATCGCCGGGTAGGGACGGGAATAGAGAATCGGCATCGCCTCGGTTTTCGCGCCCTTGTGGTTCCTCGGGAAAAATCCCACGTTAGCCCAGTGCTTGAACTTCAGCTCCTTGTGCTCCCGCACCCACTCGGGGAACCAGTTGCTGCGCTTCACCTTGACCGTTTCGAGCTTGCCCAGCAGCTCCCCCTCCCGGAGGCGTTGAGCCAGCCGATGAGCAGGCTCCACTTCATGATCTGGTTCAGGCGGTCGTATTGGGGCTCGTAAAGCGCCACCTCCTGATAATGGTCGTTCCACCAGCCGAGGAACGCTTCCGAACCCGCCGCAGCCTCGGTCTCGACGCCCGGCCGCAGCGATTCGGACGACGCGGCGAATACCCGGGCCGCGATGCGCGCGAATGCCAGCGAATTGCGGTCGGCCGCAATCTGGAACCCGTTGTCCTGGTGCCCGAACCACAGCCGCGTGCTGCTGAGCTGGCGCTGCTCCTCATGGAACACGGGCGACAGCCTCTGCGCGGTCATCGACAGGAAGTCCTCGACCTGCCGCGCGGGTGCGCTCCCCTGGTAGTCCAGCGCCCACAGCTTGGCAAGCAGATCCGTGTAGAACAGCGTCATCCCGACTTCGGTGCCGGCGAGATCGCCGTCGTAGCGTGCCGCCTGGAACTGCGAATCCCTCAGGTCCTCCTGGAACAGACCCACGAAGAACTGCGACAGCGGGTGCGCGCCGGTCTTCATCTTGTACAGCATCTCGAACAGCGCCTTTTCGCTCCGCAGCGCCAGGCCGTTGCGCGCCGCGTCGATGTCGCGCTGCGCGATGGCCGCGCCGGGATCGGCCGCATGCTTGCGCAGCATGCCTTCAATACGCATGAAATACAGAGCGAGTTTCTCGTAGTCGAAAGTCGGATCGAGGGAGAATCCGCTGTGGTCGATGACGCCGAGCTTGACCCTGTCGGCGTGTGCGCGTTCCTGCAGCGCCGCGAATTCGCCGTCGCGCTCCTTCTCGAGCAGCATCCGCTCGCTCTCGAAGCGATACGTGCGACTGCGCCAGCGGGCATTCAGCGCATCGAATTCGGGGTTCCAGCGGGCCTCAAACGCCTTCACCCGTTCCGCCTGCCTGCGTTCCGCCTGCCAGAGTGCGGCGACGTCGTCGACGGTGGCGCCGAGCATCGGTCTGCCGAGAATCTTTCTGCCGCCGAGCAGCAGCTTTCCCTCGCGCACGGCCGCATAGACCACGTCGTCGCTTTGCGCCAGGAACCGCTTCAACTCGGCAACCGAGCCGACCTCGGCTTCGACGTAGCCGTGGCTCTTGCCCTGCAGATCCTTGTCGGAGACTTCGTCGCGCCGGGTAATGCGCGCGGCCTTGGCATCGGTGTCCAGGCTGTACTCGAACACCAGCACCGCGGCCGGCGCCTCGCCGACGTTCTTGCGATGCTCGTCGAACACCTGCGCCAGATGATCGGCTTGCTGCGGCGACGTACCCTCGGGTATTAGCGCCACCACCTTGCCCTCGCCGACGAAGCGCGAGCGCGTCGCTCCGTACTCGAAAGTCGCCACCGGCCGGAAGAAGCCATGGCGGCTCGGCGGCAGGTCGAAGGTCGCCTCGTTGAGCCGCTGGGGCGACAGTCCCGCGTCCGAGAGCACGGCGAGCAGCATCCAGTCGAGCGCCTGATCGCGGCGCTCGCGGCGGGTGAACAGCTCAGCGGTGTGCTTCTCGTAGTCGAACTCGATCTCGCGCGGCTCGCCGACGGGAAAGGCGGCGAACGGAAGCGCGGGCGCGGCCTGGGCGGGAATCGGGTCCGGCGCGGGTATCGCGGAGAATTGAACGTTTGCCAGCGTCAGCAGGGCGCAGCCGATGCCGGCGAGACTGACGACGCTGAATATTTTTTTCATGATTCCCCCGTCAGCGTGCGGCTAGCACGCGGTAACGCGCGACGCGCTCTTCCGCCCGCGCATCCAGATCGTGCGCGCGCGAAACGAACCATCGCGTGAAGGATCGATCGTACTGGTCGCGGACCTCGTGCTCGCGCCCGTCCCGGGCGCGCAGGGGCGTGCCGAGGAAGGCCTCGGCCGACTGCATCACGCGGTCATCGGCGCCCTGCGCCGCAGCCGCCCGGAGCTGGCTGAAAGCTTCGTCGCGCACCGCTTTGGCGCCGCGCTCGCCGAAGTACGCAGTGACGGCAAATACGATCAGGACGGCGGCCGCTACACCCTGCAGCTTGATCGGCAGGTCCTGGCGGCTGCCGAGCCAGTAGCCCGCCGGCTCGCTGCCGCCTGGCCGCGGCGGCGCGGCCTCGACCACCGGCGCATCGGCGGCCGCCGGCGCTTCGAGCGCGGTTTCGGGTTCCGCGCTGTCCGGGAACAGGCGCTGGCGCAGAAATCGCTCTATGGCTTTGCGGTCCAGGGTGAGGAGCTCCGGACGCGAAGCCGCGGCATCGCTCCAGGCGGCCGCAATGCCTGCGGGCTCCCCGGGCGGCTGCGCGAGCACCGTCGCGAGCGCCTCGAGGAGCGCGTGCGGACGTTCGTCCGATGCGTCCGATATCTCGGGAAGGCCGATCGCGTGCCAGATGCCCGCGGCCCGCGCGTGCGCAAGCTGGCCCGGAATATCGGCGGCCTTCAGCTCGGCTTCGGCCTGCGTCATCGGCGAGAAGCCGAGCGCAGCCTGGGTCACCATGCGCTGTCCCTTCTCGGTCAGCGTGGCATTCGCGGTCCTGGCGAGGTCGGCCTGCAACTGCGCGACGTGCCTTTGCAACTGCGGCATGAGCTCGGTGAGCTGCTCCTCGAGCTTCACTGTGGCTTCGGAGTCCGAGTCGTACCTGCGTGCCCGGCGCGCGGCCGCGAGCGCCACGGCGAGGCTGCCGAAGTTGGCCAGCTTGATCGCGCGAACCTGCCAGCATTGGGCGAGGGCTTCATAGAACGCTGGATTGAGCGGAAAGCGCTTGCGGGCAGACTCCAAGCGCGTAATCGCCCGCGCCAGTGCTTCCGCGTCGTGAGAGTAGTCAGCCTCGGACTCGCCATTTCGCAACTGGGAAAAAGCAGCGTGCAACAACAGGCCGACGAGCTCGCTCTGGAATTCCCGCGCCGCCGGAAAGCGCTCGAGAACGCTTTCGCACACGACAATGCCCTGCTCCCAGGCCTTGGCATTCCTGTGCGCGTCGATCCGCAATCTCGCGGGCACGCTCATCAGTGCCTGCGCCTCCTGCTCCGGCGCCTTCAGCAAAGCGAGCAGCCGCGCGACGTAGTCGGCGTGCGCGAACGCGCGGTCGCTCGCCCCGGGCGTTTCGACCGCGCACAGGCGGCCGTTGTAGAAGGCGCAATGCGCATCGATGAAGAGCTCCTCGACGATCCGCTGCCGCGCCGCCTCTTGCCCGCCCCGCCATACGCCCTCGTCGCCCCAGAGCTTCGCGAGGTAGCCGTGGAATTCGCGCCAGAAAAAGTCTGCCTCCACGCGCCGCCCCTCGACCTCGGCGGTGAACGCCTCTCGATGCAGGCGCAGCAGGCATGCGAGCCGGCCGGCGTCGTCCAGGCCGATGCCCAGAATGCGCTGCTTCCAGGACAAGGGGCGGCTCGCCAGCCGCAGGATTTCCGACGACGGCGAGAGGTACAGGCTCGTGCTGATCTCCGGGAACAGCCGGCCCTGATCACGCTTCGGTCGAGCGATCATCTTCGCCATGCGGAGCCCCCCTTTTCCGTGCCCGTCCTTGCGGGACCACGATGTCGCTTTTCTACGCGCTGGGTTTTAGGGAGTCAATGCGAAGAGCGGGTGAATATTCACCCACGTGTCCCGTGCTAGAGGTCGGAAGGTCCGCACTCGTAGAGCGCGGTGACCCCGAGATCGCGCCGCGCGCGGAAGCAAACAAAACCGCCGCGCCTTATCGCCCGATCCGATTCTGGATCGCCCGATCCGGTTCTGGATCTCCCCGGGGCAGCGCTACTTGACCATGGCGCTCGCGGGCATTTCCAGGAGTGGCGGAACCGTGGAATTCAGCTCGATGGTGCGCCCAGGTCCGCTCGCCGTATGGTGGCGTAGGTTGATTCTCCATCGCTCCTGTGACTTCGCGACCTCGATGAGGGTGAAGTTGTCCGTGTCGAGGTAGCTCTCGGGCAGGGTCTGATAGTGCATGAAAACCCCGGCGGCGGCGTCGACCGGCAGCAGCCGGGAGCCGTTGGCCTCCAGATAATCGCTCCTGCGGGAGTTGGCGAACGGGAACGGCGCATAGAGCCCGGACGAAACCACGCAGTAGGCGTGCAGCCCGTCCTGCGACTGCATCGTGGAGTCGACGAACCGGATCCGGCTCGCGATCGAGAAGTGCGCATCGCCGCACAGGAACACCACGTTGCGGGCACGTCTGCTCCAGATCGCGGCGAACAGCTCCTTCATCGACTCGGGATAGCCGTCCCAGCCATCCGAGCGCGAGGCATAGGAGCGCTCCGGACCGCTCGCGCGCCGGTAGGGCAGCACGATGCTCGATGAAACCACGAACTTCGGCCGGTCGTCGTCGGGGCCGCAGCGATCTAGCCAAGCGCCGAAGTTCTGCATCTGCTGGTTCTGCATGATGTAGTCCTTCCGCTCCCGGCCGGTCCGGGTGTCGAAGACGAAGAACGGGAAGCCCGCCGCACTGAACTCATAGCCGAATCCCTCCGCGGGGTACGCCGACAGCAGTCGTGCTTTGGAAAGGTCCCGGTGCCGCGGAGAATGCAGCAGCTGATACTCCTGGAAGGCCTCCAGTCCTTCCTTGCGCAGCCGCGCCTCGCCGGCGGGGATCTGGAGGTCCTTGGGATGCCAGTTATCGCTGACCTCGTGGTCGTCCATCATCATGTAGGTCGGCAGGCGGCTGAACACCGCCCGCGCGTGGGGCGCCGTCCAGGCTTCCCGATAGGCCTCGTAGAAGCGCTCGCGGCGCCCGCGCGGATCGAACACCCCCGCGGTCTGGTCGGCGTAGATCTGATCGCCGGCGAGCAGCAGCAGGCACGGCGTCGCCGCCGCATCGGCGCTTTCGACCAGCGTCGACAGCGCGCCAAACGTCGCGTCTGCCCGCTCGCGATCGATGACCGATGCGCCGTAGCGGCAGCTCGCGAAAGCGAAGCGCGTGGCTTCGCTCCCGGAAATCTGCTCGAGCACCGCGCGTTTGATGATTGCCCGGTCCAGCGGCTCGTCGTAGTGGGGATCAGTCGTGCAGCGGTCCTTCAGGCGCGGCGCGAGGCGCTCGACCTCCGCCACGCGCTTGCGCAGCTCCGCGTCATCGACGTCGACCTCCGGCGAAGCGAACCCGGCCCAGTCGCCCTTCGGCTTCTTGGGGTTCGGCTGCGCCGCGGACAGGTGAACGCTCATCACGATGATCTCGTAGTCGGCGTTGTCGGCATCGAGCTCGACGTCGAACACCGCGAGCGTATCGACGCGCCCCGGCCGCGGGTCGACTGCTTTCCACTTGCCCGCCATCGTGGTGCCATTCTTGCGCGGCACCGCGATCACGTAAGAGCACGGCGAGCGCGTGTCGTCGACCCTGCACCACACGCGCACGGTCCACAGCCCTTGGGCGTTCTTCCGCGTCCATCCGACGATCGGACCGATCAGCGGGCGCCGCATCTCTGGAGGCGCGGGTCGGTGCAACGGCTTGATCACGCGCTGCTCGGACAGGAACTCCGAGATCTCCGGATAGACGTCGCGGCACGCGTTCTTGCCGATGAGCGGATCGAGATGGCTGTATCCCTTGATCTTGCGCACGTCGCAGGGGTGGTTGTCTCCCCAGACCTGCTTCAGGAGCTGGCAGGAGCGCTCGCTGGTCTTCACCAAGAAGACGTCGTTCTCGGCGCCGTGGATGAAACGCACGGGAAAGCCGAAGTAGGCGCGGATGTTTTTCTCGGTCACGTAGCTGTTGCACGCCTCGTGGTCGGTCAGGCGCTCGAGATACGCGTACTGGATGGTCTGCTCCCAGGTCGTGATGTTGGAGTGGCCCAGGATCTCGCCCAGCGAGTGAAGCATGCGCTCGTCCAGGTTCTCGTGCTGCAGCATGCGCCCGTCGATCGCCGCCCAGCGGTTGCAGTTCGCAAGGTGGAGCTGCGGCTTCCACGGCGGCACCAGGTAGTGGTGGCGTGCCTCGCTCGCCGGGTACGGATAGGTGACGAGCACGCGGTCGACGAGCGAGTCGAGCCAGTCGGCCCGGTCGTCGATCGAGAAATCGACGAAAGATTCCATCAGGTAGCGGCGCAGGAACGCCGCGAGGTAGGCCCGGATGCGCGTCCCGTCCGAAAGCGTGATCAGCGGTCCGACCTGCATCAGAACCGCGGCATCGATCATCGAGGCGCCGTTGCGCTGCAGCTTGCCGGCGAGGGCCGCGATGCAGAACATCGCGGAGCCGATGCAGTGCGCGACGACGTCGACCCTGGGATGCCGGGTCCGCTCGAGCACCTTGGCGACGATCCTGGGAACGTCGCCGAGCGCGATCTGGTCGAGCGTCCACTGCTCCAGAGACGAGTCGAGCGCGATGCTGTGCCGCAGCTCGGCGACCCAGACGTCCCGGCCTTGCTCTGCGAGATGCTGCACGAGGTTGGTGTCCAGCTTCGCCGTCGCGAACTGGTTGCCGCTCGCCCCCAGGCCGTGGAACAGCACGACGGGTTTGCCTCCAGGCTTGTCCTTCTTCCAGTAGTGCGTCACCAGGACCGGCGGCAAGTCACCCTGCCTGGGAATGTCCACGGGCTCCCATTCCAGCCCGCGCAGCGCGCCGGGCGTGCGATGCTCCTTGAGCTTCGGATCGTGCTTCTGGTACTCGGGTAGGCGGAAGCTCCAGAAATGGACTTTGCCCACGGCGCGCAGCAGGAACAGCACCGTCGAGGCGAGGTCGGTGAGCCCGCTCGGCAGATCGCGCTGCTGCGTGAGCTGGAGCTGGGTGGCGTAGCGGCGGAAGAAGTACTCGAGATCGACGTTCAAGCTGCCGCGGGTGGCGAACCAGTCTTCGGGCGCCTTGATCGAGACGGGCAGCTCGAACAACTGCCACCAGGGGTTTCCCCACAGCTTGTAGCGCAGGATTTTCCGCCCCTCGATGCGCGTTCCCTTCGGCAGCCGCCCGTCCTTGAGCTCGAGGTCTTCCTCGAGGGTCAGGCGGTAGCACAGGCGGCGCGCCTCCCCGGTCTGATAGGCGAGCGGGATCATGGCGAGCCAGGGGGCCCATTTTCGGATCCAGGTGATCAGCGCCTTCGCCCGGGCCGGATTCGACCTTCTCGTCCGCTGCCAACGCGGCCAGAAAACACAGCCGATCTCGGCCGCGAGCCCCCCGAGGATGGCGAGCAGCGGCGTCGCCAGCAACAGGACGCAGCCCCACACCAAGTCCCACAGGCTTGTCGGCGAGCCGCCGCGCGCGACGCGCTTCTCCCTGCGGGTCTGCAGCCAGTCGGCGATTCCCCGCTTCCACAGGAACGCCCACAGCGCGATCAGGGTTCGGGTGAAAGGCCGCTCGTCGCATCGCTCCAGCAGGACCACGTTGCCGTGGACCTTGGCGCTGCGCGTCCGCTTAGTGCCCTGCGGCGTGGCCTGGAGCTCGCCGCTCTCGATCCTGAGCTTGCGCGCGCCGTCGCGAAGAAAACCGGGCACGTTCTCCACCGCCTCGAAATGCAGCGTGAGCTTCGCTTCGTGGATCGACCCGAGCGTCAGATCGCCTTGCACGCGCTCGGCGAACCTCAGGCCTGTTGGAACGGGAGTTTCAGCCGCGCGCTGCGTGGTGGCGTGCGCCGGCGCAGGAGCCCACACCGGGTGCGGTTGCGCGATCCGGTGTTCCGGGCCGAGCTGCCAGATTCCGCGCTTCACGTTGTCGGCGACATAGTGGCGGATGGCGCGCTCCGCGAGCGCGGTAATGGTGAGCAGCGGGTTGATGCCGAGAGCGACCGGCACGATCGAGCCGTCGAGCACGAGGAGATCCGGATAGACGTCTTCCTTCGCGGGAGCGGCGCGGAACACCTGCCCGAGGTGGTTGACGACACCGGATTTCACGTCATCGGCCATCGGGCAGCCGCCCAGCGGGTGCACGGTCAAGACCCTGCCTCCGGGCTTCAGCCCCCCGAGCGCATCGGACATCTCCTTGGGAAGCGGCTGCCAAAGCGGGCTGCGCAGATATTCGCCGCCGCGCGTAATGCCGTGCTCCATAGTTTGGTCCTGCCGCTCGTAGATCGGGTCGGAGGCGGCCTGCGGCCACTTCACCGTCATCACGCCGTCGGCGACCTTGGGGTTTGCGGCGTCGTTCCAGCCCGGGATCATTTCCAGCTCCCCGGTAGCGGCGTCCTCGCCCATGGCCGCGAACACCTGCGTCCTGTCGACGGCGTCCGGATCGACCGCGAGGGGATCGGCCGCGCTTGCGGGCCACGAATCAAAACCGGCGACACGGTAAGGCAAGGCGCCGGCGGTCGCGACCTCCTCGAACACGCGGCGCAGCGCGCCGGGAATCGCGAGCTCCTCCAGCACCACGCGGTCGGCGGCCAACCCGTTCTTCCGTGCGATGCCGGTGATCGTCGGTCCGACGTTGCGAGCGCACGCAGGAGCATCCTCGCGCGGCGCCGCATTGACGGCGTTGTCCTGCCCGTACAGCGCGCTGATCATGTCTCCGTTGCAGGAAAAGCGCGCGCCGAGCGCGCCGGAAAAGCGCAGCTCTGCCGACTGCGACCGCTTGAGGATCTCGGTGGAGCCGAGCGCCCCCGCCGCGAGGATGACGCTGCCCGCGTGCACGCAATGCTCCTCCCGCCGCCAGCTCGCCGCGCCCGGGCGCGGCGTCAGGCTGAAGCACACGGACCAGCCGGCGCCTGCCGCCGGCGCCACGCGCGACACCGTGACTCCGGTATAGAGGCAGGCGCCATTGCGGGCCGCGCGGGCGAGATAGTTCATCGGCAGCGTGTTCTTGGCGTGGTAGTTGCAGCCGGTAAAGCAATCGCCGCAGTTGATGCATGCGTTCTGCTCGACCCCGTGGCCGTTGTCGGAGGCGTCGCGGAAAGTGACCGCGACCTTCGCCGGGCGGGCGGGGATGCCGAGCGCCTGCGCCCACGCTTTGAACTCGCGGTACTTGGCCAGCCCTTCGACCTTCGCCGGTCCCGCGCCGAGCATTGCCGAGGCCGCGTCGAAGTATTCGCTCAGCGCCTCCGGATTCTGCAGGGCGCCTGGCCAGCGGGCGTCGAACACGGCGGGGTCCGGGCGCTCCGCCACGCCCGCGTTGATGAGCGAGCCGCCGCCGAGGCCGTTTCCGACCAGCACGGAAACGTCCTTGCCGATGCGCACATCGAAAAGTCCTGCGGCGTCGCCTGTCAGTTCCGGGGCGTCGAAGCGATTGATTCGCACGTGGCGCGGAAGGTCGGCGAAGCGCGCCGGGAAGGCGCCGGGCAGATGCTCGAGCCCGCGCTCGAGCAAGCACACCGACAGTTTGCCTGAGGCGCCGCGAATATCCTCGGTCAGGCGGGCGGCGGCGACCGAGCCGCCGTACCCGCTGCCGACGATGACCACATCGAACTCGAGGTCCTGGCCGGTCGCCTGCTTGTGAACGGCCAGCCGCTCGACCAGAAGCTCTCCGCCCCCTGCGAGCGGCCTCTCGTACAGAGCCATGCTTCCCCCTCTTTCAGCGACTCAACGCGTCGAGCACCGCTTCCCTGAGCTTTTCCGCCGAGACCGGCTTGTGCAGCAGCGGCAGGCCGCTCTCGTGCGCTTCGCGCAGCCGCTCCGGCGCGGTGTCGCCGCTGATCAGGAGCGCGGCCACTTCCTCGCCCATCCGGGCGCGCAGTTCGCGCACCGTTTCGATCCCGTTCTCGTGCTGGCGCAGGCGGAAGTCCGCCACGATCACGTCGAAGCCCAGGCCGTGCTGCTCGATCAGCCGCTCCGCCTCGGCGCGCCCGCCCGCCACGGTGACGCGGCAGCCCCAGGCTTCCAGCAGCGTACGCATGCCGACGCGGATCGCCGGCTCGTCGTCGATCACCAGGACATGGGTGCCGGCGAGGGCGGCTTCCGCCAGCGCCGCGGCCGGCGCCGCAGCCGCCCGGCCCGCTACCTGCGGCGGCGCCTCGGGCAGGCGCCGCGAGCGCGGCATGCGGATCGCGAACTCGGCGCCCCTGCCCGGCTCGCTCTCGAGCTCGACGTCGGTACCCAGCAGCAGCGCAAGCCGGCGCACGATCGCGAGACCCAGGCCGAGGCCGTGCGCCCGGTCGCGTTCCGGATTTCCGATCTGGTAGAACTCCTCGAAGATGCGCTCGCGCTCCTGCGACGCGATACCCGGCCCGGTATCGCGCACGGCGAAGCGCACCGTGGACCCCACCCCTTCGGCCGACAGCGTGATGCTGCCGCGCACCGTGTACTTCATCGCGTTGTCGACGAGGTTGCGCAGGATGCGCTCGATCAGCACCGGGTCGGTCTCGACTTCGGCGTCGATCGAGCTGACGCGGAACTCTAGCTGCCTGCGCTGCGCCACGGTGTGGAACGAAGCCTCGATGCGGTCGACCAGCTCGCGCACGTTCACCCTCTGCAGCAGCGGCACGATCGCACCGGCGTCGAGCTTTGAGATGTCGAGCAGCGAGTCGACCAGCGCCGACACCGACTGCACCGCCTGGTTGATACTGCGACCGATATCCCCCACGTCGCCCTCGGCGGCATGCAACGTCAGCGCCGCGCTGTAGAGCGAGAGCGCGTGCAGCGGCTGCCTCAGGTCGTGGCTGGCGGCGGCCAGAAAGCGTGATTTCGCGCGGTTCGCGGCCTCGGCCTTGTCGCGCGCCAGCGCGACCTCCTGGCGCTCGCGTTCCAGCGCGGCGATCAGACGCTCATTCTCGTAGCGGATCTGGAACGACTCGCGCAGCACGCGCTCGCTGTCGCGCGCGAAGAACGACAGGATCACGCCGGCGAACAGGATCAGCGCTGCGGCGAGGAACCTCTCTCTGGTATCGATGCCCGACCCGAGCGCAGCCCAGGCAAACGCGATCTGCAGCACGATCGGCGCGACGTAGGCGTAGTAGACCCGGGCACGGCCAGCCACCGCCGATACCCCCGCCGCCGCCCAGCACACCAGGATCATCGTCAGGAAGGCGCGGCGCTCTTCGGTCAGTGCCTCGAAAAACAGCGGCGCCGCAAGGCCGACGACGATTCCGCCGGTGAAGGTCGAAGCCATGTGAAAGCGGATGCCCGCGGTGGCGTCGACCGGCGGGTGGCGCAATGCCCGCGCGGAGTAGACTCCGCGGGCGATCGGAAAGACGAGCAGCACGGCCGCCCAGGCGAACACCTTCCACGGCGGGACGAAATTCCACACCGCGAACGCGACGAACAGCACCGCGACGATGACGGCGAAGGGCGAGCGCGTGGCTTGAGTGCACAGCATCTTGAGCTGCTGCTGCCGAAGGTGCACCTGGCGGCGGTACGCATCGTCGTCCAGCGCGGCAGCCTCGGCCGGCGGCGCGGCCTCGAGCAGGCCGGTTTCCATCGGCCTAGACAAGCTTCAGCCCCAGCTTGGCGGCGACGTACACGATCTCGGTGCGGTTGCGCGCCTTCAGCTTCTGCATCGCCGCCGACAGGTGCGCCTTGACGGTGGCGTCGGAGATCTCCAGCTCGCGCGCGATCTCCTTGTTCTGCATCCCGCGCGCCACGCGGCGCACCACCTCGAGCTGCTGCTCGGAAAGCGCCTTGGCGTCGCCGGCGACGATCTCTCCCAGCAGCGTCGGCGGGATGTACTGGCCCTTCGCCAGCACCAGCCTCAGCGCACCAATCATCACCTCTGTGCTGGACGATTTCGGAATGTAGCCGACCGCGCCGCGCTCGATCGCCTGCCGCACCACACGCGGATGGGCGTCCTCGCCGGACACGATCACCACCAGGGAGGACGGAAACGCCTCGCGGATCGCCGCGAGCGCATCCAGCCCGTTCAGTCCGGGCATCTTCATGTCGAGCAAGATCAGCTTGTAGTCGCGGCGCCCCGCAAGGGCGGTGGCCTGCGCGCAATCGCCGGCCTGGTCGACCTGCGCCTGGTCGTCGAGCTTGCGCAGCAGGTAGGCGAACCCGTCACGCACCGGCGGATGGTCATCGATCAGCAGCAAGTTCATGCGCGTAAGGATACGCCTCAGTGCCGGGCCCAAAACCTAGCCATTCGGGTAGGGTCGGCCTGCCAGGAGGAGGAGCCGTTGGCGCTTTGTCCAATTGCGGCGCGAGGCAGCCGCGCACACAGTGCGCACATGGGGGCTGCTACGACACAAGAATACCTGTACCGGCCGCGCGACTGCCTGGCGGCGTGCCTGATTACCGACGCCGAGCGCTACACCGCGCTCACCGAGGGCATGGAGCCGACCGCCGTGGTCGAGCTCATCAACCGATACTTCGCCGCGCTGTTCGGGCCGGTGCTCGAGAACGGCGGCATGGTCTCCGACGTCAAGGGCGACGGCCTGCTCGCGGTGTGGAACTACCAGTCGGCCGGTGCGGAGCTGAAGACGCGCGTCGCCAAGGCCTGCCTGGAAATGATCGAGCGTGTCGACGCGTTTAACCGGCTTCATCCGGCGCATCGCCTTCCGACGCGCTTTGGGCTGGACTTCGGCCCGGTCGCCTTGGCGCGCGTCGGCGCGCACGATCGGTTCGAATACCGCGCGGTCGGCGATCCGGTGAATACCGCCAGCCGGCTGGAGCAGCTAAACAAGAGCCTCAGGACGCGCATCCTGGTGTCGGACGCGTTCGCGCAGGGCGTGAAGGGCTTCCTGTTCCGCGACTTGGGCAGTTTCCAGCTTCGCGGCAAGCGCAGCCGCATGCGGATCAGCGAGCTCGTCGGAATGCTGGAGGGCTGCAGCGCGCAACAGCACACGTACTGCCGGGAGTTCGCGCACGCGATCGCGGCCTTCGAAACGGGGGCCCATGACGACGCTTACGACCGGTTCCAGGCGCTACGTCTGAAGAGCGCGGACGACGGTCCGACCGCGCACTACCTGCAGCTGCTGGAGGCGAGCCGGCGCGAACTGCAGTCCCCTAGCTCTCGTAGCTGGCTCAGCGAACTCTGGAGCACCGTATAAATGAACCCCGCACTGCGTGCTTGCCTCGCCGCACTCCTGCTTCTCGCTTGCGCACCCGCCCGCGCGAACAACGGTCTGCTTTTCATCGGCTTCGGTTCCGAGTCTCTCAGCATGGGCGGCGCGGACACGGCGGTCGCGCGCGACACCACGGCGTTGAACACCAATCCTGCCGGCCTGGCGCAGGTCGCGCACAGAGCGTTCGACGCGTACGGCACGCTGACCTACGCGGTCGATGTCGGCCACCGCGACGCCATCAGCAACGACGCCGGCGTGGAGAATCGGCTCACGCCGAGCTTCGGCGGTGCCTACGCGCAGCGCCTCGAGGGGACGAAGCTCACCGTAGGCGGCGGGCTCTTCCTCCAGGGTGGCGCAGGAAACCGGTTCGAAAACCTCGCGACCGCCGCCGGGACGCGCGACGAGCTCTCGGCGCGCCTGGCGATCTTCAAGATCGGGGCGGGCGCGGCGTATGAGATCGGCGATCGTCTGCGGGTTGGCGGTTCGGTCGCCGCGGTGGTGGCGACGTTGCAGCAGAGCCTCTTTCCCGCGACTTCCCTCGTTGCCCCGGCGCCGTTTTTCGGCCTCGACGCCGAGGACCTCGTGGCAACTGGCGTCAACGCGCGCCTGGGGATGCAGTACCTAGCTTCCGACCGGCTCACGCTGGCAATGGTGTATTCACCCAAGACCCGGCTTGATTTCAAGGACGGCACGCTGAGATCGAACCAGACCGCGGCGGGCTTCGGCGTCGTCACCTACCGCGATGCGCAGCTCGAGGGCTTCGCGCTGCCGCAGGAGCTGAGCTTCGGCGCAGCCTGGAAATCGGCCGACGGAAGGCTGCTTGTCTCGGCGAAGCTCGCGTGGCTGAACTGGGACGATGCGCTCGACCAGCAGACGATCACCGCGTCCGATCCTTCCGGACCGGCGGCGGCGCCGGCACTCAGGCGCGACTCGGCTTTGAACTGGAAGGATCAATACGTATGGGCGCTGGGGGCGGCCTACACGGCGGGTTTTGGCACCACGCTATACGGCGGCGTCAACATCGCCAACAACCCGGTGCCGCCGGAAACGCTGAGCCCGCTGCTATCAGCGGCGATCGCGCAAAAGCATCTCACTGCGGGCTTCTCGCACCCGCTCGGCGAGCGCTGGAAGATCTCGGGTGGCGTGCTGTATGTCTTTCCCGAGAAAGTCACCTATACCAATCCCTCGCTGCAGCCGCTGCTCGGCGCCAACAGCCAAGAACGCATCGAATACCTGGGCGTCAATGTCATGGTTGGCAGGGCCTGGTAGACCATGAAAACCGCGCTCGCGATCGCGCTTGTGCTAGCGGGAGTCCTGACCTTTGCCGCCGCGCAGGACGAGCCGCTGCAAGTGTGGCTGGTGGCCCTCGCCCCGTTCGCGCTGGTGGTGATCGCGCTGCTGCTCCATATCAGCGACGCGTCGAAATACAACTAGGGCCGCGCGAGTGCCTTTTTCTTCCACAGCTCCCAGGGCCGCTCGAGCGTGCCGCGGTTCGACGCCATCGAGCGCCGGCCCTCCTCGTCGCTGAGGAACTCGATCGGGCCTTCGAGTTGCGTCGCCTGGAGCTGCAGGCGCGCGTTCATCTCGGTGTAGATCGCCCGGAACACGGCCTCGGGGACGCTGTCGCCGATCACGGTCATGCCGTGGCCGCGCATCAGCACGCAATTGCATTTCCCCAGCGTGCCCGCGAGCGCTTTGCCCAGGCGATTGTTGCGGATGAGCAAATCGTTGTCGGGGGCTTCCTTCCGGATCTCGAAAACGGGTGCACCCGAATACAGGAACGAGCCCATGTGGTAGATCGGGCGCAGCTTGGTGCGCGTAACGCCGAACGGAATGACCGACGGAGAGTGACTGTGCACCACGGCCATCACCTCGGGCCGCGTACGGTAGATCTCGCCGTGGATATAGCGCTCGATGAATCCCTTGCGCTTCTCGCCCGGCACGGGTTCGCTGTCCGAGTCGAGCTCCATCAGGTCCGCGGCGGTCACGAGGGCCGGGGCGAGCGAGCGCGACATGATGAAGTTCGCGGGCTTCTTGTCGCTGCGCGCGCTGACGTGGCCGTAGGCGTCGAGCACTTCGTGCCGAGCGAGGATGCGGCTCGCGGCGACGACGTCGTCGACGAGCGCGCGGCTGGCGGAGAGCTTGGTCTTCATTGGTGTCGGAGTTCTCTCAGGATGGGCGAGACGAGGTAAAGCACGGCGATTGCGGCGACGGCGCCCGCGGCGAGGATCATGGAGGCGTTGCGCACACCGACCATGTCGGAGAGCGGTCCGGCGATGAAGGCGCCCAGCGAGATAAACGCGGGGTTGAGCATCAGCAGCGCCGAGATGCGCCCGCGCATCGCTTCGGGGGCGCCGATCTGCAGCATCGCCATGTTGCTCGACGCGTGCGCCATCTCCGCCGCGCCCCCAATGACGCTGAAGGCGATCGCCCAGGAAATCGACGAGCTCATGGCGATACCAATGATCGACGCGGCCATCACCACCACCCATGCGGCCTGGAGAACGCCCTGGCGCTGGACGCGGCCGAGCGCGTTGGCGATGAAACCGCCGAGCGTGCCGCCGACCCCGACCGCGGTCAGGAGCAGCCCCAAGCCGGTGGGCCCGGCGGCGAACTCGTCCTTGGCATAGATCGGGTAGAGCGTCCCGAACACCGGGATCAGCAGGAAGAACGGCAGCGCGCCGACCACGAGAAGAACGCGGGTACGCGGGTCCGATAGCGCGAAGCGCAGGCCTTCCGCCATGTCGGCGAATGCGGACCGCGTCTCCTTTCGGGGAGCTCTCGGCGGGAACGCGACCATCAGCACCATTGCGCCGGCGGCGGCATACAGGACGCCTTGAAGAAAGAACGTGCCGGCGCCTCCGACCGCGGCGATGAGATATCCGGCCACCGCCGGGCCGAGCACGCGCGCAAGGGAAAACCCGATCGTATTCAGCGCCACCGCCTTCACCGCAAGCTCGCGCGGCACGAGCTCGAACGAGGTGGTGAAGCGCGCCGGCCGGTCCATGACGTTGGAAGCGCCCATCAGCATGGTGAAGGCGAAGAGCATCCACAAGCTGACGATGTCGAGCGCGAGCGCAGCGCCGAAGGCGAGCGAGACCGCGGCGGCAAGGCCCTGGCTCGCCTGCATGAGGCGCCGGCGGTCGTAGCGGTCGGCAGCCATCCCGGACACCGGCGTGAGCAGCACCATCGGGATCGCGCGCACGCCCATTACCGCTCCGAGCAGCGCGCCCGAGCCGGTGATCTCGTAGACCACCCAGCCGAGCGCCGCGTGCTGGATCCATTGGCTCCACCACGAGAGCACCGAGCCCGTCCACAGCAAGCGGAACTCGCGGTACGCGAGCGGTGACGCCACAAGAAGGAGTCGGCCCGGGCCTCAGCGCCTCGCGGGCGGCGCTCCGCTCATCGGCGCGTCGTATCCGGGCATTACGCGCACATCAACCACGCAGACCGCGCCACTCTTGACGTGCTTGATTCCCTCCGCGAGGGACGACTTGAGTTGCGAAATCTCCTTCACCGGCCCGATGCCCACCGCGCCCTGCGCGCGCGCCATCGCCGCGAGGTCGATGTCGGGCTCGTCGATGCGCTGCCCGATCCACTTGTTCTCCACCGGCCGGCCGCGCTCGCGCGCGACGCGCTCCTGATGCAGCTCGTCGTTGTAGAAGGAGCGGTTGTTCGCGACCAGGATCAGGCACGGCAGCTTGTAATGCGTCGCCGTCCACAGGGCCGTGACGCCCATGAGGTAGTCGCCGTCGCCCATGATCCCCACCACCATCCGACCCGAGCCATGGCGTGCATCCCTCATCGCGAGCGCCGCTCCGACGGTGCATCCCGGCCCGGCGCCCACGCCGCCGCCGCCGTCGGCGCCGAGGTAGTCGAGCGGATGCCTGAAGTGCCGGTACGCGCCGTTCCAGCCCAACGGCAGCTTGGACAAGCTGATGTCCATGCCTTCGGTCAGCTCGTTGAACGCTTTTGCCAGCGTGCGGATCGACACGACATCGTCCCTGCCGGCCGGAAATTCCTGCTTCGGCAGAACCGCCGCCGGCCTGCTTCTTACTTGATCATTTAACAAAGGAACTGCAACGTCGGGCTCGCACATTAGGTAAACATCCGAAGGCGGCAGCCCCTGGTAATCCATGCTCCACCCGCGGTGGATGTGTGCATCCACCGAAACCCGGATTACCTTGGCGCCGATCGGCGCATCGCCCCACGCCGCCTTAAGCGTTCCGGCGGTGTCGACCCAGTCGAGCGACAGGACGACATCCGCGTCGCGCAACAGCTTTCCGTCCGGAAACGTGGCCGGCGGCGCCGCGTGCAGCGGATGGTCGGTGGGAAACGCGGCCGGGGTCTTGATGTCGGTGAATACCTTCGCCTGCAATTTCTCGGCGAGCGCGACGCGCGCTTTCCATGCGGCTTCGCTGCGGCTCACTCGCCCGACCAGGATCGCCGGCGATT